>Ga0116149_1000381_pt1 | contig 58301 bp, 36 predicted proteins | sample AD_UKC057_MetaG_FD_89787 | JGI IMG/M metagenome (GOLD analysis project Ga0116149, IMG submission 89787) | Active sludge microbial communities of municipal wastewater-treating anaerobic digesters from USA - AD_UKC057_MetaG | ecosystem: Engineered > Bioreactor > Anaerobic > Digestate | place: USA...
TGCTTCCCGCTGCGCGGCATTGAGCTGGAATCCAGCATGTGCCGCATCGTGGCGTGGCTCCCGCCCAAGGCCAAAAAGGCCCGGAAGAAGTAGCCAGAGGGCAGAGCGAGGGTTCGGGGTTCAGGGTTCAGGAGAAGGCTGTCGAAACAGCAGTCCGGACAGGATGACAGTTGTTTCTCCAAATATCCAAATCCTGAACCCTGAATTCTGACCTCTCCCCCACCCCCAAAAACGCTTGAACCTCGTGCTCGGCGAGCACGGCTACAAAAAATCCGTCGAACCAACAGCCGCGCGGGGGGAGGCTACGAGGTGCGGCCGCGGATGGCACGGCCCAGGGTGACGGGGTCGGAGAAAGCAATCGCGCTGCCGGCCGGAATACCGAGCGCCAGTCGGGTGATTTTGAGCTGCGGATATTTTTGCGCTAGTACGTGGCGTAAATAGGAGGCGGTGGCATCGCTTTCCACATCGGAGTTCAGCGCGAGGAGCACTTCCTGCATGGTTGCAGCTCGTTCGAGCAGGGCGGGCAGTCGCAAATCACCAAGTCCTTCGCCGCGCAGGGGAGAAATCTTGCCCATGAGCGCGAAGTAGCGTCCGTGGTATTCGCCGCTGCGTTCGATCAATGCGATATCCGCTGGGTCTTCCACAACGCACAGGATGGTGTTGTCGCGGCGGGCATCGGCGCACAACCGGCAGGGGTTTTCCGTTTTGGGCGTGACGCTGCCGCATTGCTGGCAGGCGGTTAGCTCGCGACGCGCGGTGTCCAGCGCGGCGGCGACATCATGAGCCACGCTGGTGGGATTGCGCGCGAGGTGCACAGCCAGCCGCTCGGCCGTGCGCCGCCCGATGCCGGGCAGCTTGGCCAAGGCGGCGGCCAACTGGTGGAGAGCATCCATGTGCGTTGGTTAGAGGCCAAAGCCCGGCGGCAAATTGAGGCCAGCGGTCAGTTTTTTCATTTCGGTGGCGGCGGTTTCGCGCGCTTGATCCTGCGCACCACGCACCGCAGTCAGGAGCAAATCTTCCAGCATTTCCACATCGCCGCCTTGCACAAGGGCGGGGTCCAGCCGGATGGCGGTGATGTTGCCATCGCCAGTGATGGTGACGCGCACCGCTCCGCCGCCCGCGCTATGTTCCAGTTCCAGCGCGGCGAGCGCCTCCTGCGCTTTGGCCATGTTTTTCTGCATGTCCGCAGCCTGCTTCATCATCTTCATAAAATTGGCCATGAGGGTCTCCTATTCACGTATGTCGTACACTTTGCCGGCAAACATTTCGACGGTTTTGGTCACCAGCGGGTCATCCATCAGGTTGCGCCGCGCCGCGGGGGGCGTGGTCGGCGCGGGCCGCTTGGCGGCAGGGGCGCGTTCCTCAAGCGTGAACTTCACGCCGACGGGGCGCTTGAGTTCACGGCCGACAGCCTGCTCAATGGCGTAGCGCGTCCGTGAGTTATCCACCTGCTTGAGATGGCCGGAAAATTCCGGGTCGAATCCCAAAATCAGGTGGTCGCCCTCGAAGCGCAGTGGCTCGGCTTCCTTCAGGTAGGGTGCGGCAAGCTGCGCATTTTCAGCGATCACGCCCAGCAGGGAACGCCAGCGGGTTTTGAGGTGGGCAGTGTCATCTTTATCCGCGCGCTTGGCGACGGCGGGGGGCGCCGGTGGGGTTGCGGGCACCGGAGCAGGTGGAACCACGGCGGATGGCGCCGGTGCACCACCATCCGCCGAACTAGACTGCAGTTGGGCAATCAGCTCATCAATGCTGACCACGGAGGCGGCGCGGCTGGCCTTGAGCAGGGCCACCTCCACCACCACGCGGCAGGAGAGCGCAAAGCGCACCTGATTGGCGGCCGCGGTCAGGATTTCGACCACACGCAATAATTTTTCGCCATCGGCGAGGTCGGCCTGTTGCCGCAATTCAGCCAGTTGGGCCTCGGTGAGGTCGAACGACTGGCCCAACCGCGGCGCGTGCTTCCAGACCAGCAGGTTGCGGAAGTGGCCGAGTAAATCCTGCACGAGGCGTTGCAGATCGCGCCCGTTGTTATCCAACTCGGCGATGGTGGCAAGCACGTCATCCATCTTGCCTTGCAAGATGGCCGTGGCGAGCTGCGCGAGCGCATGCCACGAAACGAGGCCGAACACACCGAGCACATCGGCTTCTTCGATGGTTTCGCCCTTGAAGGCGATGAGCTGATCCAGCGCGGATTCGGCATCGCGCAGGCCGCCTTCCGCGCCGCGGGCGATGGCGAGGAGCGCATCCTCGCTGACTTGCCATTTTTCGGCCTGAGCGATTTCGCGCAAGCGGCCGACAATTTCTGGAACGCTGATGCGGCGCAAATCGAAGCGCTGGCAGCGGGAAAGGATGGTAATCGGCACTTTGTGGACGTCGGTGGTGGCGAGGAGGAACTTCACGTGGGGCGGTGGTTCTTCCAGCGTCTTGAGCAGGGCGTTGAAGGCGCCGGTGCTCAGCATGTGGACTTCGTCAATGATGTACACCTTGAAGGGGCCTCGTGCGGGCGCGTAGCGGACGTTGTCGCGCAGCTCGCGCGCCTGATCCACCTTGGTGTTGGAGGCGCCATCAATTTCGATGACATCAAGATTGTTGCCGGCGACGATTTCACGGCAGGAGTCACACTGGTCGCAGGGGTCGGCATTGGCGCCGCGCCGCTGGCAATTCAGCGCCTTGGCCAGCAGGCGGGCCGTAGTAGTTTTGCCGGTACCGCGCGGGCCGACGAACAGATAGGCGTGGGCCACGCGTCCGGTTTGGATGGCGCGCAGGAGGGTTTGCACCACGTGGTCCTGCCCCACCACTTGGGCAAACTGCTGCGGGCGCCATTTTCGCGCCAAAACTTCGTATGACATGCTGCACTTCTCCGTGAAGGTTACCGCGGTCGCGCTCTCGCCGAGCCGGTCGCCATGAGCCAGAAAACCACGGCACCCGGAAGAACGGCCATACCGTTGCTGCCTTCCGGCCCTGGCGGGGTTTTGACCTCATCCGTCGCATGGGCCCAACCCATGGCAACCGGCGCGGGGAGAGCCCGTCCGGCCCGCCGGGGGTGTACCGGCGAACACCCAGCACCATAGCCTTGCCGGCGGACGAATGCAATCATTCGCACCAGTGGGGCAGCGGCAAGCGCCGCCCCCGCCGGATGGGTGACAGGAGGGGCGTTATTGCCCCATCCAGCGCGTGGGCAGGCGGTAGAAGTTCGTGGGGTGATAGGTCCACGTCCACGTATTGTTGGTGCCGCCGTTGCGCGAGACAATCACGATCATGTCGTTGGGCTTGAAGTGGCTGCCACCCACTGGGTCGTTATTGTTTACGAACCGCCACACGTTTGAAACATCACAATAGATGGCGTCGGTGCGCGGATTCTTGGTGGTGCTCTCGAGGACGTAGATGTGGTCGCCCGTATTCGCCGTCCCACGAGTGAAGTTGGTAGGCAGGTTGAGAGCAGCCGGCCCCACAGACACCGGCAGGTTCAATGCCAGGACGTTATACACCCGGATCTCATTGGTGCCACGAGGATCCTGTCCACAATGGATGGTGTGCGTAAAGCCGTTGGTGGGCACTTGCAGAATCGGGTGCCAGACCATGGCTGGGATCGGGTTGGTCTTCGACACATCCCAATCGAGGGCATTGGTCGTGGCGTATCCGCGGCCAGTCAAGTTGGTCGGCAACGTGATGGAGAAACCGCGCGTGAAGAAGTTGGTGGCTTGCAGGTTGGTCGTCACCGGCGTTGCGTTGCCTGACTTGTACCAGTTGGCATCGGAACCGAAGAAGTACACCTCACTGGCGATTGCGTTAGTGCCGGCAGAGAAGAACTCCACCTTGGTCGAACCGGCGGCCACGGAGGGGCCGGCGGGCCAGATATTGGTGTCGGTGCCGAAGACTGCGGCAAACGTGTTGGTGTAGGGAATGCCATGCAGCGCCACGAAGTTGCGGCCCTCGGAGAGGACGATGTTGTGCATGGCATACACTTCTTCGCTCGCGAGCGGGCGCTGCGGCAGGCCGCTTACGATGTTGGTGCGGCGCCAGCGGTCCATGTAGGACGCACGGAAGAAGCGCATTTGGCCGTGCGCCAGATACTGAGAGTTGGTTTCCACGAACCAGTTGGTGCGCACGGTGCCGGCCAGCTTCCACGTCCAGTTGGAGTTTTCCTGGAAGGACGCGGCATCGTAATAAATCAGGTCATAGTCCTTGTTGACCCGCTCGTATTGTCCGTACTCGTTGGTTGGGCCGGCGGCCAGCCAATAGAGCACTGAAGCGCGTTTGTCCTGGCCAGTCCACACGCCGAAGGTGTTGGTGCCGCCAGCACCGGGGAAAGACGGCGCGGTGGCGAACGACCGGTACACGCCTTGCGTCACGGCAAAGCGAATCGTGTTGTTCGTGGCCCAACTGGAAACCGAAGCCGGACCTTCGTTGCCGGCCTTGTCGAGACCGACAATGATCACCGCGTAGTCCTGATCGTAATCCAAGTCGTAGAGGCGAATGGTGCCCTGCGACAGGTTGGTGAGCGCCAGATAATTGGTGCCCGCGGCCGACGGATCCGAGATGGTGTTGGACGCTGTGACGGAGGGCCAATTGGTGTAGGCGCCGGTTGCGATGAAGTTCGTGTAGATATAGGCATTGCCGTTGCCGTGGCCCGGATCATCCTCCGGAACATTCAACGGATCAAAGGTGCCGTAATAAATCTTGTAGCTGCGCCACGGCGAGAGCACGTCAATGCCGGAGAACCGCGCATGCGGGTAGTTGTCATCCGCCTCATCATCGGGACCGACGCCGGCGGTGATCCACTGCAGATCGAACTGGGTGGTCGGATCGTCCACGGTTTCGGTCGAGGCCGCGTTGGCCGGCATGGGTACCGGCGTGGGCGGTGTAATGTCGTAGGCCGTGCCGAAGGACGGAATGACCGCATCATCCGACTTGCTGCTGGCCATGCGGTCGCCCGGCCGGTTGTTGTCGCGATCCACCGCGAACAGATAGTTGGTGGTCAGGCCTTGCTCGGTGGCGATGAAGATAGTAGCCACTTCATCAACCGGATCTCCGTTATCAAGCAGTTCGACCTTGATATAAATGTCGTCCCAGTAGGTATCGCTGCTGGAAGCGAGGACCACCTTGATGCGGTCCACGGTGGTGTCAAAGGTGGTGGCGGCCTTGGAGCCGATCACCCATTGCCCGGCCACGCCGGTATTCGTGATCACAAACGAGGAACCGTTGACATTGTTGCTGTTGGCATCCTGCCCGATCACCGACAGCGTGCCATCGGTGGCGCCACGGTAGGCCGCGCCTATCACCGTGATGCGCGGCACCAGCCCGTTGGTATTGGCCAGCGAAATGATCTGCGTGGCGGTAGCGCCGATGGCCATCCGTAGCGAGCGGGCGCCTTCCACCGCATAGTTGGTCGAAGCCGCCGCGCCGCCGGCCAAGGTCCAGCCGGTCCCATTCAGCTCAAACCCATAATCCGCCAGTGCGCCTTCAGCGGGCACCGACATGGGCGTGCCGCTATCCGGCCCGATGTCGCTGGTTTGGGTGGCTGTGCGGTATTCGCCAATCCCGGTCTTCTCCAAGTCGGTGCCGATGGGATCGCTATCCACGGACGGCGTGAAGGTGACGCGGAATTCCGGCTTGTTGGTCCAAGCCGCGGTATCACGCGAGAGCGGCCCGGCCACTTCTTGCCCATTGACCTTGACATCCGCTGGCTTACTGGGCGCGACAGTGTCGTTGTCCAGCACTTGCAGCGTACCCACGGCAACGGTCCGGTTGCGCTGGTCGTTGGGGCGGTTGTCGTCGGCGTCATAGATGGCGACCGACAGGCCGTGGTTGGTGGCGCTCAATTCCGCCGCCAGCCAGTTGCCCACCTGCGCATAGGAGAAGGAGGTAAACGCCCACACACTGGTCGGAAATTGAGCGGCGATCTTGGTATGCGCCAACGGCGAGCTCAAGTCTCCGCGATAATTGGCCGTGTTGCTGACGGCCACCGTGCCGACACTGAACGAGGTGTTGGTGATATCGTGCGCGCCGCCGTTATTGGAGGATTCGGTGGCGGTTGTGCCGCGCTGCACACCCTTGATGGTACGGCCCTGGCCCCCGCCGCCGGTATCGAACAGCGGCAGCACAATGCTCAATGGGGCGGCCGTCGTCACCTTGGCCAGTTGGCTGTCATACACCCGGTTGGTCAGGTTGGCGAGCACGGCGCCAGCGTTGGTGTTGGCCAAAACCGTTGCCCCGTTGATGAGCAAGTTGCTACGCGTACCATCGCCGGGCAGGCCGAGATACATCTTCGGAATGCTCCAGTTGGTACGCGCAACGCTCCAGTTGCTCTGCACATTGGGCAGGCCAACATCATTATCCACAAAGGTCATGTAGCCGAGGCGGGAGTTCGTCAACTCGAGGGCGTCCACGTTGTTGCCGCTGGCGTCCTGCCGGTCGTCATCCTTGTCCCAAACGGAAACAATGCGAATTTCGTTGGTGACGTTTTCGTAGTCATTGAAGAACGTGGTGGCCTGCGCCTGCGAAATCTGCCACTCCATGGCGGCATCCGGCTTATTGGTGGTATCCACATCGGCGGTGTGTACCCCGGTCAACCAGCTATTGGTGCTGAGGAGACCGGCCACGGAGTTCGAGACAGATAGTACCGGCACGGTCCAGCCACTGTAGTCATAGAGATTCACCTTCATCGTCAGCGAGGTGGCGGCCATGGTCTGCAATTGTTCATCATTGATGCGGTATTCGCGATTATTACCGCTGCCGACCACCTTGGTCAGCGCGCCATCAACCAACACACCCAGCGGACCGCCGAATAGGTAACCGCGCGCCGGACGGCTGGTGTCGTTGTCATAGACGACATTCGTGATGAAACTGCTGACGGAGCGCCAGTCGCCATCGCGGTCCACATCGGCATCGGTGACGGTGAAGCGCGTGTAATAGGTCAATTGGCCGCCGCCCGCGCCCAAGACAATTTTCTTCTTGTCCACCCCGGCCGGCGACTTGCCTGTGATCGTCAGCGTGGTGTTGGTATCGGCAGACCAGCCGTTGGTGATGAACGCGTTGGTGATGGGCACCACGTTCGACGACGTGTTCCAGAAGTCCACGCGTGGGGCACGCCCGGTGACGCCAATGGTGCCATCAATGCCGCTATATTCATCCGCCGCTTGCAGACGGAAAGACACGTTGCCCGTGGCCAAGTCGTGGTCCGTGATTTGAGTTCCGCCCGCCGGACCAAGGATGTAGCCGGAAACAACCAGGTTATCAATGGACCACGTTGCGGTACCGCTGGTTCCCGTCAGGTGGTTGGTATCGGCCACATAGGCCTTGATGCGGAACTCCACGGTATTCGTGGCGGCGTAGGGCATCGCCAAACCGGCGGAATAACTGTTCCAGTTGGTTCCCACGGGGTTTTCCTCGTCGGAGAGATCAATGGTTCCGGAGGCCCACAGCACCTCACCGCCGCCCGGCATCTTGCCCCAAACTTCCCAAGTGTCCGGTCCATTGACGCTGCTCACCCGGCTATCAAAGCTGATGCTTTCCGCCTTGAATGTCTTGCTAGTTTCCGCCGAAGTCAGGTTGAATAACCACGAACGTGATCCCCCACCGGCAAACCCCGCCTGCACCGTAATGACATCTGAACCCTGAATAGTACCGCTATCCAGACTGATGGGACTGGAGGTCACGCCGGCGGCAACATTGGTCGAAGTGAGCCGTCCGGCGCCGGTGCCGTCAAATGTCCATTCCACCAAATTGGTCAAGGCATATTCACGGGCGAGACCGGTGCCGGTCGCCTGCAGGCTGGCCGCTACGATCGTCGGGTCGGTGGCATCGTCATCCACCAGCACCACGCGGCCGAAGTTCACGCGGGCGCTGGCCTGATCGCCAACGCGGTCGTTATCCACGTCATAGAGATCCAACTGAATCAGGTTGGTCACGCCCAGCGGGCCGGAGAGGCTGTCCGGACCCCACAGTTTGGTGACGTCCTGCGTGGTGATGCTCGGCCAGTACCACGTCAGCATGGTGTTTGAACTGCGGGTATCGGCCACGGAGCTGCGCGCAGCATCGTAGTTGGCCCAGTTGGTCTGCCAATAGGCGGCCACAAACGATGTGTTGGTCAGTGTGCGGCTCTTGTCAACAAAGGTGGCGGTCGTCCCCAGCGCGATTCCCTTGTAATAGGAATCATAGGCATTAAACGAGAACGCCAGCGGCCTGCCGATCAGTGCGCCATCCGTGATTTGATACAACACATCCTGCCCTTCGCCACTGACGTAATCAAGACGGCCCACATTGTTCGAAATCACCAGTGCGGCGTTGGTGTCGTTGTTCTTCCACCCCAGCCCCAAGCTGGCCGACGGCGGCACGATGTCGTCATCGGTGACTAGGATTTCAATCAGATAGTTGGTCGTGATGTTGCGCGCGGTGTTTGGACCGTCCGCGCACCAGCCGCTGAAGAATTTGCCGCCGTCCTCCGCCTTGAAGCTGTTCCACGACCCATATTCCACCCAACTGCCGCCGTCCGTGCAGCCGTCTTCCGCGCTGACGGTCAGATAGTAGCGGATGCTCGGGTCATAATTGGTGATGGTGAAGGCCGCCATCACGTAGTTGGTGACAATCTGCCCGGTATTGCCCGCGGCAATCGTATTAGAGGCATAGAAGGATTGGTCAATGCCCCAATCGGTTGTCGCGCCGCTGACGGTATTGGATTCCAGCAAGTCCCAGTTGGGAGAGACGCGGCCATCCGTGCTGACGATATTGAACGCAAACCCGCCCGTATCCCGGTTACGGTTGGTGGCGTAGACGCCACTGGGATCGTCCCACCGCAGGACAAAGCCGAACACGTTGTTGGTGTCGCGCAATTCACTATCGAGGACGCTCTGGATCGGGCCATATTTGGCAATGTGGGTGTCGTAGGCACCCGCCAGATAGCCGGCCACATTGGTGCCAATGTAGAGCAGGGTCGGCTGCGGGCCTTCGGTATCCAGTTTGCCCACCACCCGGAATGTGTGCGTGGTGGCCACGGAAAGCGCTCCGGCATTGTCGCGGGCGCGTACCCGCCACCAGTATTGTGACGCAATCGTGGTGAATGTGTAATTCGTCTGCGTGGCCGGCAGATGAATACGTAAATCCACAGTGCCGTTCTCCGTGCCGGAAATGCCGTTGAACTGATCGTTCGTGCTGACTTCCAGCAGGTAGCCGGTGATTTGACCGTCGTTGTCCGATGCCGCCTGCCATTGGAAGGTGGGGCTGGCCGAGATGCCCGCGTTGTTGGTGGGCGCCACCAGCACCGGCGTGGTGGGCCGCTGGTTATCCACCAAGGCGGAATCCCCGAATTTCACATCAAACCAGAAATCAATATCGCCATCGCTGATGTCTTCCAGCCAGGCAGACATCTTGGCATCGTTGTCTTCCATGTTCCATGGCGGAATGGTGATGGAGTCTACCGCATTGGCGGTATTGTCGGCAATGTGCGTGGTGCCGTCGCCATCGTTGTTCCATGCGCCAGTGTTGATGAACGACGCCACCGTAAAGCGCGCGGTCTTGGTGCCCGTCAGGTTCAGATCGGCGCGCGCCACGCGGAATTCGATGGCGTCATTCGCCGCACTGATGACCACCTCCGTGTTGCCGCCGGTGGGCGGGGCATACCAATACGCGCTGTCATGCGCCCACATCTCAATGCGCGCACCGCTGGCCGCGTCCACATGGTGAACGTTGAGTTGATATTCCGGATAATGCGCGGCCGCAATGCCATCGTTGGAATAGCCGCTGCCGATGAAGGTGCTGGAGTCATCGCCCAGCCACGTCAGGGCGGTGCTGGCGTCATTCCGGCGCGTGTCCACGCCCACGGCAATGAACGGTTTGCTGGCATCCGTGATGTCCGTCAGCCGCACGAGGAAGTAGACCCACGTGGCATCCGCAAACACACGGAACTCCTTGATGTCTGCATTGGCGTGGTCGGCATGGTCGCTGCGTTCTTCGGTGCGTTTGTCGGTCCAGATATATTGCTGCACCGAACTCGCCGCGTTGTTGTAGATTGCCGAGGGCGTGCCCAGCCAGTCACTGGGGTTGCCATCAATCGTGATGGCTTGACCGCCCGGGGCCGTACTGGCGTTGGCCGCGGCATAGCTCACCGAGTAATACGACCAGTTCTCCGAATAGAATCGGTAATAATACGTCGTGTCGGGCGCGAGGCCGGTGTCTTCAAATGTGGTGGCAGAGCCGCGATAGACCACCGTGCCGTTGCCCAGCGGGTCGCCGGCATTATAGGTGGTGCCGTTGACCGGTGCGGTCCAACTGGCATCGGCGGTTTGCCGCACAATGACCGTATCCTTGGCCACGCCGGACACGCCGCGCGTCCATTCGAGATTGATTTGGCTGTTGGTGTGGGTGCCGTCGCGCGTCGCCGAAGCGCCCGTCGGCGGGTTCAGATTTTGCACCGTCAGCGCCGGGTTGTTGGTGGTTTTGGCCGCGCAGGAACTGCCCGCGGCGGTGAACCGGCTGGTGAAGACACCTGCCGCCGTCATCTGTACCCGGTTGGACCAATAGCTGTTGTTATTTTCATTCTTCAACCAACTCATCGCGTTCGTGGTGGCAAAACTGCCGTTTTGGGCCCAGTCGAAGTCGAGAGTGGCCACCTGCCCCAGGCCTACGGGGTAGGATTGGAACTCAAAGTTCAGCTTGTTGCCCAGCCACTCGCTGGCGGCGGCCGTCCATGCCACGCCGCTCAGCGTATTGCTGCCGACCCACGTGGCGCAGACCGTCGGCACAATGTGCGCCCAACTGGAGCCGATGCGGATTTCATCAAACTGCGCCGCGTCGATGGTGTTGCCGCCATCGCCACTGCCTGCGTGCAAGCGAATCTTGTTGATATAGGAAATGTTCACGCCGTCCTGGCTGACTTGCCAGGTATCGGGCTCGGTAGCCGGGAACGTGTTGGCCAGTTGGGGCCACACGCTCGCTTGCAGCCGCTTTGCGCTGAAGTCGTATTTGCCCACCACCAGATACACTCGGCCGGTGTCACCGCGGCCGTCATTGGCGCCGGTCCCGCGCAAGTCCTCGCTGGCCCACCACGTGCTCGATCCATCGCCAATGGCCAGGGTGTGGTAGTTGGCGCCTGCCCCCTTGCCGAAGAATGCCTTTTCCGTCGCGTTGTCAAACAGGCTCAAGCCCGCCCACTTGTTCGCGCCGTCGTAGCGGTAAGACATCAGGAACGCCACATACATCGTGCCGTTTTCATAGGGCGTGTCCAACTGGCGGTCGGCGTAGCCGCTCTCGCCGTTACTCAGCCCCGTCAACCGAACCAGATTCCCCGCCATCGGCGGATAATTGTCCATGTTGAAGAAACGCGGCGCTACGTCCGTTGCCGACGCCGGATTGACCGCGCTGGTCCAAGTGCCCGAATCGCCCGTGCTCCATGCGTTGGCGCCGAAGCCCCGTCCGCCCTTGTTGGCCGCGCCCAGCACCGTGGAGTTGGTGTAGGAGAACGGATTGACCACCTCGTGGGCCGCATAGCTGCCCATGGTCTGATCCTTGCTTAGCCCGTCGGAATAGTAATTGGCGCCGTTATAGGAATAAAACTTGTAGTAGTTGGTGGAGCCCGCTGCCACCACATGCTCCAGTGCGGTCGCGCTGCCCTTGTAGATTACCGTCGCGCCGTCAATCGTATTGCCCACGCTATAGCCGGTGCCATCGGTGGGATCGGTCGAAATGGCGCTCGTCTTGTGCAGAATCATCACGTCGCTGCTAGCGCCGTTCTTGGCCCAGGCCAAGCGCAGCATTTCATGGCCGTCCACTGTCAGCGACGCCGAGGCCGGATCATCCGGCTTGCTGGGCACCACGCCAATCAGGCCCGCCCAGTTGGTGGCGATGCGCACTTCATCAAAGTACACATTGCCCGGCGTGCCGGAGCTCGGACCCGCACCCGCGGCCAGCCGGATGGTATTCACCCAACCTACGGTATTGCTGGCTTTGGAAACCGTTACATCCCACGATGCCGGCTCATCCGTCGGCACTGCTTGCGATCCAATTTTGTATGCCTTGGCCTTGGCTTCGCCGGCGCTCCAATCGTAGTAGCCAACGATGATGTAATCATTCCCCGATCCATTACTTAACGTATAGGCTGAACCGGTATTATCAATGCCCAATTGTTTATCCTGACCATAGATTTCACCGATAAACAACTTTTCTTCGTTGTTGCTCCAGCACAGAGACAATCCCGCGTATTTGTTGGCGCCTTCGTACTGGTAATTGAGGATATAGCCAAAATAAATGCGACCTTCCTTGTAGGTCTGCCCCAGTGGGCGGAATACGGCTTTGCCGGTATCGTCCGGAGGGTTCACCCACAGCTTGTTGCCACTCGGCGCCGGATAATTCGTTTGTTCCGAGAAGCTGCCCGACACGTTGGTAAACGCTCCGGCATCAGCTCCATACCATGCTCCGTCCCAACCCTGTTCACCATTCCAGCCGGCGATGCCGGTGCTGTTGGTATAGGAGAAGGTTTCCACCACCTCACTGGCAGCAAACGCAGTGGTCGCGCCGGACTTCGCCAACCCCGCTGAATAGTAGTTGCCACCGCTGTAGGAGTAGAACGCGTAATAATGCGCGGTGCCGGACGCAACCACATGCTCCAGCGTCGAGCCGGAGCCCTTGTAAATCACCGTGCCGCCGCCACAGGCGCTCCCCACGCTATAGCCCGCTCCCTGCGTCGGCGCGCTCGACGCGCTGCCCGACTTGTACACAATCATCACGTCATAGCTTGCGTGCTTGGTCCACGCCAGCCGCACCATCGTTTTGCCATCCACCGTGGCCGAGGCTGCAGACGGATCCGGCAGCAACACCACGCTCCCCGTCGCCGGCGATGTGGAGCGGTAATTCAGCATCGCGCCGCTGCCATTATAAGGATAAATGGCGACATGATACGTGGTGCCCGCGGAAAGTCCCGTCACCGTCACGTCGCCGGATTTACCGGCCGCCGCATAGACCACATAGTTGCCGGTGCCGATCTGGCTTCCGCTACCAAAGGTCGTGCTGGCGGTATAGTTGGTCCAATCGGTCGGATTCGAGCTGACCGCGCTATCAGCCTTGACCAGAATGATAGTGCCATCGGCGGAACCCGCGTTGTCCCAGATGATCTTGGCGCTGGACCCGCTCACCGGCAGGAACGAAGTCAGCGTGGAACTGCTCGCCGGTTCACCAGGGCCCGTCGTGGCATTCGCGCCCGGAACGGCGCCCGATGTCCGGTAGTTATACGTTGCGTGGGCCGGTGTGCCATCATAGGCGTACGGGAAAATCAGGTAGTAATACGTCGTGCCGGCCGCGGTGCTGTAGTTGTCTGTTACCGACCCCGCAGCGCCGGAGGTGGCCACGTGCACCACCGTCCCGTCGCCAATGGCGTTCCCCTGCGAATAGGATGAACCATCCGCCGGCGCGCCCGAGGGCGCCGATCCCGACTTGCGCACAATGACGTAGCCATCCGCGCCCGTGGCCGCCGTCCATTCCAACTTGATTTGCGTGTCCGACAACGCCGTCGCCGACAATGTCCCATACGCCGTAGGTTCCTCCGAAAGTGTGTACCGGCTCCCCGGATTCCCGCTTGCCGCGTTCGTGTTGTAGTTCAGCGTCACGTTCGTGCCTTGGTACTCGAAAATCCGGATGTGATACACCGTCTCTGCTGTCAGCCCCGAAAGCGTAAACGGGCTCGTACCCACGTGGACGAGCCTGTTGCCATCGCCCAGATCCGCGGCCGAACCAATGTTGTTGTTTGGTCCGGCGTACGCCGTGCCATCTGTCGGGAGCCACGACACAGCACCGCCGGCCTTGGCCACCACGAGGCGGCTCAACCCGTTCCCCGCGGTGAACGACACCCGGTAGCTGGTGTCGGCCAGATTATCGAAACTGATGCTTGTGGCCTGTGACGGTTCGGGCATCAATGTGGTTGCATTCACTTTCGCCGGATCGCTCGTGCGATAATTCTGGGAGCCGTCCTTCCCGTTGAAGGCATAAGCCCAAATCCGATACTGCGTCGCCGGTGACAAACCCGTCACGGTCACGCTGGTGCCCGTGTTGGTGTACACCACATAGCTGCCCGCTGCCGTCGTGTCACCTGAACCGAATGCGGCGTTGGCCGAATAGGTGACCATGTCTGTCGGTGCCGCGGGGTCGGCCCCGCTGCGAATCACAATCAGCGTATTTGTTCCCGCTGTGCCTTTGGTCCAGGTCACAGTCAACGTGTCCGCACCAATCGAGGTGACCGTCAGGTCACTGGCCGCCGATGACGGATTCGCCGCCATGGTCGTCTGGCTGTACGGATTCCCCGCCGCCGTGTTCGTGTTGTAGTTGATGGTTGCCGCGCTGCCGTTATATTCGAATAGGCGGAAGTGATAGACCGTGTCGCGCTCCAAGCTGCTGATGCGTGCCGGCTGGCCGGAACCCACCCATACCACATAGTTGCCCGTACCGATTTGGTTCCCCGATCCGAAGTTGGTGTGGGCGGTATAGGCCGTGCCATCCGCCGGGAAGGCATCCACCGGACTGCCAGCCTTGGCCACCAGAATCCGTCCGGCTCCATTGCCGTCCGTCCACGTGAACCCGCTCATGCTGACTTCTGCCGGCCCACTGATTCCGATATTGGAGGCCTGCGTCCCCGGCTCAGCCGCGAGCGTGGTGCGGTTGGCCACCGGCTCATCATGCGTCCGGTAGTTCGGTGTGGCCGCGCCGTTGAACTCGTACACCGCGAAGTAGTAAACGGTTTCCGCGGATAGTGCGGTGACGGACACGTTGGTGCCCGTGCCCTTGTACACCACATAGCTGCCCGCAGCCGTCGTGTCACCCGAACCGAATGCCGCGTTGGCGTTGTAGGTCGTGGTATCCGTCGGGTCCGTTGGCGCGCTGCCTTGGTGCGCGACCACCAGCACATAGTCGCCATCGCCGCGCTCCCAACTCACCGTGTAGGACGTATTGGCCAGCGCGCTGAACAGAATGTTGGAGGCCGCCTTGCTTGGCTCGGTCAGCGTTTTCATGCCGGTATCCGGATCGCTGAAATCGCTCATGCTCTGGCTGGTGCTGTTGGTCGCCCGCACCCAATAATAATAGGTCGTGCCTGCCGTTGCAGACGCATCGTTGTAGCTGGTGGCATTGGCTGCCGCCGTACCGATGATGCTGGCCGCGCCGGAATTGTTGGATTCATGGCGATAAATTGTATATCCCGTCTCGCCGGTCACGTCCGACCAGGACACCGTGACCTTGTCCGATTGATTTTCCGTGGCGGCCACGTCGCCGGGCGCTGTCAATTTCACATAGCCGCTATCCGCCGAGCTCCAATCGCTGGTGCTACTGCTGGTGCTGTTGGACGCCACCACCCAGTAGTAATAAATCTGGCCCGGAGTCACCGCATCCGTGAAGCCGCTGGCTTTCGCGCCCAGCGCCGTCGCGCCGGCAGGGTCGGAATCAGTATCGCGGAACACATGGTAACCCGTCGCCCCCGTCACCGCATCCCACGTCACCGTGATCAAGCTGGTTGACGTGCCATCCGTTGCCGCCACCCCCGTGGGCGCGGCCAGCCGCCGGTAGCCGGTGTCCGGATCGCTCTCCGCACTCGAACCGGATGCGTTGGTCGCCGTCACCCAGTAGTAGTATGACTGACCGGGATTGGCCGAGCTATCGTTGTAGGTTGTGGTATTCGCCGCGTTTGTGTAGATGGCCGTGGCCGACCCGAAAGAGTTGGCCGTGTGCCGCCAAATCACATAACCGGTTTCACCGGAACCATCGGTCCAACTCAACGCCACGTGCGCCGTGCTGGTGCCGTCGGAAGCCGTCAGACCGGCCGGCTTGGCGGGCGCTGGCGCGGTGTATGTGATTACAATTGTGTTGCCGCTGGCCGATACGCCAAACGTGCCCGCCGCCGCCCACTTGGTGCCAATGGTCATGTTGGCCGCACTGGCCGAGCTACCGCTCATGATCGTCCACGAGTACGAGCTGTTCGCGTTGAATCCGCCCGGTGCACTGGCCGGCAAATTAATGGTCAGGGCCGAGGATGCCCCCACCGCCCCGGAAGCCGCGATCTTGTCGCAATCCGTGCTACCCAGCCCGGTGATGTCGCAGGTATAGGTGCCGCCCCCCAGCGCCGCCGCGCCGTTCACGGTCAGCGTGCCCGCGGTGCCCGTCGAGTTGCCCGGACTGATGGTGCCTGCCAGCGATGAAATCGGCCCCACAGTGCCCGCCCCCGCCAGCGTGGCGCCGCTGTTCACGGTCATCGCCGAACTGCCCAGCGCCCCGCTCACCAGTAGCGTACCCGCGCTCACGGTCGTCCCACCACTCATGGTACTGCTACCCGTCAGCGTCAATGTGCCCGCGCCTTGCTTGGTCAGCGTGCCTGTGCCGCTGATCACCCCCGTGTTCGTCACGCTGTCGGAACGATACCACACCAACGCCGCATTATTCGTGATGGCGCCGGTCACGACCCCCGCTGTGCCATTGTTGCCAATCTGCAACGTCCCGCCACTGATCACCGTGCCACCGGCATAGTCATTGTCCCCCGTCAAAATCATCGTGCCATCCCCCGCCTTCCCCAGCCCCCCGCTCGAAAAATTGCCGGAAATCAGCACTTGGTTCTTGTTCGTGATGATGCGCGTGCCATTGTCCAAACTCACCGTGTTCGTGATTTCCAACCCCCCGGTACTATTTTGTGCCAGCCCAACGCCACCTTTGATCACCACTGCCTTGGTAAGTGTGCGAGCGGCAGTACTATCAGCGCTGTATTCCGTCCCGCCGTCCATCGTCAGCGTGCCCCCGCTGTTCATGGTACCCGTATATTGCCAAATGTTCCCCTGTTTCAGCTCAATATTGCCGCTATGGGTTCCCGGTCGCAAGCGGAAGGTCCCGCCGCCGTATTTGACCAGCGTCCCCGCCCCCGTCATGGTGTCGGCATCCATGCCGCCGGCATTCACATTGGAAAAGACAAGGGTACTACCGCTGGCAATATCAAAGCCGCCGCGGAAATATAGGTTCCCGGACGAAACCGACACCGTCGAGCTGTTATAAGTAGTCAGTCCCCCGTACCATGTCGCTGATCCGGTCGTTGTCTTGGTCACTGTCCCGTTATACAGAGTCAAGGCAAGCGGCTGCAGATTCATTGCGTGCTTAATATCCAACGTCGCGTTCGTTCCAACATTCACCGCCCCGGTCCCCAACGCATTGCTCCGGGTGTTAATCTCCACCTTGCCCTTCTCAATCCACGTGCCGCCGCTGTACGTGTTGGCATTCGTCAGCACCACCGTCGCTGCCGATTTCACCTGCAGTTGCCCCCCGCCAGAGTGCACACCGTTAATGTACAGCGTGTTGCTGCCCCAAACTCGTATCGGTGACCCGTTGTTGTTCACCGCGCCATTGAATACCAGATTGCCCGATACCGGATTCAGTTCCATGTAATCCGACGCGTCTCCATCCCCCGTGATGGCACTGTTGAACGTGTGTGTGCCGGATGAGTCATTTTGAATTTTCGGATAGCTGGAGCCGCCGTACACATAGAACCGGAAGCCATCACCGCTAATCGTGCGCGCCGTGTTGTTGGAAAAATAAATCTGGTGCGTGATCTTGGGATTGCCCGCGTTGTTGGTCATGTTGGGGAAGCGATCGTTCGCAAAGAAAATGATGCCATGGTCATCGTAGGCATCCCAGTAACTATCCCCGTTGCTATGCTTGTACCAACGCCCGCCATCAGCTCCCCGTTTGAAATATCCGTCAGGGGCGTCACCTTTCCAGCTAAACTGCTCCTGGCCGCTCGCCGGCAACAGGCTACCGGCTACCACCAGCACGCCCAGCGCCAGACGGCTCATCCGGGTCCAAAGTGAAATATTTTTTGCGTTCATTGCACTACCACCCTCAGGTTAAACCGATTCCTGACCGCCATGCTTCATCACGGGACATCATAAGGCACGACCACTCGGAAAAATCCCTTGTGCAAGCTGTTTGTCACCCAGTCTTCCACATCCACCACCAAGTGGGTCTCCGTGGCCGTACCGCTCCAAATTTCCTCGATGTAGGGGTTTTCAAAATCAAGCTCGTCCGTGAACTCCAACCGATAGGTCATGTTGGGCACCGCGATCGTGTCCCAAGACACGGTGTGGGGATCCCCGGACAGTTCTGCCGGCGCATGAATCGCCAACTCCAACCGCGCGTCCGCTTCCGTCGGATTCAAGTAATCGCTAAAGAGCACTTCGAACAGGTCGCTGAATCCATCGCCGTCGTGATCAGGGTCGTTAGGGCTGGTGCCCGTGATGTTGTTTTCCATTTCATCTGGAATGCCATCGCCGTCAGAATCAATATCCGGCTCGCCTGTGCTGCGCAGTTTCCATGCGCCAAATGTCACGATGATGTTGGCGACGTCGTTACTGGTGCCTTCAAACGGAGCTGTGTCTGCGTAATAAATAGCCTTGTCCGCCTGCGGATTGTCAAAAACCCGCGCGAAATACAAATTGGTCGGGCACAGCCGGTTGGTAAACGTCTCCGAAAAAAAGCCTGGGAAAATGGCATCTTTACCAATGTAGGAGTTGGCCATCAGCGGATTGGCGGGGTGCCCCGCCCCCGTATCGGGATCCGGAGCAATGATGACGCCAAGTGGCGTCGTTTGGCGGATCTCCACCAAGGAAGAGCTATTGGAAAAGTTGTTAACCCCGGGCAACACGCGGCCGATTTGGTCCTTCACCGGTACGTCATTACCAACCGAAACCGAGATGATTTGTGCCGGCGCTGAACTCGGAAACCATCCGATGCCCCACACCAGAGCCATCATCGCTGTCAATCGCAGGCTTGTCTTCATTTTTTGCCGTCCTTAATTCATCAGCCTCAAAAAATCAGCCCGTGGCAAACCGTACAACGCTTTCCCACTATACGCAAATAATGCACCGCAAATTTGCGGTTGCCGCCCCCCCCCACTAGGCCACGCCGGTTTTCCGCCGCCGTTTGCTTAACCAGAGCCCCCCGGCTCCCACAGCCAACAAAGCAAACGTCCCCGGCTCCGGAATCACCTCAAAATAGTTGACGTGATTGGTCGCCGTAACATCGTCATAGGTCACATACCATGTGCCAATGGAGCCATCGTTGGTCTTGACCGTGCTGATCCCCCAATAACTGGCGATCACAACGCCATTGGGGAAATCTGTCGCGCCGAAAACACGGATGTAAATACTGTCATACCCCGAAATAAAAAAGGAGGTGTAGATGTTGTACCAGTCATAGCCGTTGGCATTGCCGCCGATTGCCGGCCCGATGTGCGTGGAATACACGATTTCATGGTCGGGCGGCACGGATTCGGGATCATACACGGTCTGATCCGTTGGCGCTTGATTATTCGGCGGATAGTTCGGTTCACCCGGCAAAGAACCGCTATATTCTCCGAAGATATCAAAGTTGTCGTCCGCATCCGTGCCAGGCGCCGACCCCACCCCCGAATTGTAGGCGATCACCTGAACAATCGAGCCTTCTTGAAGGCCAAAGTTGGCCATCAGGCCGTTGTTATCTATGTCGGAATTTCCGTAGTAATTCCAGCCAATGTCAACCACTACCAAAACAGCCTGCGCCGGCAAAACAAGCATTGCCCACAATGCAACTGCAGCCAGCAGCAGGCCACCAGACCGCCCCGACTTTTTCAGCATCGCAAGCTGACCACTTTGTTTCATCTCTTCTCGCATGGAGTGTAAGGTGATACAACGCACACGCCAATGCTTTTGCATTGTCGAAATACACCCATCCTTTTACACAAGCAAAACTACGCCCAACCAGGGAATGTTGCAAGCTTGTTTTTCGACATTTTTGTATAAAGATTGCTCGTGCTATTTTTCTTGCCAGCCATTGAGTCAACGAACACCCGCAACAAAGACACAGAAAAACAAATCGCTAATTGAATATATTTTAGGATTTATGTTTTAGCCATTATTTAGCCTTTGTTTTCAAGGAATATCAGCCGGGCTTTCCGTATTTATCATAGGTTTTGTGCTTATTCTCTAAAAAAATCGAGAATTTTTTTGTTCACAACCACTTTTTTCTGGTCTGTTGGCCGGGATTCCCATATTTTTCAGGGATTCATCTCGCAACAGGAGCCTGCACCATGAATCTGCTCATTCAACGCGCTCGTTTGGATAATCAAACGCGGGATATTTTCATCCGCGATGGCAAATTCGCACAGATTGAGCAGAGTCTGGACCCGGCCGCCTTGGGCACACCGTTGCAGGTGCTCGATGCGGCTGGCCTCGCCATTTTGCCGTCGTTTGCCAATATACATTGCCACGCGGCAATGGTGCTTTTGCGCGGCCTCGGCGATGGCCTGCCCCTCCAAGCCTGGCTCAACGATGTGATTTGGCCAATCGAACGCCGGTTGACTCCCGACCAAATCTATTGGGGTACGCTGTTTGGCTGTCTGGAAATGATCCGCGCCGGTATCACCGCCGTGTTCGACATGTATTGGCAAACCCCGCAATGCCTACGGGCTTTTTATGAAAGCGGGCTGCGCGTCAACTTTTCGCATCCCAATATCATCCCGCCCGGTCAAGACGCGCTGGCCGGCCTGCGCCGTGACCTTGAAGAGCATCTCGCGCTCGCCAAGTCATATCCGAACCGGGTGGAGTTATCGGTCGGCATTCACGCGCTATACACCACCACTCCTGAAATGCGCGCCGTTTGCCGCGACTTTGCCGACACCAATGACCTGCTGGTTCAGGCCCATCTGTCGGAAACGCGCCAAGGACATGAAGAATGCCTGCAAGCCACTGGCAAAACCCCCACCGAGGTTTTTGCCGCCGAAGGTCTCCTGAACGACCGCTTTGTCGGCGCGCACGGAGTATGGTTGACAGACTCCGACCGGACCCTGTTGGCCACCCACGGCGCGGCCATTGCCCATTGCCCTTCCTCCAACACCAAGCTGGCTTCCGGAGCTTTCAATGAACCCGCCGCCCGCCGTGCCAACCTGCGTTTTGGCCTCGGCACCGATGGCGCGGCCACCAACAACCGCTACGACATGTTCTCCGAGATGCGCACCGCCGCTCTGCTGGCCAAAGTCAACGCCATGGACCCCACCGTTTGTGCCGCGGCCGATATCTACCGCACCGCCACCGCGGACGGCTTCAACATTTTCCGGCTGGATGCCGGCGAAATCGCCGTGGGCAAGGCGGCGGATTGCATTCTGGTGGATTTGAATCACACTGGGCTCGTCCCAGGGCATGACCTGATCAGCGATCTTGTCTACGCCGCCACCCCCGAATGCGTGGACACCACCATCTGCAACGGCAAAGTCCTGATGCGCCGCCGCCAAATCCCCGGCGAGGACGAAATCCGCACGGCCTTCCGCGCCGCTGCGGCTTCCTGCGCGCCATAGCCATTTTGCGTTGCCAAGATCCGGGGCGGTCAGTAGGGTGCGAGGCCGTGATTTTGGTGGAGCCATCATGGATCTGGTGTACGTCATAACCCCCGCTATTCTGATTTTTGTGGTGCTGGCCGCAGTGTGGCTGGACCGCTGGAGCGTGCCGGTGATTCTGGTGGCGTTGGGCGGCGGAATGTTTTTCGGCAGCGACATCCTGCAATGGGTCCATTTTGACAATGCCACGCTGGCCAATCAAGTGGCCAACTTTGCCCTGGTTTTCATTTTGTTCCAAGGCGGCTTTGGCATCAAACGCAGCGATTTCCAGGCGGTGGCGCTGCCGGCTGGCGGGCTGGCCGTGTGGGGTGTGCTGCTGACCGCCGGCGCGACATTCCTCGTCTTGTGGAAACTGCTGGCCTGGCCGTTCTCGCACGCCTGTTTGATCGCCGCGATTATTTCCTCCACCGATGCCGCGGCCACGCTGTCCATCCTGCATCGCTTTGCGTTGCCGAAAAAGCTGTCCACCGCGCTGGTGTTGGAGAGCGCGGCCAACGACCCGATGGCGGTGCTGTTGACCACGGTGGTGGTGAATGCGTTGGTGGTGGGCCATGGGCAGGGTGTGTTCCTGCTCCTCAAGTTTGCGTGGAAGTTTGCGGCGGCACCGGTATTCGGTTGGCTAATGGCGCGGGCGGCGCTGTGGCTGTTCAATGTGCTGCGCCCGCAGGACCGCGGCCACTACTACGTGCTTTTCCTCGGCGTGGTGCTGTTGACCTACGGCGTCACGGAAACCTTGCGGGCCAGTGGAATGCTCGCGGTGTTTATCGCGGGCTATGTCATGGGCAACGATGCGTTTGTCCACAAGCGTGGCGTGGCGACGTTTTCTTCCGCCTTTGCCAGCATCGCCAATATCTGCACCTTCGTGCTGCTGGGCCTGTTGGTGTTTCCCCGGCAATGGGGCGATATTTGGCTCAAGGGCCTCATCCTGTTTTTGGTGATCACGTTTATTTCGCGGCCCATCGCCGTGTTCTTGGGCACGCCCAAAATGGGTTTGGGCTTCAAGAACCGGTTGTTCATGACGTGGGCCGGCCTGCGGGGCTCCGTGCCGATTATTCTGGCAACCTATCCCGCCGCTGCCGGCCTGCCGGAAAGCCAGGAAATTTTCAATCTGGTGTTTTTCGCGGTACTGCTCTCGGTGCTGGTGCAGGGCTCCACGCTGGGGGTGTGCGCCCGCGCGCTGGGCCTGCTGACCGCGCGCACCCGCCAAGAGCCGCTGTACAGCTTGGAACTGATCACCATGGCCCCCAGCGATATGGATTTGCTGGTGGTGGATTTGCCCGAATCCATCGGTACGGATGGCCCGCGCATCCAGGATTTGCGCCTGCCCCCCGATACGGTCATCACGCTGATTTCGCGCGGCGAGGAAGTCATCAGCCCGCTCGGCGCCACACAATTGAAGGGCGGCGACCAAATCACCGTGCTGGCTCACGCCAAGAACAGCGCCGGGGTGCGCGCGGCGTTGCTCGGCGGCGCCCGCGGCTGAGTAAAACGATACAGCCCGGTGGGCCATTTTTGTGCTTTCGGGCCACTCGCTTCTGCTCCATAATGGCCGCTTGTTTTGTCCTCTGCGTTTAGGAGACCATCCATGAAATTATGTGACTTCATCCGCCCAGCTTCACTGGCCGCCGCCCGCGACAATCTGCGGGAACTGGGACCCAAGGGCATGATTCTCGCCGGTGGCACGGCGTTGCACTTCATGCAAGACCACACCCCCGTGACCGCGGTGGATATTACCCGCCTCGGGCTTTCCTTCATCAAACAGGAAGGCAACTACTACAACATCGGCGCCACCACGCCGCTGGCCGATATCCAGCGCTACCGCGCCCCGCGCTGGGCCATGCACGAAATTTGCCGGCGCATTTCCACCCACCAAATCCGCAACATTTCCACCATCGGCGGCAACATCTGCCGCGTGTTCCCTTGGGCGGACCTGCCGGTGATCCTGCTGGCCATGGATGCGCGCATGGTGATCTATTCCGGCCAAGAGGAAGAATTCGAGGCCGACGAATATTTCAAGACCCAGCCGGCCAAGCGCTTTTTGGATGGCAACATCCTGACCTCGGTGAAGGTTCCCGTGCTGCACGCGCACCACGGGTTTGGGTCCATCAAGGTCACCCGCACCGATGCCGCCTTTGCTCACGTGACTATCGCCGCGTTCCTGGAACTGGATGGCAACCAGATCAAGTCGGCCCGCATGGCCGCGGGTTCCGCTATTCCCTTCCCCCGCCGTTTGCCGACGGTGGAAGCCGCCTTGGTCGGCCGCGAAGCCACCCCAGCGGTATTCAAGGAAGCCGCCAGCAAGGCCGGCGAAGATGTCACTTGGCGCGGACGTGAAGGCATGACCGCCGACTATTCCCGCCACTTGGCTGAAGTCACCATTTTGGATGCGTTGGAGCGGGCCGCCAGCTTTGCCCGCGGGAGGACTGAATAATGATCAAGCACCCCGAAACCGTCACGTTCACCCTCAACGGCGAACTCAAAACCTTCATCACCCGCGCGGACGAGAAGCTGCTCGATCTGCTCCGCCGCGAGGGCTACAAAGGCACCAAATACGGCTGCGGCCAAGGCACCTGCGGCGCCTGCACCGTCCTGCTGGATGGCCGCGCGGTCTATGCCTGCCTGCTTTACTCCATGCAGGCTGAAAACCGCGAAGTCCGCACCATTGAGAGCGTCGGCACCCACGACCAGCCTTCCGAGTTCCAACAGGAGCTCATCAAGGCCGGCGCGGTCCAATGCGGGTTCTGCATCCCCGGCATGATCATGTCCGCCGAGGCGCTGATGAAGGCCGAGGAATCCTATCCGCCGGATGTCGTCCGCGAATACATGGATGGCAATCTCTGCCGCTGCACCGGCTACGAAAAAATCTGGGATGCCCTGCAAAAGGTCCTCGACCGCAAACAAGCCGGCAAGGGTTCCGCCAAGTCGTCCTAACCCCTCACCAGCGAAATCACCCCTGAACCCCTGAGGTTATTATGAGCCTGGAAAAAACGAAAAATTTCAAGCAGGTCAACCACTCCGTCACCAAGGTGGATGCCAAGCAGTTGGCGCTGGGCAAGCCGTCGTATGTGGCCGACTTCGTGCCGCGCGATGCCCTGATCGTCAAAATGCTCTGGAGCCCACACCCCCATGCGCGGATCGTCTCCATGGATGTTTCCGCCGCCGAAAAAATGCCCGGCGTGAAGGCGGTGCTGTGGCATGGCAACGTGCCGCGCATCCCGCATACCACTGCCGGCCAGGGTTTCCCGGAACCTTCGCCCTACGACACCTTCATGTTTGACACCAAGGTGCGCTTTGTCGGGGACCGCGTGGCCGCCGTGGCCGCGGAAACCGAGGAGCAGGCCAAGGCCGCGCTGGCCAAAATCAAAGTGGTGTATGAAAAGCTCAAGCCCGTCTTCTCCCTCGATGAAGCCATGGCCGAAGGCGCCCCCATCATCCACGACGAACCCGAAGCCCATGTGCCCATTCCGATTCCCTACGAGCCCAAGAAAAACCTCGTGGCTCGCGTTGGCTGCGACTTTGGCGATGTCGAAAAAGGCCTGAAAGAAGCCGACTTCACCTTTGATGAAGTGTTTGAAACTCCTTACGCGCAGCATTGCCCCATCGAGCCCTATGTCTCCTTGGCGCAGGTGGATTCCGCCGGGCGCATCGTCATTACCACCTCCACGCAGGTGCCCTTCCACTGCCGGCGCATCGTGGCGCAAACGTTGGATATTCCCGTCCAGAAAATCCGCGTCATCAAGCCGCGCATCGGTGGCGGTTTCGGCTCCAAACAGGAAGTCCTGCTGGAGGATGTCGTGGCGATGTTCGCGCTGCGTACCGGGCGGCCCTGCTTCTGGCAGCTCACCCGCGAGGAAAACTTCCGCTACGGTCGCACCCGCCACCCCATCCGTTTCCGCCTGCGCACCGGCGTCAAAAAGGATGGCACCATCACCGCTATCAGCATGGATTGCTGGAACAACACCGGCGCTTATGGCGGCCACGGCCTGACCGTGGTCTCCTGCTGTGGCTCCAAGGTGCTGCCGCTGTACCGCTGCGAAAACGTGCACTTCCTCGGCAAGGTCTACTACACTAACCTGCCGTGCGGCGGGGCCTATCGCGGCTTCGGCGCCACGCAGGCGTTCTTCGCCATGGAGTCCGTCATTGATAAAATGGCCGAAGCCATCGGCATGGATCCGCTTAAGTTCCGCCAACTCAACCATATCAAGACCGGTGAAGGTTCCCCCGTGTTTGAAGCCCTCGGCGAAGGCAAGGAAGGCGTCGCCATGACCGTCGGCTCCTGCGCCCTCGGCGAGTGTATCACGCAAGGCGCTGCCGCCATCGGTTGGGAACGCCGCACCGATTGGCGCGGTAAGACCGGGCGCTACCGCCGCGGCCTGGGCATGGCCGCGCTCATGCAGGGCTCCTCCATCCCGCACATTGACATGGGCGGCGCGTCCATCAAGATGAACGAGGACGGTTCCTTCAACCTTCTCGTCGGCGCGACGGACCTCGGTACCGGTTCCGATACCGTGCTGGCCCAGATTGCCGCGGAGGAACTCTGTACGACCACCGACAAGATGATCGTGTATTCCTCCGACACCGATATGACCCCCTTCGATGTCGGCGCCTACGCTTCGTCCACCACGTATCTCTCCGGCGAAGCCGCCCGCAAGGCCGCCGCCGATGCCAAGCGCCAAATCCTGCACACCGGCGCCGAGATGCTCAACCTGCCCGAAGACCAGGTCATCTGCAAAGATGCCCACGTCCAGAGCAAGGACGGCAAACAGCAAGTCTCCTATGGCGACATCTGCTGCTATGCGCTCTACCAGAAAAACCAGTACCAGATCATCGGCACCGCGTCGCACATCACTCAGAAGTCGCCCCCGCCCTTCGCCGCGCACTTTGCGGAAATCGAAGTGGACACGTGGACCGGCAACATCAAGGTGCTCAATTACGTCGCCACGGTGGACTGCGGCACGCCCATCAATCCGGCCCTCTGCGAAGGCCAGACCGAAGGCGGCACCCTCAACGGCATTTCCTATGCCCTGACGGAGCAGTACCTGTTCAACAAGAACGGACGCATGACCAACGCCTCCTTCGCCGACTACCACATCTTTTCGATGCGCGACAAGCCGCCGATCAAATCCATCCTCGTGCCATCGTATGAGGATACCGGCCCCTTCGGCGCCAAGTCCGTTTCGGAAATTTGCATCAACGGCCCCGCGCCCGCCATTGGCAATGCGCTTTATAACGCCACTGGCGTGCGTCTCCACGAGTTCCCGTTCACTCCCGAACGGGTCCTCAACGCCCTGCGCGCCGCCGGCAACCCCTAAGCGCCCCCCTCCCCCGCCCCCACCCTCCCGGTGGGGGCTTTTTTATGCCCGCCGCCGACACAGCGGCGGCCTACAATTCCACAAACCGGATTTTGTAGGCCGGGGTTGTAATCCCCGGCGGGCTGTTTGGCCGTTCTGACCGTTAACCCTAGTGGGAAAAATCAGTACGTCAACAGCAGGCGGTCATGGACCACCTCGTCCTCAAGTGACTCGCCCTCGCGCTGGAAACGTCGAAGCATACTGCGCCCGCAATCCACATACACCTCGCGCTCAAAGAGTCCGTCTGGAATATCTAGATCGCATTCGACACGACCCGATTTCTTCTTGCCGTCAATACTGAGCGCAACACGAACACCCCGCGTCTTGCAGTCGGCAATCGTATTCATCAGACGGCCTAACGAGAAATCTTGCCCGCGATACAGGATTGTCTGACTACAGACGTACGGCGGATCACAGTAAACCAAGTCACCCGACTGCGCCATCGCCATCGATTCTTCAAAGTCCACGTTGAGAAAGCGTGCCCCGGCTGTTCGCCGGCGCCATATCTGAACTCTTTCAGCGAATGCGGTCGGCGAAATGGGGTCATGAATCCCGCAGGGCGTTGAAATATACCCATCCCTTTTACGGAAACGTACAACGCCCCCATAACAACTGCGGCAGATGAAAAGCAGATCCGCACCGTTGGGAGACGCATTATATCGGGCCTTGATACGCTCGTAGCCATCAGGCTTGCCGTGCTGCTCATACTCTTTATGTCTGGCACGATACCACCGAACCAGCAGGTCAGGATCATTGTTCAGGGTTTGCCATATCTCCATCAATGGCCCGCAAGCGTCAGAGGCAATGGCCCGAGGCGGTTGAAGCGCCCCAAGGACCGCTCCACTACCCAAGAAGGGCTCAAAATAAGTCTGAATATCGGCAGGGAAGAAGGATGCAATATTGTGGGCGAAACGCTGCTTGTTTCCGATCCATTTCAGTAGCTGGGTCCTAAATGGGGCAACGTGCTGGAACTCAGTTCCGTAAAATAGGTCCAGCGTATCTTCTTTCACCTTCATATCCACAAAATATCCCGTTTTGGGATTCGCGTCAAGAGTATCCTATATTCGGATACATGAAACATAACCGATATGATAAGAACGAGGAGTCATTGCGCCGACTGTTACGCCAAAAGCGCACCGAAATGGGGCTTACACAAGAAGCCCTTGCAGCAATTCTCGATAAGCCCCAGTCATTCGTCAGTAAATACGAGTCTGGCGAACGGCTGCTCTCTTTTGTCGAAACCGTCACTGTATGTCGCGCGCTGGGTATTCCGCCACACGCCCTACTGAAGGAGTATCTGCCCAATCATGACACCTGACAAGAGATTCATCCAACTGCCCAAGAGCTTCTGGGCTCTTGTGCGGCTAATCGGTCAAGAATGCGGCTACGCAGCTGGCGGCCAAATCACTGTCGCGAGCAAAGCAGAAGTTCAGGCTGCACTTGCAAAACTCAAACTGGACCCAAAATCGCTGGATACCGCGCTCCCCGACGGACGACCCGTCTGGAAAACACTTGTTGCCTATTTCACCCATCGACGAGATACCCTTCATGGGCAGGTAGAACCGAACCTGATGGATTCGAAACAGGCCAAGATCGAGTTCACCAAGCTCAAGCGCCAACTCAAGCCAACATGCCCACTCCCCATGAATAAGCAAAAGGGGATGAAGAAGGCGCCCGCCTATCTCACTGGCATGGTCAACATGCTTGTCGAAGCCAACGCGGGCGAGCACCAATGTGACTACGATCCCCGAGCACTTGCCACAATCGCTACAAATGGATTACCCCTGCGCACCTTTGCCCGACGCATGGATGGCGCATTCCCATCCGTCATCAACCCAATCGCCGTGTGGGAGGTGAAGGAGTACTACTACACAACCACCTTTGGGAGCCGAGTCGCCGATGGCGTGTACGAGACTCTCCTCGATGGCATGGAAATTGAGGAACTTCTTTTGACAGAAAAGATGAACGTCCTCCATTATTTGATCATCGACGCACACTACACGTGGTGGGACTGCGGGAAGTCGTATCTTTGCAGAATTGTAGACATGCTTCACATGGGCTACGTCGATGAGGTGCTCGTCGGCAAGGAAGTAATTTCTCGAATACCAGAGCTCGTGAAGACATGGGTTAAAAAGATGGCCTAACAATCGGCTCCTCATGTACCCGGCCCTTGCGGGGGTGTCGCACCGGAAAGTTAGGGCGTTAGACTGTAGCCCTTTCTGCGGCTGTGCGCGGTGAACACGATATTCCTTCTTCGCAATACCGGCCTCAGCGAGGCCGGCTACAGTTTGGCGTCCTCTGTCTTCCTTTGCGCTCTTGGCGTCTTGGCGAGAGTCCTTCCCTGGTCTCTTGTCTATAGTCTGTAGTCTGTCGTCTGTCGTCTCTAGTCTTTCTTCAGTACCGCCTGCATTGAGGGTTTGAACGAGGGTTTTCTTGCGTGGGGGGCGGGGTTTGGTACTATGCGGTCACCATGAAGGAGCAGGAAACCGAGGCCTTGGTCAAGGCCGCCAATGCCACGGATACGGTGGCCATCGAGGATTTGGTGAACAAGGGGGTGCCGATTGATTCCCCCAACAAAACCGGGTGGACGGCGCTCATGGCAGTGGCCAACAAGGGCCACTTGGAGCTGGTGCAGTTCCTGACGGAGCGCGGGGCCAACGTCAATGCCCGGAATCAAAACGGTTGGACCCCGCTCATGTGGGCCACGCTCAAGGGTTACACGGCTATCGTCCAGTTTCTCGCCGATCACGGCGCGGAGCTGGACACGCGCGGCGAAGACGGCAATCCCCCCATCCATTTGGCGGCCAGCGGCGGCTTCGTGGAAATTGTGGATTTTCTGCTCGCCCGCGGCATTGCGGTGAACACCGAAAACAAAAACGGACAATTGCCGTTGATGGCCGCCGCGCGTAATGGCCGGTTGGAGGTGGTGCAAACCCTGCTGGCGCACGGTGCTGGAACGAATGACGGCGGCCATGAAAATAATCCACCGCTCGTGTTGGCGAGCATTGGCGGGCACCTGGAGATTATCCAACTGTTGCTGGAAAAAGATGCGGATGTGAATGCCAAAGGCCGTACTGGGCGCTCGCCGCTGATGGCTGCCGCCCAACGCGGCGACCTCGATATTGTGCGCTTTTTGCTCGAGCGCGGGGCCGACATCAACGCCCGCAACGATTACGGCAAAACCGCCTGCCGGCTTGCGGCAGCGGACCATCGCGACGAAGTCGTGGCCTTCCTGCGCGAGCAGGGCGGCGAAATGTAAGTTCCACCCTTTCGGCATTGCGCCGGCGGGGCCGGCTGCCTATGGTTCAACAAAACAGATGAATCACATAAAATTCGTTTCATGGCTTCTGATCCTGCATATTGGGATTTCCGCTATGGGCGGTATTCTGGGCATTGCACTTGGCATCTGGCATAGCCCATTATCAAGTTACGTGGCAGGGGCCGGAATGCTCGGACCTGTTGCCCTGACAATCGCGTTGTGGATAGCAAAGCAAAAGACTCAACCAAGGACACCAGTTTTCGTCTCAGCGGTGATAATTTGCGGCATCTGGGTTGGCCTTCTCTTTCTGGTGATGTTCCCCGCACCACCTGAGGGCAAATTTATTTTCAAACCGGACATTGATACCCGTTTTGCGGATGGCTACAGCGATGCTGCCTTTGCCACTGTTGCAATCGGGATGAACGTGTCGGATGTCTTGGCGCTGCTCGGAGAACCCATATCCACTTACGAGAGCGCCAACTGGTCTTTTCCGGGCGATGCAAAAACCCTCTGGTGGTATGCGTCCGACGGTGCCTGCGCGTGGGGCGATTTCGCGTGGCGTGCACCCATTATTGGCATTCGAGACGGCGTGGTTGTCAGTAAATGGACGCAGTGGTGCTATGACTGAAATGCAGGTGTCGAAAAAGGCGCTTCAGGCTATTGGCGGTAAACCACCTCAGCCTCATCGCTATCGTTGAGCCCATGTGTGGACGCTACGTCACTCCGGACAAAGAGGCCGTGCTGCTGCGCTGGCCCAAAATCCGGTGCGACGTCCAAACCACTTGGCAACCCGGCACCAACGTGGCGCCCACCCGGACGGTGCCCATCCTCATTCAGGCGCCGGATGGCGGTCTGGCGGTGCAGGCGGCGCGGTGGGGATTTATCCCGCCGTGGTGGAGCAAACCCAAACCGCCGGGCCTGACGTTCAACGCGCGGGTGGAAGAGGCAGCGACCAAACCAATGTGGTGCGATGGTTTCCGCGGGCAACGCTGCCTGCTGCCCGCCCGCGGCTGGTATGAATGGAACAACGCAGAGCGAATTCTTGATCCCGCCGGACGCGACACCGGCCAACCCTACTTCATTTATCAGCCCGCGGAACCGATCATGGTGATTGCGGGGCTGTGGTCGGTTCGTGCGGACACGGGGCAACCGTCGTACACCAGCGCCATGCTGACCCGCGCCGCCGTGCCAGACATTGCGTTCATTCATCCGCGGATGCCGGTCGTGCTACCGATGGAAAGCATCGCAGAATGGCTGGACCCCGCCACTCCCGCCACGCGCGTGAACGAAATCCTCGCCATGCCCGGCGCCGGATTCGCGGCGCACCCGGTTTCGCCACGAGTGAACCAAGTGCGTAACGAGGGCGCGGACCTGATGCAGAAAGTCCAAACCCCGCCGGCCAGCCTGTTCGGCCCCGACGATTGATGTCCCGCGGGCGCAGGCGGGGCGTCAGCGCGCCAAACCGGGCAGGTTGGGCAGCGCGCCGCCGGGGAGCGGTGCCAGCGGCCGCATTCCGCCGCTGCCCGGCCGCGTGAAGAGCGCGCGGAATTCGCGATTGGTGGCCAGCGGTTGGAAGCGCGGGTCGTGCAGAATGGCATCGCGCGCCTGATCGCCGCCCAACTGGATGCTCTGGCGTGTGGCGCGGATGGCGTCAGCATCGCGCCGCACAAAAGCGTAGCCCGCGGCCAAATCCAACCAGGCATCCAGGTTGTTGGGGTCGCGCTGGGTATATTGTTCCAGCGCATAAATCAACGCATTCACCCGCTGGTCTTGCGCAAAGAAGTTGGCCAGCGCCAACACGTGCTGCAGCGGCAGATTGGGATCTGCCACGAGACGCATAGCAAGGTTCTGGTAGGCATTCTGCATGCCGGAGGCGCGATAGATCGAGGTCAGCTCCAGCGCCTCATCCAGTGTCAGAGTGCCCGTTTCCTGCTGACGTTTTTCAATTTCGCGCCGGCGGTTCAGCATGCGCTTCGCGCTTTCGATCTGGCGTAAGAATCCTTTGGCGCTTTCATTGAGCGGATCCGCGTTGGCAAACCCGCGGATCAATTGTTCGGCGTCGTCGTAGCGCATCATGTTCATGTACATCTGCGCGAGGCGGAAGTTGGCTTCGGGCGAGAGCGGATAGAGATCAATGGACTGCTTGAAGGCATATTCCGCCTCGGTATACATCCGGCGGTAGTCATAGATGCCGGCGATGGCGCTGCGCAGCTTGGAGAACGATTTGCGCGCGCAAATATCGCGCTTGAACTTGGATTGGTCCAACAGCCACTGCGTGTACCAGCCCCAGAACTTGTGGTCGTTTTCGACCAGCTTGGGGTCCAACTCCATCACCGGATCCCGGTTCAGCTTGAGCATGATGCCGTTCGGCGTGAGGTAGGGATACATCCACTGGATCACGTAGCTTTCTTCCACGTAGAAATCGTGCTTGGCCTTGTTTTCCTTGAAGATCAACTCGGCCAGAATGCCGTTGATGGTCATAACGCCACCAACACCCTGCACGCTGACCTTGCCGTTTTCGATCTTGATGTCGGCGCCGGCCTGAATGCGGCCGGAGTTGACATCGTCCACGTACTTGCGGAACGCCTCGTTGCTGTCCTCCAGCGACGGAATGTAAATGGTGTCGCCATAGAGGTCGCGGGTGATGTTCATGAAGGTGTTGTCGGCCAGCGCGTTCTGGGTGATGAGATAGACATCCGGCCGAACGTTGGCGGAATAGATCATATAGGTCGGCACAAAACGCCCCGGATCGGTGCCGCCGTAGAAGATGGCGTTGGGCGTCATCGGCGGCGGGTAATCCGGCTCGGCCATGCCCAGCGCGTTGGTCAGCGCGCCCCATTCGCGTTCAAAATCGGCCGCCTTGGGGAACCAGTATTGGAAATCTTCCTTGATGCCCTTGATGCCTTCGAGCCCCCAGTTGCCGAATTGCCAGCCGTAGCTGTGGCCGTTTTGCTCCGCGCCGCCGACAATGCGGATTTGCTCTTCGTCATACGCGTTTTGCCACAGCAGGATGCCCGGCAGCAGCAGCACGGCCAGCAGTCCCGGCATCAATGCGCGCCGCCCCAGCAGTCGCTCGATCCACGCCACCGAAAGCAGGCTGCCATAACCCAGCCACAACGCGTAGAACGCGTGGCTTTGGATGAATTGCACCCGGCCGATAAACAGGTTCTGAATGTCCAACGACGGATTTTGGAAAATCAGGAAGATCACGCTTACGGAAATGAATCCCACCACGGAGGTCAGCAGCCAACGCTGCTGCGATACGCCCAGTTCAAAGTCCAACTCCAGCGGCGAGCGGTTGAGCGCCCACGCCACAGCCACCGCCAGCGGCGGACCAACCACGAGGCCCAAATAGAACAACCGACCCACGCCGGAGAGATAACCGGGTTCGGAAATCTCCTTCACGCCAAACGAGTGGAACACCGCGCGCAGGCTCATCACGTCCACAAACAGCACACCGATGGCCACCACCGCGAGGAAGCCCCAGATCATGATGGTCGTGCTCAACGTGTAACCGCGCATGTCGGCCACTTGCTTCTTGAGGTACAACGCCAACAGCGTCAGGAATCCCCAGCCGGCCACCAGCAGGATGGGCGCGATCATCAGCCGGTACAACCGCTCCAGCCAGCCCCAGCCCGTCAGCGTTTCCAGCACAATCATCACGGACGACGCCAACACCAGCCCCAGCGTGACCGGGAACACCGAGCGCCGCTGGCCGCCGAGCCGCAACCCCCACGCGCAGAACGGCAGGAAGCCCAGCACCGCCACTGGCAGCGAGAACTGGCCGCGCAAGTCGGACAAATACGCGCCCAACTGCTGGATGAATTTCTCGCTGAAAATATCAGTGGGCACAATGGCTTCATACTGGCCGCGGGTAACGGCGTGCATGAAACCCTCCCATGTCCGCGGATAGCCCCAATTCATCGGCGGGTTTTGTTCCGAGGCAAACGGCAGATACATGTAGAACGCCACGCCGATTTCCGCCAACAGGATCGTGGCGCAAACCGTCCGCCCGCGCGGCAGCACAAACGCCAGCACAATCGGGATGGCCAGGAACAGCACGTTGTAAATCCAGAATGGCGCGGTGGTGGGCCCGCGCGACCATTTCCACAGGTTGGCGTCGAAATCCGGCGCGGCCTTTTCGGCGGCGGAGGCAATCAGGCTGTAGCCCTTGGCGGCAAAGATGAATACAATGCCGATCAGCACGGCGGCAATCGCGAAATCACGGAACAGGTCGGCATCCTTCAAGAGGACGGCCACGGCCAGCGCGAGGCCGAGGAACAGCAGCGTCTGGTGGTTGGTCAGGCCCAGCCCGAACAGGAACGCCACCACGTAGAGCAGGTTGTCCTGCTTGGGGCGGCACATCCACATGTAGATCAACATCAGGATGGCCATTTGGAACAAGGCGTTGAGGCTATACACCTCCACGATCACGCTCTGCGACCACAGCACCGGGCTGAACGCCAACAGCAGGCCGCCGGAAATCCCCGCCACGAGGCACAGCAGGTTTTCCATGCGAAAACCGATCTTCTCCGTCAGCGCCGGAATGCTGCGCAACAAGTCCGCACCGGAACGACTAATCACCAGCGCCAGCAAGCCGCACGCCCCCGCCCCCGCCACGGCCGAGGCCAGCCCCACCGACCACGCCGGATTCGGATGGCCGTTATACTTCACCCAATGGAAAATCCACTGGAAGAACCACGTCACCAGCGTCCAGATCGGATAGCCCGGCGGGTGCGGTACGCCCAGATAATCTGACGCCACGGCCAACTCGCCGGAGTCTTCCAGCGTCAGCGTGGGCGCCAGCGTATAGACATATACGCCCAGCGTGGCCACCAGCACCACCCAGAACGCCGCCCAGTCAATGCGCCGGAAAAATGCGCCCGTCAGATTGTCGAGAAACCCCTCCTGCGCCTGCGTGGCCAGTTGGGCAACTTGTTTTTCCGTGGCTTTCGTCAATACCATGTCATCCATCCGTAGTTGCGGGGCCCGGGCGGGCCGCCTGTCCATCTACCCTGCTCCACGCCTCAATCCGTCACGGGCCGGGCGCGGATTTTTCCAGAGCCGCGACGCGCGCCGCGAGGCTCTTGAGTTGTTCCTTCAGTTTGGGCAGCCCCGCCACATGGGCGAGCGACTTGCCAAATTCCAATCGCGGCACCGCGGGCGCGCCAAGGTACATCTGGCCGCCGGGCAGATCGCCCGCCACGCCGGCCTGCGCGCCGATGACTGCGCCATCGCCAATCTTGAGATGCCCGGCCAAGCCCACCTGCCCGGCGCAAATCACGCGCTTGCCCAGCGTGGTGGAGCCCGCCATGCCCATCTGGCCGCACAACACGGAGTGCTCGCCAATGATGCAGTTATGGGCGATCTGCACCAGGTTATCCACCTTGGTCCCGCGGCACACCCGCGTCTCGCCGAAGCGCGCGCGGTCAATCGCCGTATTCGCGCCGATTTCCACATCGTCTTCCAGCACCACGATTCCCGTCTGCGGAATTTTGGTGCGCACGCCCTCGGCATCCACAGTATAGCCAAAGCCATCGCTGCCGACCACCGCGCCGCTATGCAAAATCACGCGGTCGCCCAGCACACAGCGCTCGCGCACGCCGGCAAACGGATAGAGCAGGCAATCGCGCCCGACGCGCGCCGCATGGCCCACATAGGTCTGCGGATACAGCGTGGTGCCGTCGCCAATTTCCGCCCCAGCCTCCACCACCGCGAATGCCCCCACCGCCACATTGGCGCCCAGCTTGGCCTCCGGTGAAACCCACGCCTGCGGGTGCACCCCGCGCGGCAGCACCACCGGCGGCGGGGCAAACAGCGCGCATGCCGCCGCGAACGCCGCATCGGCATCCGCCACGCGCAGCAACGACGGCTGCGGCGACTCAATCACGGCGTCCTGCGGCACAATCACCGCCGATGCCGCGCTGTCCGCCACCTGCCCCAGATATTTGGGATTCCCCGCAAACGAAACATGGCCCGCCCTCGCCCCGCGCAAATCCGCCACCCCCGTCAACGGCCGGTCCGCCGCCCCTTCGAGGGTGGCGCCCAGCTTGGCGGCCAACTCACCAGTCGTCAACGTGAACACCCCGCCACCTCCGGCTACTTCTTGGAAACCTCGCCCGACTTGGCCTCCAGAAAGACGATCAGTTGGGCAGTGACATCCAGCGCCGGGTCGGCATACAGCACCAGCGGGATGGCATTCATGGTCTGGCCGGAACGGTCCAGCACCAGGTCATATTCGCCCGCCGTAGCGAATTCCGTCACCGCCGCCATCAGCTCATCCACGATGGCCTGGCGCGACTTCAACACCTGCTCGCGCATTTGCTTGATCTTGGTTTCCTGCGTCCGCCGCGCGCGCAGCTCAAAATCTTGCAGCTCGTTGAGCTTGTCGTCGGCCGCGATGCTCTTTTCGCGGCGCGCTTCCTCGGTCAGCAACTGGTTTTTGGCCGCCGCGCGCAGCTTGGTGACTTCGTCGCGCAGCGCCTGGCCTTCGGCCATGATGCGTTCCATCTCGGCCTGCACTTCATCTTCCTGCTTCTTCAATTCGGCCTCGGCCGCCTTGGTCCGGGGGTGCGCATTGAAGACCTTGTCGAGGTCCACCGTCGCCACCCGCAGCTCCGCCGCCCAACCCACCGACGCCGCCAAAGCCAGCGCCACCGCCGCCATCAAAACCTTCATCCGTGTCATGTGGTCTTCCCTTTCTTTGTCTGGAAAATGACTCGCGCGGCATTCTCCCCCACCCCCCCGCGCTTGAAAAGCCGAAAAACGCGGCAAGGCGCCGCGCAATCCACGCGTTGTCCCCGCCGCGATTGGTTGCCGTTGGCTGGTCTCAGGCGGTGGCCGCCGCCATGATCCCCGCCGCCGCATCCACGATGCCCTGCAACCACGCCGTCCCCGCCGCCTTGGCTTCGGCCGGCAGCTTTTGGATTCGCGCCAGATAATCGCCTTCCGGCGCGGCGTGCCACGCCGCCACGAACGCCTCGCGCTCGGGGCCGGGCTGATCGCCCAGCGCCGCCAGTTGCTCGCGCGCCGTCGGCCACGCCGCACAAAATCGTTTGTCAGCCTCGGTGGCCGCTTCATCCGCCGCCAGCCAAGCCGTAACATCATCCAACCGTTTCAGGCGCTCCTGCCGAGCCCCCGCCAATTGCCGCAGCGCCCCGGTCAGGCACGCCACGCCGTAGGGCGTGCGATCCAGCAGCGGCCGCCGCGCCACGTCATACCACGCCGCCAACGCCGCCAAATTCCCCACAAAAATCGCATTGTTCTTTAACACGCGCCCCACCGCACGACCATTGCGCCGGAACGGACGCTCGGTTGCCGGAATGGGCGGCGGCACCACCAGTTGCCCACCCGTCAGCACATCGCGCCGCAACACATGGCCCGCCGCCAGCACCGTGCCATACTCCAATCGCAACGGCCCCGTCATCCCCCCCTGCCCGCCGAGAAAAATTGGCGTTTGGTCCAGCATCACCCCGCGCGGCACATCCCCCACCAGCGACGCCGTTGCCTTGTCGCCATAGGGCGTGAAATTGAAATGGATGAACGACGACCCAATCTCGCTATGCTCCCGCCGATTGCGCCCGCCCGCCATCAGCACATCGCAAAAATTGAGCAAGCTGCCCCCCACCACAAACGGCAGCATGATCGTCTGCTTCAAGCCCACCGCATGCGCCAGCTCCACGCCCTCTTCGAGGATGCACCCCGGCCGCACCTGCGCCGCGCTCCCCAGCACCGCGCCATCCAGAAATACCGCCCCGTGGCAAAAGCCGCCCTTCAACTGCACCCCCGAACCCAACTGACAATCCTCCAGCGTCAGCGGCGCCTCGCGTCCCAGCACGCAACCGGGGCCGATGCTCGTCTTGGCGCCATAAATCCGGCACCCCGGATGAATCACCACCCCCGGCGCGATCTGCTCCGGCACCACGTCATCGCCAATATCCACCGTTCCCGGCGCCGATATCCGCACGCCGCGCAGCAGCAATTCTTCCAGCGGCTTCATTTGCGCAGCAGCGCCCCCACCACCACGCCCACCCCCGCCGCCGCCAACAGCGCGTACGCCGCGGAAATCTTCCGGCCCCACGATCCCAACTGCACCACCACGTTGCCATCCGCCTTGAGCAGCAACAGGATAAACACCGCCAGAATCACCAGCCCCACGATCATGCTCTTGCTCATCTGCCACGCACCTCTTCGATTGACCGCCGCAGTCTGCCACACCCCGCAAAACTTTTCAGCATTTTTTGCGCCCCGCCCCACACTTTGCCCACGCGCCCCGCCATGGCGTGGCGGGGTTTTCCACGGTGTGGAAATAATGGCCCAAAGTTGTTCCATTGTGTGGAAAAATCGCCAAAACGTTGCCGCTGCGCTCGCTATGGCTCGCTGGCTCGCCCGGCTACGCCGGCCGCTATAGAACTCGCGTTCGCCCATCGCCCTTCGGGCTCGGGCTCGGCACTCGCCTATTTTCCATTGCGTGGAAAAAACAGGGCCGTGACGCGTGAATTTTTCCACAGTGTGGAAAAATAATTTCCACGGTGTGGAACTTTTGCCGCCGATTTGCCGCTGCGCTCGCTATGGCTCGCTTGCTCGGACGGCTGCGCCGCCGCTATAGAACTCGCGTTCACCCGGCGTCCTGCGGACTTGGGCTCGGCACTCGTCTATTTTCCACAGCGTGGAAAACCATCGAACCCAGCATGAAAACAAGAAACCCAGGAAAGCAGGAAAAAGCTTTGGCACGCCATATCATCGCCCCCATTACTAAACACGATGCGCCAAGCGTCTTGCGCACGGCGCAACACGCAACGCTTTTGTAGGCTGGGGCATCCCCGGCGGGCTATTTGGCCTGCTCCCAAAAATCAGGATTATAGGACCGGTCTCTTTTCGGCCTCTTTCTCATGCCTTTCAATCTCTTGGAAGGCCAAAGTGCGCATCAAAGCCTCATCCGACTGAAACAGGCTGTAATGCGTAATATTATGGGCTTGCAGATATTCCAAGGCCTCAAACCTGAGCTTTTTTGGGAGAACATATTTTATAAATATATCCTGATCGGGCCGTTTGAGTTTCAGAATGCTTTCGTGCGGCATGATCCACACGGTCTTCTGCTCAGGATCACATTTTGACGCGATCGTGTAGAAACACTGTTGAAGGAAATGGCGTTTATGGGTTGAAATATAAGGGCCTTGGGTATGCACCGCGCAAGAGGCCCCGTCGAGTAGTTTCCCCCCCTGTGGCCTTTCAATAAACACATATATTGCCGCATCAGCTTCAACGTTTGATTCCAAGGCAAAATAGGCAGCAATGTAAGGCGAGGTCGTCCAGTCCAGCAGTGGGGATGGGAAACCATGGTGCCTTAGGTAAACACAAAAATTATAGAGAGGCATTCTAACCCAATGGTTATCGTAAATATTTGATAGTGCTTTTTCAAATGTCTCCCATTTCGGCATATCCCAACTGCGGCCTGTCATGGCTTCAATTTGGGGAGCACATCTGTAGGCCAGTCTGGCATACCTTTCCAGCGACCATTGGCTTTGGCTAATTCTTTCCAGGGTAGTTGCCAGTGTCCATTCTGCATTCGCCTGCCCCCGATAGAGTATGGTGGGATGCTGAACGAAATCTCCTCGTTTAAAAGTGCCATATTGGTTTTGCGTGTGCTGAATGGCCTCCAGAAAATCAGGCCACGATGAAATCTGGATGGTGGTCAGCATGGGTTTTACATCGCGTTCAGGCGGTCGGAGAGGTGGTGTTTGAGGTTCCACTTTTTGGTGGTGTCGAGGGCGAGTTCGAGGCAGATGAAAAAGCTCTGTTTGTCGCCTTTGAAGTGGTCCACGGTCTCGGGGGCGATTTGGCGGTCCAGACAGACCAGCGCCTCTTTGTGCGCGTCCTTGGCGCGGAAAACTTCATTTTTCGTGAACTCGGGGCAAGGCGTCAGCGTGTAATCAAGCATGAAGCCGTTTTTTAGCAGCACTTCGTCGAGCACCGTGTCCTTGTTGAACTGGATGTCGAAAGTATTTTCCTTCTCGCGGATGTACTGTTCGAGCAGGGCGATGTTTTCAGCCTCGGTCTTGGCAGGATCCGGCGCGAATTCCACGCGCGGGAAATGCGACTTGGCGAGGGTATAAACCTTAAACCCAAGCGAGTCGGCAAATTCCCGTTGCGGATCGCCGGGCAACTTGTCGCTGGCTTCATCCTGAATGCGGGCAATCACCCGTTTGACGCGCTCAATTGTGATGTCGCTGATCTTTTTGAAGCCGGCTTTATGGGCAGCGCTTTTCTCGTCGGTCAATTCAGGGAGTTGGACGAGAATGAATTTCCGGTTGCCGCCATCGGCCTTGTTTAGCTCCATCACCGCTTGCGCCGTTGTTCCGCTGCCGCCGAAAAAGTCCAATACTACGTTGTCGCTTTCTGTGTCTGTGGACAACTGAAGCATATGCTGAATCAATTTTGATGGCTTGGGGGTGTCAAAAGGGACAACGCTGTCAAATAGTTGCTTGAGTTCTTCGTTCGCGTCTCGCGTCGTCCCAACTGTTTTGCCAAACCATATTGTTTCAGGGGTACGGCCCTCTACATTTTTTAGATATATCTTGCGAATGATTCGAGATTCATCATGCGAAAAGACTATTTCGCCCGATGCAATTTTCTGAGCAACGGTTTCCCTGCTCCATCGCCAACCATTTTGAGGCGGACTTATCTTTTTACCGGAGGGCGTATCGATGTCATAAATGAGATTTGGACGGTAAAGCGCGTTGCGGACATCTCCGGTGCGCCATGGCCCATTAGGATCGTTGTCGGGATTTGAATAATTCTGGTTGTGCTCTTCGGTTCTTTCGAGATTGGCCAATTCAAACACATCGGACCGCTGGTAACACAAAATGAAATTATGGTGAACAGAGAATTTTCCGCTGTAACCTTTGGGCTGTATGCTGTGCTGCCATATTACGCAGCCAAGGAAATTTTCTTCGCCAAAGACTTCATCCATTATTCGCCGCAAATTGCTTAATTCATTGTCGTCAATACTTACAAAGATAGCCCCGTCGGGCCGCAATAAATACCGCGCGACCAGCAGCCTGCTTTGCATCATGGAGAGCCAGTTGGAATGGAAGCGGCCGTCGCTGCTCGTATTGGTATCCACCTTGACGCCGTTTTGGGTGACGCCGGTTTGCTCCCAATAGGGCTTTTGGCCCTCGGCGAAGTTGTCGGAATAGACGAAATCGTTTCCGGTATTGTAGGGCGGGTCAATATAGATGCATTTGATGCGTTCGCGGTAGGCGGAAGTCAGGAGTTTGAGGACCTCGAGGTTTTCGCCTTCGATGATGAGGTTGCCATTGGCCTTGTCGGGGTTGACGGAGCGAGTGGAATCATGGACGAGAGCGGCGCGGCTGGGGGTGAAGGCGTTGCGTTTGGAGCGGGTTTTGCCGTACCAGCGGAAGTCGTAGCGTTCGGTTTCGGTGACGAGGGCGGGATCAACGACTTTTTTCAGTTCGTCGAGGTTGAGGCGGCCTTCGTTGGAGAACAGGTCGGGGAACAGCTTTTTGAGAGTGGCGAGCCGTTCACGGTTGAGGTCCGGCGACGAAACGGCGGCCAATGGATTTTTCGGGGATGGGCTCATGTGTTTTTCTTTTTGCCGGGTTTGAGGGCCTTGCGCTGTTTGGCTTCTAGCTTGAGAATGCTTTCGGCGGGCGGGAGGTCTTCGGGCATGGTGCCGCCGAGTTCCTTGATGGTTTGGCGAACTTTGGCGCCGACATCGCGGTGGGTTCGGTTGGCCTTGTCCTTGCCGATGATGCGGTCACGGCGGAGCTTTTCTTCGGTCTGGGTGGCGCGGAAAAGATTGGCGGCCAATTCGGTGCTGCCCATGTGGTCGAGTATCTGCTGGCGCGTTTTGAGTCCCTTGCGGGCGTGGATGTCCTTGGCGACGAGTCCACCGTAAAGTCCGGCATAGCCGTGGTTCTGGAAGATGGCGTAGTCAATGGGCTCCACGACGCCGGCCTGCTTGGCGGCATCAGCCAACTGGACATTGTGCTGCTTCATTTCCGCCCGGAGCAGCAGGCGGCGCTCTTCTTCGAGCTGCTGGTCGGTCATTTCCTGCCGCCGGGTCTGGACGGCAAAATAGGTTTGCCCCGTCGCTACGATTTCCTTGGCGGGGTCGGCGTTTTGAATGACCAGATAGCAGGCGTAGCGGGACATCATGACGGCTTGGAGTGCGCGCTGAGCACCGCTGCCGATTTCGACCATTTCGGTGATGTCAACGAAATGGTCTTCGGGCCGTTGGCCGCTGTTGAAACAGGCGGTGCGGGCTTTCTCAATCACGGCCTCGAAATTGCGGTAGTCCGTGTAGCCGAGGACCTTGGCGAAGTCGCGGCTGGACCAGAATTCGTTGCCGGCGGGATTGGTGCGGCGGATGAGTTCAAAAGGCGACGGGGTTGCGGTCATGATGGAAGGTCTTTCTTTGGCGTTGTGGCGCCGAAAAGCAAAGGCGCGGGGAAATATCCGACGATATGATCCGTGCTCATGTGGGCAGTGTCTCCTTGAAGTCCCCTTTGTATTCCTTGACGGGGGCTTTGTAGGGCAGATAAGTCAGCTTGGCTTCGATTTGAAGGGCTTGAAAGTGTTTGAGGGCGCACTTGATTTTGATGCGTTCGGATTCGGTAAGAGCGCGGGTGTCGTCGAGGTTGTTGGTGGATTTGGTTTCGATGACGAAATAGTAGTCGTTTTCAGTGCCATCGCGGAGGGCGCGGCGGCGCAGGACGAGGCCGAAGTCGGGGTGGTAACTGCCAATGGGGGTCGGGATTTCGTAAATTTCGGGGAGTTTGAGGAAGCAGACAACTTCGTTATCCCGGTCGGCATCGTGGGCAAAGTCGTGTTCCGGCTGACTGTGGCAAATGGCGTGGTCGTAGATGCCGCGGTTGGGGGTGGGTTCGAGATCGAGCGAAGTTTCCACCTCCGCCAGTAGTTCGGACAGGGAAATGGCGTCACCGGTGGGATGGTAGGACAGGCTGCGGAGCATTTCATCGAGCTCAATGCGCCGGATGGCGTCGAGCGCATGGGCGAGGAAACGGGGCGGGTTCTTGACAACGGCGGCACGGTTTTGGAAGCGCTGGACAATCTTGAAAACGGCGGGATACGAAAGGGCGGTGTTTTCGCTGATTTCTTCGACCAGATCGAGTGGGTTGAAAGTGGCCCGGCTGGCGTTGGTTTCGGTGCCGATGATTGTGCTTTGCAGGCCTTCGGCTTGGATTTCCTGAATACGCGTCAATGAGGTTTCGATTTCCTGGGCGGAAATAACGATGCGATCGAGGGCTTCAATAGCGCGACGGACGACTTCGTCCTCGCGGAATTGAACCGTGTAGTCGGTCTTGCGGGCGAGGCGGTCCCAAAACGCCTTGAATGCGGGATCATCGGCGAGCTTGGTTTTGCGGACGGTGCGCTTGACGGGGCGCCCCCTGTCATTTTGCCGCAGGCGGGCGGAGGCGGAAGTGCTGCCGTAGTCTTCGAGAATCTGCGCCTGATATTGGGTGGCAAAGGTTTCGTAGGTTTCGTTGGGGATGACGGTGAGCAGGTTGATTTCGCGGCCTTCGGGGGTGCCTTCGGCATCATAAACGCGGGCACCGTCCTGATTGCGGCAGATGCGCAGGCCGCGCCCGATTTCCTGGCGCTTTTTGATTTCGCTGTAGGACTGGTTGAGGGTGGCAATGTTAAAGATGTTGGGGTTGTCCCACCCAACGCCAAGGGCGGAGTGCGAGAAGATGAATTCCACGGGATTATCAAGGCGGAGCAGGCTCTCTTTGTCGCGCAAGATCAGGTCGAATATCTCGCGGTTTTTGAGCATGGCATTTTCGCTGTCGGTGTATTCGCCGCCGCCTGTTTTGGCGAAGTAGTAGCCTTGCACAGCGGCAATTTGCTCGTCCGTCGGTGTTTCCTTGAGGTATTCGCTGTGCAGGGCGCGGTATTCCTCGCGGAACAGGGTCTTGATGATGCCGTCATCCTTGATGTAGTTGTCCACCCGATCAATAAAGATCAGGGAAAGCGGCTTGATGCCGCGCGCGGGCAGGCCGGGCCCGACCGGCCTGTTGCGTTCGTCGAGACCCAATTTTTTCTGAAAGTGGCGGCGGATAAGCCAATGGAGTTGTTGGCGGAACAGGCCCGAGAAGTCGGCGGCGCGTTCCCTTGCCAGCAGCTCCACGCCATTCGTGAACTTCAGGCGCCATTGGCCATCGTGCAGGCTCTTGAAGATTCGCTCAATGACGTAGCCGCGATAGGACAGGTTGCCGGAGGCGCTTTCCAGGTCGTCGCCGACTTTGAGCCAGTTGGTGACTTTCCACTTGAAGCCGCCGCTTTGCGCGCGCCAAAGATTCAGCTTGGCCTTGGGCGGGCGGGTGGCGTGGGTTTGGATGTCGGCCAATTCGATCTTGTGGGTAGCCTCATCATTTTTTTCGGCCACCGACAAAACCTCAATTTTTTTGACCATTCCAAGCTGGTAGGCATCGAACGGGGTCAGGCGGTATAGCCGATTCTTGACGGTCTTGTGAGTGGCCGAATAGCGCAGTATGGCCAGCGGATTGAGCTGGGCGATTCGTTTTTTCGCCGCGTCCGTGTCCATGCCCTCTTGCGGCTCATCCATCACGATAATCGGTCGGCATTTGCTCAGCGCCGCGAGATATGTCTCGCCGCCATAGGAATCATCACGACCGGGACGATTGATGATGCAATCCTCCCCGATGATGGATTGAATGGTCATCAGCATGATTTGCGGGTGGGTGTCTTCGAGGAAGGCGCGCAGCCGCGAGAGTTTGGCGCTGTCATACTCGAAACAAGCGGGAGTCAAACCATAGCGGTTATTTAGTTGTTCTCGGAAATCCTCGAAGGCGGCCAGCGTTCCTTCCTTGATGGCGATGGAGGGCACCAAAACAATGAACTTGGTCAGGCCATATTCTTTGCAAAGCTCATACATTGTGCGGAAATAGACGAGCGTTTTGCCCGTGCCCGTTTCCATCTCGATGCAGATTTCCTGCTCGGACGTGAGCGCAGCGTCGGCCTCGGAGACCCCAGTTTTGGCGAGCACGGCCTTTTTGTTGGCCATGACCTGTTCGGAGGTCAGTGTGGATGTGTTGGTGTGGATACCGAGTAGATTGGAGTTGTCAAAGGTGTTGCGCATTTGGCCATCGAGCACTTTCACCACGGCGTCAATGGCTTCGCGCTGATATTCCAAATCCTCAAGTTGAATGCTCATCTTCCGAACGACAGGTTATGGGATAGACCGTAGCAGGAGCCCAAGGAAATAACCAGTAAAAGCACTCCGAAGATAGGATTGCCACACCTTACACTCCGCCCGAACTTTTCCTGATCCCATCTCCTGTCCGCTGTGCGCAGCACGTGCCTGTGGAGGATTTCTTGCGGATTTTGGCGGGACTGTTGCGCCGCCGCAAGGCGGCGAAGGGTTCAGGGGGCAGGGTTCAGATGTCAGGGGAAAAAATGCCGAGCCAACAGCCCCGGCCTCACCGAGGCCGGCTACAGGAATAGCCAACAGCCGAAACAGCCGACGACCCAACAGCCCCGTGCTCAGCGAGCACGGCTACAGAAAAACCTCTGAACTCTGAACCCTGAACCCTGACCTCTGCCACCGAGCGTTCCGCGAGGCGGCGGCGCCAGCGCGGGAAAGACGCCGGTTGGTTTTGGCGTCGCCAAAATCCGCAAGAAATCCTCCTGGCTAAACGCAGAAAGAAATGGGACAACCCGGGCCAACAGGCCGCCGGAGATTGCAACAACGGCCGACAAAGAATCTTGCCGGGGTACAGGGGCGGGCGGTAGGGTGCGGCGCAACGAAAGAGAGGTTGCGGTTTCATGAGTGCAGTGCTGTGGGTCGGTCTGGGCGGAGCGTTGGGATCCATCGGGCGCTATTTGCTTTCGGGCTGGGTAACGCAGCAGGTGACGGGGCGTTTTCCGGCGGGGACACTGACGGTGAATGTGCTGGGTTGCTTGGGGATTGGGATTCTCGCGGGGCTGGCGGTGAAAGAGGAATATTTCTCGCACGCAGCGCGGCTCTTTTTGTTCACGGGAGTGGCGGGTGGTTTCACTACGTTTTCGGCGTTCGGGCTGGAGACTTTCTATTTGCTGCAACGCGCGCAGTGGGGGTTGGCGGGGGGCTATGTGGCCGCCAGCGTGGCGGGTTGTTTGCTGGCGTTGGCGGCAGGGTTTGCAATAGTCCCGCGCTGAACGGCCCCAAAGAGAGGTCAGAGGTAAGGATTCAGAGGTCAGGTAAAAACCGCCGAGCCAACAGCCCCGGCCTCACCGAGGCCGGCTACAGGAATGACCAACAGCCCTGACGGCGGCGGTACGTGGCGCAATCATAAAGAGGCCTTGCCGGGCCTTGTCCGCTGTGCGCAGCACCTGCATGCGGAGGATTTCTTGCGGATTTTGGCGGGGCTGTAACGCCAAAATAACCGGCGGATTTTCCGATGATGGCGCGTTACGGACGACCCGAGCTGGACTCGTGTCCGCGAGCGGTCGGTCGTGGCGCGCCAGCGCGGAAAAGATGTCGGTTGGTTTTGGCGCCGCCAAAATCCGCAAGAAATCCTCCCGACTAAACCAACGCCGAGCCAGAACCCACAGGCCAAACCCACGGTAAAAATCACGAGCCAACAGCCCCGGCCTCACCGAGGCCGGCTACAGAAAAACCTCTGCACCCTCTTCTGTCCGCTGTGCGCAGCACGTGGCCGTTTCCTGAACTCTGAACCCTGACCTCTGCCGCCGCACGTCCCGCGCGCGGTCGGGCGCGGCGCGGGGCTAGGTCATGCCGCGGGCTTTTTTGATGGCGCTGTAGGCGGCGTTGATGCGCTGAAACTTTTCGGTGGCGGCACGTTGAAACTCAGGGCCGAGGGTGGCGACTTTGTCGGGGTGGTGTTTCATGGAGAGGCGGCGATAGGCCTTGCGGATTTCGTCATCGGTGGCATCGGGGGCTACTTCCAGCACGCGGTAGTCGGCGTATTTGTCGCCGCGCGGGGCGAACATGGCGGCGATGGAATCGCGGTCGGCGGGACGGATGCCCAGAGTGCGCGCGATGAGGTCGAGCAAGCGTTCTTCATTCGGGTGCAAGTGGCCGTCGGCGTAGGCAAGCGAATAGAGGTAGTGCAGGAGCGTGAGCCGCTGTGGGTTGCTCATGTTGGCGCGGATTTGGCGGCAAACGATTTCGACGGGGATTTCCTCGCGGAGCAGATCGCGCAGGATGGGCATGAGGGTTTGGGCCAGATTCCGCCCGAATTGTTGGATAAAGAATTTTTGCGCCACGATAAGTTCAGAGCGCATGGCACGGCCATCGGCCTGCATCATGGCGGCGGTGAGGGCGAGCAGGCTGACGGCAAAATTGTGGCGGTCGGCGCCGGCGGATGTGCGGGGCGCCGAGCGTGGCGGTCGGGGCGGGGGCTTGGCGGCTTTGGTGGCATTCTCGGCGAGGGCGTTGATCAGTGTGCCGGCGGCATAGCCGATCAGCCCGCCAAGCGGCCCGCCAAATGCCCACCCCATTGCTCCGGTGACCCACGGATTAACCATCGGACTTCTCCTTGGCGGCAACCAACTGCCGCAAGCGTTTTTCAATTTCAGCCAAGCGGTCGTCCGGATCGTGCTGGTGCAGGCGGAGGTGCCGGCCCTTGACCATCAGATATTCATCGGCGCCGAGGCCCAGCAGCAGGCGGTTGCCGTCGGTGGCGACGCTCTTCACGCCGAGGGCCGCGGCCAGCAGGCGGATGCGTGCGCAGGCCAGCAGGCGGCGCACGGGGGCGGGCAACGGGCCGTAGCGGTCGCGAAACTCGGCTTGCAGGTCGCGCACTTCGCTGGCGTAGGCCACGCCGGCGAGCTTGCGGTAGAGGCCGATGCGCTGACTTTCGTCTTCGACATAGTTGCGCGGGATGACGGCGGCTTGCGCCTCGTGGGCGGGGTCGGGCGTGAGGTCCAGAAAATCGAGGTGCAGTTGCACATCAATCAGCGGGCGTTCGGGAGCACCTTTCAGGCGGGCGATGGTGCGGTTGAGCAACTGGCAGTAGAGATCAAATCCCACGGCGGCAATGTGGCCGCTTTGCGCCGCGCCGAGGACATTGCCGGCGCCGCGGATTTCGAGATCGCGCAGGGCGAGCTTGAAACCGGCGCCGAGGCTGGTGTGGCGGCGGATGGCGCTGATGCGCCGGCGGGCGGCGTTGAAAAGCGCGCCATGGCGCGGCAGCAGCAGATAGGCATAGGCCTGGTGCCGACTGCGCCCCACGCGCCCGCGCAACTGATACAGATCGGCCATGCCGAAGCGGTCGGCGCGGTCAATCAGGATGGTGTTGACGTTGGGGATATCCACGCCGCTCTCGATGATGGTGGTGCAGAGAAGCACATCGAATTCGCGCCGCACAAACCGGCGCATGATGTCAGCGAGCTGGCGCTCCTTCATTTGGCCGTGGCCCACGCCCACGCGGATGCCCGGCAGCAGGCGCGCCAACCGCTCGCGCATCCACTCAATGGTGCGCACGCGGTTATGGAGCAGGAAGACCTGCCCGCCGCGGTTGACCTCGCGCAGGATGACCTCGCGCAGGAGTTCGTCGGAGTCTTGGGCGATGTAGGTTTCGATGGCGAGGCGCTCGCGCGGGGGGGTCTGGATGAGGCTCATGTCGCGCGCGCCGGTGAGGCTCAGGTAGAGCGTGCGCGGGATGGGCGTGGCAGAGAGAGTTAGCACATCCACCAGCTCGCGCAGACGCTTGAGGTGCTCCTTGGCGGCCACGCCGAACCGTTGTTCTTCATCAATGATCACGAGCCCGAGATCGGCAAAGCGGACATCGCGTTGCAGCAGGCGGTGGGTGCCGATGAGCACATCCACTTTTTTTTCGGCTAACCGGACGAGCGTGGCCGCCTGTTCCGCGCGCGACCGGAAGCGGCTGACCATTTCCACCGTGATGGGAAAGCGCCCCATGCGCTCCTGAAAAGTTTCGTAATGCTGCTGGGCCAGCACGGTGGTCGGCACCAGCACGGCCACCTGCTTGCCATCCATCACGGCCTTGAACGCGGCGCGCAGGGCCACTTCGGTTTTGCCGTAGCCGACGTCGCCGCAAATCAGGCGGTCCATCGGCTGGGGGGCTTCCATGTCGCGCTTGACGTCGGCGATGGCGCGCAACTGGTCGTCGGTTTCTGGAAAGGGAAAGGCCTGCTCAAAATCGTGCTGCCATGGCGTATCGGGCGCGAAGGCGTGGCCTTGCAGCGCGGCCCGGCGCGCCTGGGTTTCCAGCATTTGCGCGGCGAGATCGTTCGCGGCGCGCGCGGCAGCGATTTTTTCTTTGGTCCAGCGCTTGCCGCCCAGCGTGTGCAGCGGCGGCTTGGTGCGCCCCACCCCGATATAGCGGCTGAGCAGGTGCGTCTGGCTGGTGGGCACATAGAGCCGCGCCTCGTCGGCATATTCCACGGCAAGGGCTTCTTGCAGTTGGCCATCGAAGACAATTTCATAGAGGCCAAGATATTTGCCGATGCCGTGCTCCACGTGCACGACCAATTCGCCCGGACGCAGATCGCTCCAGTCGGTCAACCGTTCGCCGGTGGCGTCGCGCGCGGCGCCGCCGCGCGGTTTGCGACGGGGGGGGAGCGCGCGGCGCGCACCGTACAAATCGGCTTCGGCCACGGCCATCCACTGGGCAGCCGGCACTTCGCAACCGCCACTCAAGCCGCCCAGCCGCAGGTGAATGCCCTTGGTTTTGCGGAACGACGCAGCAAAACGCCGCCGCCCCGCATCCGTCGCGAAAAAGATATCCACCGTCCAGCCGGCGGCGGCTCGTTCGTGCAACTGCGCGAACCATTTTTGGCGCTCGGTTTCGAGGACATCCGGCGGCACGGCTTGCGCCGTCAGCGCGGCCAAACCGGCCACGGGATGCGCGCCGGAGTCGTGCGCCAGGTCCGCGCCCCCGGCCGTCAACTGCCCGCCGCCCGCGCAGCGGCGGGCCAGCATCAGTTGCCAGTTGGCATAATCGCGTTCGGCGGCCAACGCGGTTTCGCCGCTGCCGGCCAACTCCGCGCTCATGGCGTAGTGGTGGGTGATGGCCTCATTGTCCAGCCACAGAAACGAGGCATCCGCAGGCACATAATCCGTGGGCGCGGCGGCGGGGCCATCCGCGGCGGCGTCGCGCGCGGGTGGCAGCCATACTTCGCGCAATTTGTCGCGCGAGCGTTGCTCCGCCGGATCAAACGAGCGGAGGCCTTCGAGCACATCGCCAAAAAACTCGAGACGTACGGGCCAGTCTTCCGTCAGCGGCCACACATCCAGCAAACCACCACGACGCGAAGCCTGCCCTTTGGCGAGGACTTCGCTCTCGAAGGCGTAACCTGCGGCAACCAGCTTGCCGCAGAGTTGTTCAAGATCGCACTCCTGTTGTTCGCGCAGGTGGAGGGTATCCTGCTGCAACTGCTCCGGCGTGGCCACCGGTTCCAGCAGTGCTTGTACGCACGTCACCAGCAGCCCCCGCCCCTGCCAGGCCAAGCATTGCCGCAGGGTATTCATCCGCTCGCCGCTGACATCGGGCGAAGGCTGACCGGTAATCAGCTTGGAAGCCTCCACATTCAGCGCGGGCAGCTTGACCATGGGCAGACCGCCACCGAGCGTTTGCACGTCCTGCCATAGTAATTCCAGCGCCATGGTGTTTTCGGCCACCACCACCAGCATTCCCGGCGCCACCTGCGCCGCGCCCAGCGCCAGCCAGGCGCGCGCCGAGTCATCGAGAATGGCCAGCTCGCCATGCCCGCCCGGCGCCAGCGCCCGCGCCACATAGTCCCGCGTGGCCGCCAGCAGCGGCGGCACATTCAGCGGTTGCTCACGCGCCGCCATGGCATCCCCGTGCGCTTCCGGTAGCAACCAGCCGCATGTGCCGCTGCGATGGGTTTGGTAATGTGGCCGCCTGAAACATATCCGCCTACTATAACAACCCACGCTCGCTTTACGCAAAAAATCGGTTCCTCGCTGTTTTCAGTGGCTGAATCGTCCTGTTTGAGACGTGGAAGCGGCTGTCATCGGGCTAATTTCTTTTTATCATTTTAACTACACTGTCCAGAGTTTATAAAGTCTGGACAAATGTTGTAGTATTCATATCTCAATCACATACAACTTGTTATGTTTAATTTTCTGACTATTTTTAATCGGTCATTTTTAGGGAAATGTCCACAGTTTATAAAGTGTGGACATAATTAAGGTGAGTGATTTTTGTGTTTTTATCCGCGCGGCGCGGTTCCGCATGACAGTTGCTCCCCACAACCGGCACTCAAATCGGCGACGAGCAAAAAACGGCGTGGCCCGCCGCCCGATTTGGCGTGGCCATGTCCGGCATTGACAAACCAACCCCGCTTTTCTTGAATGCCGCGCAATTCAATTTCTACGGACATCCATGAAAAAACTGTTGTTATCCTTTTTTCTGCTGGCCTTGCTGCTTGCCGGCGCGCGCCCCGCCACCGCGCAGGAGTTGCAGGTGTTCGCCGCGCGTGATTTCGCGGCCGCGCTCAAGGAAATCGGCGCGCAGTTTCACGGGCAAACCGGTTTTGCGGTAGATTTTCACTGGGGCGATTCCACCGCGTTGGCAGAAAAAATCATCCGCACCGACCGGCTACCGGACGTCTTTTTTCCGGCAAGCGAAGCCGCCATGCAGCTCGTGGTGCAAAAGGGTCTGGTGGATGTGGCGCTAAAACGCAACATTCTCGTGGTGCCCGCCGCCGTACCGGCCACCGATGAAACCTCGCCGGAAATGGACTATACCTCCGCCGCCGTGCTGTTGGATGCCGCCAACCGGCTGCAAGCCATGGCGTTTTTGGAGTTTCTGGTCTCGGAAGCCGCGCAGACGGTGTTTGCCCGTTACGGCTTCGCGCTGCCCTGACGCGCCGCCCGCGCCGCGGCCACGCGGTGCGCCGCCGCGGCTTCCTCGGCGCGGCCCATTTGCGCGAGGCACGTCGCCCAATCGCGCCAGCCTTTCGGGTTGTCGGGCTGGAGTTCCGTCACGCGGCGCAGCAGCGGCTCGGCCGTCGTCAGATTGCCGGCCTTGGCCTCCAGCATTCCCCAGTTAGCCCACGCGGGCGCGGCCTGCGGATTGGCCGCGATGGCGGCCTGATACCACACCCGCGCACCGGCGGGGTCGGCGGCATCTTCGCGCAGCAGACCCAGCCAGGTGGCGGCCGTCGCGCTTTGCTGATTTTGAAAATAGGCGTGGGTCCAGAGCGTTTCGGCTGATTGCCACTGCCCCACGCGCACCAAGGAAAGCCCCGCATAGACCACCGCCAGCAGGGCCAGCCCCACGTTACGCCCGCGCCGGGTTTGCTGCGCCAGCACCCACGCCACCAGCAGGGCGAAGCCCGGCAGTACGGGATATAGATAGCGGTCGGCCACCGGATGCAGCAGCGGCCAGAGGTTCGCCACCGGCAGAAAGAAAATCAGCATCCACCCCAACGCCAGCGAGAGTGCCGGCGCCACTCGCCGCGCGGCCCACGCGCCCCAGCCGCACAGCAGTAGCCAGCCGCACCCCAGCCCGAACCGCAGCGAGAACGCCGACGCCACCGGGACGAATCCCGGCGTGACGTTCAACGGCCAAGGCACCAGCGCCAGCCGGAGCGTACGCGTCCAAAGCGCCGGCGCGGAAAAAATGGTTTCCGGAAAGCGCAGCGATTCTCCATTCCACACCCGCCCCGCCGCTTGCAGCTCGGTGGGCAGCCAAACCCACAACAGAAAAAAGGCTGCCGCCATGCCGCCCGCCAGCGCGACTCGCCGCGCGGCAGCGCCGCGCACCAGCCCATCGCGCGGGAACAGCCACAGCACCAGTGCCAGCGCCAGCGGCAACGCCAGCGCGGTTTCCTTGGCCAGCAGCGCCAACGCGGCGGCGACCGTGCCCAACCACACTCCGCGCGCGCGGGGTGTCAGCCATCCGTGCAGCGCCAACAGCCCCAGCAGCAAACACAGCATATCCGCGCGGAAGCCCGGCGCGTGAACCACCTCCGACACCACCGGATGCAGGCCGAATAGAACCCCCGCCGCCGCGGCCATGAAGCGGTGGCCCGTCAGCCGCCGCACCAGCCCCATGAACAGCGCCACGCAGGCCAAATGCAGCGCCAGATTCGTCACGCGCCAGCCCGCCGGCTGCAACCCATGCCACGCCCGATCCAGAAAATAGGTCGCCAGCACCACTGGGCGGCGTCCGTTCACTACGTGCGGGTCTGCCAGCGTCCGCCCGCTCAACACCGTCCACACGTTGGCTGGGTCTTCCAGAAACGGATTTTCGGCAATCATGCCAATGTCGTCATATAAAAACGGAAACGACAACCCCGCCAGCCACGGTGCGGCCGCCACCGCCAGCACCAACACCCATTGCTTCATCCGCCACATGCCCGCATTGAAGTCGCAGCGCCCCCGCTTTGTCAACGCCCCCTTTTTTGCTTTTCCTCACGCGCCAAATGTCCCAAGGTATCTGGCATGAAGCAAACGCACCAGCCCCACCGGGCCTGCCTTGCGGCGGCCCTCGCGACTCTGCTCCTGCTGGCTCCCGCCGCCCACGCTGCCAAAAAATGGCGCGAATATACGGACTGCCATGTCATCCCGCACGCCTCCAACGATGGCGACAGTTTCCACGTCAAGGCCGGCAACATCAAAACCAAGACCTACCTCTTCCGGCTGTACTTCGTAGACACCCCCGAATCGGAAAAATCCCTGCCCGAGCGCTTGCAGGAGCAGGCCGATTATTTCGGCATAGCCAATCCTCTCGATGTGGTGCAGGTCGGCAAGGACGCCGTCAAGTTCACCGAAAACTTTTTGGCCGATGGCAAATTCACCGTCTATTCCCGTTTGGCCGACGCCCTCGGCCGTTCCAAAATGAGCCGCGACTACGCCATGGTTCTCAACTCCGCCGGCCAGGACCTCGGCTATGAACTCGTGCGCAACGGCCTCGCCCGCGTCTATGGCAGCAGCACCGACCTCTCGGAACTCGATCCGTATAAAAAGACGGCCGACGCCTGGTTCCGCCGCCTGCGGCAAGCCGAATTGGAAGCCAAAAACGCCAAGCGCGGCGCGTGGGGCGTCGCCGCCGGCCCGGTCTCGCGCCTTGATGCCCTCATGGCCCCGCGCCAGGTGGATGAGCAGGATGTGGTCCTTACCCGCCCCACCCTGCTCTACCCGATGGACCCTGCCAACCCCCGTCCCCTCGGCACGCTGCAGGCCGGCCTGACCGTCCACGTGATTAAAGGCGCCACGCCCGACAAAGCCCACGTCCGCTTCACCTCATCCTCTGGCCAAGTCTATGAAGGCTTGGCCCGCTACCAGGACCTCGGCCTCTGAACCGCCATGTTCGACCTGCCAACCTATTTGGCCGCTGGCGCACGTTGGATTGAGGACGCGCTGCGCCGCCTCGTCCCTCCCGCCGATACCCGCCCCGCCACCCTGCATGCGGCCATCCACCACAGCCTCTTCGCCGGCGGCAAGCGGCTGCGCCCCATCCTCTGCGCCGCCGCCGCCGAAGCCTGCGGCGCGTCGCGCGAGGTTGCCCTCTTCCCCGCCGCCGCCATCGAGTGCCTCCACACCTACACCCTCATCCACGACGACCTCCCCTGCATGGACAACGACGACCTGCGCCGCGGCCAGCCCACCTGCCATGTGGTGTATGGCCAGGCCATCGCCCTCCTCGCTGGCGATGCCCTCCAAGCCCTCGCCTTTGAACTCGCCACGCGCACACCCGTCGCCACCGTGGAAATTATCCGTGAACTCGCCACCGCCGCCGGCTCCACCGGCGTAGTTGGCGGGCAGGTGGAAGACATCCAAGGCGAACGCCTCCCCCCCGATGCCGACCGCCTGCGCTACATCCAGCAACACAAAACCGGCGACCTGATCATCTGTGCCTGCCGCATGGGCATGCTGGCCGCCGGCGCCCCCCCCACCGACCTTGCCGCCATCACCGACTACGCCGCCGCCATCGGCGAAGCCTTTCAAATTGCCGACGACATTCTCAACGCCACCGCCACCCCCGAGCAACTTGGCAAAGCCGTCGGCACCGATGCCGCGCGCGAAAAAACCACCGCTGTCTCGGTCTATGGCCTCGCCGGTGCGCGCCAACGCCTCCATCAACTCGTCGCCACCGCCACTGCCGCCCTCGCCCCCCTCCCCGGCAACACCCAACCCCTCGCCGCCCTCGCCCAACACATCGCCACCCGCCAATCCTGAACGACCCGCGGAACAAAATGAAAAAAAGTTGCGGCCTCTTGGTGTGCGCGTGGCTGGCCGTGGCCGCGGCAGGGCAAGACCTGGCCGGCTACGAATGGGGTGAACCGAAGGCGCTGGCGTGGGGCTTCAACCTAACCCAGCAGGCCGTCATCCCCGACACCGTCACAAACGTCATTGCGCTGGCCGGCGGCGTCTACCACAGCATCGCGCTGCAGGCCGATGGCCGGGTCGCGGCGTGGGGCTGGAACAAGTATGGCCAAACCAATGTGCCGCCCGACCTGCGGGATGTGGTGGCCATTGATGCCGCCGGGTTTTACAGCCTTGCTCTGCGCGCCGATGGCACCGTCGTCACCTGGGGCGCGAACTACGAAGAACGACCGATCATCATGCCGCCACTGACGAATATCATCGCCATCTCCGCGGGCTTTCGCCACGGCCTCGCCCTCACCAAAGACCACACCATCATCAACTGGGGCATCCCCGGCTTTGGCCCCGGCCCGCCGCCACCACTCACCAATGTGGTGGCGATTTCGGCGGGCGATAGCCATGACCTCGCCTTGTGCGCGGATGGCACCGTTGTCGCGTGGGGCGCGGAGATGCCGGCGGGGCTCCAGGTGCCCACCAACCTCTCGCGCGTGGTAGCCATCGCGGCCGGTCATTACCACAATCTCGCCTTGCAGGCCGATGGCACCGTGGTGGCCTGGGGCTGGAATAACTTCGGCCAAACCGATGTGCCCCCCGGCTTGACCAACGTCATCGCCATTGATGCCGGCACATATCACAGCCTCGCCCTGCAAGCCGATGGCCGGGTCGTGGCGTGGGGCTGGAACAAGTATGGCCAAACCGATGTGCCCTCCGATCTGACTAACGTGGCCCTGATTGCCGCCACCGAATACCATAATCTGGCCTTGCGCCGCCCGTCGGAACCCACCGCGGAAACTGCGCAAGCCGCGCCCTCCGACGCCGCGGCACGCACCACCCGCGAACCTGCGGCACTGTGGCGCTGGGGTCGTAACGATGGCGTCAGCACGGGCCACGCCGCCCAACCCACCGGGGGTACCACCGGCGAAGCCGCAGTGGAAATCCTCGCCATCGCCCCGGCCGCCGGCACCGCCCTGCAAAGCGACCGCCCCGGCCTTGAGATTACGTGGCGTAGTCGCGCCGGCCATATTTATTGCGTGCAAGTCACCGACGACCTCGGGCAAGCGGCATGGCAAACCATCCAAGCCGGCATCCCCGCCACCCCGCCGCAAAACGCCTTCACGCTCGCCACTGACGAACGCCTGCGCTTTTACCGCATCGGCGAAAAACTTGCCGAATAAATTCTCACCCCCCACCGCACTTTTCCACACTGTGGAAAATTATTTTCCACACTATGGAAAACTCCACGGCGAAAGTTCCACACCGTGGAAAAATTCACGTTCTGCCGCCCCATTTTTTCCACACAATGGAACAACTTTGAGTCCACTTTTCCACACAATGGAACAACTTTGAGCAAAAAGTTCCACACTGTGGAAAAAAATTTTTTTTGAACCCGCCGCCGGTACAACGGCGGCCTACATTAAACCCGGCCTCAGCGAGGCCGGCTACAGATGAACCCATTCCTCAAAACCCCATGCATTCTCTCCCTTTACGCCTCTCGCGTCGCTTACGTTGCACGTCTTCGGCTGTTTTCGCCCGGTAACCTAATCGGCACCGCCCGCGACTCTTTTCGTAACGAGCAAGGCGAAAGGGTGTGAGAATGAAAAAGCGGATTGCGGTTCTTTTGTTGGGAATGGCGTTCGTCGGACCATGGGCGGGCGCGCAGCAATTCAATGTGATCATCAACAACCAATGGGCCATGCATTACGCGGAGGCTCGGAATCAGCCGCATGTGGTCTTCAGCACCTCATTCCAAACGCAGGTGGGCCACGGATTCGTTAGCCCGTGGCTGGGCCAGCCCCCTTTTTGCCTGGTCATCGGCGAGGAACGCTCCTTTTTCAATACGCAGGCACGGATTATTACCCCCGATGACCAGAAACGAAATCCGCCCGGCACGTTGCTGTTTTCCCTGCCGCGCAATCTGCAGGCCGCCGCCCATGTTTTGCAGGCCAGCGGATGGCGTTTCTATTACTCCCTTGGCGGCTATCACGTCACCCTGCTCATAGAAAACATTTGGATGGACCCGATGCAGATTGTCTGTTGCAAGGGCTACATGGTTGTGACCGCAGACCCGGACCTTGCTCTGTCCTCCGGCCCAAGTTCGGAGCTGACCGATTGGCATGTCGAGCAATTGGAGCGTCTGGCCGGCTTGCGCGACCGCGGCATCCTGACCGATGATGAATTTACCCGGGAAAAGGAACGCATTTTGAACAACCGCTGATCCAGTCCAGCTTGCAATTTCCGGTACGATGTTTCAACCGGCCTCGGCGAGGCCGGCTACAGGCGAACCCTTTCCCCAACCCCAACCATTCACTCCCTTTTCCGCGCTCTACGCTTGCGGCCTTTTGCGTCTCTCGCGGCGTTTGCGTTAATGTCAGCGGTGGGGGCAGGGGTAATCGGCTTTGTGGGGGATGACGCCGCGGACGCCGCCGCGGGGATTGGGGTGGTCGCCCGCGCGGCGGGGGATCAAATGAAAATGGCAATGGAAGACCGATTGCCCGGCTGTGACGCCATCGTTGACGCCAAAATTGAAGCCGGCGATGGCGGGGTCGGCCTGCTGCAATTCCGCGGCGAGTCGTTGCGCGAGGCGCAAGGCGGCGGCCCATTCGTCTGGCGCGAGATCGCGGAACGACGCCACGTGGCGTTGCGGGATGATCAGCGTATGGCCGACGCTGACGGGGAATCCATCGCGAAAGGCCACACAGGGGCCATCGGTGGCAATGATCCGGTCGGCCGGCAGCGTGCAGAATGGGCAGGACGTACTCATGGCGCGGAGCATAAAACCCGTGCACGCGCCGCGCAAATGAAAAGCGCGGGAACGCCATTTTGCGGATGGCCCGCGCGCGGCGGGCGGCGGCTTGGGCGGTGGGGTGCACGACATAAAAGTCGGTTATTAAGCCGCGCGATCATCCCAGAAGCGGTCGAATAGATTGGAGAGGAAGCCACAGCGTAGTTGTAGTATGGCGTGGGCACCCCGCACCGACCAAAACA
>Ga0116149_1000386_pt1 | contig 57934 bp, 45 predicted proteins | sample AD_UKC057_MetaG_FD_89787 | JGI IMG/M metagenome (GOLD analysis project Ga0116149, IMG submission 89787) | Active sludge microbial communities of municipal wastewater-treating anaerobic digesters from USA - AD_UKC057_MetaG | ecosystem: Engineered > Bioreactor > Anaerobic > Digestate | place: USA...
CTGCAGTACGTGAACGCCATCGAGGTATGGTGCCGGGATTGGCGAAGCATGCCCCCGGTAATGCTGAGCGACCTCGATCAAGATCTCCAGGCCCGGGGCGAAAGACGCCTGGAACGCGACCCTAAAACGGGGCGCGATATCCCCGGGAAATACGTCGAGGGGAAGCCGCTCTATCCGATAGCCCAGGCCGCCGCAACCACCCATCTCGCCGCGAACGCCAAGGCAGAGATCTTCTGGGACGCGCACCTCAACAGCGGACTTCGGGTAAGCCCCATCGGAGGAAGCATGTCCAGCGCGGCTAACGTGCCGTTGGGCCGGCCAATCACCTACGTTTTCGCATATGAGAAGTCCGTCGCGGGAATTCTCACCGGCCTGCGCCAGGGGCGCACGTTTGTATCCAGGGGGCCCGACGGCCCAACCGTGGAGCTTTTTGCAAACGTCACGATAGACGAGCGCACCGTGTATGTGCCGATGGGAGGCGTCATCCCCATTGGCATGGAGGCGCAATTGGTGGTCCGGGTGCGCGGGGGGAAGGACAAGAAGGTCCAGATCTTTGCCGATGGACGGCCCATCATCTCGAAACGCATGGATTCCAAGAAGTACGACCGCAGGCTCGTGGTCAAGCCGGACCGCTTTACGGTGTTCCGCGCCCGGGTCGTCGAGCAAGCCGTGATCGACCCTGAGAAGGCCTTTGAGGAGACCGGCATGGGCACCCTGGAGGTTCTCGCGCTGTCAAGCCCCATCTATGCCGAAAACCTCACCTTCGGCCCCCCGCCACAACCCGGCGCCACCCCCGAGCAACCGCAGGAGAATATCGCGGACCTCCCCGTCAAGGAACGCGTCAAGAAAGCCATGGAGGCCGTCGAGCGCGTCGCCGAAGGCAAAGAACAGAAAGGATGGGTCAGCATCGAGCCGGAAGGCGTGCCCCCGGTGTATGCCACGGGCATTCGAAGCAGAGACGGCAAAACCTACGTGAGTACGGACCAGTCCCGCGCCGCACAGTTCTTCCTGGACACGCCGGATGACGAATACAAGCCGTCGCCCAATGCGCAGGTGCGCGAGATTCGCCCAACCGTGATCCGCTGAGTACAGCGGGAACGCGCCCTTATTCCCGGAGGCGATGCGGGCCGCGCGACGCGCCAGGAGGGGCGGCCCATCTGTCTTGGTCTCATGCTCGCTGACTTTGGTCAGGTCAGATCTCTGACGTCGAGACGATGACGGATATCTTCGATCACAACGTCGAGAATCTCATCCAACGAGGTCTTGGGTTCGAAACCGATCGCGTCATGTACTTTCTTGAGACTGGGCATGCGGGCGCGCATGTCCTCGAACCCGGGTCCGTAAGCCTGTTCGTAGGGAACGAACGTTACTCCCCCCGTGCTGCCGGTCTTCTCAATGATCCGCTCCGCAAGCTTCTTCATTGTGATGGCTTGATTTCCGCCGATATTGAAGACTTCGCCGCACAAATCTCTCCTTTCCATGAGTTTGATGAGCGCGGGCACGACGTCCCCGACGTACGTAAAACAGCGGGACTGCTCGCCGTCGCCAAATACCGTCAGAGGCTCGTTGCGCAGGGCTTGTGCCACAAAACGGGGAATCACCATTCCATACCGCCCCGTCTGGCGCGTTCCCACGGTATTGAAGAGGCGCACAATCACAACCGGATGGCGTTTTTCGTACCAGTAAGCAAGGGCCAGAAACTCGTCCATGGCTTTTGACGCGGCATACCCCCACCGGCTAAGCGAGGTGGCGCCCATGATACGGTCGTCGGTTTCGCGGAACTCGGGGTTCATCCCCTTGCCATAGACTTCGCTGCTCGAGGTAATCAGCAAGCGGCGCCGGTACCGTGACGTCTCTTCAAGCACGGTCTCCGTGCCGCGAATGTTGTTTACAAGCGTGCGGACCGGCTGCTCGACCACCAGCTGCACGCCCACGGTAGCCGCCAAGTGGTAGACCACATCGGCTTCCCGAACGAGGTCTCGGACGATATCCTTGTTCAGGGTGGTGTCTACCACGCAGGTCAGCCCGGATATGTGCTCGATATTCTCGAACCGCCCCGTGCTCAGGTCATCGAGCACCGTGACCTGATGACCCTGGTGGACCAAGGCCTCGCACAGATGTGAACCAATGAATCCAGCGCCCCCAGTTACCAAAACACGCATAGCACGCTCCGTCATACCTCGTGGCCTGAACGGCCGCGGTTGGCATTCCCCAACACCCCGCTGGCTTAACTGCAAGCTGCGTTTGAGTATACGAGGCTTTGCGCACAGCGTCAACAAGGCGTGCGCGGGACTCCGCGTTGCCCGGTTCCCCGGCGGCGAAGCAATGGCGCCGGCTATCTCTATCGACTCTTTGGGAATTCGCGAAACAATTACAAAGTTTCCCATGTTACATGATGTAGCAATTGCGTCTCTGAAAACACGGGCGCCCGTTTGTGCCAGGGCAGCGTTCCTCTGGCGGGTATGTTGTGATTGGAATGCGCGCGCAATCAGCCCCGGGTTTTCGGACAGGAGGTCCTGGTTATGGGCAGTGAATCGCTCTCGGGCAGGCTCGAGGGGCGGGTAAAGTGGTTCAACGATACCAAGGGATATGGGTTCATTGTTGTTGATGACACGCCCGACATCTTCGTCCATTACTCTGCTATCAAGATGGAAGGCTTCCGAACGCTCAAGGAAGGCGATCTGGTCAGCTTCGAGTTGCTGCACGGCACGAAAGGGTTGCAGGCGATTAACGTCAACAAGGTTGCATCAGCGGACCCCGCGGAACCCGAGGCTGTTGACTCGTTTCAACAAGATACCGTCGACTACGAGCCCGAAGTGCGCAGGCGGTCAGCCGGTTAGTCCCCGAGCTTCACGAAACCGAAGCTCTCAGGCGGAGCGGTGAACGCGTTGTCCTGGACGCGGAGTTCGAGTCCGGGACTGTGTTCATCTTTCACGGTTTCCCTGGTATAGGCCCTGGCGGGCCCGGCGACCGGCAGGTCGAAACGTATGGGCGCCTCCTTGCCTGCCTGGTTCACCCAGAATGCCACATTTCCGACCACCGCCGCGGCGGCGTGCCTTGGGTGCGAGGACTCGCACCGGCGAACGGCCGCCCCCGGTTCCGTCATCCGCGTGAAGCACGCGATCGCATGGTACACGGGGCGGATCGCCCAGCCGCGGTCTTTGAAATTCCACAAACCGTAATTCATCATGTTGCCGCCCGGATAGTAGACTTCGTGGAGACACCAGATGTTAAATCCCGCGACACCCCTGTTCAGCCCTTCGACGATGAAATTGAAGGTCCATAGGGCATAGGGATAGTCCTCCATGATCGGGTTGGCAAAGGTGCCCGACCGGCCGTCCTGAAATCCGAATTCCGCCACCACAAGCGGTTTACGCGGCGTCTTCCGGGCGAGAACATCCAACCGTTCTTCAAAAAAGTACGGTGCGAGGACGCGGTCCGCGAACGGGAAATAGCGATGTGAGGCGAAAACATCGGCTACGGCGAAATAGGAGTCGTTCCCGGCACAGGCTTCGAACCACTCCAAACCCCCGGTGTCATCGCTGCCGACAATCTGGATATCGAGCCCCCGGCGGCCGAATTCCTCCTTGGCGAGCCGGTGCAGCTCGACGTACCGGTCAAACGAATACCCGAGTTGGAGGAAATGCGTGTTGGGCTCGTTCGTGAGAGTCCATTGCCGCACACAGGCGAACCCCTTGTCCCGGATAAGATGTTCGAAGAGGGCGCCAACAGCCCGCGCCATTTCCTCGGGCCGGCCGAAGGGGTCGGCAACGCCCCACTCGACCCCCGTAACATTCACCAGGGCCCCTAGCCGCTGATACAAGGCAAGCGTGCGGTAGTGGCTCTGCATGTTCGGGCTGTCGAAGGTGAAGGTCTTCCAGTCCCCGCTGGGATTCCAGTCCTTGTACCAGCAGAACATCCGGACCCAGTCGGGTTCGAGCCATTCGAGCCGCCGTTCCCGGAGCGCGATGTCGCCCTCATCAATGCCGCGATCGAGGTTCTCGGGCGCATAGAACCAGCCGTCGTCCTCGGCGCCGAATCCCACGAGATTCGCGCATGCCACGTCATTGGTAACCGTGATGGACACCTCGCCGTCGAGAGGCTTCACCGCCAGATTCTCAAGACGGACCAGCCGCGCATTGTCAAACAGGGCGTCTCCCCTGCCATTCACAATCAGGCAGAGCCGCGCGGAAACGGCTCCGCCGGGCGCTACGGCGCGAACCCTGAGCGTCTTCCAGGCATCGTCGGAGAGGAGGCCCGCCGACTGACCGTAGCTCATGCGCTGGCCCGAAGCATCGTAGAACTCGAGGGCAAGGTAGGCGCCATAGCCGTCGCGGATCCCCTGAGCACACACCTCTGCCGTGCCCGAAAGCAAGTCCTCGGGCGCAACCGGAACACGCTGGCCTATCGTCGGCCACGCCACCGGCGCATCGCCCGGCACGGAGATTCGAGCCACCGACCGGCCCTCCGCCTGCCCGGCTTCCATGGTCACGTGCGGAGCCGCCGCGTCCCACCCCGCAAGTCCCTCCTCAAACGAAGGGTTCGATAGCAGGTTCGGCTCGGTTGCCGCAAGGACCAACAGCCCCAGGACAAACATCATGACAGTCTCCTTTCACGGAAAGCGCGGGCGGATGCCCGGACACTCCATTGCAGGCACGGCGGCCTGACAAGGCCGCGCTCCGCATTGAGTCACAAAGCGGATGGCAACAGAGTAACACAACGGGGCGCGGCCGCCCTCGAAACACCGAATCGTTCGGGTAGTTTGCCCAATCATGTTTATGTTTCGGGCTTTCAGCCCTGTTAGGTGCTGTGGGCGCGATTTCCTGGCCCTTCAGGCCAGGCTGGTATGTGACGCGCCGTTGGCGCTCTGAACAGTTGCCATAGACAGGCCGCCGGGCCAACCCATCCGGTGTGCGACGCGCCGTTGGCGCTCTGAGCAGTTGCCATAGACAGGCCGCCGGGCCAACCCATCCGGTGTGCGACGCGCCGCTGGCGCTCTGAACAGTTGCCATAGACAGGCCTCTGGGCCAACCCATCCGGTGTGCGACGCGCCGCTGGCGCTCTGAACAGTTGCCATAGGCAGGCCGCCGGGCCAACCCATCCGGTGTGCGACGCGCCGCTGGCGCTCTGAACAGTTGCCATAGGCAGGCCGCCGGGGTGCCGCCATGCCCAATGCTGTCCTGCGGGGAGGAAAGCTCTTTCCCTATCCCTCGGGTTGAGGGGTGTCCCGTCGGGTTACGGCCAGTCGCCACGCTCTTCGATTTCCAGTCGCGAACACAGGGTCAAAGAGCGTTGCTTTCCTTCGTGCTACTGCACGTCTTTGCATATTCCCACTCGACGGAGCCGGGCCTCTGTTGACTATTTGACACATCACTCAGGCCGGTAGAAAATGTGCGCGGGAATCTCCTGGAAATGAGGGAACGTGCGCCATGGCAAATTGGTACTACCTCATCGGCGACGATCAACACGGACCGGTCGGAGAAGAGGATATCCAGCGGATGCTGGCCTCGGGCGAGCTGCGGCCCGCCGATATGCTCTGGCAGGCTGGCATGCCGGACTGGCTCGAGGTGAGCAAAGTATTTCCTTCCTATGGGCACGAAGGAGGGGCCGTCGAGGAAAACGTCTATGCTTCGGAAGGCGCTTCCGCTCCTTGGGAACAGGCCGAAGCGGGACCCAGCCCCGTCACAGGCCCGTCCGGACAAGGCGGCTTGCAGCCTGAGGCCGGCCCCTACCATATGCCCACGACTGAGCGCAATGTGCGGGCGATGCCCGGCGAGGTTCCGATGGTTCAGATCGAGCCTCTTGCCCTGGGCAGCATCATCCTGGCCATTGCGAGCCCGGCCCTTTGCGCGCTCACGTCTATTCCTGCCGTTGTACTCGGGCACATGGCCCTTGCGCGGATCAAGCGCGAGCCCGGGCGATACGGCGGCAAGACGGTTGCCATTATAGGATTGATTCTTGGCTACGCGTTCTCGCTCATGTTTCTTCTTCTCGTGGCGGCGTTTCTTGCCTCGTTTCTTGCCTAGTGTTGAAACAGTCCGCTCCGTGCGACTACCATGGTGCCTTCGACTAACGCATGGGGAGGCCTGTTGTGAGCATTTCCAGAATAAACAATGCGCTCGTGGACTTTCTTCAATTCCGGAAACCACGCGAGGTGGATGCGGGTTTTCTGGGCTACCTGGCAGGTTTGACCGAAATAGCCGCCGTCGCGCCCCAGGTGGCGCGGTCCATTGTGCAGGAATTGGCGGACCAGCGCGCCAACCTCAAACTCATTGCCAGCGAGAATTACTGCTCTCTTGCGACCCAGTTGGCCATGGGCAACCTCTTGACGGACAAGTACGCCGAGGGATTCCCGGGACACCGCTTCTACGCGGGATGCGATAACGTGGACGACGTCGAGGCCTACGCGTGCGAGCAGCTCAAGACGCTTTTCGGGTGCGAGCACGCTTACGTGCAGCCGCACAGCGGGGCCGACGCCAACTTGATCGCCTATTGGGCGATCCTGCAGACCCGCATCGAGATGCCTACGCTGGCGGAGATGGGGGTGACCGACCCGTCGAAACTTTCTCGCGAAGAATGGGATGCCATCCGGCAGAAGACCGGAAACCAACGCTTGCTGGGGATGGACTACTACTCCGGCGGACATCTCACCCACGGGTACCGCCATAACATCTCCGCCATGATGTTCGATTCGTACAGCTACGGGGTCAGCAAGGAAACGGGCCTCCTTGACTACGATGAGCTCGAGAAGACCGTCCTCGAGATCAAGCCGCTCATTCTTCTGGCCGGGTACAGCGCCTACCCCCGCAAGATCAACTTCAAGCGGTTTCGCGAAATGGCCGACAGAGTGAACGCCGTGTTCATGGTGGACATGGCACACTTCGCGGGGCTGGTGGCGGGCGGCGTGTTCGAGGGCGATTTCAATCCCGTGTTGCACGCCCATGTCGTGACTACGACGACCCACAAGACGCTGCGCGGGCCCAGGGGCGGCGCGATTCTGTGCGTCGAGGAGTTCGCGGAATCGGTCAACAAGGGTTGCCCGCTTGTAATTGGCGGCCCCTTGCCGCACATCCTCGCGGCCAAAGCAGTCACGTTTACCGAGGCGAACACGCCCGAATTCAGAGCATATGCCAGAAAGATCGCGGAAAACGCGCAAGCCTTGGCCCGCGCGTGCATAGCCGAAGGCCTCAGCGTATGCACCGGCGGCACCGACAATCATCTGATGCTGATTAACGTGACGGGGTTTGGCATTACCGGACGCCAGGCCGAAAGCGCGTTGCGGGAATGCGGGATCACCCTGAATCGCAACTCTCTGCCCTACGATGCCAATGGTCCCTGGTACACAAGCGGGCTGCGCATCGGCACGCCGGCGGTGACCACTCTGGGTATGGGCGAAACCGAGATGAACGAGATCGCGGCGGTCATCAAACTGGTGCTGGCGAATACGACGGCGGCCATTGTTGATTCGGGTCCCAACCTGGGCAAACCCAGCAAGGCGAAACACGAGATAAGCAACGCGGTCAAATCGGAGGCCCGGGCACGTGTTACCGCGCTCCTCCAGGCGTTTCCCGTGTACCCGAAACTGGACTTGGCGTTTCTCCAGAAGCATTTCACCTGAACCGGAGGACACAGCATGATCAGCGCCAGGAAACAACGCGCGGCGTGGACGTTCGCAATCCTCATGGCGGCACTTGCCGTGCCGGCGGGCGCGGCCGTACGAACCGCCGCCAAAGACGCGCTGATCACCGGACGTATCGAATCCACATTTCTTCTCAATGAGCAATTGAACCCGTTCAACATCAACACCACCACCAAGAACGGCGTGGTTACCCTTACCGGCAGCGTCGACGAGCCGACGGCCCGGCAATTGGCGGAAGATTTGGCCCGGTCGGTCAAGGGTGTCGTCGATGTGAACAATCAGATCAGGGTGGTGGCGACGCCATCCGGCACGCATGCCCGGCGCAGTTTCAGCCAGCAGGTGCGCGACAAGAGCATTAGCGCGTCAATCCGCTCGCGGTTGCTGTATCACAAGCAGTTTAGCAGTTTGAAGATCGATGTCCACACCGAGTACGGAAACGTTACTCTGTCGGGCGTTGTGCCCAGCGAAGCCGACAAGACCGCCATTGCGGATATTGCGGCAACAACGCGCGGGGTCGAGAAGGTGCGGAATCTGCTGACGGTGGCGCCTAAACAAGCCCTCAAACCCGTGAGTGCGGCTGGACGGGATTTCAGCGACGAGTGGGTAGAGAAACGGGTGGAAACGGCTCTGATGATGAACAGGCATGTCACGCTCGGCAGCCTGAATATCGAAGTAAACGACGGGCTGTGCATTCTCACTGGCGTAGTAGACACCCCTGAACAGAAGGAGCTGGCCGAAGCGATTGCCATGAGCGTACAAGGGGTAAAAAAGGTGCAGAATGACATCAAGGCGGAAGGGCCCGCCATCGAACTCGAGCCTATCGTGCCCGAGGAATCCGCTCCCTGACGCGCTGGATACTTGCGAGGTTCCTTTGAAGTTGTCGCGGCTCCTCCTTCCCCCCTTTACTTGAACCCGAAGCCGGTTTATCTTGAAGGGCCATGGACAAGTCACAGAAACTCGCCCTTGTGTTCATTTCTATAGGCATCTTCATCGGCGTGCTCGTTCTCGTTGTGTCCGGCGGCGGTCTGCAGACAATAGGGCAGAGTACATTTCGCGCCGCACCGGGGAAGCAGTTGGATGCGGCGCGCCCGATGTACTCCGACACCGCTCAGGAAGCGCCGGTGCAATCGAACGGCGCCCCGGAGCCGCTTGTCCCGCCGGAGAGTTCTGAGAACGCCCATCCAAAAGAGTCTGACCAGATATCGCGACCTTCCCCCACTGCGGACGCGCCACAAAGCCCGGCTGATAAGGTCATTCTGGAAGCGCGCAACGCGCTGGATCCAAGGACAGGCATCGACCGCATCGAGGCGCTTTTGTGGACGCTGGAGAACCTTGCCGAGATCTCGCGGCTCTATGCGGCCAAGGCCGATCTGTATCTTCGGTGCGACCCTCCCGACCTCGAGGGCGCCGCCGCCGCTGCATCGGAGGCCGTAAGGTGCGCCGAGGAACCTGATGTCCGGGACGAGGCCGGATTTGTCCAGGCAGACGTGTTGCGGCAATCAGGAGATATCGAAGCGGCGCAGGAAGTTGCTGCCCGTATCGTATCCGGCGAAGGTCCTCTCACTGCGGGCAAGCTTCGGGCGGGCCTTCTGCAGGCGGAAATGAAACGGGCGGCGGGCGACACCGAAGCGGCCGCAGCCGCGTATCGGGACGTCATGCGCCGAATTGCCGCGACTCAGGAACCACTGGACGGCCAATCGACCGACCTCTACCGCCAGGCAGCGTTGAACCTCGTGCAGACTCTGCGCCAATCAGGCAATCGCGAGGAGGCGGACGCCGTTGCTGAAGAGGCCAGCCGGCAGTTGTCACGGTTACGCGAACGAACCGGTTCCTAGCGCCCCGTCGCTGGTTTCAGCACGTAGATATGGCGTTCCCCCCGAATCACGGCGCCGATGCGGCCCGTGCCGTCCAGGTCCGCGCGGATTTCGAGCCGGTCGATGTTCTCAGGAAAGGAGCGCTGGAAAGAAGGCCGGGCAGGGAATCCTTCATCGCCGCAGGTCCATGCGCAATACTCACTGGCGCCGGTTGCGAAGGCCACGTCGGTGCGGCCGTCCCCGTTGAAATCGCCAAGAAGCGGCAGATACAGGGGAATTCCCCGCTCGGGATGAAGAAACCACCCAATCGGCACACGCGTTCTGATGACGCTGACGCTTCGCGGGTCATAGCGGTTCTTCTCGGGCTCAAAACACTGCACGCGGAGCTCGAGGGGCCACGAGCGCGACGTCAACGCTTCAGTAACCGCCTGGATCGACGTCCCGGGGCGCGGCGCGCACCACAACAGCAGGTCGGTATAGCCATCGGCATTGAAATCCGGCAACATCTGTTGGGGCGGAATCAGACTTCCCCGGTACCGTCTCTCGGGGCTGACCTGGGCATGGCCCTCGCCGTTCAAGGGATGGGATGTCTCCGGTTGTTGGATGCGTATCAGCGTGTCTTCATAGTCAGGCTCGGTTAAGGCGTAGAGAACGCGCTGTTGAACGCCGTCTTTCGTGGTGAGCGAAAACCACGGCCACCGCTGGGGCTCATCTTCGCCGTCAGACTGCAGGTGGACGAAGCCGCCGGGGCCCAACGCGTCTCGTGTTGCAGGAGAGGGCGCAGAGGCAGAGGGAAAATCATGCACAACCACTTGGTCGATGTGCATCTCGACGGCCCCGGGCGGACCCACAAGGTTCGGGTAGACCGTCCTGGCCGCAAACGGCCGTTCGAACAAGGCAGCGCTCTCGCCCCCGCTGCCGAGAGAGAAGGTCTCGACAACTGTGCCGTCGAGGGCCCGCAGTTCAAGGGAGGATTCACGGGGAATGGCCACCAGCCACCGCCCGTTGCGCTGCGTTGCCAGGATGTGTGGTCTTGGATACCCCCCCTGCGAATCGTCGATGAGATGGTCTACGCGGAACAATTCACGCGGGGCTGCGTCGGGCTCGTCAAGTTCGATCAAAAGGACCCCGCCCGATTGAATAGCCATGATTTCGGCGGCGCCGTCGCCGTCTGCATCGAAAACGTCAAAGGCGGGTGCATTCTCGGGCAAGGTGACCGCAAATCGGAGATTGCCCGTATCGATGCCATAGATGCGGAGGTCGCGCTCCGCCAGAACGGCGATCTCGGCCGTGGCGTCGTCATCCGCGGCCAGAGCGAATATCTGCGCCTCAGGAGGTTCGAGCGGTATACTTACAACCTCGAAGACCCCCGTGCTGACCGCAAGCAGCATGGTTCCAACGGCCGCAATCATTGCGTTTTCTCCCGCGTCAGAAATACCCGGCACCGCTCATATCCATCGGCGCTTGCCGGGTCCATCCAGCGGAACACGATATCGCTCCGTCCGTCTCCATCGATGTCATCCACCGCGTAACGCCAATCCGGCTGGGTCTCAACCTCCAGCAACGGCCTCGAACGGAATCCCTCCCTTGTTCCCCGAAAGCCCTGCAAAAGGCGCGCATCGCTGTGAATAAGAACGTCGCGGATGCCGTCGCCGTCGAAATCCCCCGTGATGTCGGCCAATTCGGAGGCGAGGTAACGGGCGAACCGTTCTCCTGAACCTGCAATTACTTTCCCGATGTTCACCCGAAACGTTCCTCGGATATCCGGAGTCCCCGGGAAAGTCCCCTTTTCGTCTTGCAGATGGATGCGGAGCTCATGGTCGAGAGCGTCTGCGCTCATGAATCTCGCCACGCTCTCTCGAACGCCCCCTGCAAACAAACCCGACGATTCCGTGACCATATCGAGGCGCCCGTCTCCATTGAAATCTACAAACGAGCAGCGTGGACGAAGCGACATGCTGCGCACGAACTGCATGGTTTCCCCGCCATCGGTCGATGCAAGGGTTTCATACACCGGCGCGTGAAGAACACCGCCCGGCGTGAACAGCCAACGGCCGCCCGCGAAATCCATGACGTCGTCTTCGTTGAGACGGCAAGGCCGCATGCTGGCGGCCATGAGCGGCGTCCGGCGGTCCTCGACAAGGCGCGCGACACACGCAGCGTTCTCGGCACTCTCGAGAACGTACCGCCGAATACGGTAGCGCGCTTGTTCTCCGGGCCAAAGGTCGGACTCAAGCGTCACGAGCTGGTTTCCGGCAAGAAAAAACCGGCTTGACAACTGCAATTCCGGCGACGGGTCCGGGCGTGCATCCGGCGGCCAGAATGAAGGCGTTTGGCAAGGAACCAGCCGGAGAGGCGGCAGGACATCGAGCACGGCGGCTTCCGAGTATCCGGCCTCTGACTTCGCGTAGACATGTAGCCCCCGTTGACTGGCTACAACGACCTCGGGCACGCCGTCGCCGTCCAAATCCTGAAGAAACCGCTCGAAATGCACGGCGGGGGCCCGATCAACCGGCGGCGCAGACGTTCCGGCCGGCGGATTCTCCTCGTGGGGCCAGGCTACGGCATTATCCAGGACTGTTTGCCACCCCTCGGGCGCCCATTTCACGGCGACCAGTCGTGAAGGCAGCCGCAAATACAACGTGGAATCCCAAAGGTCGCATGCGGGGTGCTCGTCCAGATGAGGCAAAGACAGTGAATCTTCTTTGCGGAATCCATCGCCTCGCTGAAACGCGACGGAATCCGGTAGAACCAAGTCGGTCTTGCCGTCTCTGTCGATGTCGCCTTGCCGGAAATTGCGCCACGGTTCGCCCGACAGAGGGTCTGTTCGCCCCACGCGGATTCCCGGGATGTCTTGCTCGACGAAGAGCAGCGCGCCGCAGAACAGCGTCACGAGAACCCCGCTCATGCGTGCAGGCTCCGTTTCTGGAGGATGCCAGCGGCAGCCGCCACGAACGCCACGGTCCAGATTGCGGGCACGATAACGATCCAAGGGGCATCCTCGGGCAACCAGCCCAACTCGGGGAAGCCATCGGCTCTTTGGGCAAAGATCTGCCACGTTTCAAGGTAGCTTGAGAAGACAAAGGGCTGGATACCCAGAGGATTCTTGACCATGTCGAGCAGCAGCCAGAGACCCACAGCCCAGCCGATGGCAGCGGCATGACTGCGACTGAGAGTGGATATGAACAAGGCATACGCTACAAGGGCCAACAATGGGAACATGGCGAATAGGGCGGCCGCCACATAGGTTCCCGCCATGCCGGCCCCGGTGTACAGGATCTCCCCGCCATACTCGACGCCATGCATTTCGCCGAAGACGAGAGCCAGAGCCCAACTGCCCACTGCAGCCAAAACTACGACAACAGCAGCAAAGGTCATGCCCCACATGAGCTTGGCGATCAAAAACTCGACGCGGCGCAAGGGCCGGACAAGGACCAGGCGGATGGTGCCCCGGCCCAGCTCGGAAGCAATCAACCCCGAGCAGAAGATCACGATGAGAAGAAGTCCCAGCATTCCAAGAGCAATAGCCGTCGCATCGAGCACGAACCGGTAGTCGCTGACTCCGTCCCGTTCGATCGGGCTCTGCAGCATGGCGGCCAGCACGGCCGCCGCAACAAGACAAGGCCCCGCCCATGTGAAACGCAATCGTATCCCCTTGCACAATTCAACAAAATAGGCGTTCCAAATCCTGTGTATCATCGTTTGATCGCCTTCAAGAAAAAGTCCTCGAGCGACCTTCGCTGCGGAATCACGCCTGATATGACGCACCCGGAGCTGATCAGAAAAGACGTCAATTGATGGATAGTGGCATTGCCCAGTTTCACGTTGATCCGCCCGTGGTCGGTTTCCACGGCGTCCACCCACGGCTGGTCCATGAGGCGTTTCGCGGCGGCTTCCGGCGCCTCGACAATCACTTCCACCTGTTTGGGGTCGTAAGAAAGCAGTTTATCCGTGCGTTCACAGGTAAGCAGGCGGCCGCGGTTCATGATGGCCACACGGTCGCACAGGGCTTCCGCCTCATGAAGCAAGTTGCTCGACACGATGATGGTCACCTTGGCCCGTTCGGCCAGTAGCCGCAGGAGCCTAATGGTATCGCGCGCCGATTCGGTATCCAGCCCGTTGGTGGGCTCGTCCAGAATGAGCAATTCCGGTTCCGTAAGCAGGGCTTGGGCCAGACCCAGACGCTGGCGCATGCCGTGCGAGAACGTATGGACTTTTCGGTCTGCGGCCCAGAGCAATCCCGCGCGGTCCAATGCGCGGTCCACCGTGACCCCCCGTCCCGCCAGCCGGGCCAAAAGAAGCAGGTTGGCCCTCGCGGTCAGATGGCCGTAGAAAGATGGGCGCTCGACGAGCACGCCCATGCGCCCGGCGATATCCAGAAAAGCCCGCCGCAGATCCTTGCCGAAAACAGTGACCGTGCCGCTGGTGGGCCGCACCAGCCCCGTAAGCATATAGAGCGTGGTACTCTTCCCGGCCCCGTTAGGCCCCAGGAGGCCGAAGATCTCGCCAACCTCGATTCTCAGGGACAAGCCGCCCACCGCGACCACGTGCCCGTAGCATTTTGTTAAATCGGTTGTTTCGATACATGTGGGCATGCTGCAGATCCTAGCATGTTTCCCTTTGGGAAGTCAGTTGGGGCATCGTCGTTCGTGATATGGCTCACTCGGCGGGCCGGACATCTTTGAGAATAAGCTGGATGATTGTCTCGTTCCGGTAAGTGTTGAGCTGGGGTGTGAAGGCAGCATTTACCAGCGCTGCATCTCGCAGAGTCTCGAAACAATCTCCCATTTGGAACCCGATGGCGGGAAAGGTCCGTGCTCCGTCACGCAACATGAGCTTAATATGGCCTCCCCGCAGCAACCGGCACGAATGGGGAACCACCTCCACCCCGTACGTGCAGAATATGGGCTCGGAGTTGCCGTGGCCGTAGGGTTCCAGAAGGTCCAGGTACTTCAAGAGTTGGCCGTCCACCTGGCTGAAAGAAATCAGGGCGTCGATGGGAAGCACCGCCTTCAACTCGCGGTCGTGCAACTGGCGTGTCGCTTCGTTTTCAAAGGCCTGGTGAAATGCGCCGAGCTTCTCTTCGGCAATGGTCAGCCCGCCCGCGGCGCGGTGCCCGCCGAATTTGACCAGATGCTCACAGCACCCGGTTAGCCCCGTCGACACATCGAACTCAGGAATGCCGCGAACGGACCCGTGGCCGATTCCGTCCTCGTCGACGGCGATGAGAGCAACGGGCCGGTAGAAATGGCGTTGCAGGCGGGAAGCCACTATGCCGATGACGCCCTGGTGCCACCCCTTGCGGGCAAGCACGATACTGCGCTGTTCGTCCCTGAACGTTTCCGCCAACTCCTCCAACGCCTCTTCGAGAATCGCGGCTTCGATGTCACGGCGTTCGGTGTTGGCCCGATCGAGTTCGCGGGCGATGGGCTCCGCTGCCTCCAGGGACTCGGCCAGGATAAGGCTCATCCCCGTGATACCCGCGCCCAGCCGCCCGCCCGCATTGATGCGGGGAGCAAGTTGATATGCGACATTGCGCGCGGTCAGCGTCTCCAGGTTGACACGCGCAACCTGGGCCAGTTTCATCAGACCAGGCCGCAACCGTGCGGGCGCGTCACGCAGCCCGAGCGCAACCAGAATACGGTTCTCGCCGCGCAGGGGGACGATGTCCGCCACCGTGCCCAGCGCAACGAGGTCCAAGTCGTGCATCTTGCCCGTGAGAGCGGAAGCCAGTTTGAAGGCCACGGCGGCCCCGCAGACGTCGTAGCAAGGGTGGGCCGGACCGTCGAGCTTGGGATCAATAATAACGTCAGCGGCGGGAAGCGCGCCTTCGGGTTCGTGGTGGTCCGTGATGATCATTCCGATGCCCGCCTCCCGGGCGGCGTCGGCCGCGTCCCGCGCGGTAACGCCGTTGTCCACGGTAATGATCAGGTCGACCTTCTCGTCTCGGGCCTGCCAAACGCGCTCGGCGTTAATCCCATACCCTTCTTCCAGACGGTTTGGCATATCGTACGCGCACGAACGGAGCCCATACTCCCGCAATGCGTTATACAGGACCGCCGTGCCGGTGATCCCGTCAACGTCGTAATCGCCAAAGACCAGCACCTTCTGTTCGCGCTCGCGCGCAATGCGCAACCGCTCTACAGCGCGGTCCACCCCGCCGAGGTCAAACGGGTCTGACAGGTCTTCGGCGGAGGGGTTCAGGAACTGGTGTCCGAGTTTGGGCGTCGTAGCGCCGCGGATGATAAGCAATTGGGCCACCAGGGCAGGCACCTCGAGTTCCTCGGCCAAGGCCCGGACCAACTCCCGTTCGCTGGGTGGATAGGACCAGGCTAAAACGTTCCTAGACGAACTCACGATACCCCCCGTACGATGTTGACGATTGCGGAGACAGCCTCGTCAAACGAAAGACCCGAGGTATCCAGCAATCGCGCATCATCGGCTTGCCGCAACGGAGAAACCGGGCGGTTCAGGTTTTTCTGGTCGCGTTCCTCGATGTCTCTCGTCAACTCCGCCACGTCCACCTGGACGCCTTTTTCCGCGAGCTGGGCCGCGCGGCGCCTCACCCGTTCGCCGAGCGACGCGTCCATATAAACCTTCCAACGGGCCTTTGGAAACACCACGGTGCCCATGTCACGCCCGTCCGCAACGGTGGGCTGGCGCGCACTGAACGCCCGCTGCAGTTCCACGAGATGAGCTCGCACGCCCGCAACATGGTCGAGCTTGTAGACTTGGCGCGTAATTTCCGGGGTTCGAATCTCCTCCGTGATGTCCGAACCACCCGCCATGACCCGCAGGACGCCGTCTTGCTCGCTCATATCGAGGGGCATTTCCCGTGTAGCGCGGGTAAGCGCGGCGGGATCGTCGAGGTTGACGCCATTGTGCATAGCCCACCACGTGGCTGCGCGGTACATGGCCCCCGTATCCAGGTATGCAAAACCCAGGACCTCCGCCACGCGGCGGCCCACCGAGCTCTTGCCGGCGCCTACTGGTCCGTCAATGGCCACGATCTCTGTAATTTCCGAGCACACCCGTATTCCTAACCTTCCCTCAAAGGTCCCTTAGGCAAGGCCGTGAAAAAGACTCGCTTATACCGCGGCTCTATCCGGACTCCCCCAGAACGCATGCCATAGAGCCTACCACGGACTACGGTCCTGCCTCAACGATGGACGTGAAGCGACGCTGATAGGTCATGGATGCTTCGCCGGTGTCAGGGACTACCAGGCGGGCGTTCGCTGACGCTTCGCTCTGTTCCAGGGCGAGCATATCAGCGCAAATCACCACGCCGCCTTCGAAACGTCCCGACACGCGCGGTCCTTCCCCGGTGTCGCCCTTTCCGAGGGTTATCACGATATGGTGTTGTGCGCGAAGGCGATTGGCTTTTTCTTCGAATTCGCGCCGCATTTCAAGCAATTCATGCCGGCGTTCTTCGGCGGCCTTTCGTCGTTTCTCGATATTCCTGCACATGGTGGCCACGAAATTGCTGGCCAGCTTCTTCGCCACAGCGGGCTTCTGAGGCCGCTCCTGGGCCGATGCCAGCAAGGTCTTCAACATGCGCTCGGCTGAATCCCGATCGGACGCCGAATAGACGAATTGTCCGAATTCCAGTTGTGACCGCAGATGGGCTTCGCGCTGCTCGAGCTGGCCGCCAATCCGGTTGCGCTCTGCGATCCAGGACTGCAATTCCTGGCGGATGCGCGCCAGCGAAGACGCGGCGAGCCGGTTGCCGGGCGCACCGCTCCGGAATCCATCGCGAATGTCGGCGACGCGGCCGATAAACGCGGGCACGTCGCGTTCAGCCGAGCCCGCGGAACTCAGGTCGTTCAGGACGGCATCGGCGACGCCGAACATGACTTCGGCCTCGTCATGGTCGCCGCGGTCTGGTTGTGCCGGGGCATTGGCTCGTTCAGCCGCGCGCTCGGCGATGGCGTAGGCCATGCCAAGAAGACCCTCGATTATGCGGTCGATGACGTCACGTCTTCCTTTGTCCCGCCGAATGGCGTCGGCCTGTTCTCGGGCGGTTTCGTCGCTCAAGATGTAATAGAGCGCATTCTCGGCCAGACGCTCGATTTCTCGATCGAGAGAATTGATGAGCGACTCGAGCGTGAGAACGCGCATCTTCAGTCGGAGCACCTCCGATGAAAGCCGCGCTGCTTCTTTGCTGCGGATCCCGCCGAAATCGCTGGCAGACAATTGTTTCCGAAATATGATCTCGAGCGGCAGGCCAGGCGTCGCGCGGAAACGGCCGCCCGACAAGCACCGCGATACCTGAATCCTGCCCCCGATGGCCTCCTCATGCACATCTATATCGGGTGCGATGATATTGCCCCGGCGAATGGTATCCACGACCACCAGGCGTTCGCCCGCAAAAAGCAATCTTGGGTTCTCGACGCGGCAAACATGCACGCTCCCCGCTTTCGCCACAACGTAGGCCTGGTCGATGATGTTCCGGGCGCGAATGCTGCCCATACTTGAGATGACAACACCCGAAATGTTGTGACGAACGTCACAGTGATGCGTAACGGCGAGCCGTCCCATCACGTATCCCGCCACGCTGCAACAGCCGTTCTCGACCACAAGGGTGCAATCATCCGGAACATTGCCTAGCAGCTTGACGTGCCCCGAATACCGGCGCAAGGGGCCTCTGGCAGAGATCCCGATGCCCGCAATCGAGCGAGCCGCGACATGCGGCGCGTCTTCAAGCTCCTTGGCATCCACGAAATGCACGCGCTTTGCCAGACCGGTCAGCCGAAGGTAATCCGGAAGTTCCTTGCGCCGAACCTCGATTTCGTTCAAGTAGGGCGCCAGCACAGAGCGCACGCGCGCGTACACGGTTCGATCCACAAACCGATCCGCCAACACGTACACGCAACAAAGGAAATCCAGTTCATCCCTTTCCAGCCCGAAGAGCTCGCCCCTTTGCACCACATCTATGAGGTCGCGCAGGACCCACTGGTACCGATGGCCCTCCGAATCCGGTGGCTGCTGCGCGTGTTCCGCCAGCCACGCATCAAGCTGCGCCTGCGCAGTCTCGCATACCTCCTTCTTCCTGTTGTGCCGCTCTTGGGCCTCGCACCAGGTCCGGCACAACGCCGCGTCCTCGAGGGAAATCTCGCGGAATTGCTCTTCGGTAGCCCCGGCTATGACTTCTACGAGTTTCTCGATCATCCTGGCAAATCCCACGTTGCTTTCGTATGCCGTCAGAAGCACTCGCTGATTGAATTCAGGAAAGGCGGCCGCAATATACCCCTTTCCGTGACAATTCCCGCGATCAGACGCGCCGGCGTTACATCAAAAGCCGGGTTGTACGCGTCCACACCCTCTGGAGCTATGCGCTTGCCGAGGCCATCGGTGATCTCGCCGCCGGGACGGTGCTCAATGGGAATGGCGTCCCCGTTCGCGGCCGCCGGATCGAACGTCGACAAAGGGGCGGCGACGTAAAACGGCACCCCGTGGGCTGCTGCAAGCACCGCAAGCCCGTACGTGCCGATCTTGTTGGCCGTGTCGCCATTTGCGGCGATGCGGTCCGCACCGGTCAGCACGAGCTGGACACGGCCCTCGCGCATGACTTGCGCGGCCATGTTGTCGCAGATGAGAGTGACCTTGATACCGGCGCGCATCAGTTCCCAGGCGGTCAAACGGGCGCCTTGCAGCAGAGGCCGGGTCTCGCTTGCGTAGACGTGAAAGGAGCGGCCTTGCTCGTGGGCGCGATACATCGCCGCAAGAGCGGTGCCATAGGCGCTCGTCGCCAATGCACCGGCATTGCAATAGGTCAACACCCCGCCGCCTTCAGGGATCAGTGCAGCGCCAAAATCGCCTATTCGCCGGCAGCAGGCCGTGTCCTCGTCGCGGATGGCGCACGCTTCCGTCTCGAGTGCGTCCATGAAGCCCTGCACGGACACGGTGCCCGCGTGTTCCCGGGCCGCATGCTGCATCCGGCGCAAAGCCCAGAACAGATTGACCGCGGTCGGCCGTGCGGTTTCCAGACGTCCCGCCGCCTCGTCCACCGTCCGCAGAGCGGCCGAGACGTCTTGTGGGCGGTTTTCGCGCAGGCATACCACCACGCCGAATGCCGCACAGACTCCGATGGCCGGCGCTCCACGGACCCGAAGGCTGCGGATCGCATCCCAGACGGCTTGCAGCGAGTCCAGGCGAACCTCCCGATACTCCAGCGGCAACAGCGTTTGGTCGATTATGGATAGTTCCCCTGCTCGCCAGATGACCGGCGTAAGATTCATACAGGAGGCTCCTTATGTCTAACCTTCCGGTAGGCTACCCAAGTGCGGCGCGTGAGGCAAGTTTTACGTTACACCCGAAGCCATGATAATGATTTGACGCAGGGCGCGGGTTGGCCGCCAAGACCAACCTCAGATGCGAGCGTAATGAGGCAACCAGCCATCATTACCAGGCGCGACCGTGCGCCCGCGCGGCTGGCCGCTCTATGTCCCCGGACGAGGTATCTCGTCCAAAGCTCCTTGGGAGGAGCTTGCGTGACCGAACGGGCCCGGCGGCAGCCGCTGTCTGTCCAAGAACATCGACCCCACCGGATGTATCCGCCCCCGCACAGTTTCCAGCACAGAATTGATTGTTTACGCAGGATTCACGCCGTCGTTAATGGTTGGTTTTTTCTCGATTCGTATAATTATTATTGCAAGTCGCATAATATATGGTATAATTGCAACTGGTCCGGGACAAGAGACCGGCCCAGACTTTCCGTCAAGATGGATTTCGAGATGGGTAAATTCGGAATTATCGGGAATTTCCGGATATATTCCATTGATTTTCGTGATACAATGGTTAGCAGGATGGCGCGGGTTTTTATTGACAGGACTCCTGAGGAGGAGTGTCCCGGTCTTGGGGAGAGAGCCATGAGGTATCGAGGATTTACCCTGATCGAGCTGCTCGTCGTAGTAGCCATCATCGGGATATTGGCGGCGATCTTGTTGCCAGCACTCGCGCGGGCCAGGGAAGCCGCACGCCGGGCCAGCTGCGCCAACAACCTCAAACAAATGGGGTTGATTTTCAAAATGTATGCAAACGAATCGCAGGGGGAGAAGTTTCCTCCGCTTCGGTTCCGTGACGGTACGGCATGCGACCAAGTAACCAGCGAAGCGATTTTGATATGGACCCCGGAAGGAGCTTCCATTTACCCCGAGTATATGAGCGACGCAATGATTCTGCTGTGTCCATCTGATCCGGACACTGCGGACGTACTTGAAGGGGGCGCCTTCCACTGCAATGGCGAGCTGGATTCCGCGATCTGTCCGTGCCTGATGTATCCGATTTCGTATTTCTACTACGGGTGGGCCTTGACACCGGAGTACTACCTGACAGACAGGGATGACCTTCAAAGCACGGACCCCGCCCTGGGTTTCCTTTCAAGTGATTTTCTTCTTGCGTTTATCGAGATGGTTACGGGTGTCGTGGATGCGGCCACGCTCGAGGATGCCGTGACTGCGGCGGATCGCGATGTGCTGGTCGGAGAAAAGACGGCTTACAGGTTGCGCGAAGGAATCGAACGGTTCTTTGTGACGGACGTAAACAATCCGGCAGCCGGGTCAATCGCCCAGAGCCGCTTGGTGGTCATGCACGACTCCGCGAATGCTGATGTGACCGTAAACAGCGTTGATCTGCTCGGAAACCCCTATACCGTCAATGAATTCAACCATGTACCGGGCGGCGGCAATGTCCTTTTCATGGACGGCCATGTCGAGTTCATCCGGTATCCGGGCGAGTTTCCAATCTGCGCCTCGTGGTCCATCCTCTTTGCGCACGTGAAAAACTTGCTATAATCACCCTGCCTGACTGTTTCAGGTGCTGTGTTCGACACGCCGGGAGCCTTGGTCTTCAAACAGATTACGCATGTTTGCTTGCGGGTTTCGTGACGCGTGCTTCAAGCACTGCGATCCGGTGTATGCCAACCCGGCGGGCGGGCGGAAGTATATGCAATTCGATGATTTCGGCTTACATCCCAGTTTGCTCCGTGTTCTGGATACGGAGGAGATTCACACTCCCACCCCGATTCAGCATGAAACGATCCCTGCAGTGCTCGCGGGGCGCGATGTTGTCGCCGTGGCGCAGACGGGCACGGGGAAGACCTTGGCTTACGTGCTGCCGGCCCTGACGCGCCTTGCCGAAGGCCGCATTCGGGCAAATATGATGTTGGTGCTCGCGCCAACCCGCGAACTTGCGCAACAGGTTCATGAGGTGATCGTCCGGACGGGGAAACCCCTGGGCATTGGCAGTGCCGCGGTGTACGGCGGCATGGGATACGGGCCTCAAATCGACGCATTCAAGAGGGGAGTGGCCGTGGTGGTCGCGACACCCGGCCGCCTTCTGGACCACATGCACCGCGGCCACGCCCGGTTCAACGACCTCGTGGTGCTCATTCTGGACGAGGCGGACCGCATGCTCGATATGGGGTTTCTTCCCGATATACGCAGCATTCTTCGAAGACTCCCCACTGGGCGGCAGACCGTGATGTGTTCGGCAACGTTTCCGCGGGAAATCGCGCGGCTTGCCGACGAGTTTCTCAAAGACCCCCAGCGTATAGAAGTCGGGCAGATTGCCAAGCCCGTCGAGACGCTGCGTCAACTGCTGTATACGGTTGAGGCCGAAGGAAAACTTTCGCTGCTGCGGGAATTGCTGCTGGACGAGAATATTGACTCCGCCATGATTTTTGTGGGCACGAAACCGCGCACGGAGCGAGTGGCCAAGGCCTTGCGAAAGCACGGTTTCAAGGTACAGGCGCTCCACGGAGACCGGTCCCAGCGCCAGCGCAACGAGGCGCTTGCCGGGTTCCGGTCGGGCAAGTACCGCTATCTCGTAGCAACCGACGTTGCCGCGCGGGGGCTTGACATCGAGGCCGTGAGTCATGTGATCAACTTCGATATCCCCGAAAACGCCGAGGATTACATCCACCGCATCGGCCGCACGGCACGGGCAAGCGCCGACGGTGACGCGCTCACGTTCGTTTCGCCGTCCGACCATCTCGCGCTGGAAGCCATCGAGCGGGCTCTGGGCCGGAACCTGCCCCGTGCCGATTGGGAGGGAGCGGTGCCCGTCATTTCCTTGTTTCAGGCGTCAGGCGGGGAAACCGCCCGGGGGCGGCACGGCATCTCGTACCGGCGGCGGCGCAGCGGCCTGTTCAAGTCGCGGTAGGCCCCTGAAACGTCGTCCGCCGACGGTTGTATTAGTGAACAGTGACCTTTGCCTGTGCTATCCTATCATTGCTGAAGTCTAAACAGGGCGTGCATCGGGGCGGCGATGTGAGAGCCAGCCCGCTGACCTGCCGGAGCAAGTCCCAATGCGGCGGCGAGGTGCCCACGCACAAGAAATGGGGAAGCAATCTTTTTCTCATGTTGTTTCAGGTTGACACAGGCCAGCGGCCCGGGAGCGTATAACTCAGGGGCACTTGAGAGTGCGGCGCCAGAGGCGCGGCGCACTGCACCCGCGCAACGACAGTCTGTGATTAAGGATATGCTATGTGGTTGTCTCGAAATGAGTACTCTCTTGCCGACTGGGAGCGCTTTATGGCGCAGACCCGAGCGGAAGTGCGAGACGCGGCCAGCGATTCTGAAGCATGGGCCGCGGCGGTTCGCAGTTCACGCCATGTGCTGCGCAATTACAGTACCAGCTTCTTCATCGTCACGCGTTTCCTGCCCCGCGTAAAGCGCGATCAGGTCGAGGTCATCTATTCGGCTCTCCGGTATCCGGACGAGATTGTCGACTCGTTCGCGTGGGATGAATCGCGCAAACTTGAGGCGCTCGACGTCTGGACCGTCCAGTACGATGCGGCTCTTGCGGCGCCGTCGCTGCGCGCCGCGGTTGAGGCAGGGACCCCGGTGTTTGCCGCCGCATTTGCCGAGGTCGTCCGGCGAAACAACATTCCCCACGAATACTACCGCGATTTTCTTCGCGCCATGCGCCTCGACGTGTGTCCGGCGCATTTCGAGACGTTGACGGACCTTATCGATGGATACGTCTATGGCAGCGCGATCGTAGTAGGCTATTTCCTGGCGTACGTTTATGGTCCGGCGCGCCCCGAGGATTTCCCGAGAGCCATACGTTCCGCGAGAGACCTTGGGATCGCGCTGCAGCTCACGAACTTCGTGCGCGACGTCGCCGAGGATCAGCGGCGAGGAAGGCAGTACCTCCCCATGGAACTACTGCGGGCAGAGGGCATTGCCCGCATGGACACCCTAGATCCCGCGCAAAGCGAGGCCATCTCGCGTGTTGTGCATCGTGTGGCAGGGGAGGCAGAGGTGTACTACGACCGGGCGCGCGCGGACCTCGATGCGTTCTCTCCGGATAGCCGGACTGCCATCCATGCCTGTATAGAAGTCTATGGCCGCTTGAACTGGCAGATCCGAAACAGTCGCGAGGGTTTTCTGCACCGGGAGACTGTGCCCTTCCGGGACAAATTCAGGCTTCTACCGGCGAGCAAGTACTGGCGCTTGCCACTGTCTTTCTTGCATTCGTGACTCCCGGCGTCTGTTGAGCGCCGCGTCTTCAAACTATGCTTATGCTTGGAAACCGCTGTCAACATGCCAATACCGCGTCTCCTGTCGCCGTGATAGGAGGGGGACTTGGGGGATTGAGCGCGGCCATACATCTGCGCCTGGCAGGATTCCCCGTAACCCTCTACGAGGCGAACGAGCGTCTGGGCGGGCGCGCTAACCTCCTCGAGTCGAATGGTTTTCGATTTGACACGGGACCGTCCCTCCTCAATTATCCCTGGGTCTTCGAAAACCTGTTTCGCGCGGCCGGCGCCCGGATGGCGGACTATATCGAGCTGTTGCCCGTGGAACCCGGCGTGGCATTTCAGTGGCCCGACGGAACCCGGTTCGCTCTCTCGAGCGATCTTGTAGCTCTGTTGAGGGCACTGGAATCCGTCGAACCGCGTGTTGCGCCGGGGCTTATGCACTTTCTTGCGGACGCGGGAGCCAAGTATGACCTGGCGTTTGCAAAATTGGTGACGCGCAATGTTGACAACCCCCTGCGATGGTTGGTGTCGATGCGGCCCGGGGAAATCCTGCGCCTGAGCGTGTGGCGCTCCCTGTACGGCGAGCTGGACCGTTTCTTCAAGAGCCGCCATATTCGCGAAGGGCTGGGGTCGTATGGAATGTACCTGGGCGGCTCCCCCTTCCAACTGCCGGGTTTCTTCTCGATCCTGCCGTATGGAGAGCTCGCGTACGGGTTATGGCTGCCGCGGGGGGGAATCTACGGCCTCGTCGAGGGCCTTGAACGTCTCGCGCGCGAAACAGGAGTGGCAATCCTGACAAGCACCCCGGTCGAGCGGATCGAGACCGCCGGCGGCGCGGTGCGGGGGGTGCGGAAAGCGGGAGGCGGAATAGACGCCTTTCGGATTGTCGTCTCGAACGTGGATGTGCCGACGACCGACCAAAGCCTCCTCGGCCACGAACCGCTCATCGAGAAGCGGCGCCGCTCGAACGCGCGGACGCGCATGACGCCTGCCGTGCTGACGTTTTACTGGGGCGTGCGAGGGCAGGTCAAGGGGATGGGCCACCACACCATCTTCCTGCCCGACGACTATCCCGGCGCCTTCCGTGACTTGTTCCGGGGCAGCACGGTTCCGCGCGGCCTTCCTTTCTATGTGAGCATCGCCTCGGCGACCGACCCCCGGCTTGCACCCGAGGGCAACACAACGGTGTTCGTGCTCGTGCCCTTGCCGTTACTGAGCAGGATGGGCGACGTGGACTGGGCACAGTGCGTTGCGAGCATCCGGGCCCAGGTGCTCGAGCGTTTGAGACAACACGATTGCGACCTGACCGCGGCCCGGATCTGCGTCGAGCACGTCTATACCCCGAACGACTGGCGAGAGCGTTTTGGATTACACGACGGGTCGGCTTTCGGCGCGGCACACACGCTGTTCCAGGTAGGCCCGTTCCGCGCCCGAAACTACGCCCCAGAGCTAGAAGGCATGTACTACACCGGCGCCAGCACCACGCCGGGCACGGGAATGCCCATGGCGGTACTGAGCGGCAAGCTTACGGCGGAGAGGATACTGGCGCATGAACGTTGAGCGCATAGGTAATGGACCGCGCGCGTTCGTCGGCGTGCACGGGTGGGCCGGCAATAGCCGCACTTTCCGGCGGCTTTACGACTACATGCCTGCTGATGCTTCGTTCTTTGCCATGGACCTTCCGGGCTACGGCGATTCGGTGGCGCCCGCGGAGCTTACCCTCGAGCCCGTGCTCGAGTGTATTGCCAACGCGATCCGGCAGGCGCCCTCCGGCGACATCACCCTCGTGGGCAACTGCGGCGGCGCTCAGCTCGGTCTGGAAACGCTGCGTGTATATGGATTGAACGTGCCCCGGGTGCTGCTTATCGACCCGTTTGCCTATTGCCCCTGGTACTTTCGGCTATTTACATGGGGAACGTTTGGGCGCAACGCGTACTATACGACATTTGCCAACCCCCTGGGACGCTTCATCACCAATAACGCCCTTCGGAAACGGCGCCGCCCCGAAACCAATCTGACCTCCGCCTTTGTCAAGGTAGACCACGCTGTGGCGCACCGCTATCTGTGCCTCATGCTCACTTTGGCTGACAGCCGCCGATTCAAATCCCTTCAGGTCGACGTCGACATCGTCCACGGCGACCGCACCTTCGCGGCGGTTCGGCGGTCGCTCGACATATGGCGCGAAGTCTTTCCGGGCGTTCGCATTCATGAATTGCAGGGAGCGGGCCACGAACCGATCCGGGAAGCGACAGCGCAGCTTGCCGGCATCCTGTTCCAAACACCCTGCAACGGCAGAACGCCGGCATCTGCCGAGGCGGCGCCATGACAGCGCTCACCACGATTGTCTTCCTGCTCTGTTCGTTTGTCTTTCTCGTGGTTGTGATGAACATGGCCTTATGGCCGGGGGTGCGCAAGAAAGAGGGCGAGGACGTGCCGGCAGTATCCGTCCTCATCCCGGCACGGAACGAGGAACGGCGGCTCGGGTCGTGTCTCGACTCGGTTTCCAGGCAGGGGCCGGCGGTGGCGGAAGTGCTGGTGTATGACGACCATTCGACTGACGGCACGGCGGACCTCGTCAGGGAATACGCCGCCCGCGATGCCCGCATTCGACTGTTGCCCGGCGTTGCCTTGCCCGACGGATGGTTCGGCAAACCGTTTGCATGCGCTCAACTGGCCCGGAACGCCGCTTCGGAATGGTTCCTGTTCCTGGATGCTGACACGGCTCTGAGCGCGGACGCGGCCGCGAGGATGGTTAACGAAGCCCGCGCCCGCAACGCCACCTTTTTGTCGTGCTGGCCGGCTCTCGAATGCCGCACCTTCTGGGAGAACGCCCTCATGCCCATGTTGAGCTTCTGTGCGTTCACGCTGTTTCCCGCTCATCTGGCGCTGTCGCGCAACGATCCTTCGCTGGGACTGGCCCATGGGGCGTGCATACTTGCGCAACGCGACGCGTATCGCTCGGTAGGCGGGCATGAGGCCGTACGCAACGAAATCTTCGAGGACACGTGTCTCGCGCGGCTCTGGCGGGTGCGCGGCCAACGGAGCATCTGCCTTGACGGGCAGGATGTTGTGCGCGTGCGCATGTATGAAGGTCTGGGAGACATCTGGCGCGGGTTTCTGAAGAATTTCTACCCGGCGTTTCGTCATAGGTGGGGTTTCCCGCTGTTCTTGCTGTTTCATTTCACGTGTTTCCTGCTGCCCTTTCTAATGATTCCTCTAGCGTTGATGATTGATGGCCCCTGGCACTTGTTCGCGGCGTCTGCCGCGCTGGTGGTTGCCATGCGCGCCATAATGGGGATGCGTTTTGGACATCCCTTCTGGTCGAGCCTGCTTCATCCGGTGGCCGAGGCGATGTTCATCGCTCTGGGCATTTCATCGTGGTGGCAGTGCCGCTCCGGCCGTGGCGTTGAATGGAAAGGACGGCGCTACCATGCGGGCGCCCCGGTGGATAAGCCATGAGCAAAGACGCCGGACACGCAGTGGTGAGCGGCGGCCGTACGCCCGTGGTGCGCTTATCCGCGAAGATCGCCGAGGAGTTGCTCATCCGCCATGAAACGTAGGCTCTTGCTCGGCATGCTGGTCATTCCGTACGCCGTGTTGTGGGCGGGCGGGATGGTCTCCTACGTTGTCTCGGGACAGCCCGAGGAGCACATGCGGTGGGCCGGACCTCTATTCATGATGCTGGCCGCCGTACTGGTTCTCATCTGCTCCACCAAACGCTATCAGATGGCGCTCGTAATCGGAGGACTGGCTGGATTCGCGGCCGAGATTCTGGGGGTTTGGACCGGGTTCCCTTTCGGCGAATACCAGTACACGCAGGCGTTCGCCCCATTGCTGCTCGGCGTGCCGTTGGTGATGGTGTGCGCGTGGGCGGTGCTCGCGGGGTATCTCGACGTATTGCTCCGGCCCTTTATCCGGCATCCGATGGTTCTTGCGCTTGCCGGCGCAGCGGGATTGACCGCGATAGATCTTGTGCTCGACCCCGTAGCCGCGGGGCCCATGCGTCTCTGGCAATGGGGCCACGCGGGCCTCTACTATGGCATCCCCATCAGCAATTTCGCCGGCTGGTTCGGGACGGGCTTTGTTGTATCCGGCGTGCTCTCGGCCGTTGGGCGCCGCGAAAAGGTGTCCCCGGCATTGCGTATCATCGGGCTGAGCCTGGTCGTTTTTTTCACCGTGATCGCTCTCGGAAGCCGGTTGTTCGTTCCGGGATGCTGGGGTCTGGCGCTATGTGTTGCTCATGTGATTCTCGTGCATGCGGCCAAGGGGCGCGGGGGATGCGCCGAGGCGTCAGCCGAAGGTTGCGGGAAACCGGACCGCGATTGAACGAGAAAGCGTCATACATATCAGCCGAGAGCATTGGAGGCGGGTTCACGATGCCGAATAGCCGCTAATCACGGCAGGAGCATCTGCGCGAAGGGAGATGCCGCGTGCTTTGTTTTCTCGTCATGATTTGTTGCGCTGTGACGGACGGGGCTGCGCAGCACTACACGTTGCAGCATGAAGACGTTCTCGCCGATGTGGCGGTGTCGGATGTGAACGGCGACGGGCGCGACGACATCTGCGCCCTGTCCGCGCGCGGGACCGCGGACCGGGGCACGTATTTATCTGTATACCTGAGCCGGCCCGACGGAACCTATGCGGAGAAAGCTGATTGCCGGCAGGAACTTCCACCCACCGTCGGCGGAGTGTTCTTTGCAGAGACGGATGGGGCCCCCCCCGCGGAGGTCGTGGCGGTGGATACGGCCGGGGCTCATATCCTCGCGTTGCGAGACAAGGCATTCACCCAGGTCGCCGAGCCGCGTTTCGTTTCGTTGTTTCCGGCCGGACTCGAGTTCCCCCGCTTTCTCGATAACCAGGTCGTTGACGTTGACCGTGACGGCGTCCATGAGTGGCTGGTCCCCCTTCCTCACGGCTACGGTCTGCGCGAGCCGGGCCGCGAAATTGCCACCATTGGATGCCATGTGGCGGGAGCGGTGGCCCACGACAGCGCTTCCCGCACGCACTTGCGTTACGACTTCCCGGGTGTCGTGCCGTTTCCCTGGGAAAACGACGCGTATCAGGCGCTGGCTTTCATCAATACGCACACGGTCGAGTTTGTACGGGGACCAGACTGGAATGATCTTGTCACCTCGGAAATCCCCTTCAAGAAAGCGCCCGAGCGCCTGTCCCCAACGCCGTCCGGGGCCTATGCGGACACTTTCCCAAAACCGCCAAAACCCCAAGCGCACGCTGAACTCCACGATTTGAATGAGGATGGCCTGCCTGACTTGCTTGTCACGGAAGCGCAGGGAAGCATAGATGTCGAGACGTGCACACGCATCTTCTTCGCGCAACCCGGCTGCACCTTTTCACAAGAGCCGGACATGCAATTCGTCAAGTCCGGCGCCTTCGCCCAGCCCACCGTCATCGACGTTAACGGCGACGGCCTGGATGATGTCTTCTTTTTCGAGTTGTCATTCGGACTGAAATCGATGGTGAGTTATCTCGTTCGCGAGAGACTTACGCTGCGCCTGGAAGCGCACTTGAACTCGCCCCACGGTTTTGACGCAACTCCCCGATATCGGAGCCGGTTCACGCTCGCCGCGCCTGACGGAACCAGAGAGGGCATCCTCGCACTCGGCGATTTTACCGGGGACGGCCGCATGGACGCGGTCTTCAGTCCTGACGGAAAAAGGTTGGGACTGTTCGAAGGCCGCGGCGAAGAACTTGTTTCCCAAGAGCCTGCGGCAACATTCGATATCCCGCCATATGGCGCAGCGAAGACGTGCGATCTCAACGCCAACCGCCGCCGCGACATCGTGGTGTTCGAAGCCGGCAATAAAGGAACGCGAGACATCCATGTGCTTGTCTTTTAGTCCTGGTCGCGAAGGCGCCGAATCTTTTTCTCTGCGTCTGCGCGCATGCGTGGATCAATGCTCTCTGGCGCGACGCCGCGTTAGACGCTTCCGGGCCTCGAACCACAAAGGCGCGAAGATGCCATCGAACAATCCGCGGCAAGGCAGCGCGGCCTGAGGCAAAGCGCTATCGTGTTCAGGGTTCGGCTATACCGCTCTTGACCACGTCGGTCTTGCGTCCAAGCACGGCGGTAAGGTCCACGCGTGGGAGTGCGGGCGTTCGGGTGATAATCTCCTTGGTCCCGTCAGGCATGAGAAGGAAGGTGTCTTCGGATTTCACCCCCGGCGCGGAGGGGTTCCACGCGAAGGCTTGCCCAAAGACCGCATCGATGCCCGTGATATCCCGCACTTTCTTCTCCCATCTGGTGTCAAGGATGGGAAACGATTCTTGGGGGGACGCCTTACATGTGCGGCCCGCGTAACCCGTTGTGCCGCCCTGATGGTGGTTATGCCATTCGGTCGCCGAGAAGCGCATGGCGGTATAGGCCTGCTCGCACTGGGAAAACACGTCGCCCAAGGTTTTGCCGGGCTCGGTGGCCTCGTGCAAGAGGGTATCGACGCCGCAGATGCGGGCGTACGCGGAGGGGATGCGGTCGGGCAGCTCGCCGACTCGCTTGAACCGAGTGACAGACGCCACGAGGCCTTCTCTCAGGAGAGAAAGAATGATCATCACATACCCGCGCACCAGGACCTCCCGCATCTTGTCGGGAAGGAGCGGCGCCGTGGTCGGCAAGGGGTGGCGGAACTTGGTGATGCGCCGGTCCGCCGCGATCAGGGCGATAGGTACCTGGCAACGGCGCTTGGCGCCTTCGCCTATGAGCAGCGCGGCGATATCGGCTTCGGCCATGCCTGCCTCGGCCCCTTCGACGGCCGCCGTGACGGTCTCAGCGGCCAGCTTGCCCAGATGGCGGTACTTCTCGAGTTCGTTGATCGTCAGCAGCGAGCGTATGTAGGCCATCTGAGCGTTGACGTTCTTGCCGAGGCTCCCATCATCCGATACGAGAGTCCCCGTGAATTCGCGTTCCGCCAGTGCCGCCGCCGAATCCTGAAACCACATGAACCTCCGGATTTCGCAGCCGTAGGGGCGCAGTTCCTCGGCGATGACACGTATTTCTTCGATATTATTGCCGATAAAACAGGCGTCGCCAGCGGACGTCACAAAGAGCGAACTCGCGCCCATATCGGAGCACAACGACACGTAGTTCCGTTTTCCCGCGGTTGCCATCGCGAAATTGTCTGTGCGGGAAAGCAGGATCCCGTCGTACTGATGGTCGAGCAAGAACGCCTGAATAAGACCGATGCGCACACGGAAAAGTTCGAGTTCGCTTAACATGGCTCGCTACCCTCTCGCTGCCGGTGGCCTCGAGGCCGCCTATTTGCTCAGGATCGAATTCAAGACCGGGGTGATGGCTTGGGCCATGCGCAAGAATCCCAAGTCCGTCGCATGGGTACCGTCGACGGTAGCTTCGGCGTCGTCGCCCAGCAGAGCATCGCACGGGATGTAGTGCAGGTTCTTTACGCCCGCCGCTACAAGCCGTTCGTAAGCCGCTTTCAGCTCGACATTCTTTTTTTCGTAAGCCTCACGCATACCGGGAATGAAATACCCTTCCTGATAAATGATGTTCTCCATCAGCACTATGGGGGTTTCCGGGCGGGTTTCCCGCAGGAGTTGCACCACCGGCTCCGTCCGCGCGGCGATCTCCTCCGGACCGAGATTCGGACAGCAATCAACGACGAACATTTCCGCGTCCAGTTCCGCGATGAACTTCGCCATCTCCGGCTCCATCTGTCCGTTGCCCGAGAAGCCGAGATTGATCGTGGGCCGGTCCATCATGCGTCCCACGATTGCCGGGTAGGCCATCCCGGGCCGCGCCGCGCAACCGCCCTGCGTGACCGATGTTCCCCAGAACACGATGGGTTTGCGTGTGGCTTCGGGCCGCTGCGGAGGAACCGCGAGGGTAGAATCCGGCTGAACACCGATGTGCACAGTCGTGACCCCGTTGTATAGCGGCAGGTACAGGAGATATTCGTGCATCCCTTCCGGGATTCCCGAGAGCAGCTTGGCTTGCATCGTAGTGGCAGACGGACGGCCGTTTGCGACCCAGAGCCACCTGCCCCCATCCTTGACGTATAAGTCCAGGCCGCTGACTCCCGTGGCGGGCATGTGCGCCATGGCCAGGCTGGCGTCCCGCAAGACCCAGCGCGCCCCGATCGTGGGCGAGTTGGTCATGAAACGGACCGCCATGCCCGCCGAATCGCGGCTGAGGTCCCAGACTGGCGGACGCACCACCCCTTCCGCGCGCGCAGGGAGGCGGTCATACGGAGCAGCGGTGTCGGTCCAGCCCCTGCCGTCGACGGGAAGGCTTGTTGCGTCGTACCAGAGCAGTTCATCGCCGAACTCGCTGGTAGCCGTGGCGGGGTCAACCGGAGCCGGACCGGCCGTAGCCTCCTGCGCGGAGGCATATCCGGCTCCGAGTATTACTGCACCCCAAAAGGCAATCATGGCGGCATACGATTGATGCAAGGCAGTCATGACACTTCTCCCCAGTTGTTTGGTCTCCCGTGTGCTGAAGGAAGGCCATTATAACGGAAAACGCCGGGCAAACGGAGCAGCAAATGGCATCACCATGTGCGAAAGGCTTGGAGGGTCTTCCACGCGCAGTTGTCCCATGTGTATTCCGCCGCCGCGTTGGTCATGTAGAGAGCGCGCCGCTTGCGCTTTTCCGGCTCGATATCCATGGCCCGCTGAATAGCCGAGGCGATCATCCCGGCGTTCTGAGGATTGCAGTAGATTGGCGCGTTGCCGGCAAACTCGGGGATAGCCCCGACGCGTCCCGCCACAAGCTGAGCGCCCGCCCGCATGGCCTCCAGCACCATGACGCCAGAGCCTTCATAGAACGAGGAGCACACCACGGCCTCGCAATGCTGATACAAGGCGGCCAGCGCGTTCTCGGGACACTGCTGGATGCGCATGACCCGAGGGCCCCAGTCGCGAAACTCGCGGTCTCCGGGAAGCCCCGCAATCACAAGACTGTGCGGGCCGCGCGACTCGAAGAACTGGAACGCCCGCAACAAGCCCTCGACGTTCTTCGAGGCCCGCGTCGCCCCCACTGAAAGAAAATAAGGTTGCTGCACCCAGCAGGCCTGAGGTTCGGCAAACACATCCGAAACACCCAAGGGCGCCACCACCACCCTGTCCAGCGGCACCTCCAAAAGCTCGAGAAGCTGTCTGCGGATGAATTCAGACGGAGCCACTATCGCAACGGCGTTTTCGCACGTTTGCACGACCCGTTTGACCATGGCCTTGTCGCGCCAACGGCCCTTCGCGAGCGGTTCGAGGATGAACTGCAGGTCCATCGTATACAGGACTTGGGGGACGCGCGGCTTGGCCGGCGCCGTCCGTAGAGAAGAAAAGAGAACGTCGATGCCCGCGCTTTCGATGGTTTTTGTGAACTCACGTTCGGATGCCGGCAACCCGATGACGCTCGCGTCCACGGGCTGTTCGAGCACCACACGGTCGCATCCCGCAAAAAACTCGTTGTTCTCCGCGCTTGTAATGAAAATCCCGGTCGTTTCCGGCTGCAAGTCGCGGACCCGCGCAAACACCTTGCGGAGATAAACCGTCTCCCCGCAATAGCCGGGTTCGAGGGACAATGCGTTAATACCTATCCGCATAGCGCTTGCTGAGCGTTTCCTGAATGGCGGTAGTGGAATGCGTTTACGCGCTGCTATTCAATATACCCTAAATCGGCCAGACGTTTCCGGACAGCTTCTTCCTCCTCCGGGGAATAGTCTTCCGATTCCATCGAAATCACCCCCCGTTCGTCAAGGAGATCCAGGATTTTTTCCGCGGCGAAATCGGGCGTATCGTGCGGGCTGACCTCCACGGTCTCATCAGCGCCCGAGGACGATGAAGATTGGCCCAGTAAGACCGCAACGCCGGCGAAATCCTCGCTGGGCTTCCGGTCCGGCGGGCATACGTGACACCCGAGTTCGGCCAGGCGGCGAACCAGCGCATGAGCCGTTTCAGCAGCCCCCTCTCCAACAATCCGAACGGTGTACCGATGTTTCACAGCAGGCTCTCCTCGAGTGCGCCTCCCCTCATGTCCGCGGGCGCCGGCACATCCATCAGACGCAGCATGGCCGGAGCGATGGATAGAAGGTCAAGACCCTCGATTTCCTTTCCACCCCGGCCGGTTCGATCATCCAGAATGAATATGCCGTGATAATCGTGGTTGGCGTCATCGGGGCCGGTGTCATTCTCGAAAGTAAAGATGTCATCGAACCCGACCGAGCCCACCGAGCGCCACCCCAGGTCCCCCCAGTACACGAGCAGGTCCGGGGCAACGCCTTCGACGTTCTCGTAGATGTCCTGCGGCTTGAGGGCCCGGTTCCCGAGCAACTGCCCATTGGGACCATGCATCTCCTGGATGCGGCTGATCAACTCGTCGCGAAAAGTCTCGTAAGCCGCCGCGGGGACCTGGCCCTCCGGCTCGCGCCCCGCGACGTTGAAGAACATCCGCCCGTAGTAGCCGCCGCTGCCCCATACCCGGGTGCGGGCCCAATCGATGTCGCAATCCTCGATGCGGGCGCGGCGCTCGGGCCTGCGTTTCAGCGTGAGCAGCCCCTCGCGAAGCAGCCATTCGTTGACGCAAACGCCTCCCACCATGCTCTTGGCCCCATGGTCCGAGACCAGCATCACGGCGGTATCCTCTCCGGCCAGCTCGACTAGTTCGCCGAGGCGGGCGTCGACCGCCTGATAGAAGTCCCGAAAAACGTGCTCGAATGGGTTGCCGGGCACGAATGCAGGATGAGTCGGCTCGCAGAAGCGCCAGAACGCATGGTGGAGCCTGTCGATGGCCATGTCCACCACCATGAAGAAGTCCCAGGGCTTCGCTTCCATCAGATGCCGCGCATAGTGAAACCGGTTCTCCATGAGGGCATACAGCCGCTCGAGCAAGGCAGGCCGGTCCTCCGTCCGGAAGTCCTTCACATCGATAAGATATTCGCCAACGGCCCGGCGGAGCTCCTCTTTGAGCGGCCTTGGATAGGTGTACGGGGCATCTTCGTTGGGCGTCAGAAATCCGGCGACCATCCAGCCATTCACGGGGCGCACCGGATACGTCTGGGGAACGCCCAGCACCACCACCCTTTTTCCGTGCCGGGAGAGAATGTCCCACACGCGGGGCTGGCGGACAGCCGAGGCATCGGCCGTGAACATGTTGTCGTAGGAGTAGTCACGCCGGTTGCGGAAGCCATAGATACCGAGCGTTCCCGGGTCCTTCCCCGAGAGCATGCACGCCCATGCGGGGACCGTGATCGGCGGATGGCAGCTTTCGAGCCTCCCCCAGCAGCCGCGGCGCATCAGCGCGCGGAGGTTCGGCAGTTCGAAGGCATTCGGCCCGAACACAAACTGGGGCGTCGCGCAATCAAGGCCGAGCACCAGGAGGCGGCGGCTCATTCACCGTTCTCTTGGGCCCACTCGATGAGGATCTTCGCGACCTCGGGGCGCGTGAATTCGGGCGGCGGCATCTCGCCCCGTTTGAGCATCTCGCGTACCTTGGTGCCGCTCAGAAAGACGCGGTCCTCGTTGGTGCCGGGGCACGTCTTCGGGGAAGCCATCGATTGGGTGCGTTTCGAATAGAACGCGTGTTCGAAGAACAGCGGGGTGATGGCGATCTCCTCGGGATCGAAATCGTCGAAAATCCGTTGAGCGTCGTAAGTACCGTAGAAGTTGCCTACGCCTGCATGGTCTCTGCCCACGATGAAGTGCGTGCAGCCGTAGTTCTTGCGGATGATGGAATGCATGATGGCCTCTTTCGGCCCCGCATACCGCATGTTGACCGGCATCAGCGACAACATGACATGGTCTTTCGGGTAATAGTTGTCGATCAGCACCGAATAGCACTTCATCCGCACTGAGCCGGGAATATCATCGCTCTTGGTGGTTCCCATCAGGGGATGGATCAGCAGCCCGTCGCAGATCTCAAGGGCGCATTTGGTGAGATACTCGTGCGCGCGGTGGATGGGGTTCCTCGTCTGAAACGCGACGATCCGCTTCCAGCCTTTCTGCTCGAACGCCGCGCGGGTCTCGGCGGGCGTCAGGTTGTACTCTTGGAATTCGATCGTGCGCGCCTTGAGCACATCCAGTTCGCCCGCAAGAAAGACCTTGCCGAGAGACATGGTGTACTTCACCCCGGGGTGGGAATCGTCGGCTGTCAGATACACCTTCTCGCAAAGCTGCGCGTGGTCCAGGGAGAACTTCTCGGAGAGATGCAATATCGCTACCACGTCGCCCTGGTCGTCCTGAATGGCCACCTCAGAACCCAGCTCGAGTCGGTCGGCAACCTCCGCCTGCACGTCCAGCAGAATCGGTATCGTCCAGGGAATGCCGGGGCGCAAGTGCATGCTATCCAGCACGGAAAGGGCTTCTGCTTCTCCCATGAAACCGGTAAGGGGGCTGAACAACCCCTTGGCGATGCCATCGATGTCGAACGCGGTATAGGCATCCACGGTGATGGATGGCAAGGCCGCGGCTTTGCGCTGCGCGGCTTTGAGCGCTTCTCCCGTGAGCAGTCGGTTTACCAGCTTTCCGCCGTGTGGTGCGATGGCCATAGTCGTCCTCCGTTCGGTCCAATTGGCGCGTTTCGCGCATGAACATAACAAAACCGCGCCACAAGGGCGCGTGAACCTGGCAAAGACACAAAACACCAGTTTAGCAAGACCCGATGTTTCGACTCAAACGGGCGAAGCGTACCACGGCACTACACGGCCCGGTGAGTTCCGGCTCCGGCGCGGCATCTGCCCGTTTCACAAGGCCTGCGCGGACCGTTCCCCCATCCGGCTGGGGTCGGGTCAAGACCGCGCACTCTCTTCCTTCATCTCCAGAATGCGCTTGTTCATGCTCTGCAGGCGCGTGCTCAAGGTACCGATGATGTTGAGCAACATCTGGATGGCGACCTTCTTGGTCATAAGCCTTTGAAAGAAGGTCTCGCTCATGATGAACAGCTGGGTCTGCTCGGCCGCGACAGCGGTGGCGCTGCGCGGTTCATTGTTTATGAGCGCCATCTCGCCGAACATATCCCCCGTGCGGAGATCGGCCAAATGCTTCTGCCCGTCGAAAAGGCTTACCCTCCCGGCCAAGATAACGAACATCTGGTTGCCCGTCGTCCCTTTGTAGAAAATGATGTTGCCCTTCTCCATAGCCATGGTCAAACCGCGCGAAATGATCTTGTGGATGTCATCCGGGCTAATCCCTTTGAACAGGGCCACGCGATTGGCCAACATTTCATACTTGGGATTAAGCGTCATACGTGCAATCCTTTCTGGACATCCTTTCGGTGCACCCGTACGCGCCTGTCGCCGCCCCATGTCTGCATCCGGGCCGCGCGGACCTGATCCGGTTCACCTCCCGTCGGCTAAACGACGTAGATGTAGCGGCTGCAATTGGGGCACGTATGGATATGCTCAGGGTCCTGCCGCACCTGCTGCACAAACTGTGAAGGCAATTTCATAAAACAGCCTTGACAAGTATCGCCCTCAACCGGAACCAGCGCTGGCGGACGCGCTTTGCTGAGCCGATCGTAGTGCCGGATGAGCCGCGGCGACACGAGTTCTCGAATGTTGTCGATGCGGCTGCGAATCTGCTTCTTGCCCGACCGCGCGTTGGCCAGCATCTCCTCGCACAACTGCAGGCGCGCCAGCAGGATAATCTCGGCATGGCCATCCGGCACCTGCTCAATGGCGGGGTCCGCCTTGACTTTCCGCACTTTCTGTTCGGAAGCTTCCGAGAAACTCTCGGAGGCCTTCTCCAGCAGCTCGAAGATCTCATCTTCGTTTTCCGCATTCATGATCTTGGCGAGATTGTGAGGATCGCTCAGCAATTTGGCGACGGTGGCTACGAAATTGAGATAGGTTGTCTGCTCGCTAGGCGGATAGCATATCAGGAAAATGATGTTCACCGGTTCACGGTCAACCGCGCGGAAATCAAGCCCCTGCGGGACGCGCCCCACGGCGCACGCGAGCCCTTTCATGCCGGTGACTCTGGCGTGGGGGACGGCGATCCCCTTTCCGATGCCCGTGCTCTCCGTGATTTCGCGGGCCAGGATTTGGTCCAGCGCCGGGCCTACGCTCGTCATCTTCTTCTTCTCGAACAGCAAGTTGATCAGTTCTTTCAACGCGTCCGCTTTGTTATCAGCCTTCATTTCCGAAACGATGCACGATTTCATGATATACTTGGTAAGATTCATCGAAGCACCAGTCCCCTTGCTAAGCAAGCGTGTTGACCTTTCTTGCCGACGGGTGTAACGAGTTTTGGCGCCCGGGAAACGCCGTGTAAGCGTACCCTCTCGTTTGCAGCCCGCTGGCGGCAGTTTTCCTTAGTACCATACGGTGGTGATAAGTGTGGGATCTTGGGCATTTACTCCATGGTGATTTTCGTAACTAAACGTTTGCGTAACGATTTTGACCTCAACCTGGTTCTTTTCCAGCCAGTTGTTGATGATTTCGTCCATCTTTTGAAGGGATTCGGCGCTCACCTTCGTCTGAAACGTGCGGACTCGCATGGCTGCCCTCTCTTCAAAACCGGCCTGGCGGTGCGGCCCAGCATACCTCGGGCGCTTGATACACGCCCTTAACCCCTGCTTACCGCTCAAAAACCAAACGCAGTATACCATGCCAGGGAGCCGGACGGGTAGTCTACAGTGCGGTACACGCGATCGCGATAATCTCGTCCGCGATCTCGGCCAGAGACCGCCTATCCGTGCGGATTACATGGTCCGCAGCGGCCTGGTAAAGCGGCAGTCGCGCCTCCAACACCTCCTCGATCTCGTCCAGGAACGACTTCTTCCCCGTGATTGAGGGGCGTCCCCCCTCATCTTTGATGCGATCTTTGATCGTGCCAGCCTCCGCGATCAACAAGAAAAACGTGCCGTTGGCCTTGAGCGCCGCGACATTCTGAGGCCGCTGAACCACGCCGCCGCCCGCGTCAATCACGGTGTCCGTCATGCCCGCCGCTTCCGCACAGACTTCTGCTTCGAGGTCCCAGAACCGCTCCCATCCATATTGCTGGACGAGTTCCGAGATGGAACACCCCGCCCGTCTCTCGACCTCGTCGTCTATCCGGAAGACCTTGCGGTTGGTGCACAACGCCACGAGTTCCGCAATACTCGATTTTCCTACTCCGCGGAAACCAATCAGAACGATATTCATCCGGAATCCCTTGCCTTGCCACTCTGGCGCATTGGGCTGCCTGTATATCCTGCGTTTCGCGACGGATTTCTACTCGGACACTTCGACATGCGTTATTCCCGAGGAGACCTCTCCCGAAGCGTCGGTAACCGACAGCGTCAACGTGTAGGTTCCACACGTCTTGTAGGCGTGTTGGACCGTGCGCTCTTTCGATTTGCCGCCATCGCCGAACTCCCACTGCAGCTTCTTGACAGTTTGAGGAGTGAGAACGGAATGTCCCAGACCGTATACAAACGGCGGTTCCAAGCTTACAGGAAGACGCCCCGCCGGGCTATACAGCCATTGCAGCGCGTCGAGGGCCAGGGGCGTGCCCGCTTTCACTTGCACGGCCTCGTCGGGCGGCTTGACGGCGATAGAGCTCTTCCCCAGGAGGGCTTCGGCCACCGCCCCCATGGCCGCCGAAGACGCCGCCGGGTCGCAATACACGACCACAATGGCGTCCGCCTCCTTGAGATCCCCCAGGGTGCTCGGATAGCCCACGAGGACTGCCACGACTCGCGCGCCGATATCCTTCAGTTTACTGATCAGTTCGATCTTGCCTTGGGCCCGGATCTCGTTGGTAAGCACTACGACGACCGTTCGGACACCTTCCGCACGGGACGTCAGCCGGTGTATCTCGAAGTCGTAGATTTCGCCGCCGTGTTTCGCCGTGGCGATGTTTTGCTGTGCGACATTCTTCAGGTCCTTTTTCAGAAGGTCGCGCAGTTCCGATACGCCAATCACCCCGGTTATGCCAACAGGGGCCGACCGCTCTCTGGAAAGCGGAAGCACACCGTTTTCGTTCCGCACGATGGTGATGGAACGCCGCTCGATTTTTCGGGCCGCCTCGGGATAAGCGCTGCGTTTCTCGAGCCGGTCAACGGCTTTTTCCTTCGAGGGCTCCTTCGAGCGAAGCTTCAAGTCATCCTTGAGTTGGAGAACCCGGGTTACCGACACGTTGATGGCCGCCTCCGAAAACTTGCCGTCCTCGACGGATTTCACAATAGTCTCGACGGATTTCATGACATGCAGGCCCGGGTACTGCCAGAGCAGCATATCGGCGCCCGCTTTCAAAGCCGTAACGGCCGCGTCTTCCTGCGTTGCGCCCTTCGAGACCGACAGCCCGTCAATAGGGCCGGCAACCACAATCCCCGGATACAGAAGCTCGTCGCGCAGCAGCTCCTTCATCACCTTGGGAGACAGACTGGCGGCGCCGCGGTCCTTGTCCAGATGTGGCGTAAGAATGTTGCCTACGAGGAGCATGCGCGCTCCCCCCAGGATGGCGCGCTTGTAGGGTATCAGGTCCTGGGCTCCCATGGCCGAGGCCGGCGTCATAAGCATCGGGGGCGCGTCGCCGGATTGGTTCCAGTACCCGCCGGGGAACCCCGTAAACAGCACCGCGAGACCCCGCTCGGCGAATGCCCGCAGAAAAATCTCCGCCGTCTCCCCCACGAAGTCGGGGTCAGAGCCAAGACATTGCAGGCCGCCTTTCGCGTTCGGCAAATCGGGAGCCAGCGCAAGACATGGGCCTGCCTGAAACGAGAACCCCATCGCGGCGAGGTGTTCCGCGTACAGGTCCGCCAGACCCCGGGTCGCCGTAGGGTCATCGGCCGCGGCCACGGCGAGCATCGTCGGCAACGGTGCAAAAAAGTCTTCTTTCCGCATGCCAAACGCCACTGGCAACTCGGCCAGGTCCGCTCCGAGCAGCACCGGAACCCCGTACCGTTTTCGAACAGGATTGCTCTGCAGCGCGGCCGCATAGTCGACTGCGTTGCGCGGCCGGGTCAGATTCGAGATGATCACGGCCCCCGGGGTGTAGTTCTCCAGCAGTTGCCGCTCAGCGGCGTCCGGGCCAAGACGTCCCTGCAACGTCACCATCATGAGCTGAGCCACTCGCGTGCGCAGACTCATTTCGGCAATGGCGGACTCGATGGTCCACGTTGCGGAAGACTCTTCCCCGCCCTGTTTTTCCGCCTTTTCAACCGTTTCAGACAGCCCAAACCCGCGCACCTGGGCCAACGCCGTTCCCGTGAGGCAGGCCGCTGCAATCCATATCGCCACCGGTTTCCAATACGTCATCGCCTTGCTCCTCGACGTGATTCTAGCAGCGCCCTGAGGCCGGGACAACGTGTATGTCCTCGGGGCCGGCGTGTAGTGTGAAGGCAGCGGCAGCGCGAGAAGCCGCCAAACGCGCAGGCGGACGTGCCACGGAAATCATCGTGCTGCCGGTGTTTTGGGCGGAGGCCGTCCGCCTCTGCCCGGTTGACGACCCCAAGAGCTCCGTCATTTCCCCGTGCCTCCGGGGCACCGGGCTCGGATCATCCGCGCTCTCTGGCGAGGCCGGCTGCTATTCCCTGTCCTGCGGGGCCATTTCCCGCGCTATTCTCCTTATCATCGAACGATGCAAGTCCACGCTGTGAGAGGGTTCCGCTGACAACCGGCCGCGCGGGCGGCTTCTTGCGCGCAACCCAATCTCTTACGACTTTTTTACATTCTCGTGACAACTCAGGCAGCCATACGCGCTATCCTCAGTAAAGAACGTACACAGAGGAGAAGGAGTCTTGCGATGAGAAACATGATTGTGATTCTGTGCGTGGGCTGCGCATTGGCGGGGACCGCGTGGCCGCAAGCCCAGGAACTCGAGTGCCGGATCGCCTCCGTCGGGATGTTCAAAAACGGATTGGCTGTTATTACGCGTACGGTGGATGCTCCGGGTCCGGGCGTCTACATCGTGACCAACCCTCCCGAACCCATCCATGGCACATTCTGGCTCGAAAGCGATGCTGCGGTCGAGGCGCGCATGACCACCCGCGAACTTGAGGTCCCCGTCGCCGAGGCAGGCGGACCCGGCCTTGACGCCGAGTGGATTGGCGCCAGAGTCGTCCTCTACTTCCGCGACGGCGAGATTCCTCCCACAAGCGGCACGGTGCTCGAAGCCGGCACGGCCGAGCGCGCATGGGACCGCAACTACCAGCAGCCCCAAAACGGATACCAGCCGTGGGCTTCATGGCACAATCCCGGATACGGCAGCTCCCCGAACCCATCCACGCCGCCGCGCTATCTGGTGCTGCAGACAGAGCGGGGGCGCGTCTACGCCGACTCCTCAATGATCGCCTATGCCGAAGTTCAGGGTGCACGGGAAACCGTCCGCCAGACTCGTCCCGTCCTCGAACTCACCGTCAAGGATGGCCCATCGCCTTCCCGGATCACCATGTCGTACCTGACCAAAGGCGTCGCCTGGGCGCCCAGTTACCGTATCGATATCTCGAACAAGGAAGAATTGACCATCGAACAGCAAGCCGTAATCAAGAACGAACTGGAGGACATACAGGACGCCGACATGTATCTCATTTCGGGGTTCCCGAGCGTCCAGTTCGCCCATGTGACATCCCCCCTTTCACTGAACACCACATGGACCAGCTTCTTCCAGCAACTCAGCCAGCAAATACGGCCCTATTCAGGTTTGGCGCAGGCAGCCACCCAGCAGGCGGTCATGACAAACGTGTTTATGCCCACCCAAGGTATCGATTTGTCCGCTATCCCCCTCGGCGAGGGGCCCGATATCCATTACCAGCCCATCGGCCGGCGCGGCCTCAAAGCCGGCGATGCGCTTGCGTTCCCGGTCGCCTCGGCCGCAGCCCCATTCGAGCGGATCGTCGAGTGGCTCGTCCCCGATACCCGGGGTCCCGAAGGCCAGTACCTGCCCGAACATCGCTACCAGGAGAACCCCGAGGCCTACCAGGACGCCGCATGGGATGCCGTGCGCTTCAAAAACCCCCTGCCCTTCCCCATGACCACCGGCGCGGTCGCGATTTCATGCGATGGCCGGTTTCAGGGACAACAGATGTGTTACTGGACCAACAAGGGGGAGGCCGCGACCGTCCACATTACCAAGGCGCTCAGCGTCCGGACGCGAAACGTCGAGAACGAGGTTGGCGGCGAGCGCCTAACGGTGGTCGTTGGCGGACGCCGCTTTCAGAGAACCCTGGTTAAAGGCGAACTCACGGCCAGCAACCATCGTAACGAGACCCTCAAGCTGCTCATTCGACGCCGCTTCTCGGGCGACCTCGTTCAAGCCGATGGCGAGCCAGAATGTACTCTGCTCGAGGAGGGTGTGTGGTCCGTCAACAAACGCAACGAACTCACCTGGACTCTCGAACTCCAGCCCGGCGGCGAAACAACCCTCGCCTACGAGTACACCGTGCTTGTTTACTTCTAGCCTGTCTATCTGGCTGGGTTAAGAAAAGGACACCCAAGACCCGCGAAAACAAGGGACGTATGGGGGACGTATGGGACGCATCCAGGTCTGATACGTCCCCCGGCGCTTTTCAGGCGCGCGGCGACCACTGAACCCGAGACGGGCACAGGTCTTCGCCGGCAAGGCATTTCCCCAACGGCACGGCATGGACTGTCCCCCCCTCGGGGTGTTATACTTCCCATGAGGGCTGAAGAGATTATGTTATGCGAACGTTGTCATAAGCGGCTGGCCACTTTGCGGTATAGCGAAGTCATTGATGGCAAAGCCATTGTCAGGAGCATCTGCCAGGGCTGCCTCAATGAGATTCAGGGCAACGCCAGTACCGGGTTCGAGATGTCCGGGGCGGCCCCAACGCCCCGCCATGACGTGTATCAACGGATGGCCACAGACCGTCTGGCACGCCATATTGTCTGCTCCGGTTGCGGATTAGAGCTTGCTGAAGCCTTACAGCGAAGCGTGCTCGGCTGCCCCGTATGTTACGACAGCTTTGCCGAACACTTGCCCAACGTCCTCCGGAGCATGCAGCCCGGCTTGCGCCATCGCGGCAAGATCCCCTCACGTGACTCTTCCCGCGAACAATTGCATATGCAGCTTCAAACGAAGCGGGCGTTGCTCCGCAGCGCTCTCAAAACCGAAAACTATGAGGACGCCGCCAAGTTGCGCGACGAAATCAAGGGCCTCGAGTCGGCCTTGAACGCCGGGGCGCCCTCGAAGGGTTAAATGTGTGATGCTGGAGACTTTGCTCGAAAAGAAGGCACGTTGGCTGTCGGGCGAGGGCCCCGACGCGGGCATCGTCATCGAGTGCGGCGGTTCATTGGCGCGCAATCTCGCGGACCTGCCCTTCCCCGGCCAGGCCTCGGATGACGAACTTCACAGCGTGCTCGATCGCGTGCTGGGTGCCATGGAGGGTCACGACATCTTCCGAACGGGCCAATTCTTCATGCTTGAGCACCTCGAACCCCGGGTGGTGCGGTTCCTCGTCGAGCGGCGCCTGATTACCCCCGACATGGAGGGCGCCCACAGGCCCCGCGGCGTGTGGGTAAGCGACGATCAGGCCTTCAGCGTGATGGTCAACGGCCGCGATCACATACGCCTCCAGGTCCGCAATTCCGGCTTCAACTTCGACGAGGTCTGGACCCGCCTGAGCCGTGCCGACGGTGTCCTCTCCCAAGCCGTCGATTTCGCGTTCCATGACAAGTATGGCTATCTGAGCGCCGCATTATCCGAAGTCGGCACCGGCTTTCGCCTGTTTGGCGTTATGCACCTGCCCGGCTTGGCCATGAGCAACCGGATACTTGCCGAAAGCGAAAAAGCCGCCAAGAGCGGCCATCGCGTCGAAGGATTCTTTGGACCCGTGAGCGAAGGCTTGGGCGAAGTGTTCATCGCCAGCAACACGGCCACTCTCGGGCGCTCGGAAGAGGAGATTCAGTTCAATCTCCGGCACCTTGTTTCGAGCCTTCTCGAAGGCGAGCACCAGTCGAGACAGCATCTGCTGTCAGAGGGAACGCGCGCGCTCGAGGATCGCGTCGGAAGGGCGGCCGGCCTCGCCAAGGGCGCCCGGTTGCTGGAGTTCGCCGAGGGACTGGGCATCCTCTCCTCACTCCGGCTGGGCTTTGCCATGGGACAACTGAAGGACTTCTCGTACAAGCAATTGAACTACGCATTGTACGCTTCGCAGCCCGCGCATCTGGCGATGCGCGCCGGCCAGGACTGTGACGAACTTACGCTCAGCATGGAACGGGCCGATCTGTTTCGAAGCATATTCTCGTGAGCCTTGGCGTCCGCCGGGACATTACCTGGCGGGACGATAAGCTGAAAGACGCAGGGAAAGGCCATTTCGACCATGTGGGATAGATTCACCGAACGCGCCAAGCATGTTATCAGTACCGCCCGCGAAGAAGCCACTCGTTTGGGCAGCGAATATGTGCGGACCGAGCACATTCTTCTCGGACTGTGCCGCGAGCCCGACGGCATTGCCGCGCGGGCCCTCGAGAACCTGGGCGTCGATATCGAATCGCTCGCCATGGAAATCGAACAGCAAGTACAGCGCGGCAACGCCGTGCCGTCAAGCGATGAGATCGCCTTTACGCCACGGGCCAAGAAAGTCCTCGAACTCTCAGTCGAGGAAGCCCGCCGTTTCAACCACAGCTACATCGGCACCGAGCATATCCTCCTGGGGCTCGTGAAGGAAGGCGAAGGCATCGCCGCAAAGGTGCTTCAAGACCTCAAGATCGACCTCGAGAAGATCCAAGCAGAAGTCATCCGTCTCCTGGGCGATCAGGGCAAACCCGGCCCGCAGGCCTCTACCAGCAAGAAGAGCCAGACACCGGCTCTCGACACGTTCGGACGCGACCTGACGGTTCTCGCCCAGGAGGGTAAACTCGACCCCGTTATCGGACGCGAATCCGAGATCGAGCGCGTGATCCAAGTGCTCAGCCGCCGCACCAAGAACAACCCCGTCTTGATCGGCGAGGCCGGCGTCGGCAAGACCGCAATCGTTGAAGGGCTGGCCCAGGCCATCATCAAGGGGGATGTTCCTGACCTTCTGCTCGGCCGCCGTGTGCTCACCCTCGACCTCGCCGGCGTAGTCGCCGGCACCAAGTACCGCGGCCAGTTCGAAGAACGTCTCAAGTCCGTCATGAAAGAAATCCGGCGCGCGGACAACATCATCCTGTTTATCGACGAACTGCACACCATCGTGGGAGCGGGCGCCGCCGAGGGCGCCGTAGACGCCGCCAATATGCTCAAACCCTCGCTCGCGCGCGGCGAACTCCAATGCATCGGCGCAACCACCATGGACGAATACCGCAAGCACATCGAGAAAGACGCCGCCCTCGCGCGGCGGTTCCAGACAATTCTGGTCGACGCCCCTTCCGTCGAACAGACCATCGAGATCATTCGCGGGCTGCGAGACAAGTACGAAGCCCATCACCGCGTGAAATTCTCCGATGAAGCCATCGTCGCCGCCGCCAAGCTGTCCAACCAGTACATCAGCGACCGTTATCTGCCCGACAAGGCCGTAGATGTGATCGACGAGGCCGGGAGCCGGGCGCGACTTCAGATCACCACCCGCCCCGCGGAACTCAAACAAGTCGAGAAAGACATCGAAGAGGTCACGCAGGAAAAAGAGGCTGCCATCCGCAGCCAGGAGTACGAGCGGGCGGCCGCGTTGAGGGACCGTGAACGCCACTTGATTCAGCTCCTCGAAGAGAAAAAGCGCGAGTGGGAGAAAATGCGGGACTCGGCCGAAATGACGGTCACCGAAGAGGACATCGCCTACATCGTGTCCAAGTGGACCGGGATCCCCCTCACAAAGCTCGAAGAAGACGAGTCGCATCGGTTGCTGCGGATGCGCGAGGAGCTTCGTAAATCCGTTGTCGGCCAGGATGACGCCATCGACAGCATTGCGCGGGCCATCCAGCGCTCGCGGGCGGGGCTGAAAAGCACCTCCCGGCCCGTGGGCTCATTCCTGTTCCTGGGCCCGACGGGCGTGGGGAAGACGTTGCTTGCCAAGGTCCTCGCTTCCTTCCTTTTCGGAAACGAAGACGCGTTGATCACCGTCGACATGTCGGAGTACATGGAGAAGTTCGCGGTGTCCCGTCTGGGCGGCGCGCCTCCCGGCTACGTGGGATATAACGAAGGCGGCCAGTTGACCGAGCAGGTCCGCCGCCGCCCCTATTCGGTCGTGTTGTTCGACGAGATCGAAAAGGCCCATCCCGATGTCTTTAACGTGTTGCTCCAGGTTCTTGAGGAGGGGCACATGACCGATTCCACGGGCCGAAAAGTCGATTTCCGCAATACGGTCGTCGTGATGACAAGCAATATCGGCACCCGGCGGATTGGCCATACCACCACCCTGGGGTTTCAGCAAGACAGCAGCGAAGACGAGTTCAAGCGCATGGAATCCCGGGTCATGGAAGAAGTCAAGAAAGTGTTCAATCCCGAGTTCATCAACCGCATCGATGAGACCGTCGTATTCCACCGGCTGGGGCATGCCGAATTGTGCCTGATTGTTGACATTGAAGTGGCTGAGGTGATAGAACGACTCAAGGAGAAGGCGCTCGATTTGGTGCTCACCGAGAGTGCACGGGAGTTTATCGTCCGCGTGGGGACCGACGAGCAGTATGGCGCGCGGCCACTTCGGAGGGCCGTGCAACACTATATTGAAGACCCGTTGTCTGAGTTGTTGTTGAAGGGGGAGTTCGGCGCTGGAACCCGTATCATGGTTCGGCCGTCAGAAAGCGACGACAGGCTGGTGTTCGAACCAGCCGGTGCAGTGGCGGAAGGTGTGACTACTTGAAACGTGTTACGATTTATCCCGGATTCGCCGTAGCGCTGGTTGTGTGTCTAGGCGCTGCCGCGCAGCCCCCGGAACTTGCCGGGCAAACCATTGGTGAGGTGCGTCTAAGCGGGTTAGAGCGCATCAGCGAGCAGGTGGTGCGCGCACAGCTCGAAGCCCAGGCAGGCCAGGCGTACAGCCCCCGGGCCGTGGCTCGAGATCTGCGCCGCCTGTACGAGCTGGGCTACTTCTCGACCATCCAAGCCGATGCCAATGTCGAAGCGGGCAAAGTCATCCTCACCTACATTTTCGAGGAAAAGCGCATCATCAATGAGTTGCGCATCGTGGGCAGCGACAAGGTCCGCCCACGCCATGTTCGCGCGGCCTTGTCCTGGCACGAAGGCGGCACTTTCGACGAACAGGGCTACTCTGACGAGCGCCAGAGCGTGCTCGAACTGTACGAAAGCAAGGGCTTCCCCAATGCCACGGTCGACTTTGTTGTCGAAGAGGCCGGACCCGGGCGCGTAAATGTCACGTGCGCGGTCGACGAAGGACGAAAGGCCCGCATCCGGCAAATTCGTTTCGATGGAAATACCGTCCTTTCCCGCAGAAAACTCAAGAAACTCGTTAAGACCGACCGCGCGTGGTGGTTTCTCGGGGGCAAGTACGAGGAATCCCAGTTCGAGATCGATCTCGAAAGCATTCTCACCGAATACAAGAACTATGGCCGTCTCGAAGTCGATATTCCGAAGGTGGATTTCGCCTACGACGACTCGGGCAAGCGGATGGATATCACCATTCATATCGCGGAAGGCCCTGAATACAGCGTGGCCGCTCTCGATACATCGGGCAACGCCGTGTTCGACGACGACGAGGTGCTGGGCCTGCTGGAGGTGCAGGCGGGCGATGTCCACAATGTGGGACAAGTCGATGAAGACGCCCAGTTGGTGCAGAAGGGTTACGCAGACAGCGGTTTCGTCAACGCCGTCGTGAACCCACAGGTTACGCTCGACCGCGAAGCCAAGACCACAAATATCATTCACCGCATTCAAGAGGGCGAACTGATGTATGTCGGTGAAATCAAGATCACCGGCAATACCGTAACCCAAGACGACGTTGTGCGGCGCGAGCTGCTGCTCTATCCCGGCGAGCGGTTCGACGGAACCATGTTGCGCGCCAGCGAACGCCGGCTGGATAACACCGAGTATTTCGATTCCGTCCGGTTTACCCGCGAACCCATTGCGGGCGATGAACTCTTCGAGAATCTGCTCGTCGACGTCGACGAAGGGAAAACGGGCAACTTCGATTTCGGCCTCGGATACAGCACGGAGGAGAAGTTCGGCGTCTACTCCGAGCTCCGGCTGCGCAACTTTGACATTGCCAACTGGCCCACGTTCAGCGGCGCCGGGCAACAGCTGCGGCTGCGCCTGAATGTTGGCGAACTGCGCAATCAGTACTATCTGGCCTTTACGGACCCCGAAATCTTCGGGTATCCCCTGGCTTTCGGGTTTGACGTCTTTGATGAATCCCGCGAATACGAAAGCGGCTACAATTATGAGGAAACCAACCAAGGCGCGCAGCTTCGCCTCGCCAAACAGCTTTCCCCATACGTGACGGCCCGCACTGCCCTTCGTTACAGCGATATAGACATCGACGACGTCGGTTTCGTGCTGAATCCTGAACTTCGCAAGTGGGGCGGCGACGTCACCTCCAGCACCCTCTGGGGCATCAACCGCAATACGGTAGACCGCCGGTTCGACCCCAGCCGGGGTTCCGAACATGACTTGGGGCTGGAACTGGCAGGCCTCGGCGGCGACAACGAATTTTACCGCATCGACCACGACTCCATCTGGTATGTGCCGGTTGACAAAGATGAAAAATGGATCTTCTCCTTCCGCACCCGCGAAGGCTGGGCCAATGATTACGGCGACCCCGGTTACGTGCCCATACAGTTCCGTTATTTCGCCGGCGGAAGCTCCACGGTCCGCGGCTACGATTACCGCGAAATCGGACCTACCGAGAAACGCTTCACGTTCTTCGGCGACGACTACTATGTCGGCGGCGAGTTGCGCCTGGTGCAAAACGCCGAGATCAAGTACAAAATCACCGAGAACCTGCGCGTATACTCTTTCCTTGATGCTGGCGGCGTCTGGCGCAGCGCCAGTGATTTTGATATCGGCGACATGAAATACAGCATTGGACTGGGTCTCGGCTTCAATATTCCGCGCCTCGGGCCAATCCGGGTGGACTACGGATTTCCGCTCAATCCGGACGAGGACCAGGGCAGCGGGCGTCTACACTTGCAGACCGGCTTGAAATTCTAACGGGGCTCTTGGGACTCGCACCGTTAGCGGGCATGCCGTGGTCTGGCAGCAGATTAGCAGCTTCCGGCTTGTTGTATGAGGGGGAAGGCTGTCTGCGGGATACGCATTTGAATGGTTTGTGGTTTGCAGACGTCTAAGAGGCGGTGGTATACTTCGGTTTCCGTGCGCCCGAAGCCGGCGGGGCCGAATCAGCCACAGCGGCAGGGTCAGTGCAGCTTGCGTGCGATGTGGATAGCGTTCTGTTCCCGCTGGAGTTAAACCAAAACGACGAAAAGGGGATTTCGTACCGTGAAATATCGTGCCGTAATACTGGGTATGGTGGCCGGTTTCCTGTTGTCCGGCCTGATGCTTCTGAATAGCCGCGTGCTGGCTCAAGACGATGCCGTCTCCGCCTGGAAAATCGCTGTCGTTGACCGCAAGACCGTTTTCAACGAATACAAGAAGCAGCAGGTAGAGATGGCAAAGCTTGAGGGCGAACTCAAGTCAATGCAGAACGAGCTGGACGCCATGTCCACCAAGATCCAGAATGCCAAGGATACGTATCTCGAGAAACGAGACGGCATGACCGAAGCGGACCGGGACGCCGAGAAAAGCCGGATTCAGCAGGAGTTTGTGGCCTACGAGGCTCAACTCAAGTCGCGTCAGGCCACGATCGATGGCAAGACAGCCACTCTCATTAAGAACGTCAAGAGCGATATTGACGCGGCGATCGCCAAGTACGGTGAGGAAAACCGCTACCACCTGATCCTCGAAAGCGATGCGGACCCCAACAGCCGTACGTCAGTCCTTTATTTCGCCACGAAGATTGACATTACCCTTGAAATACAGCGGATTTTGAACGAGGCTTACGCGAAAGCCAAATAACGGATGGCGTCTTCGCTTCTTGGTCCTCAGGGCACGAAGAAGCCAAGACGATGGGAATCCGCATGAACGCAACAGTTGGCGAAATCGCGGCTCAGGTCGGCGGTATCGTAATCGGAGATGATTCGGTTCGTCTAACGGGCTTGAACGGCATCCGCCAGGCCCGGGAAGGCGAGCTTTCTTTCATTAGCTCTTCCCGCTATCTGCGCTACCTCGAGGGTACCAAGGCGGGCGCGCTCCTGGTGCCCGGCAGCGTCTCCGTAGCGCGAATCCCCCTCATCCAAGTGCCTGACCCATACGCCGCCTTTCTGGACGTCCTCCATCGGGAACTCCCTGCTGCCGGTGCCGCCCGGCCTCGCGGTATTCACCCCAGCGCGGTTGTTGGCGAAAATGTTGACCTCGGCGAAAACGTGGCGCTTGATGCCCACGTCACCGTGGCCCCTGACGCAGTCCTGGGCGACAACGTCTGCGTGTACACAGGCGCCTACGTCGGCACGGGCGCGCGCATCGGGGCCGACACGGTTATCTACCCGAATGCCAGTATCTTAGCGGGGGTAATCGTGGGAGCGCGCTGCACTATTCACAGCGGCGCGGTCATCGGCTCTGACGGGTTCGGCTATCTGCCAGGACCCGATGGCCCCAGGAAGATTCCCCAAATCGGGAATGTTGTTATCGAGGATGACGTCGAGGTCGGCGCAAATTCGGCCATTGACCGCGCCACGTTTGGAAGCACCATCATCGGAAGGGGCACGAAGATTGACAACCTCGTGCAAATCGGACACAATGTCGAGATGGGCAGAAGTTGTATAATCTGCGGAAATGCAGGCATTTCGGGAAGTGCTATTCTGGGAAACGGTGTGACTGTCGCCGCCGGCGCGGGGGTGGCGGGACATATCGAGGTCGGCGACGGCGTGACGATTGCCGGGTTAAGCGGGGTTACGAAGTCTGTCCCATCTGGAAAGGTGGTCTCTGGCTTCCCGGCCATGGACCACGAACGAGACAAACGAATCATTGCAAGTGTGCGGCGGCTGCCGGAGGCTCTTCGGGAAATCCACGAATTGCAGCGCCGCCTGGAGGTATTGGAAAATCTGCGGGATGGAATGTCAAAAGACCATAGCTAAGCCGTCTTCTTTTTCCGGCATTGGTCTGCATACCGGAAACCTGACCACGATTACCTTCAAACCCGCGCCCGTGGGCAGCGGGGTGACCTTCTACCGGGTGGACCTCCCGGACCGCCCGGCCGTCAAGGCGGACATCGACCACGTGGTGGATGTCTCGCGCGGTACCACGATCGGCATTAACGGCGTCAAGGTTCATACGGTCGAGCATGTGCTCTCTGCCATCGCCGGTATCGGCATCGACAATGTCGACATCGAAGTGGACGCCAATGAAGCGCCCGTGGGCGACGGGAGCGCCCTGCCGTTTCTGAATACCCTGAAAGAGGCCGGCCTCGTCGAACAAGACGCCAAACGCGAGTATGTCGAGATTAAGCAGCCCGTCTATTACAAGTCCGAGGACAAGACGCTGAGCGTGCTGCCGGCCGACGAAACGCGCCTCACGGTCACTATTGCCTACGACCATGTCGCGGTGGGTACCCAATACGCTTCATATACCATCACTCCCGAAACGTACGAGAAGGAAATCGCCCCGGCCCGAACCTTCTGCTTCTTGCGGGAGGTGCGCATGCTTCAGGAACAAGGCCTCATCAAAGGGGGAAGTCTCGAGAACGCCATCGTGATTGGAGACGAATCCATCCTGAACGACGACCTCCGTTTCCCGGACGAGTTTGTGCGCCATAAGCTGGTCGATCTATTGGGCGACCTGTTCCTGTTGGGACAGCCCATCAAGGGGCATGTGATCGCCGTGAAATCAGGCCACCCCCTCCACGTGAATTTCTCCAAGCAGGTGAAGAGGGCCCTGTTGAACGGCCATTCCAGGATTGACCCTGGTTTCGCGGGGAGTTATGGGAAGACCCAGCCCGCGCTGGATGTGAACAACATCATGCAGGTGCTGCCCCACCGGTTCCCCTTCCTGCTTGTCGACCGGATTCTGTCCTATGTCCCGTACAAACGGGTAGTCGGCATCAAGAACGTGACCGTAAACGAGCCCTTCTTTCAAGGTCACTGGCCCAATATGCCTATTATGCCGGGCGTCTTGATCATCGAGAGCATGGCCCAGGTCAGCGCGATACTCCTATTCGACGGAAACGGAAAAGCGGGCAAACTCGCCTATTTCATGGGCATCACCAATGCTCGATTCCGCCGCACGGTCGTGCCCGGCGACCAGCTCATCGTCGAATCGGAAATGTTGCAGCTCAGGCACAACGCGTGCCGTGTGCGGGCAGTGGCTAGAATCGAAGACGACATTGCGGTCGAGGCCGAGATGAGTTTCGGGCTTACCGATGCCCCCTGTCAAGACGGGCAAATCATGCCCCGCAAGTCTGTCTGAACCGCATCCTCGCCTCCGGGCGGCAGGTTCTGGCGGCAGAAACAGGCGGGCCAGCGGTTACCGTCTGCGGCGAAAGTGGAACGGGCGTTTGCTCGGGGGCTGCCCCCCCACCTCGGCTTCTGCAGCGGGCAGCGGGTAATCCTCTTCCCTGTGCGCGAAGAAAGCTTCCTTTTGATCCTCGGGGTAATAGTCGATAGGCGAGGATTCCGATTCCGGCAAGAGAGGTTTGGTCAACGGGGCGGGGATAACCTGCGGCCCGGCATAGCTATCGTACTCGCGGCGTTTCCGGGCTCGTCGGGCCTCGGGATCATCGGGGACCATGCAGTAGCCGATGATATCGCCCAGGTCCAGCAGAAGCGCCAGGGCCATGATAAGAAGCGACATGCAGATTTCCATGAAATCCGAGTTGCGAAAATCGAACAACTTGGCAAATACCACGAAAAGCTGGTTCTGAGCCCGGTACGGCTCCGGCAACAGCACCCCCGCCTTCGCGCCCATATCCTTGACCGCGGCCTGCAGCTCGCCTTGCAGCGCCTCGACCTCCGTCAGGTCTTTCGGGGACTGCGTCAGCAGCGCGTCGGCCTTCGCTTTCATCGCCTGAGCTTCTTCGATCGACCGAAGCTCGACCTCCGTCTCTTTCTGCAACAGCGTCAACTTGTAATCTTCGCTCTTCGCCTTCGGCCCGTATCCTTCAGGGTCCACACGAATACCGCGAATCTCAGATTCCAGTTCGCCCTCTTGTTTGGCCACCTGCTTGAGGAGTTCCATCTTTTTCGCGGAAAGCTTCGACTCCACCTCCGCAAGGTAGTCCGCGTACACTTTCTTCATCTGGGCATTGGTGTAATTGATGTAAAAATCCCTGTTGGCCGCGCGGTAAAACACGTCCATGTTGAACGAGATCGAGATGAACGCCACAATCAACATGCCCAGAAGGCCTACTACGTTGAGCCGCTTCTTCTCGTCGATGATCGCCACTTTCAGCGCAAACAGCATCAGGCCGATACCCACCGAAATCAGCAACGCCAAATAGGCACAATCCCACTTCACGTCCTGCGTGATGGGTATGGTCACGGTGGGCTCGGGAAGCACCGAAATGCTCAGGCTGATATACGTCGTCACAATGGACGCGAAGGTGAACATCACCATGGCGATTAGAATGACGAATTTTGTATCTGGCATCGGTTTCTCCTGCCGCACCCGTCCCGGTCTGATACCTGCCCGCAGCTTGTAAGTACCTAGTCTATGTATTATCCCCGAACGGCGTGCACGGTTCCATTACCATGAGCGCCGGACTATCGCAGGCGCGCGGCCCGGCCTCACAAGACCCTATCATACCAGAAACACCGGAAAATCAAGAAGAGAACGAAAAGACCGGCTCATTTCCTCTGGTTTAATCTTGACGGCGCCGCGCGCGCTATGATAGAAGCAAGCCCGCCGGCTCGGCATCACAAGCCAGCCTCTACCGTGACAGAGCCCATCCGTCCAGGCCCCCGAACAGCATGGTTTTGCCGCACAGGCAATGGAGACGAATCGTATGGAGTCAATCGAAAAGCTGCTGGATACGGTAAGCGGATTCATGTGGGGGTGGCCGCTTATCATCCTCCTCCTGGGCACGCATGTCTATCTCACGATCCGGCTCCGGTTCATCCAGCGCTACCTGGGCAAGGCCATTCGGCTGTCCCTGAAGCGAACAAACGAAGGGGAGGGCGATATCAGCCACTTCGGCGCCTTGACAACCGCATTGGCTGCCACAATCGGCACCGGCAACATTGTCGGTGTAGCGACGGCTATCGCCGCGGGAGGACCCGGAGCCGTGCTCTGGATGTGGTTGACCGGCGTCTTCGGAATCGCCACAAAGTACGGCGAGGCTCTCCTTTCCGTGAAGTTCCGGGTGACCAGGGCCAACGGCCAGATGGCCGGCGGGCCGATGTACGTCCTCGAACGCGGCATGAACCAGAAGTGGCTGGGCGTTCTGTTCGCCATCTTTACCGCGGTCGCCGCTTTCGGCATCGGCAACATGGTCCAGGCCAATTCCATTTCCGAGCTGGTCAACAACACGTTTCACATTTCCCCATGGGTTACAGGCGCTATCATGACCATCTTGACCGCCATCGTGATTCTAGGGGGAATTCGCTCCATCGCGCGCGTGTGCGAGGCCCTGGTTCCGTTCATGGCCGTCGCATACGTCGCCGGCTGTATCCTCCTTCTGTGCATGAATGCATCGACGGTCCCTCACACCATCGCGCTGATCTGTACGAGCGCGTTCACGGGTCAGGCCGCCCTGGGCGGGTTTCTCGGGGCCACCATGAAGGAGGCCATACGGTACGGGGCGGCCCGCGGCCTCTTCTCGAACGAATCCGGCCTGGGCAGCGCACCGATAGTCGCCGCCGCCGCGCAAACCAACACCCCCGTGCGCCAGGCTCTCGTATCTTCCACCGGAACCTTCTGGGACACCGTAGTCGTATGCGCCATGACCGGTCTCGTGCTGGTCAATTCCGGCGAATGGCAGGCCGGCGTCCACGATGGCGCCGCCTTGACCAAAGCCGCCTTCGGCGACTTCGGCATGCTGGGCGGCGTAGTGCTTACCGGCGGGTTGCTGACCTTCGTGTTCTCCACCATCCTGGGATGGTCCTACTACGGCGAGAAAGCCGCCGAATACCTGTTGGGCTCCAGGGCCGTCATGCCCTACCGGTGCTTATGGGTGGCTTTCGTCATGATTGGCTCCGTAACAACCCTGCGCGCCGTGTGGTCGTTCGCCGACATCGCCAACGCCTGCATGGCCATACCCAACCTCGTTTCCCTGATCTTTCTGAGCGGCGTCATCGTAGCCGAAACGCGCACGTCCCTCTGGCAGAACCCTCAGGCACTGGAATCCGAACTCACGCGACTCTCAGAGTAACCCCCAAACAAGCACAAACATGCCGACCGGGTGATTCGGTACGAAACGGGCGTTTATACATTGGATTTGGAGGCCGCATGGCTCCTTCCCATCACCCCCAGGGACACATCGAGAACGGTGTCATGAAGCCTGTTGACAGATATAGACAATTGTTCTAAGATGTGTCTAGTTTAGGGCCTGTCAACCTGCGCAATCGCCTCTATCCACATCGAATATGGTGCTCTTGGGGCCAAAAGGGGACTGCTTCCTGCAATGTCGCTAAGGCGCCGTTGACTCATCCCTGCGTAGCGAGATGCTGGATTGCGGCGCGCCCCAGCGGATGGAGCATTAACGCTGCCGCCAGGATAGCGGCAGGCAAAGGGGGGTTTTTTATGATCTCGCGTACTTCATCGGCCAATCACACGTTGCGCAACGCCAAGAAAGCACCGTGCCTCACATGCCTCTGGGCTATGGTTCTGGCTGTGTGCATGGCGCATACCGCGCCTGCTTTCGGTCAAGTCATCCAAATCGACTCGATCGCAGAGCTTCAGCTCATTGGAAATGACCCCGCCTACCCCCTCGACGGGGATTACGTCCTTACCCAGGATATCGACGCCTCGGCCACGGCGGCCTGGAACAGCGACGCAGGGTTTGACCCAATCGGCGATTCGACAACGCCGTTTACGGGGACATTGGACGGCCAGGGGTATGTCATTACGGGGCTTACGATCAACCGCCCTGGCACGGATTATGTAGGCCTTTTCGGGGCAGTTGGCGCGGGCGGGGTCGTGCAGAACCTCGGGCTTGATGGCGGCGAGGTGACGGGGGAAAACAACGTCGGCGGCCTGGTGGGCTACAACTGGGGCGGCACGGTATCCCAATGCTACGCGACGGGCGCGGTGGCGGGCTCCTACGAGGTCGGCGGTCTGGTGGGCTACAACGACTGTGGCACGGTATTCCAGTGCTACGCGACGGGCGCGGTGACGGGAACGGACCGTGTCGGCGGCCTGGTGGGCTACAACTACTACGGCACGGTATTCCAGTGCTACGCGGCGGGCGCGGTGATGGGTTATGAATATGCCGGCGGCCTGGTGGGCGTCACCTACTATGGCACGGTATCTGAATGCTATGCCACGGGCGCGGTGACAGGCTCCTACGAGGTCGGCGGCCTGGTGAGCTACAACTACTTCGGCACGGTCGAAAACTCGTTTTGGGATACTGAGACCAGCGGTCAAGCCGGAAGCATAGGCGGAAAAGGATTGACGACCGCTCAGATGACCACGAGGAGTGTCTATGGCAATGCCGGCTGGGGCGCCTCGGGCTGGGTTATGACTGAAGGGGAATATCCCCGGCTCGCATGGGAAGGAACCGGCGCGGACCCGCTGCCTGCTCCGGAACCTGTGCCTCTGGCCGGAAGCGGAACGGAGGCAGACCCCTATCGCGTCTTCACAGCGCAGGAATTTGCCCAGCTCAGTTGGCATAAAGCACTCCTGGACGCCCATATCGAACTCGCGAACGATCTGGATTGCGAGGGGGTACTGCTCTATTCCATAGGCGATTTGGGACCTTTCACTGGCGTATTCAATGGCCAAAGCCACGTGATTCGCAATGCGGCCATCCACCAGCCGGGTGGTTCTTTTGTGGGGCTCTTCGGCGTTCTCGGAGGATCGGGCGAAATCCACAACGTGGGCGTTGAAAATGTCGACATTGTTGGCAGCCTGTTCGTCGGCGGCCTGCTGGGCTACAACGACGGCGGCACGGTATCCCAATGCTACGCGACGGGCGCGGTGGCGGGCTCCTACGAGGTCGGCGGTCTGGTGGGC
>Ga0116149_1000394_pt1 | contig 57355 bp, 50 predicted proteins | sample AD_UKC057_MetaG_FD_89787 | JGI IMG/M metagenome (GOLD analysis project Ga0116149, IMG submission 89787) | Active sludge microbial communities of municipal wastewater-treating anaerobic digesters from USA - AD_UKC057_MetaG | ecosystem: Engineered > Bioreactor > Anaerobic > Digestate | place: USA...
CACGCACAGCGGGCCGGTGTAGGCCACGCCCGGTCCGGCCGGGAGCCGCTCGACCTGGCGGTAGTACTCGCACGTGAGGCGCCCGCACATGTTGCAGTTGATGTCCGCCGGGTCCGTGAGGCAGCGGAGCGACGTGATGACGAGGACCGCGTCCGCGTCCCGCAGCATGGCCGCGTCGCGGCGGAAGGACTTCCATGCCGGGTTCTCGTCTGCCATCTCACCGACACGGTGGGCAAGCTCGTCAATCTCGCACTCGTCTTCCACAATATGGATGGTGCACTCGCCGACCCCGCCCACCCTCGGAGACGTGGTCCCCGATGCAAGGAGAAGCCGCGCCGCAAGCCTGGCGGATTCCTTCCGGTCGAGCTCGAACTGTTTCAAGCTTCTCTCGATACTCATGGCGTTCCTCCTACTTGCCTTCTATCTTCAGGCCGTGTTCTTTCGCGATCGCGGGATAGGACTCGTATGCCGGCTTGAGGAGCGGCAGCAGCTTCAGCACTTTCGGAAGGGGTCCCTTCGCCTTGATCAGTCCCTTTGCCAGCGCGATCGGCATCGACACTTCCTGCAGCCAGAACTTGTGGCAGGTGTCCCCGGAAAGCGACATTTCGATCGTCGGCGCAAGCGTGGACGGCCCGCAGATGACCTCGCCGCCGTTCCCCGGAGATAGCCATATCTCCCCCGACGGGTTGTCGATGGTAAACTTGATGACGATTTCAGCCTGCACGAACTGCGGCCCCACGGCCGGGTCCTTCACCAGCTTGTTGAACAGGCTTCCCAGTACGGTATACATCTTGTCGGTATTCTCGAACACAGCCATGATCATCCTCCTCGTGATGTTATTTTTTTGAACCGTTTACAAGACTCGAGATGGCCTTCCTCGCGTACGAGACGGCCCACTCGGTTGAATGCGCGTCTTTGTCCAGGTACCACCGCGTCGCCACGCCCTGGTAGATTGCGGAAATCGCCCGCGCGGTCCCCTGGATGTCCGTGACCGGGAAGGCCCCGGACGCGACCCCCTCCTCGACCGCGCAGCCCAGAAGCTCAATCCAGCCGTCGAACCACTCGTGCAGGAGGGAGCGGTAGTCCGTGTCATGACCGGCCATGGCCATGGCGTCGAACAGCATCGGGTACCCGATGTTCACCAGCGGGTCCTCCCAGTTGTAGAGCCACATGAAGGAATGGACCTTGTCCAGCGGGCCGGCGCACTGGTCCATGGTCTTCTGTCCCCGTAAAAAGATGGCGGCAAAGAAATCCCGGAAGGTTTCCTTTATGAGCAGTTCCTTGGAAGAAAAATAGTGGGCGATACCTCCCTTGGATAATCTGGCCTCCGCGGCTATATCATCCATGGTGATGTTCTGGATCCCCACCTCTGCGATTTTCCTGAGCGAGGCCTCGATGATCTGGGCCTTCCTGATTTTTTCGAGGGTCAGATTAATTTCCATAGGTCGATTGTTCGCCCTCCAACACCCCCGGAGAGGGTTTCTGGCTTATAGCAGCTGCGAAGGGTCACACCAGAGGCATGCTGGCGTTCCCGGGCAGCCCTGATTCTGGACACAATGAATTTACGAGAAATGTGAAAGTTTGGATAATTAGCCAATATTCCGACTGATCGGATTATTGACCGGACGGACGGATTATGGAATATGTATTACAATATGTCAATATGTTTTTAATACAAAAATAATTAATTTTTTTATTCGTGAAGTATCAATGCCACATGTTCCAGGGGTCAGAGCGGTTTACAGGGCGATTGTTATCGCCTAGCCGGGGGGTCAGAGCATCGTCCATGGAGATAGTTATCGCCTACCCGGGGGGTCAGAGCATCGTCCATGGAGATAGTTATCGCCTACCCGGGGGTCAGAGCATCGTCCATGGAGATAGTTATCGCCTATCAGTCCCCGATCTCGGCCATGAATTTCCCGATCTCCCGGTTCACCTCATCAGGTTTTTCGAGAAATACCATGTGGCCCGCGTCCGGGATCACGACAAGGCGCGATCCGGAAATCTTCTCGGCCATGAAGCGCGAATACTTCAAGGGCGTCATGATGTCCCTGTCGCCGCATACGACCAGCACCGGTAACGAGAGCTCCGGGAGCCGCTCCATCACATCAAATCGGTCGCAACAGAGGAAGTCGTTCAGGTGGAGGCTGACGGGAAACGAGCAGGTCGTGTCAAGCACGCTCTCCCGCACCCTCTCCTCCACGGCCCCGTACATGCCCGTTGCGAGGCCCCGGTACCAGGAAGGGGGCTTGTCGATGTTATCCGACATCGTTTTGAGGAAGGCGGGATTGACCCGCAGGCGCGCGCCGGAGCCGATGAGAATGAGCGCTGCGGTTTCATCCGGGTATGCGAGCGCGTACGAGAGGGCGATCCCGCCGCCCATACTCTGTCCCGCAAGCACCGGCGCGCCATACCTCCTGTCGGCGATATAGTCCCGCAGCCACTGCCGGTAGGAGTCGATGCTGTCGCGCGGCTCACCCTCCGGGCGTCCGGGCAGCGTCACGGCGTCACTTCCCGGAAACCGTTCCTTCTGGTATTGCCAGACCGCGCCGGTGCCGCCGGCGCCATGTATGAATATCAGCTGCTTCATACGCTCCTCCCGGTTATGTGCCGCTCATGACCCCCTCTATGACGCGCGAGAGCTCGTCGATCCGGTAGGGCTTCGCGATCACCCCCCTGAACCCGAACTCGCGGTACTGGGCCATGATCATGTCGTTGGAATAACCGCTCGACACGATCGCCTTCACGGCGGGATCCAGAGCGATCAGCTTTTCGATGACCTTCCGCCCGCCCATGCCGCCGGGTATCGTCAGGTCCAGTATGACCAGGTCGTAGCGGGCGCCCCCGTGCAGCGACTGGCCGAAAAGGGTGAGAGCGGTCTCGCCGTCATAGGCAATGTCCACCTCGAACCCCAGGTGCTCCAGCATTTTCCGCGCCGTCGCGTTCACCGCCTCGTCGTCGTCCATGAACAGGATCCTGCCCGAGCCGCGGTACACCGGCGCCTCGCTCTTCTCCTTGGCGCGCGGAAGCTCCTCGGAGGACGGGAGGTACACGTAAAAGATCGTTCCCGCCCCCGGCTCGGACTCGACCGATATGTGGCCCTCGTGCCGCATGATGATCGAGAACGAGCTGGTGAGGCCCAGGCCGTTGCCGTCGCTCTTCGTGGTGAAATAGGGGTCAAAAATTTTCGAGATGTTTTCGGGCGGGATGCCGATGCCGGTATCCCGCACCGATATCTTCACGTACCGCCCCGGGCGGAGCGGAAGCCCGCTCTCCGGCCCGATCTCCGCGTTCTCGGTCGTGATCGTGACATCGCCCCCCTCGGGCATCGCCTGGTCCGCGTTGATGACCAGGTTCTGTATCACCTGGCTGAACTGCCCTACGTCGACGATGACCGGCCAGAGCTTCTCCTGGAAATCGAACTCGCAGCGCACGTTGGAGCCGCGCAGGATAAAGCGCGACGAGTCGCGGATGATCTCCTCCACCGAGGCGATCTGCCGGACCGGCGCGCCGCCCTTCGAGAACGTGAGGAACTGGTGCGTCAGCTCCTGGGCCCGCGCCGATGCCTTTTCCGCGTCGCCCAGTATCTCGACGAGACGGTCGTTTCCCTGCGCCGATAGGCGGGCCAGGTTGATGTTTCCCATGATTGCGGTGAGTATGTTGTTGAAATCGTGGGCGATCCCGCCCGCCAGTATCCCTATCGATTCAAGCTTCTCTATCTTGAGGAGCTCGCTGTGGAACTTGATCTCCTCGGTGATGTCCCGCACCACGAAGACGTAGCCGGTGATCTCGCCGGCGCGGTCACGGATCGCGGCCGCGCGGTCTGAAACGATGCGCTCCGCCTTGTCGCGCCGGATCAGCAGGGTCCCGGTGCGCGGGCCTTCGGTACCGCCGGGACCGACCGCGTTCATCATCTCCCTCCGCTCCCCTGTCTTCTGGTCAATGAGGATGAACACGTCGTTGAGCAATCGCCCCAGCACCTCTTCCTGCCGCCAGCCGGTCAGGTCCTCGGCCGCCCTGTTCATAAGGTGTATGCGCCGCTTGATGTCGGTAGCAACCACGCCCTCGGCAATGGACCGGAGGGTGATGGTGAGCCGTTCCTTTTCCTCAAGCAGGGCCTCTTCCGCCATCTTCCGTTCGGTGATGTCGCGTGCGATCGCCTGGATCGAGGTGACATCGTTTCCTTTCATGACGGGCGCGAGGTTGATCTCGGCGTAGATCCGCGTGCCGTCTTTTTTCGTAATGGCCGTCTCGAACCCGATGATCTCCTTGCCCTTCAGGAGGTCTCCGAGCAGGAGCGTGGTAATGCCCTGCATTTCTTCGGGCAGGAAGGCATTGAAGCTGACGCCGAGAAACTCGTCGACCCGGTACCCGGTGGTGGCCTGGACGGACGGCGACATGTAGGTGAAGCGTCCGGCCGTGTCCAGCATGAAGATGACGTCGAAGTTGCGCTCAACTACGCCCCGGAACCGGGCCTCGCTCCGCTTCAGCGCCTCCTTGTCGCGGATATGCTCCGCCACTTCCTGTTCCAGGTTCACGTTCAGCAGTTCGAGCTTTTTCTTCATCGTGTTGATCTTGTCCGCAAGCCCGAACGAGAAGAGGAGGATCTGCAGGCCGACGGCGAACTTCAGGGCCGATGCGGTGAAGAGATTGACCGGGAGCACCGAATAGGCCCGGAGCATGAACATGAGCGCGCCGATGATGATAAACGAGCTGGACCCGGCGAAGAACCGCGCCGGCCGGACCCCCCGGTAAAGCGCAAAGATCATGATGACGAATATTACCAGAATCGCCGCGGCAGTGCACACCGTTGAGGCGATCATCATCGCAAGGTTATTGAGAAGCATGAAATTGACCAGCAGGCCGGCCATGCTCGCGTACATGACCGCCCGCGCCGCCCAGTCAAGGGCCGGGGAGAGAAGCCGGGTTCCGAGAAATTCCCGTGAAAATGCGAGAAACAGGAATAACTGCATGAATATATAAAAGGAAGATACTGAAAAGAGAGCCGTACCCGGCCAGATGTAGCGGGCCCCGTTCCCGTCAAGCGCCACGGAAGTCAGCAAGAAGCCGGCGATATAAAATACGTAAAACAGATACTCCCTCCCCCGCACCGACAAATATATGAAGAGGTTGTACGCGAGCATGATGAGAAGCATGCCGTAATACACGCCGTTTATGCCGACGGTCAGCATGTCGATCCGGTACAGCTCCTGGCGGGAATAAAGCTTGATGTCGAGGGCCATGTTGTTAACGGACTTGAAGCGCATGTAATAGGTCGCCGCTCCCGGCCCCTGTTTTATCGGGAACACGAAGCCCGAATGGTCGAACTCGCGCCGTTTGAAGGGATAAATGTCGCCCGACTCTTTCACTATGAAGCCGCCCCGCTCGGCGGGAATGAAGAGCATGATATCATCCATGAGCGGGTAAACCGACACCAGGTCAAACGAAACATCGCGGTCAAGGGGATTGTATATCGTGAAGCGGGCCCAGTAGGCTGAATCGGTAAGGCCGAAGTTGGGGACCGTGTCCCTCGATTCCCTGAAGTGCAGCGGCCGCCCCCGCAGCACGATGTCCCGGATGGTGAGCATGGCGCCACGGTCCTCCAGGTACTCGAGCATCGGCCCGACATCCCGGGATACCAGCGTGTCGTCAACGGTTATGATCCTGCTTTTTTTCGGGCCGTTAACGGTCGCCGCGGCAGAGGGAAGCGCCGCCGCCAGCGCCATGATGGCGAGCAGCACCGGCGCGACCAGGGCACGGGGCCTGCGGCGCCGGCCGCAGCTGCGGGGCGCATGAATCGTCCTGTCCCCCCTTCCTTGATATGGCATGCCGATGCTCATGGTCACTAATAACCGGAATCGCTCCGTAAATTGTCAAACAAAAATAGCAAAACATCGAATAATGGGCGCGTGAGGCGCGGACGCCGCCTACACGTCCTTCATGTAATCAGCCTCGAATTTGTTTTTCGTAACGACAGGGATTATCCGGTCAAGCCGTATCACCTCGAAAATCTTCATCAATGCGTCATTCACGTCAATTATAGCCAGCCGTACGCCCTTCTCTTCGGCAGCCCGGGCCAGCTTGAAAAGGTGGTTGATTGATATCGAATCGATCTGCGCGAGGTTCTTGAAATTCAACCCGAACAGCTCCGGCCCCTCTCCGAGCAGCTCTAACCAGGTATCCTCTGCCTCGGCGAGAGTCTCGCGCGTCAGGCTCCCTTCGAGATGCAGGATGACAGCGGTGCGAATCTGCTCAATTTTAATCGCGAACATGGCTCTCCTCTCCGGTTTTTGAGGTATCGCGGGTCAGCGCAGAGACCGCCTGATGTGATCCCGCTCAGATGCATTGATTCCAAATCGTTCCATGATAAAATCGTCAGCGTCCCCTATCCCGGCTCTTCCATCGATAATGCCCCCGGCGATCGAGGCAAGGCGCTCCAGGTCGCCGGCTTCCCACAACGGGATCGGCAGTCGCTCGAGATGGCTCCGGAGCACTTTTATGGAAGAGAATTTCTTCTGGAATATGAACTGGTACAGTGATGAATTCAGCAGGGCCAGGAGAGCCTTCACCGGGTAGCCATTCAACCTCGGTATCAGTATGTTGGCGCTGTTGAGCGTCAGGCGCCCCCGGTCATCATAGGCGACGATGAGCTTCTTCGATATGAAGCGGTACACGAGCTTTTCCGGCGCGCGGTATTTCCGCTCCGGCGCCGACTGCTGGAACCTGCCCGGGTCAAACCGGATGAAGGCCGACGGCGCGCGGAGCAGGTAGTGGCCGACCTCCTTCCCGGTGTATATCGGCTCAAGTCCCGGGCCGTCTTCCGGGCTGAGGAAGCGGCCGTTATCGCCGGTAACGATGCCCAGCGCCCAGTCGGCCTTTCCCTCCAGGGTCGTATGCTCGCGGCCGTATACCCGGTCAAGGATCCTGCCGTCTGTGGAATTGATATTGATATCGAACACGAAGTCCCCGTTCCTTAGAAAACGCTTCTGGTCCACGGCGTGGTCGCCGTCGCAGGACACGCATTTCAGCATCGCGCGGCCCCCTCCCTTCACCAGGTCAAGCCTGATGACCGGCGTAAACACGTTCTTGAAGACGCGGCCCAGACGGACGATACGCTCTATGCGCGTGTTTCGGAGTATATGGCCCCGGATATCTGCGTGCGCCCTGACATGCAGGATCGACTCGGGAAGGAGGAACGAGAGCACGCCGCCATCGGCAAGCAGGCCGATGCTTCTTTTCAGTATGTACGAGAACGACTCACCGGACGTGATCCCGGGATAGAGGAAAGCCAGCCCGTCGCGCTCCTGCTTTCCGTAATGGAGGCCCCATGGAGGGTTCGTGGCCACGATATCAAATCCGGTACCGTCGCCGGGGGCGTCGCCGGTCAGGATGTTCCGGTGATGGATCCGCGGCATGAATTCACGCCCGGGAAAGGCAAGCAACAGGTTTATCCGCGCCAGGCGCACGGCCACCGGATCAATGTCGGTCCCGTGGAGGGTCTCCGGGTCGTCCGTCTTCCCGGCGTATGCAAGAAGGAACTGCCCCGTCCCGCAGCAGGGGTCCAGCACGCGGGCACCGTCGCGGTAGGTTTCGTCCGCGATCGCCCGCACGATGCGGTCCGGCGTATAATATGACCCGCCCGCCGCCTTGTCTCCTTCCCGGAGCAGCGACTGGTATACGAGGCCCAGCGCATCGTGCTGGTCGGGCAGCTCGAGGTCAAGCAGGGCACGGTACCGCGCTGTAAGCCGGAACCCGCCAAGCTCCCCGTACCATTCCCGCAGCTCACGGGACGCGGCCACCCCGGCAGGACCGGATGCACCGCTGCGAAAAAATTCTTCCGCAGCGCCGGTACCCAGCATGCCGTTCCTGAACAACATGCCGAGCGCCAGCATGAAGAGAGCCCGTTCCGTCCCGACGCCGCTCGCGGCGACACTGCTCACTATCCGCTCGATCGTCTCCCTGCCGGTGCCGTCCGCGATGTACTCGTCAGGAATGAACGAGCGGGTCGCCGTCGCCTTGTTGGCGCGGCGCGCCAGGCGCGGGACCGAACCGCTCAGCAGGTCGTCGCGCAGCGCACGGACCTCGTCCGACCGGAACAGGCGTCCCGCAGGCCGCAGGTAATCGTGCTTGATCCAGTTCCGCACCGTCGCCGGTGAAACCGCGAGGATCGAGGCCGTCTCCTCGATCGTGACAAACTGCCGGTTCGTTATCATGTGCCCGTCTCTCCGCGCATGCGCCCGATGAAATAACTGCGGAAGGCGCCGGAGCCGCCATTATGCTCCGCGCCGCGCTCATGGTTAATTCATCGACCGGCGGGACGAGACTGCATTAATACTTTTGTGAACGTTATGTCACGTGTTTGGCGGCGTTATGTCGCCACGCAAGCCCGTGCGGGGAGTTAAGCCCTGAAAAGCTGGATGAGCGGAATCTCAATGATGCGGACCGACCGTTCGCTGAGGTTTTTATGCATGATCAGGAAGCTCTGGCGTGCGTCCGATTTCAGCACGCTGATGCCCTGGCTGTAGCCCGTCTGGAATATTTCGATGGAAAGGTTGAAGAGGCTGAGCGCCTCGAGTATGGTAAGCACGTTCAGCTGCGCCACGCCTTTCGCCAGGCTGTTCTCCCGGTACCCGGCGCCGAACAGGCCCAGGCAGCAGACCTGCCGCACGTCCCGCTCCAGCATGCTGTTGTACAGGGCGGCGACCTGCTCGAGCGCCATGTCGCTATTCTCGATCCGCGACTTGAACAGGTGGTTCACGCCGAACCAGGCCTTCCCCGTCCCGTCCAGGCCGCAGAGCACGACCGACGCGCAGGAGCCGAGATCTATATGGATCATGTGGCTCTCGTCCATTACGACGGCCTGGTTTATGTGGATGTAACAGACCTTCTTGCCCCTGCTTTCCCGGTAGAAGTCCTCTTCATCTTTTCTTATGGCAGCTGTTGACTGCATGCAAACATCACTCGAACACGGCCTTTATGTCGACTTCGGGCGGCACGAACATGGCCCCGGTCGCGATATCGACCAGCACGTCCATTTCATCGTGGAGGGGATAGTCTGTGTGAATCGACGCGTTCTCCGACCGTATCTTTTTTTCCAGCACTCTCCCCTCATCCGTCCGCAGCTGGACAATGAGGGTATAGAACCGGCTGCTTTTCCATATCACGAAGGTTCCGCCATGGCTGACGATCTCACCGCGGCGCAGGGTCCCGGCGGTAAACGCCTGCACCCTGTCGCGGTGTCCTTTTACCGCCTTGAAGATCAGGCGCACGCCTATGTAGCACAGCACGAGTGAAGCGATTATCTTAAACGCGATGAGGCCGGCTTCAAAGGGGCCGATAAATATCGCCGCCAGAGTCATGAGTCCAAGACCGCCGAATACCCCTGCTGAAAAAAAATAACCTTTCAGGTTGTGCCACATGTTGATGCTCCCGTACCGGGCCGGGTCGCGCGGCGGATTCTTCTGAATGGATACGGTGTTCATGCCTTCCCCCCTCTGTAGTAACGATTCGTATCTTTGGCGCCCGTTCGCAAGCCGGACGAAATGCATACCCTCAATTCAGCCAACAAGGTCGCACTCTATCATGGCAGAGGAGACCTGTCAAGATTTGAAACAGCAGGCGTCCTATTTTTTTATAGCCCGGCCCGGGAGACCGGGAAATCGCTTTTTTCCCATTCGATTCATAAAATGATTGATGATTATAAAAACATTCTGGATAATACCATCTTGTTGATTCCGGGGTCGGAAAAACTCAGAGCCCTCATGCAACAAACCGGGTGTAAACGTATATAAAAACATGAATGATGCTAATTTCATAAAGCTCGTATCGATCACCTCAACCGATACCGGGAAAAAGATAGCGTATGCCTATTATATTCGCCAGGATTTTGTCGCAAAATCCATGGTAATCTACCTGGACAGCGCGGGCATCATTGAAAAAATCTTTTTCTCGTCCGATGATCATGGCACCGTTGAATGGAGGAACGGTACCGGCCTCGCTGACTGCCACCGGTGGGAAAGCGAGGACCAGGCCAGGTCAAAATCCTACCTGACAAGGCGCTACACGACGATACTCTCCAACGGCGTTGCGGACATGGATTTCGCCCGGAGGGTGATCATCCCCGACATACTGGACAACCTGAGCGATGGTGACGTCGCAGAATGGATAAGCGACATTGTCCAGACCCGGGAATACCTGGTCCCTGTGGGCGAATCCAGGTTCCGCTCGCCCGGCATGTAGAGCTTTTTCAGGCTGTGCCGCCTTCACCCTTCACGGCTCACGGTTATTTGATCCCGTACCTTCGCTCCAGCCAGTCCTTCACCGCGGGCCCCGTCCCCAGCGGCCAGGGCCGGAGCTTCTCCGGGCTGACGTGCTTTATCTCGGCGAGCTCATCGTTCAGCACGATCTCGCCGGTTCCCGCGACATGATACACCAGCAGGAGCTGGTTTGCCTGGAAGAACGGGTATATTCCCACGAAACCCTTCAGCTCGCCGGAAAGACCCAGCTCCTCCCTCACCTCGCGAAGCACGGCTTCTTCCGGCGTCTCGCCGCGCTCGAGGAACCCGGTTATGATGCCGAACATCTTGTCCGGCCATCCCCTGCCGCGGGCTATGATGACCGCGCCGTCATGCTCGACGATCGCGGCGACAACCGGCAGGGGATTGTCCCAGTACACGTACCCGCACGATCCGGTAACACAGGCCCGGTAGCTCCTCCCCTCCAGCATCCTGGTCCCGAGACGGTTCCCGCACCAGGGACAGAAGTTCATGTCAGGCATACGGCTCTCCGGCAGTTTGATTATGAAGGCGGTTGTACCCTAAATCCGAAAGACCGCGCTGTCAACATTAATTGGTACGCCGGCCGGGGACGTCCGTTGTTCCCCGGGGACATTTTTTTATTGCGCCGCGCTCTGCCGCATGGCATTATGCACCGGGGTGAGCCATGAGCCTTGCCGGGTTAAAACGGGAGATCAGGAAACACGCCGATCCGGTACAGGCGAAAAATCTCATGAGATTTTTCAAGACCGGGCCGGGCGAGTACGGCGCGGGGGACCGGTTCCTCGGCATCTCCGTGCCGGTCCAGCGCGCGATCGCGCTGCGGCACCGGGACCTTACGGCCGGTGACGCTGCGAAGCTGCTGGCCTCGAAACTGCACGAGGAGCGGCTGATCGCGCTCATGCTGCTCCTCGAGCGCTACCGGCGCGGCGACGACGGGGAGCGGAAGAAGGTGATACGCCTGTACCTGTCAAACACCGTGCATGTCAACAACTGGGACCTGGTCGACCTGTCAGCCCCGGGCCTGCTGGGCGCGTTCCTGACGGACCGGGACCGCGCTCCCCTCTACCGGCTTGCCCGTTCCGCAAGCCTGTGGGAGCGGCGCATCGCGATCATCTCGACCCTTGCATTTATCAGGAACGGCGACCCGGGCACGACGTTCGACATTGCGGAAATGCTCCTGGCTGACGAACATGACCTGATACACAAGGCCGTCGGGTGGATGCTGCGGGAAGCCGGCAAGCGGGACCGGGCAGCGGAGATGCGCTTCCTTGACCGGCACGCGGCGGCAATGCCGCGGACCATGCTGCGCTATGCCATAGAGAAATTCCCGGAAAAAATTCGCCGCGCGTATCTCGCTGCCGGCCGGGTCTCACCGCGGGCCGGGTCTCAGCCGGCCCCCCGGGCATTGAAAAAATCGCGGTAACCCATGTCGGTGCCCTTGATGTGGGTCACCAGCCAGTCGCGGAGAAAGCTCATCAGCTCGATCGAGAACGACGCCTTCCCATCCCGGAGCCTGTTCTGAAAATCCGCTACCTGCACCATCAGGTCATAGTGCTCGCGCCGGTGCGCCTTGAGTTCCGGATAACCGTGCTTCGTCATCAGCTCTTCTTCCCTCTTGAAATGGGTTCGCGTATATTCGACAAGGCCGTCCAGGATATACGTCATCTGCGAGATCCCGAGGCCGGACACGATGCCGGCGTGAAGCTCGTTAACCATGCCCACGAGACGGCGGTGGTCGTCGTTGAACGCGGCCACCCCGACATCGAGCGAGTCGTCCCATGTTATGAATGCCATATGCCTCTCCCTGTAAGTCCAGCGGGGCCCTCACACCCCTCATTTAACCTGGAACGTGATTATCGCCCGGGTGCCCGGCGAGCGCTCGAGAACGATCGTACCCTCGAGCTGCCTGACCAGCATCGGCACCAGCGAGAGCCCCAGTGACTTCGTTTTGTTCAGGTCTGCCGATTCTGGCAGGCCGATACCGTTATCGGCCAGGACCATCTCGACCCTGCCGCCGCTCTCGCGGATCGAGACCAGCACCTCCGGGCTGCCTTTCCATCCGGCCGGGAACGCGTGCCTGAACGAATTCGTTACCAGCTCGTTAATGATGAGTCCGCAGGGGATGGCCTGGTCTACGGACAGACGGATGTCGGCCGTATCCACGCGGGGCGGGATCTGCATGGCCTCGCCCATGAAACTGCCGTACAGCTCCTGAACTATCGTCTTGACATAGGAAGAAAAATCGATCCGGGACAGGTCGTCGGACTGGTAGAGCTTTTCATGGATCAGCGACATCGACCTGATACGGGACTGGGCGTCTATGAAGCTTGTGCGCAGCTCCGGACTCTGGATGGCGGCCGCCTGGAGCGCCATCAGGCTCGTTATGACCTGGAAGTTGTTTTTAACCCGGTGGTGAACCTCGCGGAGGAGGGTCTCCTTTTCAGCCAGTGCGGTCCGGATCCTCTCCTCCATCCGCTTTCGCTCGCTTATATCGCGGGCTATCCCCTGTACGCCGGCCAGCGTGCCATCCCTGAACACCAGCTGCGTGTTGATTTCCAGCGGCACGCGCTCGCCGTTCCGGGTGAGTATTTCCACCTCGTATCGGGTCGGCGCGCCGCCTTCAATTTTTTTCCGCATATTGCTCATGACGACATCCAGGTACTCCGGTGCCACGATATCCGGAACCCGCAGCCGGCTTAAATCCTCCTGCGAATATCCCGTCACCTCGAGCGCCTTTTTATTGATCGAGGTAAAGTTCAGGTCAAGGTCCGCGGTCACCACGATGTCATTGGCGTTATCGAACAGGTTCCGGTACCGCTCTTCGCTCTCCCTGAGGGCCTCTTCCGCGAGCTTGCTGTCCGTGATGTCTACGACTACCCCGATGCCCGAGGTGACCTCCCCGTCCGGCCCCCGCAGGGGGCTCGCACTGAACCGCACCCACCTGAACGCATCGCTCGTGGTGGCGTGATAGGGTCCCTCGTAATGCGTCACCTTCCCGCGCAAGGCCTCTTCAAGAACGGGAATGACCGCCTTCTCTTTAAGCCTGGTCAGATCCAGGCCGACCAGTTTCTCGATCGTCGAATCGAGTATCGTCGCGAACCGGGAATTTGCGCCGGTCAGCACCATGCTGCTGTTATAGGTGAAAATTCCCACCGGCGACTGGTCGAATACCGCGCTGAATCGCTCCTCGCGCTCCCGCACCGCTTCCCGGGCGCTGATCATGTCCGTTATATCGACGACGATACCGAGGCCGCCCACGATCCCGCCCCTGGCGTCGCGCAGGGGGGTGGCCGACGACGAGATCCACGGTACCGCTCCGGTGGTTGTGGCGCGGTACGGCCCCTTGTAAACGGACAGCTTCCCTTCGAGGGCCTCTACAAGGCTTTTTACTATTTGAGTTTCCCTGAGAAGATTGAGGTTGAGCCCAATCAGGTTCTCCCGTTTTGTCATCAGCATATCTGCGAATTGCCGGTTGCAATCGGTTACGGTCATGTCCAGGTCGTACATGAAGATCCCGGCGGAGGAGTTTTCGAACAGCGCACGGAACTGCTCTTCCTTCTCCCTGAGGACCTCTTCCGCTTTTTTCCTGTCCCTGATGTCGCGCGAAACGCCGTGGAGGCCCACAATGTCTCCACTGCTGTCGCGGATTGCCCCGACCACGCTTTCCAGCCAGACCGTCGAGCCGTTCCTGTGTTTGGCCGCGTGCTCAACCGTGACATGCCGGTCCGGATCGGCGTTCCCTGAATTTCTCAGCCTTTTCTCTTCCATGAATATTTCCAGCAGCCGGGAGTATTCCTCGGGGCCTATCATCGCCACCACGCTCCTGCCGATTATCTCTTCCGTGGAAAAGCCGAATACCTTCTCGAAGGAGGGACTGAGATACGTGTAGCGAAACTCCATGTCGACGGTCCACACGACATCGGTCATCATGTCCGCGATAAGCCGGTACTTCACCTCGCTCTCGCGCAGCGCCTGCTCGGTCCGCTTCTGCTCCGTGACGTCGCGCGCGATACCGAGGACGGCATCCGGTTTCCCTTCCCGGTACAGCATCATCGCCATGACATCGATATGTTTTGTCTCGTTCTTCTTCGTCCTGACCCGGAACTCCCGGTTCTTTTCCTGAAAGCCGGTGGTAAAGATCTCCTCCATTGCCTCGTAAGCGGACGGAAGCTGGTCCTCGGTCACGAGTGACTGAAAATTGACATTTTTCACTTCATCTTTGGAATAGCCGAACAGCTGGAGCGCCGCTTCGTTGGCGTCGATAAAATTCCCCATGAAATCGTGCACGTACACGCAGTCGTGGGACCGGCTGAAAAGCGCATTGTAACGCTCCTCGCTCTCGCGGTGCAGGGCCTCGACCCTTTTTCGCTCGCTGATGTCACGCGACGAGAAAACCGCGCCGTCGAACTGTCCGTCCGGCGTGTACATGAATGAATTGACCGTTTCCAGCCAGATATAATGCCCGTCCTTGTGCCGGCCGCGGTATTCGGTCCGGATGTCAGTGTGCTCCTCCACCCCCCGGTAAAACGCCTTCCTGAGACCGTCCTTGTCGTCAGGATGCACAAGGTCCATGGGCGATGTCCCGATCAGCTCGGCGGGTTCATACCCGGCGATTTTATTGTGCGAGGAGCTCGCGTACACGATCAGCGTGTCGCGGTCGATCTGGCCGACCATGTCCCTCATGTTGTCCGTAAGCTTGCGGAGCTTTTCCTCGTTCTCCCTGAGCCTTTTTCCCAGCCCGTGGCTGTGCAGCGCGGTATCAATGGTGGAAAAAAGGTCCTGGGGATTGACGGGCTTGAGCACGTAGCCGTACGGGTTCGTCTCCCGGGCGCGGGCGACCGTGGTGACGTCCGCGTTCCCGGTGAGATACACGACCGGAAGATCAAGCGTGCTCTTTATGATGCCCGCCGCGTCTATGCCGTCCATGTCTCCCGGCATCACGATGTCCATGAGCAGGAGGTCCGGCTCCTGCTCCCGGGCCGTTGTTATGGCCTCTTTCGCGGACGCCGACACGCCGATCACGTCATACCCGAACTGGCACAGGGTCGACTTGATGTGCATGCCGATGATAGCCTCGTCCTCGACTACAAGGATACGATGTTTTCTCATAGTGCCCCTGCGCGGGATGACGGCCGGGCCCGTCCCCCCTTATTGCAATATCTTCTTCAGCGCGACCGCGAGGTCCGCCATCTGGTACGGCTTCTGGATGAAGCCGGCTATCCCCTTCCCGGCAAACCGCTGTGTTATCTCCTGCTCGTTGTACCCACTGGACATGATCACTGTCACGTTTTTCCGTATGCGGCGGAGCTCCCGGTAGGTCTCCTCCCCGTCCATGTGCGGCATTGTCAGGTCGAGAATGACGAAGGCGATCTCGTCGGCGTGCTTTCTGAATAGCTCAACGGCCTGTATGCCGTTCTCGGCGGTTATGACCGAGAAGCCCAGACGCGCAAGCATGCTGCTTCCGAGCGTCCGGATCGTTTCCTCGTCGTCCGCGAGAAGGACCATGCCGCTTCCCCGCCACTCGGCTCCGGGCGCCGACCCGCCGTCCGTATGCTCGGCGGGTTTTTCCAGCCCGGGGAAAAAGACCTTGAACGTCGTTCCCTTCTCCTTTTCGCTGTATACCTTTACCGCGCCCCTGTGGCTTCTGACGATACCGAGCACCGCCGCCAGCCCGAGGCCGCGCCCGGTGAATTTCGTGGTGAAAAACGGGTCAAAGATACGCGGGAGGGTTTCCCTGTCCATTCCGCACCCGGTGTCCGCGACCTCGACGTAGGCGTAGAGTCCGGCCGGCAGCTGCTCGTTCAGCCAGGTCTCGGAGAGGAACTCGCGGTCGCAATTGACCGCGCCGGTGGAAATGGAGATGATGCCGCTCTTTTCACCGATGGCGTCGGAGGCGTTGATGACGAGGTTCATGATGATCTGGCGTATCTGGGTGGCGTCCGCGTCTATCGCGGGAAGCCCATCGGCGAAGTTGTAGCGCAGCACGGCCTTCTTGGAGATCGAGACCTCGAGCATGTGGCCCATCTCCTCCACGGCCTCGTTCAGGTCGATAGCCTCGCTGGAGAAGCGCCCGCGCCCCGAATAGGCAAGCATCTGGCGGCACAGGTCGGCGGCGCGCTGGGAAGCCTTCGCCGCTTCCAGGAGATTGCTGCGCGCGGGCGATGACGGCGTCATGTCCATGAGCGCGAGGTCGATGTTGCCCAGGATCGCCATCAGCAAGTTATTGAAATCATGGGCGATACCGCCCGCCAGGACGCCCAGGCTCTCCAGCTTCTGGGTCACCTGTATCTGCGCCTCGATCTTGCGCCGCTCTTCCTCGGCCTTCTTGCGCTCGGTGTTGTCCCTGACGAAGATCAGCACGGCGTCCTCTCCCTGCCAGCGGAAGAGCACCGAGTTGAGCTCGGTCCACCTGACATCGCCGGAGCCGGTCAGGAAGCGCACCTCGTACACGAAGGGCGTGGTGTCGCCCGCCAGCCGCATCCGGTAGCGGCCCGAGATCATCTCGCGGTCATCGGGATGGATGAATTCGGTAAAAGGCCGCGATTCAAGCTCCCCGCTCGTGAAACCGGTCAGCTTCAGCAGCTGCGGGTTCACGAACACGAACCGCCAGTCCCTGATGACCGCAATGCCCTCGCTCGCGTTCTCCACCAGCAGGCGGTTCCGCTCCTCGGACAGCCGCAGGTCCTCTTCCGCATTGATGCGGTCGGTGATGTCCTCGATGACGGCCATCCCGCCCATGACCTCGCCTTTCTCGTCGCGCAGGGGGCTTGCTGAAACGGAGAGCCAGAGCCTGACGCCGCTCAGGGTCGCGTCATACGAGCCTTCGTAGTGATTGATATTGCCTCTCAGGGTGTCCTCGAGCTGCGGTATCACCAGGACGTGCCTGAGCGTTCTGAGGTCGATGCCGACCAGTTTCTCCCGCGGCGAACGCATTATCTCGCCAAGCCGCTCGTTGCAGTCCGTGAGGACCAGGCTGGTGTCGAACATGAACACGCCGACCGGCGACTGGGTAAACAGGGCCCGGTACCGCTCCTCGCTGGCCCCGAGCGCCTTCTGTACCCGCACGCGCTGGTCGATGTCCCGCAGCACCACCAGGATGCCCTGTATGATCGAATTGTCCATCAGGTTTGTCGCCAGAGCGTCAACATAGATCCAGCTGCCGTCGGCAAGCCGCACGCGGAACTCGGTCGGGATGCCGGGGTTCGTCCTGGAAACGGCCTCGGCGAAATCTTGCGCCACGAGCTTCGTATCGTCGGGATGCACGATCTCGAATGCATTCTTGCCGATCATCGAATATCCGAGGCGCGCGGCCACGGCCGGGTTCTCGAAACTCACGACCCCGCCGGAGTTCATGACAACGATGAGGTCCTGCAGGTTATTCACCACGGCACGAAAGCGCTCCTCGCTCTCTTTCAGGGCCCGTTCCGCCTCTTTCTGGCCGGTGATGTCCCGCGCGACGCCCACGTAGCGGGAAGGATCGCCCCGGTCATTCTTCAGCATGCTCGCGGACATCCATGTCGGGAATACGGATCCGTCGCTGCGAACGTGCCCGACTTCGCCCTCGTGCGTTCCATGGAGCCTGACTTCCTCCAGGAACGGCAGCACATCGTTTTGTAACTGTTCAGCGGTATGGAACAGGGCCATCCTGCTCCCGGGGATGTCCGAATCCCCGAGCCCGTGCATCGATATCCAGGCGCGGTTCGCGTACAGGATGTTCCCGTCAAAGTCGGACACGGCTATGCCGTCAACCACCTGGCCGACCGCGGCGCCAAGCATGGTGAGCTCATCCTCGGTCCGCACCCGCTCGGTGATGTCCCTCACGATCAGCAGGATCGCCCGTTTCCCTCCGAAATTGAATATGTTACCCATGGCTTCTATGGTGATCTCCCTGCTGTCCTTCCGTACGGCGCGTGTCCGGTAATAACCGGGACTCCTGCCTTCAAGCAGCTCTCCCATCCTGGACATGAGACCGGCCATCATTTCTTGCGGAATAACGAGATCGGGACCGCGGCCAATCATCTCGTCCCTGGCATAGCCGAAAATGGAAGCGAAGGTGTCGTTCACCCAAATGTTTTTCGCATCGATGGTGAGCGCGACCCCCTCGGATATGTTTTCCGATATCGCCCGGAATTTTTCCTCGCTCTCCGTCAGCCGCAGCTCGAGGTCGCGCCGGTTTATAACCGTGTCTATGGTCGAGAAGAGGTGCAGCAGGTCGATGGGCTTCAGCACATAGCCGTAGGGCGCTGAATCGCGGGCGCGCGTGACGGTGGATATGTCGGCGTTACCGGTCATGTAGATGACCGGTATGCCGAACCTGTCCCTGATTATTGTCGCGGCCTCAATCCCGTCCATCGCACCCTGGAGCACGATGTCCATGAGTATGATATCGGGTTCAAGCTCACCGGCCTTCTGTACCGCTTCCTCGCCGGTTATGACATGCCCGCAAATCTCAAAACCAAGGTTTTCAAGGCTGGTCTGGATATAGAGACTGATGACCGCCTCGTCTTCAACGATGAGTATTCTCTTTTTTTGCATAGCCTCGTTCCGATCCATGCCGGGGACCCGGCACTTGCCTTACCAACCCGCAAGTTATTATTGTAACTACAGTTTGAATTTTGAGTCAATTCATTTTCAGCGTCCTCTGGAACGTAGGGACTTTTTGGACCGGGTTACGGAACTGGTGAAAGGATCTCGGTGATATTGGACGCGGATCAAAAGTCATCCAAAAGTACCGGATACCCTGAATCTTCAATCGGACGTAATATCGCTGTCTGTCTGTTTTTTTTCGCTCTGACATTATACCCGGCCCATCCGGACCTCCTGCAGGCCGCATTATGCCGCATGAGGCCCCCATGATCAGAAAAATGAATTGATCGATACGGCTCTGTCAGGGTATGATTGCCCTGAACAGGCATATCCATGTATGACGCAATCCTGGCAAACCTCAACAACAAGGCCGAGGAATTCGGCGCGATAGCGCGCCAGGTGAACGAGTCGTCGCGGCTCAGGAAGGTCCACTCGGAAGAGGCCATCGCGCTGATACGCCAGTCGATGGAGGTCGGCGATATCCTGGGCCATGAGTTCGAGATCATATCCCGCGCGAACAGGTCGATGCGGGACCAGGACACCATGGTCCTCAACTATTGCATGGGCCTTGAAGCCAACATCAGGCGCCAGCAAGAGCTGCTGGACACAGTGGCCGGGGGCTCCCTGGCCGACCCGTCAGCGCTCGAGCGGCTTGGCGTGATGATCAAAGCGCTTGCAGCCTCCCTCCGGAAGGCGATCCTTCTCCTGCATGTCATTATACAGAACGATACCGACATCGTGCTGATGGACGGCCTCATAATAAACAGGAGGAAATTCCAGCGGGAATCGATCGACCGGCTCAAGAAGCTCGCGTTCCGCACCATCGAGGACGCGGACGCCGCGATCCGCGGCTCATCCTCCAACCTGAAGCGGGGCCTGCAGATAGTCGAGCGGCTCAAACTGGTGCGGCGGTTCATAGAAGAGCGCAGGACGGACGAGCTCTCCGGACTGATCGAGGAAGCGAACGCGGGATGGAACACCGCCGCCGCCGTCAACCGCAGCTCGGTAACGCAGATGGTATTTTCCGACGATGTCAACCGACTCACCGAGAACCTGCTCGCCGATTCGAACGCGATACAGGAGCTGGTGCTTTCCCGTCACCGGCTCTTCGCCCGCAACCAGGAGCTTATGAGCGAGCTCACCGTGCTCCTGTCGCGTGAGATAAAGGGCTTCCTCCCCGCGCGCGACCTTTCCGAGGAAATCATTCCCGGGCCCGGCGTTCCCGACGGCATCCGCAACCTGACGGGCAACCTGGTCTCCTACGTCCGTATCGCCTGCAGCGATATCGAGGCCGTTTCGGGCATGAATTTCGACATGACCGGTGCGATCGCGCTGAATTCAGATATTGAGAAGAAAGCGATAGAGCTGACGAGGATGAAAATCGGTTATTTCGACCGGATCAGGGAAGAAGTGAAGAGCATGACCGACGCGACAAGCTACCCGATCGAGGGATCGGGCCGCAACATAGAGAACGGAAAGATACTGGAGATGTACCTGAAGCAGATCCTCGGCCGGATATCCGGCGGAGACGAACCCGCCCGCGCGCCCTAGGAGCCGGCCGCGGTGCGGACGACGCTGTCCTCGTCCGAGGCCCCCTCGCCCAGAATGACCTCGACGTTGTCGTTGATGCCGGTCTCGACCCTGAAGCCGCAGTAGTCCGGCTGTATCGGGAGCTCGCGGTTCCCGCGGTCGACCAGAACGAACAGGCGTATCGCCTTGGGCCTGCCGAACGAGGTGAGCGTCTCCAGGGCCGCCTTGGTGGTGCGGCCGGTAAAAATAACGTCGTCCACGAGGAGAACGGTCATCGTCGAAATATCAAAGGAGATGGACGTTTCCTTGATCGAGGGAAGCACGCCGCGGGTGGCGAGGTCGTCGCGGTAAAATGTGATGTCAAGGGTGCCGCTCTGGATCCTTGTGCCGGAGAGGGCCTCGATCCGCTCCCGTATGCGTCGCGCGAGCTCAACCCCGCCGGTCTGAAGACCGACAACGGCCAGTTTGTCGACGTTCCCGGCGTCAGACAGGACACGGGCGGAGAGCCGGTCGATGATTTCGGCAATATCCTTGCTCCTGAGCAGAATTTCCTTCCCCATTCCTACACAACCTCTTTATGATATTCCTGGATCGGCCGTATCATGATGCCCCCGGTGCGCCGTATCTCCAGGAGGCCGAATATGGCGGCCCGGGCCGCCTGCACCGTCGTCATGTACGGGACGTGATACCGAACCGCCGCCTGGCGGATCAGGTACGAATCGTCCTTCGAAATCTTACCTGACGGCGTATTGATGATCATGTCAACTTCATTATTTTTTATCAGGTCGATAATGTTGGGCCGGCCCTCGCTGACCTTGTGCACCTGGCCGCAGGGTATGCCCAGCTCGATATAGTATTGCGCCGTGCCTTCGGTCGCCATGAGGCGGAATCCCGCCTCATGCAGGCTGCGCACCCCTTCCAGTATCTCCTCGCGGGCGCGGCTGTTGACCGAAATAAGCACGGTCCCCTTCACCGGCAGGGAATCGCCCGCGGCAAGCGTTGCCTTGTAGTAGGACTCGCCGAAGTTTTTGGAAATGCCCATGACCTCCCCGGTCGACTTCATCTCGGGCGACAGGAGGGTGTCCACGCCGGGGAACTTGTTGAAGGGAAGGACCGCCTCCTTCACGCTGACAAAAGGGACCTTCTTCATCTCCGTCAGGCCAAGATCCGCGAGGCGCCCTCCCAGCATCACCCTGACCGCAACCTTGGCCAGGGGCACGCCGGTGGTCTTGGAAACGAAGGGAACGGTCCGCGAGGCCCGCGGGTTAACCTCGATCACGTAGAGCTTTCCGTCCTTGATCGCGTACTGTATGTTCAGCAGGCCGCGGACATCCAGCTCCATTGCCAGGGCCCGGGTGGTTTCAATAATGGTCTGCCGCATATCGTCGGAAAGGGACAGGGGCGGGATGATGCAGGCGGAGTCGCCCGAGTGAATGCCCGCCTCCTCGACGTGCTCCATGATGGCGCCGACGAACACGTCCACGCCGTCGGCGATCGCGTCGACGTCGATCTCGAGCGCGTCCTCAAGGAAGTCGTCCACCAGTATCGGGTGCTCGGGCGAAAGCTCGACCGCGGTGGCGATATAGTTCCGTAAACTGTCCTCGTCATAGATAATGGCCATGGCGCGGCCTCCCAGCACATAGCTGGGGCGCACGAGCACCGGGTAGCCGATCCTCCCGGCGATGCCGATAGCCTCCTCCTCCGCGAAGGCGATGCCGTTCTCCGGCTGGAGCAGGCCGAGCCTGCTTACCACCTCGGCGAAGCGCTCCCGGTCCTCCGCCCGGTCTATCGAGTCGGGCGAAGTGCCCAGTATCTTCACCCCGTTCTCCTCCAGGGCGCGCGCGAGCCGCAGGGGCGTCTGGCCGCCAAACTGCACGATCACGCCGTCCGGCTTTTCCCGGTCATTGATGTGGAGCACGTCCTCCAGGGTAAGCGGCTCAAAGTAAAGCCGGTCGGAGGTATCGTAGTCGGTCGAGACCGTTTCCGGGTTGGAGTTCACCATGATCGACTCGATCCCCTCCTCGCGGAGCGCGAAGGAGGCGTGGCAGCAGCAGTAATCAAACTCGATCCCCTGGCCGATGCGGTTGGGGCCGCCGCCCAGGATCATGATCTTTCTTCCGGCCGAGGCCTTGGTCTCGTCCGCATCGTCGTACGACGAATAATAGTATGGCGTGTACGCGGCGAACTCGCCGCCGCAGGTGTCGACCAGCCTGAATCCCGGGACGATTCCCGCCCCGTACCGGAGCCGGCGCACCTCGTCCTCGCGCGCCTTGAGCGACATCGCGTATTCCTTCTGCGCGGCAGGGCCGCGCTCGTGCAGGCGCACAAGATCGTCGCGGTGCGCCAGGTAGCCGAGCTGGCGGTCCGAGAAGCCGAGGCGTTTCATGCGCCGCACATCCTCCGCCGTGAAGGCGCGCGACCTGCTTTCCTCTGCGAACTCCTGCGCGGCGTCCACGATCTCCTTGAACTGTCCCAGGAACCACCGGTCGATGCCGGTGAGATGCGCCACCCGCTCCACCGGCCATCCCATCTTGAAGGCAACGTTGAGGAAGAACATCCGGTCCTCGCGGGTGTTGGTGAGCTCCTTCTCGATGATGTCGCGCTTGTGACGGTCGGGGAGCCGCTTGAGCATCTCGACGATCTTGAGCACGCCGTCGGAGCCGAAGCCGAAACGGTTTATCTCCAGGGAGCGGAGCGCCTTCTGGAACGCCTCCTTGAAGGTGCGGCCGATCGCCATGGCCTCTCCGACCGATTTCATCTGCGTGCCCAGCTGCGAGTCCGCGCCCTCGAACTTCTCGAAGGCCCAGCGCGGCGCCTTGACCACGACGTAGTCGATGGTCGGCTCGAACGACGCGGGCGTTTCCCGGGTAATGTCGTTGGGTATCTCGTCAAGGGTGAGGCCGACGGCGAGCTTCGCCGCGATCTTGGCAATGGGGAACCCGGTCGCCTTGGAGGCCAGGGCGGAGCTCCGGCTCACGCGCGGATTCATCTCGATGATCGTCACCCGGCCGTCAAGCGGGTTCACGGCGAACTGTATGTTGGAGCCGCCGGTGTCGACGCCGATCTCGCGTATGATTTTAATCGCCATGTTCCGCAGCTCCTGGTACTCGCGGTCGGTCAGGGTCTGCTGCGGCGCCACGGTGATCGAGTCGCCGGTATGTATGCCCATGGGGTCGATGTTCTCGATCGAGCAGATGATGACGACGTTGTCTTTCCTGTCGCGCATCACCTCGAGCTCGAACTCCTTCCACCCGATGACCGACTCCTCAAGGAGCACCTGGTTGATGGGCGACTCGTCGAGCCCGCGGGTCACCAGGTCTAGGAAATCCTCGCGGTTGTACACGATGTTCCCGCCCGTGCCGCCCAGCGTAAAAGCGGGCCGGATGATGACGGGAAGGCTGATCCGCTCCATCACCGCCAGCGCCTCATCGATGGAAGAGGCCAGGCCGGACTTCGGCACGGAGAGGCCGATCGAGAGCATCGCCTGCTTGAAGAGCTCGCGGTCCTCGGCTTTCTTGATGGAATCGATGTTCGCGCCGATAAGCTCCACGCCGTAGCGTTCCAGCACGCCCCGCTCAGCCAGGGCCATGGCCGTGTTCAGGGCGGTCTGCCCTCCCACGGTCGGCAGCAGCGCGTCCGGCCGCTCCCGCTCGATGATTTTCTCGACCACGTCGGGGGTTATCGGTTCTATGTAAGTGCTGTCCGCCAGGTCCGGGTCGGTCATGATGGTTGCCGGGTTGGAGTTTATGAGCACCACGTGGTACCCCTCCTCCTTCAGGGCCTTGCAGGCCTGTGAACCGGAATAATCGAACTCGCAGGCCTGGCCGATAACTATCGGGCCCGAGCCTATGATGAGTATTTTCTTGATATCAGTGCGTTTGGGCATAGTGTCCAGGGATTGATATAATGGAATAAATGTCGTCTCACAACCTACGAATTACAAATTTTGTTCAGAATATTTGTCAATACAAATAGCAGAGAATGAGATAAAATTAACATAAAAGAAATTATCAGCCGTTTTCCACTTCGCGTAACAGCCCGCCTTTTCCCGGGCCCGGGCATGCGTGGACGGGACAGCCAGTTTGACAATTTATTTAAAAAATCTATTTACAAAATTACCATACTATTATAAATTCCCATCCGGTCGGGCTATTTCATGTCCAGCCTGCCAGGTCCCTGAAAATGAAGAAAGAACTGAAGATCATAAAAAAGAAAAAGCATATTATCGAGGCGCTGAAACGGTGCCTCGAGCGGGACGTGTATTCGCAGGTATCACTCGAATGCGTGGCCAAGGAGGCCGGTTTTTCAAAGGGCGGCCTGCGCCATTATTTCCCTACCCGTGAAGAGCTGTACGTGGCCCTGATCGAAAGCTTTTTCAACCAGATCCAGCGCGACCAGATCGGGGTCGTCCAGGGCATGGACCTGGACACCAACGACAGGGCGCTGATCACAACCCTCTTCGGCATTGAAAAGTTCCTTCTCGACAAGAAGAACATGCGCATCCTGATAAATATAATCCTCTACGGCTTCGAGGACGACAAGATCAGGGAGATCATCAGGAAATTCATCCGCAACCACCTCAACATCTATGCCGGCACGATCAAGGACCTGAAAGGAAATGCGAGCGAGCTTGACGCGGAAGACCGCTTCATCGGAAGGATAACACAGATCATTCTTCTCTTCGCCGGGATCCTGGAGTACATTGATCCCATCAACGTCGACACCCCGAAGCTGATCGAGTTCATACTGAAAATGTACAAAACCGACTAACGCACGGCGGCGGAAGCACCGTACGGAGAACCCCATGTCACACGGCGCGGATTCGCTGAAATCAATCATGTACGCACTGGGCGCGAACCTGACGATCGCCGTCGCGAAGATGGCGGCCGCGCTGTACACCGGATCGGGCGCCATGCTCGCAGAGGCGGTCCATTCTCTGGCCGATACCGGCAACCAGGTGCTCCTGCTCATCGGCCTCCGGCTATCCAAGCTCCCGCCGTCCGCAGAATACCCGCTGGGACACGGCCGGGCCGTATACTTCTGGTCCTTCATCGTGGCCCTCCTCCTCTTCAGCATGGGCGGCCTCTTCTCGATATACGAAGGGATACACAAGCTCTCCGTGCACGAAGGGCTGCAGGCGCCCTGGCTTGCCGTGGGGATACTGGCTTTCAGCATCGTCATGGAGTCGTTTTCGCTCTGGGGGTGCCTGCGCGAGGTCAACAAGGTGCGCGGCAGGCGTTCCCTCTGGCGCTGGTTCAGGGACTCGCGGCAGAGCGAGCTCATCGTGGTCCTGGGAGAGGACCTGGCCGCCCTCGCCGGCCTGAGCTTCGCCATGGCGGCAGTGCTCCTCACCATCGCGACCGGGGACCCGGTCTTTGACGCGGCGGGAAGCATCATGATCGGCGTGCTGCTGGTCGTCGTCGCCGTGGGCGTGGGCAACGAGATCAAGGGTCTCCTGATCGGCCAGAGCGTGGACGACGCGACAAGACAGGCCATCGCCGATCATATCGGCGGTACACCCGAGGTGGCCGCCCTCCTGAACATGATCACCATGCAGCAGGGGAACGACGTGGTCCTCGCGGTGAAGGCGCGGATGCGGCCCGCCTGCTCCGACCTCGAGCTCATGGAATGCATCAACGGGGTCGAGCGCTCCATCAAGAAGCGGTTCCCCCAGGTCAAATGGATATTCTTCGAGCCGGATTACACCGACGGCGGTGACGACGACACGGACCCGCGCACGGGAGGGGACGCAGGAACGGCCCGCGGCTGAAAACTTTTTACGGCCGCGCGGGAGAATGTATTGACACTCCCCGCGTCCCGTAGTACACTATCATTATCATTGCAGCATACCGTTCAACGGCAATTATATCTGGAGGACCAGCGTATGAACAAGAGAACTTTTATCGCGATACTGGCGGCCGTATTCATTTCCGCAACCCTCTACTCGCAGGAGAAGAAATCAGAATCGAAGGAAGGCGCCGAGGCCGCGGGCAAGCAGAAGATGACCGTGTACCAGGAAATAATACTTGAGGATTTCGAAACCACGCCCTATACGGATAAAAACATCACGTTCAACGTGACCTCCGACCAGGAGGCCAGGCTGGCGATCCGGACCGATCTCCCCGCATATGAAAAGTCCAAAAAATACCTGGGCATTAAAATGAAATCACGCGGCGGCGACATTTTCATCATCAAGCCGGCGAAAGAGATCATACTAGACAAGTACTGCAAGTCCATCTCTTTCTGGATTTACGGCAAGAAGACGCTGGGCGAGCTCTCCTTCATGCTGCAGGACACCCGGCAGAACAACCACAAGCTCATAATCATTCCGACGGTGGACTTCCTGGGATGGAAGCAGGTCACCATCAACCTGGGCAAGAGAATTGCCCAGGAGGAAGACTTTCTGAACCAGAAAAAGACCATGAAGCTGATTAACATACAGTATCGCACGGCAAGCAGCAAGGAACGGCCGTCGGCATGGCAGTTCCTGTACCTGGATGACATCACCGCCGTCGTGCGCGACCGGTACACCGACAAGCAGAGCGACGAATGGTAGACGGGAAACACACCGGGCAATGCACCGAAGGCGGGGTCACGTGACCCCGCCTTCTTTCTGTACATAGCCCGGGACCGGGTAGACGAATGGCCTGCCCGTGGTAGGGTTCTTGAGCACGATGCAGGATGTTCCGAAAAGCGCTTCCACCAGGTCGTAGCGGAGCACCTCTGCCGGCGCGCCGCTGAAAAACACCCCGCCCTCCCTCAGCCCGACGATGCGCGTGGAATAGTCCGAGGCAATATTGATGTCATGAAGCACCGTCACCACGGTGGCGCCCTCGCGGTTCAGCTTCCAGAGGATGTCCATGATCATCACGGCGTGCTGTATGTCCAGGTGCGAGACGGGCTCGTCAAGGAGAATGACGCTGCTGTTCTGGGCCAGGGCGTGCGCTATCCGGGCGAGCTGGAGCTCTCCGCCCGAAAGCTCGGTGAGCCGCCGCGAGAGCAAGCCGGCCACGCCCGTGGTCTCGGCCGCACGCGCGATCATCTCCCGGTCCCGGTCCGACTCGAGCACGAAGGAGTCCTGGTGCGGAAACCTTCCCAGCCTGATGAACTCGTACACCGTGAAGGGGGCGAGCGCCTCCGCTGCCTGGTGGACCACGGAAAGCTCGCGGGCCAGCACCCGGGCGCGGTAATCGCGCAGCCGGCGCCCCTTGAACAGGACCGTCCCCGAAGACGGCCTCACGTCGCCCGAGAGCGTCTTCACCAGGGTGCTCTTGCCCGCGCCGTTGGGGCCGATGACGGACACGAATTCCCCGTCGCTCACGGTCAGGCCCAGGTCCCGGAGCACGGGGACGTCCCGGTACCCGGCATTCACTTCATGAAGCTCGAAGATACTCATGCGGCCCACCTGCCCCTGACCATGAACACCAGGAAAAAGGCGCCGCCCAGGAATCCGGTTATGACGCCGACCGGGATCTCGAATGGAGGAGTAAGGGAGCGGCCGATGGTGTCGGAGACGAGTAGGAAGAGGCCTCCGCATACGGCGGAAGCCGGCACCAGGCGAAGGTGCCCGGGCCCGAACACCGAGCGCATCATGTGGGGAACGATGAGGCCCACGAAGCCGATTACGCCGGCCAGGGAAACCGAAAGCGCCGCGAGCAGTGACGCGGCCCAGAACAGCACCCGGACATCGCGGTCGGTGACCCCGAGCCCGCGCGAGAACCGGTCGCCCATGGATATAACATCAAGGTGCTTCCAGTAGGCCATCACTGCCAGGATGAGCGCGAGGGACACGCAGCCCAGGAGGTTGAGCATGTCGTACCGCGCGCCGGAGAGGTCGCCCATGAGCCAGAGCATGGCGCGGTGGATCTGGTCGGAGCGGGAGAGCGCGTAAATGAGCAGCACCGCGGCCGAGAGGATGAACCCGAGCGCGATGCCGGACAGTATGAGCGCGGACGAGCCCACTCGCATTCGTTTCGAAAACAGGTACACGATCGTGATGACCGCGATGGATCCGGCGAATGCCGCCGCGGCCACGATGCCGGGTGCGGCGCCCGTCACGATCGCCGCCGTTGCGCCAAGCGCCGCGCCGCCCGATACGCCGATGATATAGGGGTCCGCAAGCGGATTCTTCAACACGGCCTGGAACACCGTCCCGCTCACGGCCAGCGCGCCGCCGATAACAATTGCCAGCAGCACGCGCGGGAGCCTGAGCTTCACCAGTATCGTGTAATCAACCGAACCCGGTTCGCCCGTGATTATGCCCGCCAGGTCCCACGGCGGGATGAAGCGCGTACCAAGGGAAAGGGAGGCCGCGACCAGCACAAGGCCGGCTGCCAGCAATAATAATATTTTACAGTAGGTTTTCATCGACCGGCCATACGTATCCCCCGGGCAACGCCTCAGTCAATCCATAATTCACAAGATAAGGCAAAAAAACAAGGGGAACAGTGATGCAATAAATATGCAGGAACGCCCGCTTGCGGCGGACGTTCCTGAAACCGTCAGTGATTTTTCAAGGCGAGCATTCCCGCAACCCTCTCCACCGACTTCACATAATCCGCGGGCGTATAGTACGGGATCGAGTCCGCCGGTATCGGGTAAACCCGACCCGCTGCAACGGCCTTCAGGTCGCGGAAGCCGTCAGCGAGCTCGCGGAAAAACGGCCCCGGGTCCTCGCCGGCCATGACGATGACCACGTCCGGGTCTGCGTCCGCCAGGGACTCGATCGAGACCATGGGATAAGGCCTCCCCGCCTCCCGGTACGCGCACTCACCGCCCGCGTCCGCGATGATCCGTCCGATGAACGAGCCGGACGACACCGCGATGAGCGGCCGGTACGACAGGTAAAACGCCACGCGCGGGCGCGGGCCGCCGGCAGCTGGGCGCTCAGGCGCGGCGCGGAGAAGGGTGCGCTCGTACCCGGCCGCTTTGTGCCGCGCTGTACGGCCCTTTCCCAGCAGGTCGCCGAGCGCCACGTAGCTCCGGCATATGTCGCTGAAATTCCTGTTGCGGTCGAACCTCCGGAGAGGCACGCCCGCGTCACGCAGGCGCTCCACGCTCTGCACCGGGCCGTCCTCCCCTGAATAGAGAACGACGTCAGGCCGGAGTGCTATTATTGTCTCGAGATTGGGCTGGATGAGCGTGCCCACCATGGTTATTCCGGGTGCGCGATAATCATCGTAGGAGGTGACCCCGGCCAGGAGAGATGCCGAGCCCAGGTCCACGATCTGCCTTGTTATGGAGGGCGAGAGCGATATGATGCGGCGGATCTTCTCGGCGCGCGCCGCGTCCTCCCGCGCCGGCGAGCAGAATGACAACAGGAAAACGAACGGCAGGAGCGCCGCCACGGCACGAGATAATCTGGTCATAGAGGATTTCTTATAATAGAAGACTGACGTATTACAACGTCGGATTAAAAAGGCAGGCGTGTCAAGAAATATACGGATCGGCGCGGGCTGCGGCGCTGACCCGCTGCCGTTAAATAAGAGTGACGATATGTTCCGCCCTGGCGCACGCGATACAGTAGCGAAGCCCCTCGCTCCGGTTTTTCTGGGGAACATAGTAATGGTTGAGACTGTTTACTTCCTTGCCGCACCGTGAACATTTCAGCATATAACCCTCTCTGTCATTTCTATAACATTGCCGGCACAACAGCTGGCTGCTCGCAACGGTGGTGCCGGTCCCATTATATTATTCGGTATTTTCGTATTATACATTAATAGTTTCCGGGAAACTCCGTCCGGTTGATTGCCGGGGAAGAAGGAATGACGCATAAATTAATCATTATAAGTGTTCATATACTCAAAATTGTTGACAGGAAGGAGGGTGCACCTCTATTTTTTTCAAAATTTGTGTTTACAGTAGACTGTCATATTCTAACATCGGCGATTATTCATTCAGTTGATTGGGGGACTTTATGCCATCGAAGCCTAAAAGCGCGACAGCCCGGAAAGTGACGGCCCGGACGAAAAATGACGCCCGAAAGAATGATACTAAAAACGTGAAAGTCAAAACAAAAAAGATAAACCTGCTGAAGCTTTATTCAGAGATGAACAAACTGTCCCACGATGCAGTCGACAAGGAAGTCATCAAGCGTTTCAAGGTCATTATCGATACCAGCGAAGAAGATATAACGAAAAAAAGCCTGGGGCTGATTCTCAAGGACCCGAAAAGCGTTATCATCAACGACTTTAGCGATGGTCTCCAGCCGTATATCAAGCACTACCTGTTCCTGATGAAAAGAAACAAGAGGATCAAGAAGGTATAGCGCGGCACAGGGGCAACCGGGATCGCCGGAACCAGCGGCGATACCGGGCTCCACCCGAACCATACCCTTCACAGGGAAATAATGAAAATCAAGGTCAAAGCTTTCGCGTCAGTCCGGGAAGCCTTCGGTTTCGACGAAAAAGAGCTCACGGTCTCGGATGGGATCACCGTTAAGGACGTTATCCGCCAGATAACCAGGAGCTACCAGCCGGCGATCGACAGGGAGATGACTCTCCTCTTCTCGATAAACGAGGAATACTGCCGGGATGACGCGCCGCTCTCCGACGGAGACCGGCTGGCCATATTCCCGCCCGTCAGCGGCGGATAAGAGAAACACCATGATAACAATTGTCCTCCAGCAGGAAGCGATAGATCCCGGTCGAATAATCAGGGACACAGGCTCCGATGCAGACGGGGCCCTGGTAAGCTTTATCGGACGCGTCAGGAGCTCCTCCCGCGGTAATACGGTGCTCTCCATGGAATACGAAACCTATGATGAAATGGCCCGGAAACAACTCCAGAAAATCGCCGAAGAAGCAACTTCCCGGTGGTCGCTGACCGACTGCACGGTGGTACACCGCTACGGCAGGGTCGCCATAGGCGAAGCGAGCATCGTCATCGCGGCTTCGTCCCCTCACCGGCGCGAAGCGTTCCAGGCAGTCCAGTTTATTATTGACACGGTTAAGGAAAAGGTCCCAATCTGGAAAAAGGAATTTTACTCTGACGGGTCAAGCTGGATAGATGGGAAAAAATAAAGACGCAAAATATGTAATCCTCCTGGGCGACGGCATGGCGGACCTGCCGATCCCCGAGCTTGGCGGCAAAACACCGCTGGAATACGCGCACACCCCGTCCCTTGACCGCCTCGCGGCGGAAGGCATTCTCGGCCTGGCCCGGACGGTGCCCGAAGGCATGCAGCCGGGCAGCGACATAGCGAACCTTTCCATACTCGGATACGATCCGCGCAAGGCCTTTTCCGGCCGCGCGCCGCTCGAAGCAATCAACATGGGGATCGAGCTGGGCCCGCGCGACCTCGCGGTCCGCTGCAACATGGTAGAGATCCATGACGGCATCATGCACGACTTCAGCGCCGGCCATATCGACTCGGCATTTTCCGCGGTTATCATGAAAGAGCTCGCGCGCGAGCTGGCGCTGCCCGGCCTGGAATATCACCCGGGCGTCTCCTACCGCAACATCGTGATCTGGCGCGATTACCCTCACGGGGACCTGCCCGACACCACGCCGCCCCATGACATACAGGGACAGGCATCGGCGCCCCACGTGCCGCGCGGCAGTGGCGCCGATCTTTTAAACCGGATCATGGCAGAATCATCCGGCATCATAGCTTCCTCGAATGCCGTGCGTGAAGCCGCCATGAAATACAAGGGCTCGCCCACGTCCGTATGGCTCTGGGGCTGCGGCAAGCGCCCTTCCATGGAACCGCTCGGGAAAAGGTTCGGCCTCACGGGACATACCATATCAGCGGTGGACCTGATCCACGGCCTGGGAAGGGCGGCAGGCCTCACTCCGATCCCGGTGGAAGGCGCGACCGGCTACCTGGACACCAATTACGAGGGCAAGGCACAGGCCCTTCTCGGTGCGCTCAAACAGGCCAGCTTTGTCTTCCTGCACGTGGAATCGCCGGACGAATCGGGCCATGAAGGCAACCTGGAACACAAGCTCCGGGCGATCGAGGACTTTGACCGGAAGATCGTCGGGCCGGTGATGGACGGCATATCCTCATACCGCGACTACACCGTGCTGGCGCTCCCGGACCACGCGACCCCGGTCAGCGCGCGGACCCATACTGCCGAGCCGGTCCCCTTCAGCATCGTCTCTTCGGGCGGATGGAGCGGCACGCCGTACGAGGGAATGAACGGCGCGTCGTTCAGCGAGAAAAGCGCCGCTGCAACCGGGCTGTTTGTTGAAGAGGGGCACCGTCTCATCGAGCTCATGCTGAACAGGAAACTGTAACCGGCAGCCGGCGCGGCGGCGTTACACCCGGATGGAGGGACAATGAAAAAGGGAGCAATAATAGGTATAATTATCGCCGTAGCGGCCGTGGCTATTACCATAGCGGGGTACTTCATATTCTCGAAAGACGACCTTGAATCCGCCATCAGCGAGTTCGAAGACGGGGACTACGAGGAAGCCATCATCAGGCTGAACCGGCTGGCCAAAACCGCGGATTACGATACCGGGGAAAAGATATATTATTACCGCTGCAGGGCGATCAACGGGCTGGCCACCGGGCTTGAAGACAAGTATGCCGACGAGCTTGCCGAAATCGCCAGTGAAAAGAAAGATACCGAGGATTACCGCGAAACGAAAAAGGACCTTGAAGGTCGCCTTGCCGTCATCAACAGGAAGACAGAAGGCGATCTCACGCTTGTGCCGGCCATGAAAAAAAGCCGGATCGTGCCCCGCGGAAAGTTCTATGATGAATTTGCCGCCCGTTACCGGGGAAGCAGCCTCATAGAGGACCTGCAGTTCGAGGGCATACAAAACATGGGGAAAACCGATCCCGAGAAGCTCGTTCCCGCAATGATCAATTTTTACACCCGGTATCCCAATACGGATTACCTTTCGAACATGGTCCGCATCCTCTTTGACGGTCTGCAAAACGGCTCGCTTACCGCCACCGGCAACGAGGAGATTCTCTGGGAGATGATATGCGCGTACGTGAAGCGATATCCGACAAGCCCGGAAACCGGCAAGCTCCACACCTGCGTCGGCGAGAACGTGAACATGAGGAACTCGCCCGGCGTGAACGGCAAACTGGTAGGAAAAATTGCCAGGGACGAGATACTCCTCCAGCTCGAGAAATCCATGGACACCTCCCAGGTCGGTGATGTACGGGATTACTGGTACCGCGTTGCCAGCCTCAAAGGACCCCGGGGCTGGATCTTCGGCAAGTTCCTCAAGCCGGTCGACCTCTCCCGGATCAAGGAGAGCACCCCGGTGGAAGAGAAATGGACGATGGACGAGCAGTTCGCCGATTGGGGCGACTCTCATACTCCGGCCAACTGGACCCACGTTCCGGGCAGCGATACAGCGGGCATTAATTTCTCAATGAAAGGCGGGAAGAAATTCGCCGAGATAAACTCGGTCAAGGGCGCCCAGACCGGGCTGTTCAGCAGATATAATGCGACACGGGCCTTTACCATCACGTCGCGGGCGCGCCTCGCCGGGGGAGATGCCCTTACCGTATTCGCGTACGTGCCCGGCACCGAAGCATTCTATGTGCGGCTGACACCGGGCCAGGTCGTAGTATCGGGAAGGACGATCCCCATCGCAACGGCCGAGTGGCACGATTACACGCTGACCAGCGACGACGGGCGCTACGCCAGTCTCATCATCGACGGCGAGACCGTCTCGAGCAGGATCGAGCCTTTGAAAAACACGCACTTCATCACGCGCGGGATATACTGCCTCTATTCCTCGAAAGACGAAAATTCGAAGGGCGAGATGGAATTCATCAGGGCGCGGTAGGTCACATCCCGATATCCTTAAAGGTCCCCATCTCGTTTACGATTTTTAAAGCAGCCTCGATAATATGGAAGGCAAGCGCCGCCCCCGTCCCCTCGCCCAGGCGCATGTCCAGGGCCAGCATGGGCTCGAGACCGAGAGCATTGCTGATCGCGGCCGTGCCGGGCTCGGCGCTTGCATGAGACGTGAACATGAAGTCCCGCACGCCCGGATGCATCCTTGATGCGGCCACCGCGGCGGCGCCGGCAATGAACCCGTCGATAACAATCGGCACCCTGCGCGCCGCGGCGGCGAGGTAGCATCCGGCCAGGCCGGCAATATCCAGGCCGCCCACTTTCGACAGCACATCCAGCGGGTCGTCGGCAGCAGGCCGGTTGAGCCCGATCGCGCGCCGGATCACTTCCTTCTTCCGATGCAATCCCTCGTCAGTCAGGCCGGCGCCCCGGCCAACGACCTCGTCAAGGCCGACGCCGGTGAAAGCATGGATTACCGCACTGGCGGTAGTCGTATTGCCGATCCCTATCTCCCCGGTCCCCAGGATCCCGGCGCCCTCCTCTACGGCGCCGTTCGCAATCTCGATTCCCGTTTCAACGGCACGAAGGGCCTCCTCCCTGCTCATGGCCGGGCCCTTTGTCATATTGGCCGTGCCGCGGCGGATCTTCCTGCCGACGGCGTGCCCGCCCGCGATATCTCCGTCCAGGCCGAGGTCAACGACAACAAGGCCCGCACCGGCGTGCTTCGCAAGGACCGACACGCCGGACAGGCCCTTCAGCATGGTTTCCGCCACCAGGGTGCTGATGTTCCTGGGGAAGGAGCTCACCTGCTCTTCGGTTACGCCGTTATCGCCGCACATGACGATAATCGTTTTTTTCCCTATTTCGCCGCCGACCCTCCCGCTGATACCCGCCAGTTTTTCCGCAATGCTCTCAAGGCGCCCCAGGCTGCCCGGCGGCTTGAGCAGGCTGTCGAGCCTGGACCTGGCGCGCTGCATGGCCGCTGCGTCGAGGGGGGCTATACCGCTCATTGTCGATTCAAGCAAGCTCATATATATCTCCATCTTGCATCAAAAAAGTCGGGGAACCGGCATGCCGGGCTATTTCTCCGCATTCTGAAAGAATTCCGCCCATCTACACTGACCGGATTCATTCATCCGGTCAAGGGTTTAATTGCCATGGGGACATCATTGCCGGGGACAGCACCACGGCACTGGCCGGGAAAAAATTAATTTACAATTTTCAGCTGTACCGCACACTGTGTCCGCATACCCATTGACAGTGGGATGCAAACAGAGTGGTGGGGGCAGCGCCTGCAGGCTGCCCCCTTTTTATGTCAGGAGACACGGTGCGGTTTCTGATAATCAGAGCGGACCGTGTCTTCAAGCCGGCAGATACATCTATTCCGGATGCCGCTTAATCCACGGGAGAAAACCTATAGTACCAGGAGATGATTCAGCCCCGCACATTTATCTATGACCAGAACCGATAAGAGAAACAGCACCTCGGACAGCTCGATAACAGCTCCAATGACATCGCCGGTTATGCCGCCGATCCGGTATTTCATGTACATGTTTACCAGAAGGGTAAAAGCGACGACAAGCAATGTCAGCGGAATTACCGCCAGTCGAAAGAACAGGCTTCCGACGAGAGCCGCCAGCACGGAGGCAATAACCGCTTCCATGAGGCCGGTATGTTCAACGAGACCGGCCGCGATGCTCTTCTCGCCCCTGCGGGCATAGGCAGACAGGCCGGCGCTCCAGGTTATCGTCATCCGTGACAGCACAGGCATCACCACCAGGCTTGCAATGATCAGTTTATCGGGCAATGATACCAGCAGGAGATATTTCATGATGAGCACCATGAAGAGGCCTATGGCTCCGCTTGTCCCGAGCCGCGAATCCTTCATGATTGCAAGCGAGCGCTCACGGTCCCGGTAGCTGAACAGCGCGTCGAAGGTGTCGGCCAGGCCGTCCAGGTGAAGGCCGCCGGATATGCCGATGCCCGCCGCCATACCCGTGAATAGCGCCAGGTCCCTGCTGCCAAAGAGCCCGAAAAGGAGGAACGAGGCCGCGCCGGCCAGGCCTGCAAGCAGCCCGATAAGCGGCGCGAACACGGCTCCGGCTGCAAATGCCCGGTCATCCCAGGCGACCTTCACCGGCACCGGGACGCGCGTGAGGAACTGGATGTTCAATACAATACCCTTGAGACAGTCCCTGATGCTCATCGTGATCCAGCCTGATTAATAAAAATTCGATCCGGATGCGTGCATTATTTAATTTTTAGCGGAATTCCGGATACCATGAGATACGCCTCGTCTGCCTGAAATGCCAGCATCTGGTTTACCTTGCCGGCGATGTCCCGGTAATGCCGCCCGAGCGGCGTGGGAGGGACAAGACCGAGTCCGATTTCATTAGAAACAACCAGCGCCGCCCCGGAGACATTTCTCGCGACCGCCATGAAGTCCGAGACCTCACGAACGATCTCCCCTTCGATCCTGTCCGCTTCGTCCGGTCCGGCGCTATCCCAGTCCACCCCGGAATCGACAACCATGATGTTATTGATCATGAGCGTGATGCAATCGAGGATCATATGCCCGCGGTCAGCCAGCCTCCCGTGCAATTCGCGGGAGAAGTTGCGATAACACTCGACGGTCTCCCATGCGGGATTGCGCTGCAACCGGTGGCGTTTAATTCGCTCGCGCATTTCGTCGTCGAACCCCAGCGCGGTGGCCACGTACAGCACGTCGTCTTTTCCCCCGAAAAGGGATTCCGCAAAACGGCTCTTTCCGCTGCGGGCTCCGCCGGTGATGAACACAATCTTGCCCATTACCAATCGTGAGACTACATCACCATCCTTTTGACAAGAAAAAAATGCGGCTGCCGCCCGCTCCCGGCCATATTTTACCGCATACACTTTTTTTCATTGACACGGCCCGCAGAGCATAGTAAATGGCACCATTGTTCTTTAACAAAGCTGGAGGAAGTCGGGTGTAAATCCCGCGCTGTCCCGCAACTGTAATTCCGCTACAGCGGATAAGCCAGAACTTCCATAACTGAGATGTCCTCGTGGAACGGGAACCGGTTAGCCAGACTCATTAGACAAGAATGATTCCGGCAGATCAAAGCATACCCGTGGGTATGCTTTTTTTGTTTATTGTTTTTCCGCCTCTACCCGCGAAACCGAACATCCAGAACCAAGCGAACGCAAACATATTTTATTTTATGCTGGAGAGGCATGCCATGCTTACACGTCTATTGTGCGGGTTGTGTTTATTCGTCATTTCATCTGCTCTTCATACGCAATCGTATGGCCAGAGCCAGAAGGATCCTGCCGGGCTAACGCAAGACAGCCAATCAGGGAAACCGGCCGAAACGGAAGGGGAGGTTCCCGGGGACACGAATGGGCAAAAAAAGAAGTACGAAATCCTGATTACCGCAACCAAAACGGGAATCAACAAGAAGGAAACCGGAGCATCCATAACCGTAATAACGGCCGGGGAAATCGAGCAAAGCAAGAAAACGAAAGTGGTGGACCTGCTGAAAAACACGCCCGGTATATCTGTTTCCCAGAGTTCGCCGATGGGCGGCCTCGCCGACATCTACCTGCGCGGCACCGCATCAAATCACGTAGCGGTTCTCATCGACGGCGTCAAGGTCAACGATCCTTCTTCGGCAGGTCACGGCTTTGATTTCGGCCACCTTACCACGGATAATATCGAACAAATTGAAATTGTCCGGGGATCCCAGAGCGTCCTGTACGGCTCGGATGCCATCGGAGGCGTAATCAATATTATAACCAAAAAAGGCGAGGGCATGCCCAGAGTCACGCTGCAGATCGAGGGCGGATCGTTTTATACGTTCAAGGAATCGGCCGGGGTAAACGGCGGCGATGACCGGGCCTTTTATTCATTCAATATTTCACGCACCGACTCCAGGGGCTTCACCCGTACAACGAGCTGGAGAGGAATGCGGAAATCCTTTTTGCAAAACCATCAGAATCCCTACAACGACACGGCCGTATCAACCCGGCTGGGCGTCAGGACATTTCACGACAGCTGGCTGTCTCTGGCCCTACGGTTTACGGACAGCAACATGAACATCAGCAACGGCGCGTACGAGGAGGACCGGAACCATACGTTTGAAAACCAGAACCTGGCCTTTAACGTAAAGTACGCTATCCCGATATTCAAATGGTGGGAATCCACGGTGATCTTCTCGTTTATGAACCAATACATGCGGGACAGGAACCTTCCCGATCTGTACGAATACGCCAGGTCAAGATACGAATCGGGGGACTTCGCATCCCTGGGATACACCAATATGACGTTCAAAGGGAGGATGATGTCGGGTGAATTCAGGAATAAATTCAGGATCAAGGACGTCGATGAAATCATATGCGGCGTCTCCTACGAAAAAGAATACGGGACCACGAACCCCTACTACTTCGGCTGGATGCCCGCACAACCCCTGGCACCTCTTCCATTTTCCAATCCCTGGTACATGCAGCCGACGGAGCCGATCGACGAAAATCAGGGAACCCTGGCCGCCTATATCCAGAATCACGTCAAGCTTGTAAAGCGAATATTCGTAGTTACCGGCATACGCTACACACGTCCGGATCAATTCATGCATAGCATTGATTACGGCGTTTCCGGATCGTTCATCATCCCGGTTACCGAAACCCGCCTCAAGTCAAGCGTCGGTACCGGCTATAAAACACCCTCCCTGTACCAGTTGTACAATGTATTTGAGCGCTACAACAGGGTCTCCTTTGCCTACCTTAAGCCGGAGCAAACCCTGAGTTATGACGTCGGGATTGAGCAGCCGTTCTGGAACAACAGGGTCGTTCTGGAGATCAATTACTTCAGCATTGACTACAAGAACCTAATAACGTACGATACAAACCTTGATAGCTGGGGCAGATACTGGAACAGCAATGCCCTCGCCCGCGGCGTGGAATGCATTGCTTCGATTCAGCCTCTTGAAGATCTGAAAATCAGCGGTTATTATACGTTCACGCGCGCTCACGATAAAACCTTCCATACCGGTGACATGATCCGTCGTCCCCGGCACCAGACGGGCGTAACGGTCAACTACAGCTTCCTCGGCAAGGGCAATATCAATCTGGATTTCAGATATGTCGGGAAACGCAGGGATTTCTGGAGGTACCCCTACTCCAGCCTGATGAATCCATATTACCGGCTTGATTGCGCCGCTTCCTGGTGGATCATCGAGCAGCTCCAGGCCTTTTTCCGTGTCGAGAATATTTTGAACAAAAAATACGAGGAGATCCGTGGTTACCGGATGCCGGGAGTATCGTTTTACGGGGGATTCAAGGCGGTCTTGTGATCGGGGTGGAGCGCCGGAACAACTCTTGACAAAATTCCCCTCACCCGTACACTGAGGCACATGGGAATTTTCAGCAAAAAATCCGCTGCCGACAGGGAAACCTCCGCGGTAATCAAAGAATTCAGGAAAACCGCCGTCGGCAGTCCCCTGCCCAGGAACGGGGCATGTGCCTATTTCTATAATACCTTCACCTATGCGGGCGAAACAATTCCCCTGCAGAGCGGAAAGGAATACGCATTTTTCCACATTGAGCATAACGACGTCTTGCAGGAGATCCTGGCCGGCACGCCCGCCGTCGGCGTAGAGGCCAGCAGCGAGCGCGTGGTACTGTCCATCGTTTTCAAGACCGGGAATGCGCTCAATCGGATCTATCTCACCTTCGACCCGTCCCACGGCGACAGCCTCCGGATACTCAGGAGCATTCTCGACCGCAAAAGCATCGAGATCAACCTGCTGAACCTGGTCTACGGGGAGATCGTGAAGGAGAAACCCCTCGATATAAAAATACCCGAAAACATTATGGCCGAAATAAAAAATGCCGCCGGCTGAGCCGGCGGCCTTGTCGTTTTGCCTGCCTGGTTACTACTGCTCCGGGGCACCGGTGAAGATGGCCGATGTCGCCTTCACGACCGCTCCCTCGCCGGCGAGTATGTACTCGCACTTTCCAAAAAACTTGTGGAATTCCGCGCCGACATAGAACTGTGCCGAAAGGAGCCGCCCTACGTAATACGCCGCCTCGGCGTTGTCCGCCAGGAGCTTCTCGAGGTCCGCGCCCTTCTTGTCCCCCGACAGCTCCCTGGCTTTCGGCATGACGATCGTCATCGCCCAGAGCTGTATGAAGGCGTAGGAAAGCATGGCGAAGCACTGCTGGAGAGGAGTGGCATTCGCGAAAATCTGGAGGTACTTGCCGCCCTCGAGGAGCTTCTTCATGTACGCAACAACCTCGTCGATCTTGGCGAGGCCTTTCTCCATTATCGCGACGTACTTGTCGTCCACGACGCCCTTCGCTTTCTTGATGGTTTCCTCGATCTTCTTTTTATACGCCCGGTAATTTACGAAATCCTTATCCATGAGAAGCTTCCGCATTGTCAGGTCCATTGACTGGATGCCGTTTGTCCCCTCATACAGGGTAAGGATCTTGGCGTCGCGGGCATACTGCTCGACAGGGTAGTCGGAGCAGAAGCCGTATCCGCCGTAGCACTGGATCGCGTCTGCCGTCACTTCCCACGCCGTGTCGGTGTTGCCGGCCTTGTTGATGGGGATCAGGAAATCGAGCAGCGCCTGGGCCTCTTTCTTCGCATCGTCTTTTTCAACGTGGGCAAGGTCGGTCAGGTAGCCGCAGTACAGGGTCAGCGTCCTCATGGCCTCGACCCGTGCCTTCATGGAAAGGAGCATGCGCTTCACATCAGGATGGTTTATGATGGTCGTGCTCTTGGCATCCGGTTTCATCATGTCCTCGACCCTCTTGCTCTGGACCCGGTTGCGCGAGTAGGTCACGGCGTGCATGTAGGCCGCGCTGGATACGGAAGCCCCCTGCCCGCCGACGTAGAGCCGGGCCTCGTTCATCATCTGGAACATGATCTTCATGCCCTGGCGCTCCTGTCCCATCAGAAATCCCTGGCAGTTGCCCTCGTCGCCGAATACCATGGTGCAGGTCGGATTGCCGTGGATGCCCATCTTGTGCTCGATGCCTGCACAGGTGACGTCGTTAAACTCGCCCATTGAGCCATCGTCTTTAATGCGGTATTTGGGGACCAGGAAAATGGATATGCCCTTCGTGCCTTCCGGATCTCCCTCGATCCGGGCCAGCACCGGGTGCACGTTATTCTTGTAGAAGTTATTGTCCCCGGAAGAGATGAATATCTTCTGCCCCTTGATCGAATAGGAACCGTCGGGATTCTTGGTGGCTTTTGTCTTCAGCGCGCCGACATCGGAGCCGGCATCCGGCTCGGTGAGGCACATGGACCCGCCCCATACGCCGGTAAGGATCTTTTCAATCATGATCTGCTTCCACGGATAGTCCGGGAGGAAATTCATATACATGTTGCAGGCGCCTATCGCCAGCATCGGGAACATGGTGAAAGCACAGCTTGCCGCGGTGAAATAGTCGGTAACGGTATAGTAGATCGATTCCGGCATACCCATGCCGCCCCACTTGGGATCGGTACCGACGCTGATGAACCCGGCGTCATAGTAGGCCTTGAGGCCCGTAAAGTACTCTTCAGGAATGACCACCTCTTTCTTGTCGGCTTTATACTGGGCGCCCTTTTTATCCGCGGACGCGTTGACCGGATAAACCTGCTCGACGGATATCTTCTCCGCCAGGTTGACCACTTCCTCAAGGGTATCACGGTCAAAATCGGCGAACTTTTCGTATTTATTCAATTTATCAACTTCAAAAAGCTCGAATAAAATAAACTTGGTGTCTCGTGAATCTACGATGGGATTGATAGCCATAACGCCGTCCTCCTGTTAAATTATATTGCCTTTATGTATATGTATTACAGCGAATAACGAGCGATTGCGATTTGCCGACCGCAACTTAATCTCTGTCCAAGCATTACAAATGCCCGGTTTTTGTCAAATATTATTGAGGCGGTCAAGATAGCCGGATTTGGTGATTTTATACACAATGTCAGATTTACGGGAACGGTCGGCCATGGAATGGATGCGTATCCGAAAGTATAACGAACGGCGCGCTGTGCGCGGGGGGATATCCGGCGATCAGGCCCTGTTCATGCCGGCTGCCAGATCAATGCCCCGCTGGATTGCCCTGAGGTTGTCCGGGATCGAGTCCTTGAGTCGCGGAGGGATTACGTCTTCGATGACTGCCTCGATATCCCTGAAGTTCAGGAACGTGAGCCGCTGCGCCAGGCAGCCCAGGGTAATCATGTTGGCCATCTTCGGATTGCCGAGCGCAATGGCTTCCTCGTTGAAGCGTACCTTGATCACCTCGACACCGTCTTTCGTCTTGATCGCGTCATCGGGGATCAGGCTTGTATTCGCGACAAGGAGCCCGCCTTTCTCCAGCATGCCCTGGTAAAATTCCAGTCCGATCATGTCCAGTGCCAAGAGAGAGCGCGGAGTATTGGTTATCGGGGAGCCGATCTCCTCGTCAGAGATTATGACAAATACATTGGTCCTTCCGCCGCGCTTTTCCACGCCGTAAGACGGCAGGTAGGTGACCTGCAGCTCTTTTTTCATGGCAGCAAGGGCCATGATGAGGCTGATGGTCTGAATGCCCTGCCCTCCGAAACCGGTCATGATCACGTCGTAATACATATAGTCCTCATGTAATAGCCGCCGTCAGCGTCCCTCCGGGCGATGCCCCGGGCCCGTCGAAGGGGGTCGCGGGGGCTATAAAAAGTCCTTCCCCGTGCGCTCCTTGAAAACACCGAGCGGGAAATAGGGGATCATTTCGTTTTCGATTACGTCCAGCGCCTCGATCGGCGATACCCGCCAGTTCGTATTGCAGGTCGAGAGCAGCTCTACCATGGAAAATCCCATCTGGTTGATCTGCATCTCGAACGCCTTGACGATCGCTTTCTTCGCCTGTATGACATTTTTCGGCTTGTGCAGCGATGCCCGCGCCGAGTAGGCGACGCCCTCAAGCGTTGCAAGCATCTCGGCCATTTTGATGGGATACCCTTCGGTCTGGAAATTTCTGCCGTAGGGCGAGGTTGTCGTCTGCTGGCCCAGCAGGGTCGTCGGCGCCATCTGGCCGCCTGTCATGCCGTACACCGAGTTGTTTATAAAAATGACGGTGATATTCTCTCCCCGGTTGGCCGCGTGGATGATCTCCGAGGTCCCGATGGCCGCCATGTCTCCGTCGCCCTGGTAGTTGAAGATGATCTTGTCCGGCTGGGCCCGCTTCATGCCCGTGGCGCATGCGGGCGCCCTGCCGTGCGGCGCTTCAAGCACGTCGATGGGCAGGTAGGTGTACAGGAACACGCAACAGCCCACTCCCGGTATCCCGATGGTCCGGTCCCTGATGCCCAGCTCCTCGATCGCCTCTGCGACCAGGCGATGGGCTATGCCGTGGGTGCACCCGGGGCAGAAATGGGTCGGGGCATCGGTAAGGCACTCGGACCTGGCGAACGTCTTGTTCATGTCACTTCTCCAACGCCTTCTGTATCTCGTTCAGAACTTCATTCGGGAACGGGATGCCCCCTCCCGGTCTTCCGTAAAATGATATCTTCGCATCCTTGTGGGAGTGGATCCTGACGTCGGTCAGCATCTGGCCGGTATTCATCTCCACCACCAGTACGTTCTTGATGCGCTCTGAATGGTGCAGCATCTGGCGCTCGGGGAACGGGAAGAGCGTAATCGGGCGAAGGAGCCCGACTTTTATTCCCTGGTCGCGCGCCATGCTGATGGCCGTCTTCGCGATACGCGAGGGCGTGCCGAACGCCACGATCATGATCTCGGCGTCGTCGAGGAGCTTCTCCTCGCACATCACCTCGTTCTTCTTTACTTCGTCATACTTGCGCTGGAGGTCCAGGTTGTGCGCCTCCTGCTCTCCCGGGCCCAGGTAGAGCGACTTGAGGAGCCGCTGGTCCCTCCCGGCGCGTCCGGTCAGCGCCCAGGGCTTGTCGGGTATCACGACCGGTTTTTCCGGAGTGAGCCGGCACGGCTCCTGGAACTGCCCCACCATGGCGTCGGCCAGGATGACCGAAAGCATCCGGTACCTGTCGGCGAGCTCGAAGCCCTTGATGGTGAGGTCGAACATCTCCTGCACCGACGCGGGCGCCAGCACGATATTGCGGTAATCGCCGTGGCCGCCGCCATGCACCGCCTGGGTGTAGTCCCCCTGCGTCGGCGAGATGCCGCCGAGCCCCGGACCGCACCGCATGATGTTGACAACGAGACCCGGCACCTCCGAGCCGGCAATATACGAAAAGCCTTCCTGCATCAGCGAGATCCCCGGCCCGGACGAGGACGTCATCGCGCGCTGGCCGGATGCGCCGGCGCCCAGCACCATGTTGATTGATGCGATCTCGCTCTCGGCAGGAATGAAGGTTCCCCCGACTTTGGGGAGATACTTCGCGAGGTATTCGGGAATATCGTTTTGCGGGGTAATGGGATAGCCAAAATAGTAACGGCACCCGGCCTGTATGGCGCCTTCGGCAAGCGCGATGTTGCCCTTGGTAAGCTTTTTCCCGGTCATTTGAACACCTCGATCGCGGTGTCCGGGCACATGAGCGCGCAGGTTTTGCAACCGGTGCACTGGTCCTCACGCTCCCTGGAGAATGCAGCCGGGAAATAGCCGACCTTGTTGTGCTTGTCAGAAACGGCTATCAATTGCCGGGGGCAGAATTTGATGCAAAAATAGCACCCCTTGCACCGGTCAGAATCTATCTCGATATAAGCCATGGCGGCGGTCAGTTAGCCTCTTTAATTTTTTAGATTATATTAAAATAACGTACGGTATTATAAATATATACTCATTACAAAAATTAGTCAAGTAAAACTTTTACATCTTCTTATACACTGTACATATGATACGGTTTTCACGTCAAGAAAAAGAGCCCGGGCATGGAAAATTATTGGGTCTTTACAAAATCCGTTAATTGTTTCATCATCCCCGGCCCTTATCCACTTACCGGCGATACCAATCGGGGATTCCCGGATGCCGCGATCCCGCGGCCCCAAAAATCTGTTTGACAGATTGCTCGTTTCATTTCTTGGTAATAACGAGTTGATGAAACAGGGAGGAACTATGGCCAGTACCGATGTGAAGGTCGGAGAAAAAATCAAGAGTTTCCGCGAATCCATGGGCCTGTCGCTGGGCGACATGTCAGAAAAGACGGGCTTTTCCACCGCCTTCCTCTCGCAGCTTGAGAACCACCTCGTCTCGCCCCCGCTGGGCGCGATCATGAAGATCGCGCGGTGCCTCGGCATCGAGACCGGCAGGCTGTTCGACCAGAAAGGAAAAGCTCCCTTTACCATCGTCCGCAAGGACGAGCGCGTATCAACATCCCGTGTGGCGTCTAAAGAAGGCGTGCGGTACGGTTACTCGTACGAATCGCTCGCCCCGGACAAGATCAACAGGAAGATGGAGCCGTTCCTTGTCACGCTGGAGCCAGTGGCCAAGAAGGGGGTGCCCTACAACCACGATGGAGAAGAGTTCCTTTTCGTGCTCGAGGGCAAGGTGGAGATACAGCTCGGCGAGCACACTGACATTCTCGAGCCCGGCGACAGCATCTATTACGACTCGACCCTGAACCATCGCGTCGCCTGCGCGGACGACAAACCGGCGAAGATCATAGCCGTTATTTACGCGTAATCGTGCGTGGCCGGTTACAGGATTATCCGCTCGATAAAAAAATAGAACCAGGCCGCGCTCCCCAGGTACAGCAGCATCACCATGAAAGCGGCCCATACCTTCGCGGCAGGCCCCCTTCCCCGCACCCTCTCGTACGCGTATACGCATGACATACCGAGTATTATTTCGGGGACGATAATGTAGACCGCCGCGTGGCCTATCATGGTCACCTGTATCGCGTGCCAGGAAGGCAGCATCCAGACCGTCTGCTCTGAAATCCCGAATATAACCAGCGCCGCAACCGCGGCAGCGCCGTACGCTGCCCGGCCCGAGAACCTCTGCCGCACCCTCCCGGCCGTATATATGATAATGAAGACCGGGATCGTCCAGAGCCCGGCCATGTATCCCGATACGGTGCCGATCCTGGGAAACCCGTCCTCCGGAAATACCAGGACCCCGAGCTGTGCGGACAGGAACCAGTCGGGGCATACCTGGAAGACGCTCAGGATCAGGGCAAAGAGCCAGATACCGGTCCATTCCGCGTGACCGCGGAGCTTTGCCATGACCGGGAGCGCGATGTTGTAAGACAGCACCAGGATGAAAAGCTTCAGTCCCGCCCGGCAGCCGGGGACAAGCAGGACCGGCACGCACAGCACCGAGAAGACAATATGGAACAGCAGGGCGTCGCGCTCTTCCCGCGTCATTTCGATATCCCCGGTATATCGGCCGCTTCCCGTATGCGCTCTACCAGCTGGGCGAGGAGCTTCTCTTCGCTGTCCAGTGTCACGGTTATGGCCCTGGCCGGGCATGTCTCGGAGCAGCGGCCGCATCCCTTGCAGTCGGGGCCGATCACCGCCCTGCCGTCACTCATGCCGATGGCGGCCACGAAGCAGGAGTCAACGCACAGGCCGCAGCCGTCGCATTTCTTCGCGTCAACCGCGACCGAGATGCCGGGGAGCCTCCGGTAAGCGCCGTTAAGGTTCGGGCCCCGGTGCTTCATGTGGGTCCGGTACATGCAGTTCGCATCATCGCAGAAACAGATGAACATCAGGTCCCTGAAGCTGAGCCAGAAGCCGACCGGGTCAATCCAGACGTGTGCGACGTTGCCGATGAGCCCCATCTCGCCGGCCCGGCGGATGTGCGCGATCGCCTCTTCCGTCGTTACCCTGCGGCCATGCGAAGGATGCATTCGCCTGATTGCCGGTCCCATCGCCATGCAGCCGATCCTTCGCTCCGGCCCGGTTACCCGGTTATGGTTTCTGCAGATGCACTCATCCAGCACGAACTTTTCCCCGATCCTGGAAACGAGCTTTTCAAGAATGCCGCGGGGCAGCGGCACCGAATCAGGCAGGCTGATATGCGCGCTGATGGGCACGGAGGTAATCTCGTTAAAAGGCCGCCTGAAAAACGGGTTGATGATCCGTTTCAGGACCGGTAGCGCGCTCCATTTTTTCCCGGCGACAATAACCGGCCAGCTGAGCCGCACCATGAAACGCACCATTCGCTTACCCGGACCGTACGTGAACATAACCGCACCGTCTTATGACCGGATTATTCCCTTTTTCAGGGGCAACCACCAGGTAAATCCGAACAGGGTTGTTTTTACGATTACGACCGGTACGGGTATGTTCTTCTCCCTCCCGATCCTGAGGCTTGACAGGGGGATCTCCGCGATATGCAATGCAAGAAGCCCCAGGAATATAATCCATGAAAGAAGGCAATTATCCGGGAACAGGTAGTGCCCCAGCCATATGGAAAAAGCAAAAAGGCAGATGGAGCCGAACATTAAAAAATACCAGAAGCCCTTGCTGTTCAAAACACCCTCCGATAGAAGCGGCCCAACCACCGCATGATACAATCGTTCCGCACGATTACGGGATATGGTAGTCCGGCATAAACGTGCGCTGTCAATCACTAACTGCCCCGGCAGCGGATTAATTCAGGTCCGGTCGCGAAACAACGGCCCCCGTGACCGGGGGCCGTCCGTCTTTCCCGGCGCCGAAGCGCCTGATGAAGCCCGGGGCTACGGGGCTTTCCGCAGCGGCTTTTTCACTGCCGTATTGTCGCTCCAGCGGCCCATGTCAAAGGCCACCCGCGTCTCATCGTTCAGGGCAGCGTCAAGCGCGGTCCAGTAAAAGCGATAGTCGGTGGCGTCCACCTCGCCGTCCCCGCCGAACATGCTCATGATAAAATCGGGCATCCATCCGTCATCACTGATCGGGGCCATGTGGTCGGCCCGGAGGTCCGGGTTCCCGTAGGTATCGGTCTGGAGCTCGTACACCACCTTGGACGAAGCATTGATCAGGTACTGGTAGATTGACATCGCCTGGGAGGCAGGCGCCAGCGTATCGTCGTTTCCGGTCAGGATGATGACCGGGCATACGGTCGACCTGATCTTTGTCTTCCAGTCAATCTCGACGATGGTGACAAGGCCCTGCACAAAGGAGGGTATGCCCGCTTTGGCGTCGACGCAGGCATCTGCAAGAACAATGTTTTTCGGCGACCATGCAGCATTGGACCAGGAGACGGCGAGGAGCCCGCCCAGGGAATGACCGTACAGCGTGACATTGTTCCTGTCCGCTATCGCGCCGATCTTCGAGAAGGCGTTGTTTACACCGGCAACCGCGCGGGCAAGGTATTTGTTCTGGTCCGCGTCCGTCATCAGGTCGGAGACCAGGCCCAGCAGCCCGCCCTTGTTGAACTGCGGGTAGATGACGATATAGCCCTGCTTGGCCAGGTGCTCGATATGCGCCATGTAGATATCAGGTGCGATGCAGAGCTGCCCGTGCAGGAATACCACTACCGGCGCGGTGGCGCCGTTTTTCAGCCGGTCCGGGATATAGTACCAGACCCGTGAACCGTCACTGCCGCTGCCGAACACGATTTCCGTGAATCCATTGCAGATGTAATCCTCGCCAGACCCGTACCCGTATGCCGCTTTACCGGGAGGGGTCGGCTCGCTTTTGCCCATCGCGAAAACGTTTACACTGGACAGTATCACCGCCAGCATAAACAAGACTGCCAGAAATCTCGTTTTCATCATAAACCTCCACCGTGGATCTTTGATCAGCTTATCATGCATGATATCGAAATGAAAGATAACGCTGTAACTATTCCGAACTGGCCCGGATAATCACTTACCGGCCGGACGGTTTCGATAAATAAGCACAATAAGGCACCACCATGCAACGCAAAATCACAGATTCTGTATAAATGACAATATTGGACGGGAATTAATTCATTTTTTACGGTATTCGGTAGGAGTCTGCCCGGTGACATGCCTGAAAGCCCGGTTAAAAGTGGACAGGCTGTCAAAGCCGGTGGCAAGGGCCACGTCTATTATTTTGGCCTCCGGGTCCCTGAGGCGCTCGATCGCATCATGCACCCGGAGCTCGTTTATAAAATCGTTGATCTTCTTTCCGGTATATTCCCTGAACTGTCCGCTGAAATAGTTTGGATTCATGCCCACTGCCGCGGCAAGCCCCTCGCGGGAAATGTCAGACGTAAAATTCTCGCCGATGAACGTGATGATACTCTTCAGCTTTTCCTCGGTAGTCACCGTGATGACCTTCTTCCGGATCGTATCGATTTTTTTCTCGCCCACGTGTATCCGGTTATAGAGCGTCTTGAGAGAGAACATCCTCTTCTGATACTCCCTGGACCCCAGCACTGCGAAACCCAGTATGGCAAAGGGCGAGAAGTACGTAACGATAAGAAGCGAATACCTGCTGCCGATCAGGTAAAAAATTATTTCCAGCAGCCCGCCGGCGCTCAACAGGAACACCAGCACCAGGATCGCGATGAACTTGAACCGGTCCGGCCGCATGGCGTTTGTCCGCCAGGCCAGGTATGCAGCGTACGGGACAAAGATGAATATCAACAGCATGCTGTAAACCGGATTGATGTAAAAATTCAGTATAAAGCGGCTTGCGATGAGCACCATCCCCGAAACCACCAGGACCATGAGAAACGCGATCCAGTTGTATTCGTGGAGCTTGATCCGGTAGAGAGACTCGATAATCAGGATGAACAGGATGCCGAAAAGCGGGATAGCGATCATCAGCATTGACGATATCAGGTCGCGCCCGAACAGCTTGTAGGGCGAGAAAATTGTTATGATATACAGGGCGTTGAGGAGCTGCACCAGTATCTCGTACACGAAGAGCCGGTCCGTGCCGTAGAAGATCGAGACCGCGATCATCAGGAGGATGCTCCCTATCAGGAGGAGGAGTATGCCGATAGGCAGCTGGTTGAACATCAGGTCGAGAAAGTTCTTGAGCTTGCGGTACTCGATCTTGGGCTGGATATACACACCGTCGGGGAGCCCGCCGTACTCCATGCCGTATATGCCCAGGTAAATATAAATATTATTCTTCCCCCTCTGCAATATTCCCCTCGGAATGTTAAACCCCTCGGGATACTGCATGTTACCTATCTCCTCGGGCGTTTTTACGTCAATAAGATAGTCATTGATGAATATCTTGTAGGTGTACTGGATTCTCCCGATAGTGATGCCGTAGTATTTTCGGGGATCATCGCGTATGACGAACGTGCCCCTGAGCCAGGCATGCTGGAAATCCCGCCTGGGAGGATAGGGATACTTGAACTTTGAAGGTATCTCCAGCTTCTTCCATCCGCCGCGGTACCGCGCAGCTGCCAGCGAATCCTTCTGCATATACAGGACTTTCCACTCCGTCACCCGTATCGATTCCGGGATAGAGGGAAAGGCGGATATTCCGCCCGGGACCAGCAGGAAGAACGCAACGGCGATGAATAACCACTTTCTCATAACCAGTTCATGATCCCATGGTTTGTAAATTTGACAAGCATAAAATAATACTCCGGGCCCCCGGGGAAGACGTCCGGCATTCGGCTAACGGCGGGTGTATGCATGCCGCACGCATGCCACGCGCAATCACCTGTCGCAGGACCTGCAAACGTTCAGCTTCCGCATCTTCTCCCTGCATTGATCGCAGAGCGCGCCGGTCTCCCGGTCCACCGTGACAATGGTGCCCCTGGCGTCCCCCATGAGACATCGATCGACCGGGCAATGAGGGAGTCCAAAGGTATGCCCCAGCTCATGGTTCACCACCTTGACGAGACGCCGGTGGAACAGGCCCCGGGAAGCGCCGCGTGCGAGACGAAACGTCGAAACCACGCACGCCTGCCCTCCCATGGACCCGAGCCCGAAAATGCCCCAGTCGGCGATGTTACCCTTTGTCGTGGAGATGTCACGACCGGTCAGGCCCAGGACCTTGTCGTAGCTCCCGTAGCGTTCGGAGCCAAGATAGGCGAGCAGCTTCTCCGCCCGGTATCGCGCGTTGGAAGGGTAGTAGGCGGCGGCAGGCAGCCCCACCGGAGGAAGTATCGTTATTTCGAGCCGGTACGCGCCGGCGATCCCCGTTCGCACGCATTCGATCACGTCCCGGTCCAGGGACCCGAACGGCTGTATCGCCAGGCGGAGGTCGGCCTCCCCCCGGACCGTGCATGATACGGCCGCAATCAACGCCGCCCCCAGCGGCAGCAGCGCTTTCCCCGGCCTACTTCTCCCCAGTGCTGAAACGGAGGACCAGTTCATACACCCCCTCGCTCAAATGCTTCTCAATGTCCGGGAACATCTTTTCGAACACATGAAGCATGGGACGGTTTTCTGCGAGGACCTCGGCCGTAAAGCCCAGCAGGCCCTCTCGTTTGGCCAGGAGTATCAGGTACGAAAGAAGCTCGCTCCCCACGCCCCGGTTCTGCATGGTGTCTGCAACCGCGAAGGCCACTTCCGCGACGTGGCTTTTCTCATCCTTGATCATCTGGCCCATGCCGGCGAGCACTTCCCTTCCGCCGGGCTCCAGGATGAACGCCAGGAGCACCAGCTCCTTCGTGTAATCAATCACCACGAAGTCCTGCCGCCGCTCGTGGGGCATATCAAGCCGCGAGGACATGAAGCGGCGCTGGAAGCTCTGGTCAGAGAGGGAGTAGAACAGGTCTTTGACCAGCGTCTCGTCGTTGATGTTCACCGGCCGTATCTTCAGCGTGGTGCCCTGACGGGTCGTCCGTATGGTTTCCACATGCACGGGGTACTCGCCCCGCTTGCCGGGGATGAAGGCCTGGTCCCTGTAGATCAGCTTCAGGCGCTTGGCTTCATCGATGAGCGCGGGCCTGAATTTCGGGTGCGCGATGGCAATGAGGTCCATGGCCCGCTCCCGTATGTTCTTTCCGTGGATGTAGGCGATGCCGTATTCGGTGACGACGTAGTTGATATCGCCCCGGTTGAGGGTCACACCGGTGCCCGGTTCGAGGAAGGGCACGATCCGCGAGACCTCGCCGTTCCGCGCCGTGGACTGGAGTACCAGTATGGTATTCCCGCCCGGCGACAGCAGGGCGCCGCGCATGAAGTCGGCGCTCCCACCGATGCCGCTGAAAAACTGGTTGCCGATCGACTCCGCCGTGGCCTGGCCCGTCAGGTCAATCTGGAGCGCCGCGTTGATGGCCCTCATGCTGTTGTTCTGCGATATGACGAGGGGGTTGTTGGTGTAGCTTATGCGTTTAAACTCGATAAACGGGTTGTCATCGATATATTCGTACGTATCTTTAACGCCCATGCAGAAAGCGGCAACCGTCTTGCCCCGGTCGAGAGACTTCCTCGAATTGTCCACGACCCCCTTTTTGATAAGATCGGCCATCGACTGGGTGAGGAGCTCCGTGTGTATCCCCAGGTTGTTCTTCTCGCCCATGCTGCTGACAATCGCGTTGGGCATGCTCCCGTACCCCACCTGGATGGTGTCGCCATCGTTGACAAGGCTGGCAACATGCCGGCCGATCTGCCGGGCGATCTCGTCCGGCACGGCGGGGTCGTATTCCAGCAGCTCTTCATCGTGGAATATTACGTAATTTATTTTTTCAAGGCTCAGGAAGGTATCACCGTGTACGCGGGGCATCCTCGGGTTCATCTGCGCGATGACCAGGGACGCGTTTTCAATAGCGTCCATGCAGATGTCCACGCTGATGCCCAGGCTCACATACCCGTTCTGGTCCGGGAGCGAGGTCTGGATGAGGGCCACGTCTATGGGGATCATCTTGCTCCGGAACAGCTGCGGTATCCGCGACAGAAAGATCGGCGTGTAATCGGCCATGCCCTCGTTCACCGAGCCCCGGGTATTGTCCCCCACAAAAAAAGAATTGTGCCTGAAGTTGGACCCGAACTTCTGCACCGCGTAGGGGGCGACGCCCAGCGTCCATACCTGCATCAGCTCCGCGTCCACGATCGCCTTGGGATGGGACTCCGCGAACCGCACCATTGAGTTCACGAGGTATTGCGGCTCTCCGCATGCGGTGCTGATGAATATGCGGTCGCCGCGGTGTATGTTGGCGAAGATTGTATCCTCCTCGACGAATTTGTCCGGATACCGCTTCCTGCATATATCGAAATAGTCGCCCCGCCGTCTTTCCATGCCGTGGTCCTCCGTGATAGTCTGAGCCATTCCGCGCGTGCATAGTGGCGTGCATCACACCATATACTATATACTATATAAAACATCCCATTATTTCAAGGATAAAATTAAACCGTCCCCGGTGTCAATTTTATATTGACGATGACCACGTGATCTGCTCCCATTCCTCCATGTTTTCACTGGATATGATTCAGACCCTCGCGTTCGCCGGCCTGGTGATGTTCCTGGGCTACGGCCTCAGGAAGATAGTGCCGCCCCTGGCGCGATACAACCTGCCCGCTCCGGTAATCGGCGGGTTCGTGGTCGCGCTTGTCCATATGGCGTCGCGCGGCCTTGGAGCAGCGCCCTTTTCTTTCGATACAGCACTGCAGACCCCCCTGATGACGGCCTTTTTCACCACGATCGGTTTCGGGAGCAGCCTCTCCCTGTTTAAAACGGGAGGGCCTAAAATTATCACCTTCTTTATTATAGCAACGATCTTCACACTGCTGCAGAATGCCATAGGAATTGCCGTGGCGGTACCGCTGGGCCAGCACCCCCTCTTCGGCGTGCTCAACTCCTCCGCAACGCTCGTGGGAGGGCCCGCCACCGGTCTCGCGTTTGCGCCCCTGTTCGAGAAAGCCGGGGTCGCCGGAGCCTCGTCGATGGCGGTGGCGTCGGCCATGACCGGCATTATCTTCGGCGGCCTCATCGGCGCGCCGATCGGGACCCGGCTCATCGAGCGGTTCCGGTTGAAAGGAGACGGTGCAGCCACCATACAGGTCCAGCCTGCAACCGCTGAAAACGTGGTCGAGAACGTCCTGTCCGAGTCCCGGGAGATCGCACCCGCAGGCGAGGACCGGGAATCGTACGTGATGCTCAAGAGCATCGTTGTCATACTGGCTGCCATGTGGGCGGGACACTGGATCAGCGCGGGCTTCACCGCAGCGGGGATAACCCTGCCAGGCTATATCGGCGCCATGTTCGCTGGCGCCATCATCCGCAACCTTGCGGACGTAACGGGTATCCTGTCACTGTCACAGCGCTCGATAGACGACATCGGCACCGTTGCGCTCGCCCTTTTTATCGCCATGGCCATGATGACGCTCAAGCTGTGGGAGCTGGCGGCCGTGGCCCTGCCCATGCTTGCAGTCATCGCCGCGCAGGTGCTGGTTGTCGGAGTGGCGTGCTTCTGGCCCCTGTTCAGGCTGTTCGGGAGGGATTATGATGCCGCGGTCACCTGCGCCGGCTTTTGCGGATTCATGCTCGGCACAACCGCCAACGCCATGGCGAGCATGGAATCGCTCGCCGAGCGGTACGGCCCGGCGCCGCGCGCTTTTTTGGTCGTGCCGATCGTCGGTGCTTTCTTCATCGACTTCACCAACGCGATTATCATCACGGGGTTTATCAACTTTTTCCGATAGGTCCACACGCGCGATAGCCCCGCAAACCAATGTCATCGCGAGCTCAGCGAAGCGCGCCCCGGCTGCACTTCGACGTTGCTCAGTGCAAGCGCTCGGCAACCAGCTGGTCCCCGAGCGTAGCCGAAGGGTGCTTTGTCGTCCCGGTTTCATCCGGACCCCTCGCCATGTCCCCGCGGCATCCCCCTACAGGTACTGTATCAGCTGTATTATCACTCCGTCCGGGTCCCGGATGAACGCGATCTTCCGGTCCGGCCTGAATTGCGAGGGGGGCAGCATGAACTCCACGCCTTTTTCCTCAAGGTCCGCCGCGGTTGCCGCGATGTCTTCAACCGTGAAACAGAGATGATAGAGGCCCGAGTGCTCGCGCATGTCGGCCTGGGTGTCAGTCGGCCCGCACGGCTCGATTTCAATCTTCACCGTGTCGTTGCCGACGAAGTGGAACAGCTTCCCCAGGACCTCGACCTCTTCCAGCTTACGGAAGCCGAGAATGTCACAGTAAAAATGGAGCGACCGGTCGAGGTCGGCGGTCTTTATTCCCGCGTGGTTCCAGCGCATCTCAGCCTCCGAATTTTACCTTTGTCAGCCTGAAGCACTCGGCCGCAACGTCGAGCGTCTTCCCCAGGTCGGCGTCGGTCAGCGCGGCGCACACGAACCAGTTGTGGTGCGGGTGAAAGAATATCCCGCGCCGCGCCGCCTCGCCGCAGAAGTAGCGGTTCTTTTCGTGCGGCGTATCGTTTTCGAAATTCATGTAGGGCATCGCGGGCAGGCCCGTGAGCCTCACGGCCATGCCGGCCGCGGACGCGGCGTCCGCAAGCCCCTTCATGAGCTTCGAGCCCATGGCGGCTATCTTCTCGATCACGCCGCTCGCCCTGTTTTCCTCGATCGCGGCGAGCGCCGCCGCGAACGGCACGCCGGAGAAGAAGTGCGTTCCCGTGAAGTAGACTTTTGTCGCCGCCTCCATGAGCTCTTTCTTCCCCATCGCGACGGCGATCGGGTAGCCGTTGGCCATGGCCTTGCCGAAACACTGGAGGTCGGCGTCGTACCCGTACCACTTCGCGCTCCCGGACAGGTTCAGCCTGAATCCGCAGCGCACGTCGTCGATGATGACCTTGAACCCCTCGCTCTTCGCGAGCGAGTTCACCGCGCTGACGAATTCCTTCGTCGGGAGCTCCTGGTCAATGAACGCGTCATGCCGGTGCGGCGTCAGCATGATCGCCGCGATGTTCCCTTTGTTCGCCTCGACCGCGTTCTTCAGGGAGGCGGGGTCATTGTAATCGATGTAATGAACGTGCGCCTTCCACTCCTCGGGGATGCCCGCCCCGTGGGGCTGGCACCAGGCATGGGAGCCGTGGTACGATCCCCTGGCCAGAATGACCTCCCACTTCCCGGTCGCCACGCGCGCCACGGCTATGGAGTACGAGGTGACGTCGGAGCCGTTCTTCCCGAACACGCACCAGTCGCCGCCCTGGACGGTCGCGGTCATCTTCTTCGCCAGCGGAAGCCACAGGTCGCTCGGGAGCGTGAAGCAGTCGGCGTTCTTCATCTGCTCCGCGACGGCGGCCTCGACCTTCGGGTTTTTCAGGCCAAGCAGGTTCGTGCCGAACGAGCACATGTAATCGATATACTCATTCCCGTCCACGTCCCACACGCGGCAGCCCTCGCCCCTCTTGATGAAAGCCGGGTAGGAGCCGAAGGTGAGGAACCGCGGGGTCCGCGGCCCGTAGATGCCGCCCGGGACGTACTTCTGGGCCTCGTCGAACAGCTCGTAGGATTTCGTGAATTCGTACAGCTTCATGACACATACCTCCTGGTGCTATTCCTGTTTAAAACGGCAGATTATGGAGAATATAGGCGATCCCGATGCCGAGATACGTGCCCTCGACCCAGCCTATGATGCCGGTCACCACCCCGGTAATGACGATTTCCCTGTTCTTCAGCGCGGCCGCCACCATCGGCACAAGCGGCGGGGAGCAGATCCCGGCGACCGACGTGACAATCACCGTGTCAGCGTCGATCTTGAACATTCGCGACAGCGCGACATGGAGCAGGAGACAGACTACTATGGTAAACGTGACGTAGACGAGCATGACCGGCGCCGTGGAGAGAAGCTTCTGCACATCCGCCATGGAGCTGACCACGAGGCTGAAAATGAGGATGAAATAATTTCCCAGCTGGTAGGTCATCCTGATGCTCCTTATTTTCGGAATGAACGAGAAGACAATGCCCAGAGACGCGATGACCAGGATCGCAACGACGAACGCCACATCCTCCTTGAAGACAAGGAAGGAGAGCGCCCCGATGACAAATACGAGCAGCGCAAGGCCAAAGGCGCCGAAAAGCGGGACGAGTATGTCTTTTTTAAATATTCCCTGGTATGAATTGAAGTTGAAGTCCTCGGTTATGGCACCGGTATCCGCCGGTTTGAAGGGCGGCAGCACTTTTAAAAAAATCCTCTGCCCTATGGTCATGAGAAACAGCAGGTATACGGACGAAACAACGACGTCCGAGGTATGGGCCGCGAGGTAGAGGGTGCGGTCGGTCTGGAGGGCCGTTGCGATCGCCCCCAGGTTTATCGTGCCCCCGGTGTATACCCCGACGAACATGCCGGCTATTTTCCATGTTTCGCCACCGACATAACTCCTGAAAATATAAAAGCCCGCTGTCGCGATTATCACGATCGCGAGGGTCTGGAGCATGAAGGAAAGTATCGATTTGCCCGCCAGCCTCGTCCAGCGCCTGATATCGAGCGA
>Ga0116149_1000395_pt1 | contig 57034 bp, 36 predicted proteins | sample AD_UKC057_MetaG_FD_89787 | JGI IMG/M metagenome (GOLD analysis project Ga0116149, IMG submission 89787) | Active sludge microbial communities of municipal wastewater-treating anaerobic digesters from USA - AD_UKC057_MetaG | ecosystem: Engineered > Bioreactor > Anaerobic > Digestate | place: USA...
GCAGCATGAACAGGGCGTAGATCCCCAGCAGGAAGAGGGAGAAGCTCAGGGCGATGACCTTCATGAGGTTGCGGGCGGCGACCTCGCGGAGACTGGGCTTCCGCCCCTCGTCGCCGACCACGCGGAGGCGGAAGAGCATCTTGCCCAGGGTGGCCTGGAAGTAGAACTCCATCAGCGTGGAGTAAAGCAGGAAGCCCGTCATGCCCGAGATCACGCACCAGGCGAGGGCGTCGGGCAGGACCGTGCCCTCCATGATCTGCCTGGCGTGCTGGTCGACGTTCGTGCCCGGCGGCAGGAGGACCAGGTACGCGCCGCTGGCCAGGAACATGAACGGCAGGAAATCCAGCAGGCCGGCCAGGAAACGCGAGGCAATAGGCGCGGGCCCCTGGCTGGGCGGCAGGCCGAACGGCTTGGGCAGCGTGCGGGGGCGCATGAGGAACATCATCGTGAACGCCCCGGCCAGCAGGAGATAGCGGAAGATCTGGAGGTACAGATCGCCGTTGCCCCGGTCGGGGCCGGCGAATGCGTCGCTATCGTGGACGGCAGGGATCTCGCCGCTGAGATCGCAGTAGCCCATGCGGGTCTGCCCCTGCTCCTGCCAGAGCAGGGCGATCTGGTCCGCCAGGACGGCTGCCGTGGGCAGGGCGTCGGCCGACCACAGCAACGGACTGCCCGCCAGGCGGATGGTCTGCGAAGTGAAGCCCTCTTCAGCGATGGCCAGCGTGTGCAGACTGACCTGAAGCCGGTCGGACGCCGGTTGACTCGGCTGCGTCGCCTGCTCGGGCGCGGCGGGGGGCGAGGCCGCCAGCAGGGTCAGCCGTCCGTGCACGTTCAAGGCGGCCAGCGGGAGAGAACCGTCGAGGGCCTGGCCCAGCGGCACGCTGCGCCAGCGGGTCCGTTGGTCCCAGGCGAGCAGGCGGCTGTCGGGCCCCTGGGCGATCAGGATGTACAGAACATCTCCCACGACCACCGGCAGGATGCGGTGTTCGCGGGCCAGCAGGACGCCCTGGGTCTCGTCCACATACTCCCAACTGGATCCCAGGGCCTCGTAGACGGCCAGATTGACCATCTGCATGGGCTGACCGCTGGCGGACCGGGGGACCGGTTGTGTGGAGGGGGAAGCAGTGACGCTGGCGCGGGGGGGACCTGGGTCACTGAAGTGACCAGGCCGGGTGGTGGGCGCGGTTGTAGGCGCGGTTGTGGGGGCGGTCGCGGGTGAGGTCGCGGGCGCGGTGGTGCGGGAGGGGCGAGTGGGCGGGGCGGGGATGGGCCCGGCCGGCCTCTGCACGATCGCGACCAGGGCGTCCTGGGGGGCTCCGGCCAAGCCCTTGCCCGCACAGATGGCCACAGGAGGCGTGTTGTCGTCCCAGCGGTGCACGCCGCGCGGCGAGAGCCCCGGCAGGGCATTGCCCTCCATGTCGTAAATGACGTAAAGCCCGCCCTGTCGGAAGAAGGCGTGAAGGTTCTTGTCGATGGCTGCCGCGGTCACCAGCTCGCCGCCCAGTTCGCGGGCGACCGCGTTCCAGTCCTTGTTGGGCAGCTTGGCGGCCAGGTCGAACGCGCGCTCGCCGGATCGCACCAGCCAGAGCGACTCGTCGCTGCCGGTCAGGCGGTGGGAGGGCGAGGGGGCGGCAGCGGCGACGGCGGACAGGACCAGGACGAGCAGGGGGGCCAGGCGCGTCATTTCTCCGAGGCCTCCAGATGTTTGTCGACCTGGGTGACCTGGTCGCTGCGGAAGGCGCCGATCTCGCCGTCCTCGTCGAACAGGTTGGCCGCCTCGGGATACCAGTGTTTCGTGCTCATTTCAGTCAAAACGATGTGGACGCTGCTGTGTCGCATCGGCCATTCGATTTGGATGTCCGTGGGGACGACGGCGGAGTCGCCTTCCTTCGTCCCGGGCCCGGTGATCTTGACCGGGCGGTAGTCGTCGAGGCGGGCGTGCATGATCCGCCGCCCGTCGTTGTCGAAGAACGCCAGGTGCGTGGGCCGGCTGGGCACCTTGCGGTCGTGCAGCCAGGGCAGGTAGATCTCGCGACGGAAGAGGATCTTCCGCGAGACGGGCTGGCGGTCGAGATAGGTCAGGGCGTACTCGCAGCGGGTGGCCCGGCAGAGGTCGCCCGGCTGGTCCACCATGGACAGCGCCACCAGCGGCGGCTGGCTCAGGTCCGCGGGCAGCTCGACGGCGCCCAGGACGGCCAGGAGTTGATTCGGGTCGATGGGCAGGGCGATCACGCCGGGCGCCCCGGCGAAGCGGTGCCGGCCCCACCAGCAGCCGGCGTTGGAGCCGAAGCGGTACCACATGTAATACGCGCCCTGTTCGACGCTGCTGCCGATGCGGAACAGCTCCACCGACGCGGTCTCGCGTCCGATCAGCACAAAGTCGTGAGGTCCCTGCGGGGCCTGGGCGTTCTTGGACAGCAGCAGCAGCCCGTTGGGGCTGGCCGCCGGGAGGGTCGAGCCCCAGCTCACCGGCAGGCCGCCCGGGCCGGGGAAGGTGACGCGGATCTTGACGTACCCCCACAGCCGCGGCATGACCGAGGCGTTGGCGTTGTAGGCGCTGATGATCTCTTCCAGGGGCACGACCTCGGTGGGGCACTTGGCGCACCCGCCCAACGCCGCCAGGGCGAGCAGAACTGCCGTCGCCGTTTTCGTCGCGGTTCTCACAGGTCGCCCTCCATGATCTGGCTGAGCTGGCCGCTCACCTCGGCGATCTTGAGGTCGTCCATCTTGGGGTCGATCACCTCGTGGACCTGGTCGCTGCCCTTGAAGTGCATCTTCCAGACCTCGCTGCCGTCGCCGAGTTTCTGCATCCGGTCGTAGACCAGCAGCTTCTTGCGCCACAGGACCAGGGCCAGCACGTAACGAAAGTTGATCTTGGCCGGGGCGTCGGCGCCGGCCAGCCGCTCGAACAGGTTGACCAGGATGGAATCGTCCACCAGCAACCTTTTCTTCTCCTGAGGCTGGGGGATCCGGGTGCGCCAGACGCCCACGACGTTGGGGTCCTGGGCCAGCTCGTTGTCCCAGCAGGCGGTGCAGAAGTCTCGGCGCACCAATTCGTCGCTGTCGTCGCGGACGGTGGCGACGATCTCCTGCCCCGGCTCGATCGGCCGCTGGCAGGCGGTGCACAGGCTGCCGGGTCTGGCAATGTTGAATTCTTTAGCCACGGCTTGGCGCTCACGTGTTCAGGACAGGTGCTCTCTGGCGGCCTGTTCGATCTCGTCCAGGATTTGGTACGCCCTGGCGCAATCGGCGGCTGAGCCCTGGCGGATCTCATCGGCCTGGGCCTTGTCGGCGACCTGGGGGACGTTGATGCGGACGTTGTAATCGCTGAGGCGGGTGACGGCCGCCGCCAGGACGGCCGAGGCCATCAGGTCCGTGATCAGCCAGGGGTTGACCTTGTCCTCCAGCTCGCGGAGATCGCCCAGCAGGGCCAGGGCGAGCTTGGCCGCCTCGCGGGGGACGTTGATGGCGGCGGCGACGGCGACCTGGACGGCCTCTTCCTTGGCCGGGCCGTCGGGCTGCTTCTGGGCCTCCTGGTAGAGGCTGTAGGCGGCCATGTCGTCCTCGACGAGGTCGGCGAACATCGTCCGGGCGTGGAGCAGTCGCCCGGCCAGGTGTTCGTAGTAGGCCTCGTGTTCGGCGAACTTCTTCTTGCCCCGGGTGAAGGCCAGGGCCATCTCGCCCAGGGCGGTTCCCAGCATGCCCACCGCGCCGGCCACGCTCCCGCCGCCGGGCGTGGGCGTCTTGGCGGCGGTGGCGGCGGCGAAGTCCCGCACGGACCGTCCCAGAATGTCGCTCTGTTGACTCACGTTCTTCTCCCAAACGCTGCAGGCTGCGGGCTTCTGACTACCGGCTACTTCTCCACCACGTCCGGCTTGGGCGTGGTCACCGTCACCACGTACGGGGGCGAGAGGTACTTCTTGCCCGCGGCGGCTACGTCGGCCGGCGCGATCTCGCGGTAGAGCTTCAGCATTCGCTGGCGGAAATCGTAGCCCAGATCGTACGTCTCGTCCAGCGCCGCCGACAAGGCCAGGCTGGACATCTCCTGGTTGTCGAGGATCTCGGCCGTCGCGATGGTGTTCACCGCCCGGTCGATCTCGGCCTGGGTCGGGGTGTAGGTCGCCGCCCGCGTGAGTTGTTTCTCGATGATCCCCACGACGTTGGCGGCCTGCTCGGGCTGGCAGGCGGCGTAGGTCAGGAACGCGCCGGGCGCCAGGCCGGGCCAGTTGTACGCGTGCACCACGTAGACCAACTGCTTGCCCCGCAGTTCCTCGTGCAGCCAGCCCGCGGGCAGTTGATAGCCGCTGATGATGGTGTCCAGCACGTTCAGGGCCAGCCGCTCCTTCACGTCGTGTACCGTCAGGCCGGGGTGGCCGACCATGATGGCGGCCACCTTGTTCCGGGTGGGCAGGACGTACCGCTCTCCGCCCTTCTTGACGGTCCGCGGGGCGACCGTGGGCAGTACCACCTGTCCGCCGGGCATCTTGCCCAGGAACGTGCGGATCTTCTCGCGGGCGGCCTTCGGGTCGAACTTGCCGTAGATCGCCAGGCAGCTCGATCCCGCGTGCACGGTGCGGCGATAGTGTTCGCGGACCTGCTCGACGGTCGCCTTCTGGAGCACCTCGATGCGCCCGGTCGGCATCAGGGCGTAGGGCGAGCCCTCGAAGAACTTGCCGAAGAAGAACTTGCGGGATTGGGTGGACCACTCCTCGTCCACCTGCTTGGCTGCGTCGATCAGGATCGGGCGGAGGATCTCCAACTCGTCCTTCGTGAAGTCCGGGCGGACGACGATGTCGGCGAAGACCTCCAGGGCCTTGTCGAAACGGTCCTCCAGCACCGTCGCCTGCCAGTAGAAGCTGTTCGAGCCGCACGCGCCCCGGACGCTGCCGCCGGCCTCGTCGAAGAACTCCGCGATCTGCCTGGCGCTCCGTCCGGCGGCGCCCTTGGTGCTCAGCGACATCGTCAGCGAGCCCAGGCCGTTGGTCTGCGCGTCCTCGACCATCAGTCCGCCCTTGGTCACCATCGCCATCGACACCAGGCCGACCGCGTCGTTGGGCGCCAGCACCACCCGCAGGCCGTTGTCCAGCGTGAACGTCTCGGGCCGCCCGGCCTCCTTCCGCTGGGCGGCGGCCTCGGCCGAGGCGAACTTCGACGCGGGCACCATGCGGGTGATGGCCATCCGGTCGAACGTGAAGTACTTGCCCGCCGCCTTCTGCACCTGCTCGCCGGTCACCGCCTGGATGCGGTTGGTGTAGTTCCGGGAGAAGTCGATGTCGCCCGTGGCCATGTAGTCGCTGGCCAGCGTTTCGGCGATGCTCTCGACCGTTTGCTGCGAATGGACGTAGGCGGCGGTCTTGCGCCGCTTGGCCCGCTGGAGTTCGGCGGCGTCCACGCCTTCCTTGATGATCAGCTTCAGTTCGTCCAGGATGGCCTGCTCGGCCTGGTCGGCCTTGTCGGCCGCCGATCGGAACATGATGGCGAACGACCCGGTGCCCCACGCGGGCGTCCAGGAACTGCTGGCCACCGAAGTGACCAGCTTCTTCTGGCGCTGGACCTTCTCGACCAGCCGGCTGGAGGCCCCGCCGGTCAGCAGTTCGTCCAACACGTCCAGGGCGTAGAGGTCGCCGTGGACCAGCGGGATCGTCAGGAAGCTCATGTGCTGCAAGGTTTCCTGGAGGGCGGGGTGGGGGTGGACGATGCGGCTGACGCCCGCCAGCGGGCGGACGGGGGGCAGGTCGTGGCGGACGGCCCGTCCGCGGGGCATCGGCGCGAACGCGCGACGCACCTGTTCGAGCGCGCCGTCGACGTCGACGTCGCCCGCCACCACGAACACCATGTTCTGGGACGCGTACATCAGCGCGTGGTAGCTCTTGACGTCCTCGAGGGTCACGCGGCGCAGCGGGTCCATGAAACCGATCACCGGGACCGCCGCAGGGTGGCCCGCGTACACGTTGGCCGAGTGCGCGTACCAGATCTGGCGGTCGGGGTTGTCCTTGCCCATCTCCAGCTCGCGCTGCACCACCCCGTGCTCGCGCTCGAAGTCCTCCTTCCGGATCTCGGCGTTGACCATCCAGTCGGCGATCAGGTCCACGCAGGCGCTGGTCTGCGTGGCCGCCGCCGAGATGTAGTACATCGTGTGGTCCAGGCTCGTGTAGGCGTTGGACTGCCCGCCGATGGCTTCGATGGTGGGGCGGGTGGATCGAGCGGGCCCGCCCTCGTCGTCCGTCACGGCGCCCTTGGCCACCAGGTGCTCCAGCAGGTGGCTCAGGCCGCAGCCCAGCCACTGGCCCTCGTACAGCCCGCCCGCCTGGACGTGGGCGCTGACGGTGACCACCGGGCTGGACCGCACGGGCTTGATGATGACCGTCAGGCCGTTGGACAGCTTGGCCACCACCGCGCCCTGGGCGTGCTGCACCAGCGCGGTCACATCCAGCATCTCCGGCGACGCGGGCGCGGGGCGCGTGGTCGCCGCGGGCGGCTCGGCCGCCGGAACGAGCGACGGAGTCAGAAGTCCGCAAACGAGCATGGCTGCGGCTAGCGCGTATCTGGCAATCATGATGCTGTTCCTGTACGGGACCGGGCCGGTCCGCGGGGCCCGGTCCGTCCGGGGCCCGCCGACTGCCTCGCGTCCCGCTTCCATCTTAGCGCTGTCGGAACCGACCGCGCCGCTGCGACGACCGACTCCAGTTCGCGGGCAAGGCCCGCCGGAAACCTCCCCCCAGGGGGCAGGCCCGTGGACGGTCGCGGCCCTCACTGGGTGGGGCTGGGCGGCTCGGTTTCGACGTCGTTGAGGTAGGCCAGCGTGCGGTCCAGTTCGCTCTGGAGGTGGCGCACCCGCAGCAGGCTGCGGACGCGGGTGGTCAACTCCAGGCGGTTGACCGGCTTGGTGATGAAGTCATCGGTCCCGCTCTCGACCCCGCGCTCGATGTCGCCCAGTTCGTTCAGCGCCGTGACCATGATGATCGGGATGTCGCGAGTGGCCGGGGCGCTCTTGAGCTTGCGGCAGACCTCGAAGCCGCTCATCCGCGGCATCATGATGTCCAGCAGGATCAGGTCCGGGCTCTCCCGCGAGACCTTCTCCAGGGCGTCGATGCCGTCGACGGCCGTCGCGATCTGACAGCCCAGCTTGTCCAGGTAGGCCACCAGCAGCTCGAGGTTCTGGGGGTTGTCGTCGACGACCAGGACCTTGCTCTGGGCGATCTTCGCGTCTTCGGAGGCTGTCGGTTCGCTCATGTTGTTGCTCTCCATGGCCGGGCATGACGCCCCGGCAAAGGAAAGAGCCTAGCCAATGACGGCCCAAATAGCAACCCCGCTCCCGGCGGAACCCCAGCCCAGGCCCGCCCGACGGGCCTCGCGGGGACGCCTCAGCCGACAGGCGAGACGCCTGTCGTACCATCGCCCGACGCGCCTTGCGGCCGGGGATGTCCCTGGCCCGCCGCCGCGTACCACGTGTAGAATGTGCGTCCGAATCGGAGACAACCGCATGACCATGAACACATCGATCCGCACCGGCCTGGCCGCCGCGATGCTGTGGGCCCTGGCGGCCGCCGCCCCGGCCGGCCAGACCCAGCCCCAACGACGCGAGTGGACCGTGGACGGCACGACCCGCGAGGCCCTGGTGTGCGCACCCGCATCAGCCGCCAAGACCGACTCGCCGCTGGTCTTCGGCTTTCACGGGCACGGCGGGACCATGCGCAATGCCGCCGCCAGCTTCCGCCTGCACGAGTGCTGGGGCGAGGCCGTCGTCGTCTACATGCAGGGCCTGCCCACGCCGGGCGCCCTCACCGACCCCGAGGGCAAGAAGCCCGGCTGGCAGAAGGCTGTCGGAGACCAGGGCGACCGCGACCTGAAGTTCTTCGACGCCGTCCTGGCCTCGATGAAGAAGGACTACAAGATCGACCCCAAGCGCATCTACGCCACGGGCCACTCCAACGGCGGGGCGTTCACGTACCTGCTGTGGTCGGCCCGGGGCGAGACCTTCGCGGCCGTCGCGCCCTCCGGATCGGCCGCCCGCAACGCACGCGAACTCAAGCCCAAGCCCGCCCTGCACCTGGCCGGCAAGACCGACCCGCTGGTCCGCTTCCGCTGGCAGGAACTGATGATGCAGGCGGTCCGCCGCATCAACGGCTGCGAAGAGACGGGCAAGCCGTGGGCCTCCAGCGGCGACCTGACCGGCACGATCTACCCGTCCAAGGGCGGCACGCCGCTGGTCACGCTGATCCACCCCGGCGGCCACAAGTTCCCCCGCGAGGCGCCCGAACTGATCGTGCGGTTCTTCAAGGAGCACGGCCCATAACTCGCCGGGGGCAGTTGTCCGCAAGCGCATTGCAGGCGTTGCGAAACGCCCGACGGCGCCGCCACAGATGTTGTTGAGCGCCGGGGATCCTTCCAGACGTCCCGAGAACTACTCCACCTGCACGCACACGTGGCCGGTGGCTGTCTGGCCGTGACGATCGGTCCGCCGGACGCGGACGAGATACTGGCCCGGCTTGGCGTAGCGATGCTTGAGCACGGCGTAGCCGTCCTTGGCCAGGTGCTTGACGTTGCCGTCGCTCTTGCTCTGTTGCGACGGGCTGTGGTCGCCGAAGTCCCACGTCTCTTCGCCATCTGTCGTGGCGAACGTGCGGACCTTGAAGGTGATCTCGTCGCCCGCGTGCAGGCCGAGCGTGGGATGACAGGTCACGTGAATGGCGGGCGGGAAGGGCTTGGCCTTGTCCCGGTCGTGCACGTGGACGATGGCGAAGTCGTACTCGCTGTGCCCGGCGGAGTCGGTCACCTTGAGCACCTCGCTGTAATAGCCGCTCTTGTCGTAGGTCCGCCGGACAGTCGCTCCGGACGCCTTCGTGCCGTCGCAGAAGGTCCACTCGTACGAGACGATCCGGCCTTCGGCGCTCCATGACCGCGAGCCATCCAGCGTGACGGTCTGTCCGGTCCGGATCAGGTGGTGGGGGCGGGCGACGGCGATCAGCTTGGGCTTCTGCTCGCGGAGGTAAGCCTCCCAGGCGAACGCGTAGGCCTCCTGGCAGCCCCACAGGCCGGAGGGCTGTCGGCAGAAGATGTCGAAGTGCAGGTGCGTCCACCCGCCGCTGCCGCCCTCCTTGCCCAGCAGCCCCAGCCGGGCGCCCGCCTTGACCGTCATGCCCGGCTTGATCGACGCGTCGATGGCGAAGAAGTGGCTGTAGCGGTAGTACCATCCGCGGGCGTCCAGGATGTACACCACGTCGTATCGCGGCTTGACCGGCGTGCCCTCGTGCCCGTCGAGCCGGGCAGCGCCCACCGAGACCACCAGGCCGTCGGTCGCGGCGACGACCTCCGTGAGGGCTTCGCACCCGCCGAAATCCAGACCGTAATGGTAATAGATCCTGCGGACCTTGGGGTCGTCGCAGGCGTTGACGTAGCAGGGCTCGTTGGCCATCTGGGTGGACGAGGCGAACCACCGCTGGCGAACGGGGTAGCGGAAGGTATCCGGGCGGACGAGGGGTGAGCGGGCCGGCCAGAGACGCAGGCGGGCGTCGGTCCGCAGTCCCCAGGCGTCGGAGGAACTGTTGGCGGTGAAGCCCCGGGTGATGGGGCAATCGATCCGCACGCCGCCCAGCTCCTGCGGCAGGCGGTAGGTGGAGCAGGTGAGCCAGCCTTCCCGGCCGTTGACCTCGACGCGGACGCGGGCGTCGCGCACGGCCTGGCGGAGGTCGTCGCACGTCTCCTTGAGTTCCAGCAGCTTCACCGTGGCCTTGCTGCCGTCGCACAGCTCCAGCTCGCGCGACTCGCCCAGGTTCAGATCGATCGCGCGGACCAGCGGCTGGAGGGTCGGCGCGGGGGGCTCGGCGAGGATCGGCAGGGCCAGTGCCAGGACCGTCAGGCACGTCAGCAGGCGCGTGGGCATGGCGGAGTCCTTTCAGGTAGTCCTGGAAGTGATAACTCGCGGAGGCGCGGCCTTATTTCGGTGCGGTCATGCCGTGGCAGAGCGGCCGGGGGAGGCTAGCGCGGCATGGGCCACCAGAAGTCCTGGCCGCCGTCGTTCCAATACGGTTCGCAGTAGGCCCATTCGATCCACCCCACCGAGCCGTTGATGAACCCGCCGGTCATTCCGGAGGGGAGGAAAGGCTTCTCCGGCACGTCGTGCCCGAGATAGGCGGCTCGCTTGTCCACGGTCAGGCAGGACCACAGGGCGTACTTGGAGGGGGCGTTCTGGTGGCGCAGGAGGGGGAGGCTGCCCTCGGGAACCAGGGCCCGTCCGCTGCCGGGCTCGAAGTTGAGGTACTGGTACGTGGAGTAGTGGTAGGCGTAGCCGGACAGGCTGTTCCAGCCGGGCACCTCGGGCCCGCGGACCTTCTTGATCGGTCCCGGGCAGAACATGGCCGACTCCGCCTCGCTGACCACGTACGAGTCGGTGCCGGAGAGGATCTGCCGGGAGATCGGCGTGGGCACGTAGGGCGTGAAGAAGGTCTTGTGGAGGTCGAAGGACGGACGGGGGGCCGGGTTGTTCTGGTACATGACGTGCGGCAGGTAGGGGCCGTCGCGAGCGGGGAAAAAGTCGCGGTTCTCGCCGGCGTAGGAGAACGAACCGCTCAGGATGGCCTTGACGCGGGTGGCGCAGACGGCCCGGACCGTCAGCACCCTCGCCCGCTGCAGCGTGGGCACGAGCATGCTCAGCAGCAGCGAGATGATCGAGACGACCACCAACAGTTCGACCAGCGTGAACGCGCGTTGTCTACGGCTCATGGGCATCAACAGTACCGCTACGGTGTTTCAGTCTCATTATACGTTCAGTGCGGTCTCTCCGGGGAGCCGGATTCATCGCAGAAGCCCCGCTCACACCTTGTCCAGCCCTTCGCGGGGCACGTTCAGCTTGGGGTCGAGCTTCTCGTTGGCCTGGATCATCTGGTCCCAGGTGACCATCTTCCCGCCGTAGGCGGCGATGCGGCCGAGCACGCCGGTGAGGGTCGAGTTGGCGGCTTCGGCGGCGTTGTTGAGGAGTTTGCCGGTCGCGATGGAGTCGCAGAAGTTCTTGATGTTGGCGATGGCTCCGTCGCGGTAGATGGAGTTGGTCTGCCCGCCCCGGTAGCCGCCGTGCTGGGCGCGGATGTTGACCAGCCCGCCGTAGTGGGTCTCGCAGGTGCCCTTGTCGCCGTAGAGGCGGACGCACAGGTCGCCGTACTGCACGCTGAACTGGGTGCCGCTGAAGTCCACCAGCACGTCGTTGGGATACCAGTAGGTGACGATGAAGTGGTCCCAGCAGTCGCCCACGTCGATGCGGGCCTTGCGCCCGCCGGTGCCCTGGGCCTTGATGGGCGTGGCCTGAAGCAGCCAGTTGGTCACGTCCAGCACGTGCACGAACTGCTCGACGATGATGTCGCCCGAGAGGGCGATGTCGAACACCCAGTTGCGCAGGCGGGCGGCCTCGGTGCCCGGCTGGGCGTGGAGGCCCAGGCGCCCGCCGTGGTAGTAGGTGTGGCTCATCACGGGCTTGCCGATCAGCCCCTCGTGCACCCGCTTGACCGCCTCGATGTAGAACTCGTTGGCCCGCGTCTGGAAGTCCACCAGGAAGCTCAGCTTGGAGGACTGGGCCTTCTTGCCCGAGTCGGTGATCTGCCGGCAGCCGGGGACGTCCACCGCCACCGGCTTGGCCAGGTACACGTGCTTGCCCGCGTCGACGGCGTCGGCGGCCTGCTGCGGGTGGAAGTACGGCGGGCTGATGATGGCCACCGCGTCGAGCTTGCCCGCGAGCATCTGCTTGTAGCCGTCGAGCCCCTTGAACCGCTGGGCGGGCTCGATCTTGAGGGCGTCGCCCGCGGCGTTGGCGCGGTCGGCGAAGTAGTCGTGGACCGCGATGGTCTTGGCCTTGCCGCTCTTGTTGAACAGGTCGCCGATCCATTTGCCCCGCCCGCCCGTTCCGATGACGCCCACCTCGACCATGGAGTTGGCCGGCGCGCCGCGGACCGATTCGCTGGAGACGATGGTGAAGGCGGCAGCCGCCGCCGTGGCCTTGAGCACGTCCCGCCGTCCGACCTGAGCCTTCGATTCCGCCATGACCGTTCCTTTCCGGTTAGGGTAGCATCCGTGCGAGCATAGCCCTCGTCCGCACCTGCGTCAAGACAGGAATGAGACTTGACAGATACACGAAAGTGGCGACAATAACACGATTACCATCGGCCGGTCCTCAGCCGGCCGCAAACGGAGACCGAACAAGGCGATCCGCCAAAGGATCATCTGCCTGCGCGGAATGGAGTTGTATCTGCCCAGTGCGGCAAAGGAGACGAAGATGATGTCACGCTTCCTGAAAAGGCGATGGACACTGCTATCCCTGTCGGCCCTGGTCCTGTTCGGGCTTGTCGCCACGCCGACGCAGGCGGCCACCACCTACGTGTGGAGCGGCGCGACCGACAGCGATTTCTGCCTCGCCTCCAATTGGAGCGGGGGGAGTGTACCGGTCTCTGGCAACGCCCCAGCCATGGCGAACAACCGCATCACCGTTGGCGGCAGCGGCGTGACGCCCGTCAATCCCCTGATCTACGGTGACGCCCAGGGCCACACCATCTACAACTCCAATGACCGTGCTCTGTTCATTGCCTCGGGCCTGCCCGGACAGATGTCCATTGCCGGAGGCATCTTTGAGAGCCAAGCCACCATCCCCGACGGGCTGTCCAACAATGCGGCTGGCTCGCTGAGCATTGACGGCGGCAGCTACGTCAACACGAACGGAAGCGGCGCCAAGACGTTCCTGATGGTATGGGGAGGCTCCAGCGGCAACGGTACTGTGACCATCAACAGCGGCAGCTTCGCGGTTGACACCCTCAGGTGGGGTGACACCACCGGCAGCTCGGGCACGGGAACGGTCTATCTCAATGGCGGGACGCTGTCTGTCAAGAACTTCGTGGATGGCGCCGCCGCTACGTCCAACGTCTATTTCAACGGCGGCGATCTGGTCGCCCTCGGTTCGAGCGCCTCGTTCATGCCTTCCAACATGAACAACGTCTACGTGTCCGACGGCGGGGCCCGGATTAACACCGCCGGGTTCGATGTGACGGCGGCCATGGACCTTCAGCACGATCCGGCCGGTGCGGCCACCGACGGCGGGCTGACCAAGCTCGGCGACGGCACGCTGACGATGACGGCCGACTGCACGTATAACGGCGGGACGGTCATCAGCGGCGGGACGCTTCAGATCGGCAGCGGCGGGGGAACCGGCGCGCCGGGCGCGGGCGCCATCGTCAACAACAGCTCGCTCGTCGTCAACCGCAGCGGCAGCCTCACGATCGCCAACGACATCAGCGGCAGCGGCTCGCTCACCAAGCAGGGCAGCGGGACGCTGATCTTGAGCGGCGCGAACAGCTTCGACGGGGCCACCACCGTCAGCACCGGGGTGCTGAACGTGCAGTCGAATACCGCCCTGGGCTCGACGACCGGGCAGACGACGGTGGCATCCGGGGCGCGGGTGGAACTCCAGGGCGGCGTGACGGTGACCGGCGAGAGCGTCGCGATCAACGGGACGGGCGGCAACAACTTCGGCTCGCTCCAGTCCGCCAACGGAGACAACGTCTGGGCCGGTCCCGTCATCCTCAACGGCGGCAGCGATACTCGCGTCGGGGCCAGCGAAGGCACGCTGACCATTTCGGGCGTCATCCAGGATGGCGCGACCAACCGCATCCGTATCCGCAACAACAACGGCACGACCATCTTCAGCGGGGCCAACACCTACACCGGGCGGACCGACGTGCTGGTGGGGACCTTGAAACTCGACGGCGGCGACGACCGCCTGCCGGCGGGCACCGAACTGCACGTGGGCGTCAACGGGACCGGCGGCCTGGCCGGCACGCTCGACCTCAACGGATGGAACCAGACCGTGAGCGGGCTGGTGTGCGACGGCTTGGTCTCCAGCAGCGTCACCAACAACGGGGCCGCGCCCAGCACCTTCACGGTCAACAACGCAAGCGGCTTCACGTACAGCGGCAAGCTGACCAGCGGGACGGGCACGCTCAACGTCGTCAAGAGCGGCGCGGGCGACCTGGCCCTCTCGGGCAACAACAGCGGGCTGACCGGCTCGGTTACCGTCAGCGACGGGCGGATCCTCTTTGCTTCCGAGAACTCCGGCAGCGCCCAGGCCGCCTGGGACCTCGGGACCTCCGAATGCCTCTTCAACACCGACGTCGGCGGCACGGGCAAGACGGTCCAACTCGGCTCGCTGACCGGAGTGGGCGGGTCCATCCTGCGAAACGGCGGCAACGGTTCGGGCACCACGACCTTCCAGGTCGGGGCCCTGGGCGCCAGCACGACCTTTGCGGGCGCCATTCGCGATTTCGACTCCAACACAACCGCCGCGCTGACCAAGGTGGGCGCCGGAACGCTGACCCTCACCGGGGCCAACAACTACAGCGGCGCGACCACCGTCAGCGCCGGCGTGCTGAACATCCAGAATTCCTCCGCCCTGGGCTCGACGGCCGGGCCAACCAACGTCGCCGCCAGCGGGCTGCTTCAACTCCAGGGCGGCATCGCCGTCGGCGCCGAAAAGCTCAACACTCACCGGCTGGAGAACGTCAGCGGCAACAACTCGTGGGCGGGCGACATCCAGGCCATCAACGGCGTGACCCTCGCGCTGGTCTCCATCGCTGGCAAGCTGACGATCACCGGAAATGTGAACGCCCAGAGCCCCGACGGCCAGGCCCACACGTTCTATCTGGACGGCTCGGGAGACGGCGAGATCAGCGGGCTGATCAGCAACCCCCTGAACATCAACAAGAACGGCTCCGGCCAGTGGACGCTCACCGGCGGGGTCGCCAACTACAGCGGGCTGACCACCATTGCCGGCGGCGCGCTGAGAGTCTCCGACGCCTCCACATTCGGCACGACGGGCGTCGGCACGGTCGTGAACGACGGCGCTCGGCTGGAGCTGGCCGGCGGGATCACGGTCTCGGGCGAACCCTTGACGATCGCCGGACAAGGCGGCAACTACGTCGGCGCTCTCCAGAGCGTCGCGGGCGACAACACCTGGGGCGGGCTCGTCACGCTGGGCAACAACAACACCCGCATCGGGGCGCAGGACGGCACGACGCTTCGGATCGGCGGCGTCATCGCCAGCGGGGCCAACGTCTATGATCTGAACGTCCGCTGCGCCGACGGCCCCACGGGCGCAGTCGTCCTCTCGGGCGCCAATGCGTACCTGGGCAACACGAACGTCATTACCGGCAGACTGGTGCTGGACGGCGGAGACAACCGCCTGCCCACCACGGCCCGGATGATCCTGGGCAACGGGGCCGAAATCAGCACGGCCACCTTCGACCTCAACGGGTTCGACCAGACGGTGAACGGATTGCTCGGCCAGGGCACGTCGATGGCCCTGACGGTCACCAACAGCTCCGCGACGGCCTCCACGCTGGCGATTCAGTCGGGGGCCAACCTGGCCTACCGCGGCCTGATCAGCGGCAACCTGTCGCTGGTGAAGGACGGCGTCGGGACGCAGACGCTCAGCGGCAACAACACGTACACGGGCGACACGACCGTTCTGGGCGGAACGCTGGCCCTGAGCGGGGCGTACGCCAACAACATCGCCTCCTCCCCCCGAATCGAACTCGCCGCGGGCGGCGTCCTCGACGTGACGGGCCTGAACAGCGGGGAACTCGTCCTCGCGTCCAGCCAGACGTTGGCCGGCACGGGCACGGTCGTGGGCGGCCTGGTGGTGGGCGGGGCGGTCGCCCCGGGCCACTCGCCGGGCATCCTGAACGTGCAGGACGTTGCCTTCGCCAACGCCTCGACGCTTCAGATCGAGCTCAACGGCCCGGCCGTCGGCAGCGAATACGACCGCCTGGCCTCCGGCGGGGCGGTCGACCTGGGCACAGGCTGGGCCACGCTCGATCTGCTGCTGGGCTTCGATCCGTCGTACGGGCAGACGTTCACCATCGTGACCGCCGCCGAGGGCGTCAGCGGGTGGTTTGCCGGGCTGGAAGACGGCACGATCTTCCGCGCCGACTACCAGGGGCGCGACTACAGCTTCGGCATCCAGTACCTGGACAATGAGGTGGTTCTCCAGGCGGTGCCCGAGCCGTTGACGGGCCTGCTGCTGCTGGGCGGCCTGCCGGTTCTGGCCGGCCGGCTCCGCCGTCGCTGGCAGCGGTAAGCGGGTCATTCACGCACCACGAACACAGAAGCCCACCCCTGAGGGGTGGGCTTTTTCTTGCGCAGGCTCTGGTCGCACAGGTCCTGTATCTGCGGGATCTGCCACGAAATCGCTTTCCTTCGGGCTCGTTTTCGGGTAATCCTTGCTCCACTCAGGAGCATCAGTCATGAAGGTTGTGATCGCCCCGGACAAGTTCAAAGAGTGTTTGCCCGCCTCGGCGGTGGCGGAGGCCATGGCCCAGGGCGTGCTGGACGTCTGCCCGCAGGCGGTCATCGACCTGTGCCCGATGGCCGACGGGGGCGACGGAACGGTCGAGGCGATGGTGGCGGCCACGGGCGGGCAGATGGTGTCGGCCGACGTGTTCGACCCGCTGGGCAAGGAGATCCGGGCCCGCTTCGCGCTGCTGGGGGAAGGCGCCCAACCGGTGCTGCCGGGCGAGTTGGGGCTGGCGGCCGCCCTGACGGGCGGGGGCGAGGTAGCCGAGGGCGCGACGGCGGTGATCGAAATGGCGGCGGCCTCGGGGATGGCGTTGGTGCCGCCCGAGCGTCGCGATCCGACCCGGACGACGACCTTCGGGACCGGGCAACTCATCCTGGCGGCGTTGGACGCGGGGGCGCGGCGGATCATCGTGGGGCTGGGCGGGTCGGCCACCGTGGACGGCGGCGCGGGCGCGGTGCAGGCCTTGGGCGTCACGTTCATCGGCGCCGACGGCCAGCCGTGCCGTTGCGGGCTGTCGGGCGGGCAGTTGACGGATATTCGCGACGCGGACCTCGGCGATCTGGACCCGCGAGTCCGCCAGGCGTGTATCGAGGTCGCCTGCGACGTGACCAATCCGCTGATCGGCCCGCGGGGCGCTGCTGCGGTGTACGCCCCTCAGAAAGGGGCCACCCCCGAGATGGTGATCCAACTGGAGGCAGCCCTGACCCACTGGGCGGAACTGACCAGGCGAACGACGGGGGTGGATATCGCCGCCATGAGCGGGGCGGGCGCCGCCGGCGGATTGGGGGCTGGACTGGCGGCCTACGCGGGGGCCAGCCTCACCAGCGGCGTGCAGGTGGTGGCCAAGGCCGTTGGCCTGCGTCGTCGCCTGGCCGAGGCCGACCTGTGCATCACGGGCGAGGGCAAGCTGGACGACCAGAGCCTCTCGGGCAAAACGACCGTCGGCGTGGCCCGCATGGCCAAGGAGTACAAGCTGGGCGTGCTGTGCGTGGCCGGGCAGGCCCAGGGCCTGGAAAGCGACCTGTTCGTTCACGGGGCGCTGTCGGCCCTGTTCGACCGGATCCAGTCTCTGGTGGGCCAAGAGGTGACCGTCCCGCTGGCGATGCGTCGTGCGGGGGAGCTGATTCGCCTGCGGACGGCCCAGGCCCTGCGAGACTACCTGGCGAGTTGAGCGGCGGTCGCCCGGGCTGTCGTTTTCCTCGCCAAAGATTTCCTATTTAGTTGACACGTATCGGGCAAGAACGTAATCTGGTCGGCGTCTCCTCCCGCGCGGCGCGGGCGCTGGGAAGATCCCTCTCCGCGGCGCGCGTGACGGCCAGAGGTGGTGGTTCGTTAGCGACATTGGAGAAAGTATGCTGACACACAAAGTGCAATGGGTGACGGTGCTGCTGATGGTGTTGGGGCTTGTGATGGGCGCGGGTGTCCTGCGAGCACAAGATGCAGCCGCCCCGGCTGCTGAACCGGCCGCCCCCGCGGCTGAGCCCGCCGCCCCGGCTGCTGAACCAGCCGCCCCCGCGGCAGAGCCTGCTGCCCCCGCCGCCGAGCCTGCCGCTCCCGCCGCTCCCGCTGCACCCGCGGCTGAGCCCGCCGCCCCGGCTGCCGAGCCGGCCGCTCCCGCTGCACCGGCTGCCGAGCCGGCCGCTCCGGCCGCTCCCGCGGCTGAGCCCGCCGCCCCCGCGGCGGAACCCGGCGCGCCCGCTGCCGAGGCCAAGGTCGAAGGTGTCGACAAGAAGCTCGCCCGCCAGTGGGAAGACCTCCTCCACTACATCAAGATCGCGCAGATTGACGCGGCCAAGGCGGCTGCGGCGACCTTCACCGACGGCTCGGTCCAGCCCAAAGACATCTACCAGCTTTCCGAGGAATATCCCGAGTCCCGCAGCGTCATCTCGCGCGGGCAGCAGCTCGAGGGCATGAAGGAGATCTGCGAGAAACTGCACGGGCTGATCGAGGACGGCTATCAGGTCGTCCGCTCCGACCCCAAGGTCATCGCGGCCACCATCGAGATGCTCGGCGGGAGCCTGAGAGGATACGAGTTGGCCGTTCGCCGCCTCAAGCAGAGCGGCGAGTTCGCCATGCCCCAGCTCGTCCAGAAGCTGGCCTCCAACGAGACGCCCGAACTGGTCAAGGTTCGCATCATCACCGCGCTGCCCCACCTGGGCAACGAGGTCGTCCGGGCCATGTCCATGGCCCTCCAGGTCGAGAAGCCCGACGTTCAGGAAATCCTCTGCAACACCCTCGGGCGGATCGGCTACGTTCACTGCGCTCCGCAGCTCAAGGAACTGGCCGAGACCAAGGGCGTGCTGCCCCGCGTCAAGAACGCCGCCCTGCTGGCCCTGGAGACCGTCGCCGGGCCCGCCGCGCTCACCAAGAGCGTCGCCGAACTGTACTACGACATGGCCCTGAAGTACTACTACCAGGACGACTCGGTCCGGCCCGACCCCCGCTACGCCGCCGCCAACGTCTGGTACTGGCAGCCCAACCTCGGCCTGAGCTACAAGAGCGTGCCCCGCCAGATCTTCTGCGACATCTACGCCATGCGGTGCAGCCGGATGGCCCTCAAGCATGACGAGAAGTTCTACCCGGCCGTCTCGCTGTGGCTGTCGGCCTACCTGAGCAAGGAAGCCGACATGCCCCAGGGCGCGACCGACCCGACCCGCGGCGCGGAGCAGCCCGAGGCCCGTTACTACGCCCTGGCCAGTTCGGCCGGCTATCTCCAGCAGGTCCTGGCCCGCGCCCTGAAGGACGACAACATCCCCGTCGCCCTGGGCGCCATCAATGCCCTGACCGAGACCACCGGCGCCGACAACCTCGTTCGCCCGTCCGCCGACGGCACCATGCCGCTGGTCGAGGCCTTGAGCTATCCCAACCGGCGCGTCCGCTTCCTGGCCGCCGTCTCCCTGGCCGGTGCCCTGCCGGCGGATCGATTCGCCGGCTACGAGCTGGTCATGCACGTGCTCAACGAGGCCCTGCGCCAGTCGGGCAAGAAGACCGCCGTCGTCATCGCCACCGAGCCCGAGACCCGCAATTCCCTCAAGCAGGCCGTCCGCGACGCGGGCTTCGACGTCATCGAAGACTCCGACCCCGTCAAGGCCATCACCGCCTGCCGCACCGTGGGCAACATCGACGCCTTCGTCCTGTGCGGCAAGCCCGACCCGATCCAGACGATCGGCCTGATCCGGGCCGACCCGCTGCTGGCCAACCTGCCCGTGCTGGTCCAGGCCCGAACCGAGCCGCTCAAGGCCCTGGCCTCCGCCGACAAGCGCGTCATCCTGATCGACCCCCTGGCCACCGAGGCCGACGTGTCCAAGGCTGTCACCGCCGCCGCGGTCCAGGCCCAGCCCCTGCCCGAGAAGGACGCCATCGACTGGGCCGTCCGGGCCGCCAAGACCATCCGGATCGTCGCCCTGGCCAAGTCCGCCGTCTTCGACGCCCAGCGGGCGATGGCCTCCCTGATCGCCGATCTCGGCCACGCCAACGCCGACGTGCAGATCGCCTCGGCCCAGGCGCTGGCCATCCTCAATTGCCCCGACGCGCAGCAGGCTCTGGTCGCGCTGGCCATCAAGGCCGACGTGCCCGAGAACGTCCGCGTCGCGGCCTTCGACTCGGCCACCGAGTCCGTCCGCCGCTACGGGCGACTGGTCACCGAGCCCCAGGCCCAGTCGGTCCTGGGCGTGGTCATGGGCAAGGGCTCGCCCGCCCTGCTCAACTCGGCCGCCCGATTCCTGGGCAGCATGAACCTGCCCAGCCAGCAGATCAAGCCCCTCATCCTCAAGACCGAGGGTATGGACTAGTACCTTGCCCTGCCCCGGCAGGCAGGCTGCAGGCAGGTTGCGGATTGCGAAATTTGGATTGCGGATTGACGGGGCGGCCGAGACACTCTCTCGGCCGCCGCTTTTTATGAAGGAGAACGAGCATGGCCCGCACGCTGCCCCGTCGCCGATTCCTCCAGAGCGTCTCCGCTGCCGCCGTCGCCGCCCCGCTGGGCGCCGCCGCGGCCCAGCAGGCCTCGCCGCCCGCCTCGCCCGCCGTGGTCGCCGAGCCGCCCCGCCAGACGCCCGTCGCCTGGGATGGCGACGTGTGCGTGGTGGGGGGGAGTTGCACCGGCGTGTCGGCGGCGGTGTCGGCCGCCCGGATGGGCGCCAAGGTCGCCATTGTCGAACTCAACGGTTTCTTCGGCGGGGTGGCCACCGCGGGCCTGGTGAGCATGTGGCACTCGCTCAAGGACCGCCCCAACAAGAAGGACATCATCGCCGGCACGACGCTGGAGATCCTCGAGCGCCTGCGCAAGCGCGAAGGCGTCCGCGGCGGGGGCAACAATACCGCCATCCACACCGAGCTGCTCAAGCTCGAACTGGACAAGATGATCGTCCAGGCCGGCGTCCGTCCCTTCCTGCACGCGATGATGACGGCGGCCGTCGTTGAAGACGGGCGCGTGACGGCCGTCATCATCGAGGACAAGTCCGGGCGGCGGGCCATCCGCGCCCGCGTCTTCGTGGACGCCACCGGCGACGCCGACCTGATCGCCCGCGCGGGACTGGAGCACTACCGGCGCGAGGTCATCCAGCCGCCGACGATGTGCTGCATCCTCCGCGGGATCAACGGCCTGAAGAAACGCCACAAGGGCTTCAACGTGCACCAGGCGATCTTCGACAAGAAGTACAACCAGGCGATCGAGAAGGGGTTCTCGTGGTCGGCGCCGGTTCCGGGCGACTGCGGCTGCCCGGACGATGCCGGGGTGGTCGGTCCGGACGACCTGACGATGCTGGCCGGCACGCGGGTGTTCGGCGCCGACTGCAGCGACGCCGACCAGCTCACCCGGGCGGAGTTGGAGGGGCGCCGCCAGGTGGACCACGTGTGCGAGCTGCTGCGCGAGCACTTCATGGGGGGCAAGGGCCTGCCGCTGGTGGCCCTGCCGGCCCGCATCGGCGTGCGCGAGACGCGACACGCCCGCTGCCTGCACTGCCTGACCGCCGACGAGCTTGTCGCCGGCAAGCGCTTCGACGACGCCATCGCAAACGGCACCTACCGCATCGACGTGCACAACGCCAAGGGCGCGGGCGTCAAGTTCCGCGACATCCAGGCCGACTTCTACCAGATCCCCTACAAGTCGCTCGTCCCCAAGGCGTCGAAGAACGTGCTGGTGGCCGGGCGGTCGCTGGACGCCGACGAGCAGGCCTTCGGGGCCGTCCGCGTCATGGTCAACTGCAACCAGATGGGCCAGGCCGCCGGGGTGGCGGCCGCGTTGGCGCTGGAGGGCGGGGCGAATGTGGCCGGCGTCGAGGCCGCCAAACTGCGGGCCGCCCTGGCCAGGCAGGGAGCAATTGTGCTGTAACGCTTGCCCGACCGGTCGCTCATATCCTACGTTTCTGGCGAGCCGCCTTTTTTACGGAGGAGACCGGCTTGTCCAACCATCCGAGACTGCGGGACATCGTGAGACCGATCCTTGTCTGCCTGGTTGCGCTGGCGGTTGTGGCCTGCGCGATGGCGGCCAAGGGGTGGCAAGTGGCGAGCATCGCCCTGGGCGGGATTCTCGTGCTGCTGTCGGCCCTGCTGCTGATCCAGGTGCACAGGGCGGTCAGCAGCCTGCACAGCCGCGGAAGCACCATCCAGCAGGCGGCCTGCGAGGCCGAGAGGCACTACATCTCGGTCCTGCGGCGAATCGTCGCCCTGAGCGACGCCCGCGACCGCTATTACGACGGGCACAGCGCCCGCGTGGGCAAGATGGCGTGCCTGCTCTCCCATCGCCTGGGCCTGAACGAGAAAACCTGCGAGTTGATGGAACTGGCGGGGGAACTGCACGACCTGGGCATGCTGGCCATCCCCGAGCATCTCTGGAGCCAGCGCGCCAGGGTGGACGGGGCCGCCTTCAGCACCATCAAGCAGCACTGCGAGATCGCCCACGAGATGCTCGCCCCACTGCGGTCGCTGGCGCCGGTCCTGCCGGCCATCCGGCACCACCACGAGCGGATGAACGGAACGGGCTACCCCGGCGCCCTGGCAGGCGACAATGTGCCGCTGGAAGCCCGCATCCTGGCGGTGGCCGATACCTACGACGCCCTCACTCACGATCGTCCGCACCGCCGGGCCATCTCGTCGTGGGCGGCCGTCGAGGAACTGCGTCGCTGCTGCCCGTCCGGCTTCGATTCGTTCTGCGTGGAGGCCCTGGCCGAGCAGGTTGGCGCCCCCGCGGCGCAAGATCAGCCGGTCGCGGCGGCGTAGGACTGGTTGTTGGTCGGGGCCTCTTTTGCCCCGGTTGTTTCCCGAGGCCCGTAGTCGATCCTGACCAACAATCAGCAACGAACGAGTCTCACCCCTTCAGTTTCTCATGGGCCGCGGCCAGCGTGTCCATGATGGGCAGCTTCTGGGGGCAGCGTTCCTCGCACTTCCCGCATCGCTCGCAGCGGTCGGCGCGCTCGCGCTCGTCGAGCTTCTTGTAGAAGTATCGCACCACGCCCAGGTCGCGATACTGCGAGGCCTCGTTGAACAGCTTGAGGATTCGCGGGATCTCCACTCCGTTGGGGCAGGGCAGGCAGTAGCGGCAGCCGGTGCAGTGGACCGGATACAGCTCCCGGTACGCCGCCGCCACCTGCGCCACCAGCTCCTGGTCGGCCTGGCTCAGGCAGCCCGGCGCCGCCCGGCCGGCCGAGGCGACGTTCTCCTCCAGTTGCTCCATCGTGCTCATGCCGCTGAGCACCACGCCCACCTGCGGCTGGTCCCACAGCCACCGCAGGCCCCATTCGGCGGCGCTGCGCTGCTGGCCGCTGGTCGCCCAGAGCCGCTCCACCGCCTCGGGGGCCGTGGCCAGGGCCCCGCCCCGCAGCGGCTCCATGATCGAGACCGCCAGGCCCCGCTGGGCCGCCAGCTCCAGACCGCGGCGCCCGGCCTGGTTCTCCTGGTCCATGAAGTTGTACTGGATCTGCGCCAGCGACCAGCCGTCGTACTCGTTGACGATCCGCTCGAAGGCGGGGTAGTGGTCGTGAAAGGAAAACCCGAACCGCCCGAAGCGTCCCCTGGCCATGGCCCGCTCGGCCCACTCCAGCAGGCCCAGCCGCCGCAGCGAGTCCCAGAACGCCCCGCTGAGGCAGTGCACCAGGTAGACGTCGATGTTCGTGCCCAGGCGCTCGAGCTGGGCGTCCAGGTAGCGGTCGAGGTCGTCGCGGGACTTGATCTCCCACGTGGGCAGCTTGGTGGCGATGCGGACCTTGGCCCGCAACTCGCCCGTCAGCGCCTTGCCCAGCGCCCGCTCGCTGGCGCCGTCGTGGTAGACCCAGGCCGTGTCCAGGTAATTCACGCCCAGCTCGATGGCGCGGCGGATCATGGCCACCGCGCGATCCTCGTCGACCTGCTTGGACTGCTCGTCCAGCAGCGGCAGGCGCATCAGGCCGAAGCCCAGCGCCGAGACGTCAAAACCCATTTGTCCGAATGTGCGGTAGTGCATTGGTCCGCCGGTCTGCTGATTCGTTGACTCGTTGGCTCATGCCATGCCCGGACCCGGAATCCCCGAATTCACGAGTTCACAGATTCGCGCCTCGCTGGTGCGAAGGCGGGCTGGGCGCCGGGGCGGGCGCTGACGTGGCGTCGGCGAACAGGCCCTGTTCGCAGCCGACGACGAAGCCCTCGGCCACCGCCTTGAGCTGTTCCCACTCGCGGCGGATGCGGCGGGCCTCGTTCTCGTCGATGCCCGAGCCGTCCTTGATGCTGGAGGTGACGGCCTCCAGGACCTCGGTGAACTCCCGCAGCATGCGCTGGACCATGTCCATGACGTCATGGGTGGAGAGCTTTCGGCAGGGGGCGTTGGGCACGCGGAAGCCCCCGGTGACCTGGCAGAGCCACTCGACCGGCGCCGTGCTCCGGGTGATCTCGAAGAGCTGGGCCAGCCGGTCCAGCGGGTTGCGGGCGCCGACGTCGTCGCACGTTTCGCGAGGCTCGCACCACTTGTAGATCAGCGAGGGCGAAAGCTTCATCTCGTGCGCCACCGCCTTGACGCCCACCGTGTCCACCGCTTGTTTGATGGCTTCATGCGATTGCATGGCCGACATTATAATGCGGGCGGCGGCCCGGTGTAACCTTTTGCCGGTGCGGCGGTATAACGGGGTGAACGTGCGATAGTCGCACGGGAACCTATCAGGAGACGGAAGATGAACAAGGCATTGATGACGGCGGTTGCAGTGGCGATTCTGGCGGGCGGGGCGATCGCGGGCCCGGCCAATCTGGGGCAGATCCCGGCGGACGCGAAGTGGGCGGCCCACATTGACATGGATGCGGTAACCGCGTCCAGCTTTGCCAAGGGCGTGATCGAGCTGATCCAGGCCGACGCCCAGACCATCGGGCAGGACAAGGCTGACCGGGCGGTCAACGTCTGGACCAAGATGCAGCAGGTCCAGGGCGTGACGGTCATGGGGTTCGGCCTGAGCCGCACGGGCGTGATGGTGGCCAACCTCAAGCAGTACAACCCGGAAGAAGTCCTGAAGATCGCGGGCGTGGACCCCGCCAACCCGGGCGAGAAGTACCGCGACCTGACGATCTACTCGTTTGCGCCGCGGCGCGGGCCGGACCAGGAAGCCTGGCTGTGCCTGTTCAGCGACAAGGTGATCGTCGGCGGCAACGACCTGGCCCGCGTCAAGCAGGTGCTGGACCTGCTGCTGGGCAAGGGCGAGGCGATGAGCGCCACGCACGCGGTCGGCTCGCTGCTGGATTCCTCGCCCGGCTCGTTCGTGGTGGCTGCCGGGCAGAACCCCAAGCCCGCCGCGGCGGACGAGCAGGCCCCTGACCTGGGCATGCAGGGCATCCTGCGCCGCACCCAGAGCGGACGCGTCGAGGTCGGCCAGAACGGCGAGAACCTGTTCGGCTCGCTCACGGTCACCCTGGGCAGCGAGGCCGACGCCAAGAGCCTCGTCCAGATCGCCGAGGGCGCCCTGGCCATGATCCGCCTCCAGGCCCAGAACGATCCGCAGATGGCCCAGTTGGCCGAGGCCATCAAGATCGCCGCCGAAGGCAAGGTCATCAGCGGGACAGTCGCCTGGCCGGCCGCCGACGTGCTGGCCAAGCTCAAAGCCAAGGCGGCCGCCATGGCCGACCGCAAGGCCAAAGTCAACAACTGATGAACGACTCGACCCTCCAGAGCGAATCGCGGATCAGCGACGAGCAGCTCGCCTGCCAGGCGCAGGCGGGCCGCTCGTCCTGTTTCGCCGAACTGGTCGGTCGACACGAGCGGAGGCTGCTGACCTTCCTCTTCCGGCGCATCGGGTCGCTGGGCGAGGCCGAGGACCTTCTCCAGGACACCTTCGTGCGGGCCTGGCGGAACCTCGACCAGTACGACCCGCGCTGGCGGGTGACGACCTGGCTGTACACGATCGCCTCCCGCCTGGCCGCCAGCCACTACCGCAAGACCCGCAGCCGCCCCCAGACGGAGGCGGACCTGTCGTCGGCGGCCTCCACGCAGGCAGACCCGTCCGATGAGGTGGCCGCCAGCGAACAACGCGACAACCTCTGGGCGCTGGCCAGGCGGGTGCTGAGCGGGGAGCAGTACGACGTGCTCTACCTGCGGTACGTCGAGGACTTCTCCGTCGCGCAGATCGCCGACGTGGTCGGCAAGACGCAGACGCACGTGAAAGTGCTGCTGTTTCGAGGGCGAAACAACCTGGGCTCGCGGCTCCGGTCGACCGGCTCGGCCGGGTCATGGTACGTGCCGCCCGCCCGTCCCGGCACTCACCTTCGGGCCGGGGCAAAGGAAGGTGCATGATGATGTGGTGCACGATCAGCCGATATCGAATCTCCCGCCGGTGCGACGACGGCCGGCCTCTCGGCCCGCTGGTCCGGCGGCACGTGGAGAACTGCCCCGACTGCCGCCAGTTCCAGCGAGACCTGTCCGAACTGGCCCGCCGCCTCGCCGACGACGCGCGACGCGACGCGCCCGGCGTCTCGAGCGAGTTGCACCAGCGCATCCTGCGGGCGATTGACGCCGAACCCGCGCCGCTGGCCGCACCCGCCCAGGCCGCCCCGGTTCCGCGCCCGCGACTGCGACTCTACGCCCTCAGTTCCCTGGCTGCCGCCGCCGCGGTCCTGCTGACCGCCACCATCCTCTACGTCGCCTCGCGCGGACCGGACGTTGTTTCGCACCCGGCCGGCGGGCTGCCCTCCCTCGGCTCGGGCGGGGCGGAGATCCTGCCCGAACTGCTCGAGATCCCCGACTGGGTCGTGACGCAGGTGACCGAGCCGCTCCACGCGGAGGTCCGCGAGTTGGCCCGTACGGGCCGACAGGCCGCCGGCGTCATTCTGGACCAGGCGTCGTGGCTGCTGGGCGAGGACCTGCCCGTACTCAACGGCGAGGCGGGATGACGCGGGTCCGGCCTGGCCGGCCCGATGGGCTGCACGGCATCGCAAGCACGGGAAGTTGCGTTATACTTCCCGTGCTTCTTTTGTTTTTCTGGCGAGGCGACACATGACCACACGAGCGATCTGGCGACTTGGGCTTTGGGCGAACGTGTTGTTGGGGGTGGTTCTGGCGGCTCTTCCCGCGGGCGGGGCCCCGGCGGCCGACACGGCTCAAGTCGACAAGCCGGATGAGCTTGTCCGGTCCGGCAACATCCCGCCCGACCTGACGCTCCGCGCCCGCGTGCTGGAGGTCGCGCCGGCCGGGCGGGTCCAGATCGACTGGCGGTGGGGCGGCGAGGGACTGGGCGGCAGCGTCTACCGCGGCGTGCTGGGGCGGGGACTGGCCCTCGGCGAGTGGTCGCCCTCCGCGCCGCTGGCCGCCCTGACGCGCGGGCGGACCCTGAAACAGCGATGGTGGTACGTCACCTTCACCGTCAACGACAATGCCAGCCGCCGCCTGCGCATGGAGTTCGAGTTCAGCTACCGCGGCAAGGTCATCAAGACCTTCCAGGGCGCCGGGCCGGACGGCGGGACCGTGGGCGTGGTCGTGCCGATGCATCGGCTTGGCGCGGGGCAGGGCCCCGACCATGCGGACTTCGTGGCCGAGTTGACCGGCCTGCGGGAATACGCGCAGCGCCGCCTGGACTGGATGGAGTCGCTGCCGTGGGCGAAGGGCCCCCGCCCGAAGGAACTGCTGATCGTCAGCAACCTGGGCGGCTACGGCGAGGGCGTGGGCTACGGCAAGCGGCACGGCGACCGGGCGATCGTCGAGATCGAGGCCCGCGTGCTGCGGGGGCTGGGCGTGAACGGCCTGCGGAGCGGGCCGGCGTTCGTTCGGGAACTGGCCCACAAGGGCGCGTCCTGGGCGGCGGAGCTGAACCGCGGCGAGATCAGCCACGCGTCCGGCTATCCCGTGCCCGCGTATCGCAAGGACCGCAGGAACAACGATCCCGAGTGCGGCTGCCCGTTCGGCGGCAAGGTGGCCCGGGCGAAGGCGGAGGCGATCCGCTCGGCCCTGGCGGAGAACCTGTCGATCGCCACGCCCGAGGTCTGGGCCTTGACGGTGGACGAGATCGGCTCGGTGTTTGACAAGTCCGCCGAGGGGAAGAAGCACATGGAGACCTGCCCGCGGTGCGTCGAGGCGTTTCGTTCCTGGGCGCAGCGGCGGGGCGCGACGCCGGCCGACTTCGGCCAGGGCGACTGGGCGGCGGTCAAGCCCATGCTGGCCGGCGGGCCCAAGGCCGCCACGTACTACGCCCGCACGTTCAACAATGACGCGTCGGCGGGGATGTTCCGGGAGTTGGCGGCCGCCTTCGACACCGCCAACGCCGCCAAGCGCGAGTCCCTGAAGCGAGGCGAGAAGGGCGGGCCGGCCACCCAGCCCTGGGTGTACTCCTACGCCCTGCGGGGCAACACTTTCCTCATGGGCGGGCACAGCCTGGACTTCTTCGACTTCTACCGCCAGGCCGACAACGCCTTCGTCTACGAGACGTCGAATCGCGGCTGGCAGATCTGGCAGTGGGACAGCTACCTTTGCGACGTGGGGCGGGTAGTGACGCGCGAGACGGGCAAGCCGCTGGGCGTCTACGTCAAGCCCCATCGCGGCGCGCCGGTGCAGCGGGCCTTGTCGGCTGTCGCGCGGGGGGCCAGGATGCTCTACTGGTACACCTACGGCCCGGACTACCACAAGGGCGACAGCTTCAGCGAGAACCCCCAGGCCCTGGAGTTGACGGCGAAGGCGGCCTGGCTGCTGGGCAAGAGCGAGGACCTCTGGTGGAACGCCGCGTGGGCCCAGGCCCCGCGGGTGGCGATCGTCAAGCCGCGCTGCTCGGAATTCCTCGGCAACGACGCCCAGTGGGAAAACGCCAAGTGGGTCTACACCGCGCTGGCCCACGCCCACGTGAGCGTGGACCCGATCGACGAGGTGATGCTGGCGACGGCGGACCTGTCGCGGTACAGGGCGATCTACGTGAACGGCTCGCACCTGCCTCGCAAGGCCGCCGCCGCGGTGGAACGGTACGTCCGCGAGGGCGGCGTGCTGTGGACCAGCGGCTGGGGCTGCGCCCGTGACGAAGCCGACGAGCCCCTGACGGCGCTCCAAGGCGTGCTGGGTTTGGAGGGCCGCGGCGAGCCGGAACTGTGGTACGCGGTCAAGCGATACGGCGCGACGGCGGTGCAGTCGTTCGCCGACGCGAAATCCGTGCTGGCGCCCGTGCCGGCCGGGGCGAAGATCACCGGCCACGGGCCCTGCGCCGGCTCGTTCATGCCCGCCGTGGGGCGGGAGGCGCTCAAGCCGGCCGCCGGCGCGGAGGCGCTGGCGAAGTTCGCCGACGGCCAGGTCGCCATGACCGTGAACCGCTACGGCAAGGGCAGGGCGTACACGGTCGGGTTCTATCCCGGCCTGGAGTACAGCGCCACGATCCGCGACGCGGCCCCCGCGGCGGGCGATGCGCCGCCCCCGGCCGGGCCCGACATGTCGCGCGACTTCGACGCTGCTCGGCGCGGGTTCATCGCCGCGCCCGCCCTGGCGGTGGCGGCGCCCACGGTCGAACCTTCCGTGCCGGCTGTCGAGGGCGTGCTGCTGAAGAACCCCGCGGGCAAGCACGCCGTCGTGCTTATGAACTGGGCATACAGGCACACGGGCGCCGCCGACAAGGGCAAGGCTGAGATCGCCCTCGTCGAACTGAAGGACGTTAAGATTCTCGTCCGCGGCGCGGGCGGTGTCCGGCGAGCGACCTCCGCCAGGCTGGACCGGGAACTGCCCGTCCGCCGCGAGGGCGACGGCGCGACGTTCACCCTGCCCAGGCTCGAGGAGGGCGACGTGGTCGCGTTGGAGTGATCCGCCCGCCTACTTGGGGTCTGCCTGGGGGAGCGCGACTTTGAACTTGCGCACCAGCGTCTTGCTCCGTTGGCCGCGCGTGGCCTCCACCGTGATCGTCCCCTCGCGCGAGGGCGCCGTCTGGGCCAGGAACAGGCCGTCGTCCGCCACCGGCGCCGCCCGGCCGTTCAGCTTGACGGTCGTGCCCGGCTGGACCCAGCCGTGGACATCGACCGCGGAGTCGCCGGCTATCGTGGACAGTTCCATGGGATTGGTCTGCACGACCAGGTGCGGTTCGGCGTCGAGGGCGATGGTCTCTTCGATCGCCTGGCGGCGGGCTGCGTAGAGCACGGCCGGGTCGCGCGAGCAGTCGTCATACGTGCGGACGACCTGGGAGGCGATCTCCACGGAGCGGCGGTGCGGGTCGATGAGGGCGGCGGCTCGCGGGGGCATTGCGGTCTTCACCTTCGCGATGCGGTCCTCGAGCAGCCACAGGCATTCGTAATCCTGCAAGCCGTTGCGCATCTGCTCCCAGCGGAGCGAGTTGAGCAGCCCGCCCTTGGCGGGATAGACGTGCCAGCCGTCGCCGCGGTGCTTGCCGGGGTCGGCGATGGGGTCGTCGCTCCAGGCGTTCAGGCCCCAGTGGAGGTATCCCTTGAGGGCGTAGCGGCAGTTGATCCAGTGTATGATCCGCGAGTCGATCAGGGGGACGTCGACGGTCTTGTTGGGCAGCGAGCCCTTCTGGAAGATGCCCACGGTGTAGAACCACATTTCGTTTCCGCGGCGCTGGGCGTCCTCGAACGCGCCGGACCAGGTGGCCAGGTGGTCCAGCTTGGGCACCCAGACTTCCAGGCGGTCCAGGCAGTGGGGGGTCTCGATGGCGTCGATGCGGCGAAGCTGCGGCGCGCAGCGGTGAACGAAGTCCGACGCCTCGCGCCACGCCATGATGTTGTGGTTGGAGGGCTCGTCGCTGATGTGGAAGACGGTCTTGTCGAGCCACTTCTTGCGGCGCAGATGCTCGACCAGGGCGGGCAGAAACTCGGGCAGGAACTCCTTGCCGGGCACTCGCACCGTCTTGCCCGACGCGTCGCGGACGCCGAAGTCGCGCAGCAGGACGTCCGGGCTGCTCCATCCCCCCTCGCCGAACCTCGCCACGAAACCCGTCTCCAGCAGGTCCATCCGCCCCGTGCTCCAGAAGACCTCCGCCCAGCGGTCGAACGCCGAGAAGTCCAGCTCCAGCTTGCCGTCGCCGCCTCGCGAGCAGCGGATGAGTTCCAGGCTGACGCGAAAGACGTTCTGGCGGTGCTCGGCCATGTTCTTCGCGTAGACGCCCAGCATCCGGTAGAAGGCGTCCTGGTCGCGCGGGTCGATCCCGTGGTGCTGCTTGAAGCGGTGGGTGGAGAACCACTCCGCCACCATCAGGTGGCGCTGGTCGCTCAGGGCCAGCGGGCAGACGGTCAGGGCCAGCGGGAGGGCGGCGCCGGTGCGGGCGGAGCGGACGGCGACCTCGCCGCGGTACTCGCCCGCCTTCGCGTCGCGGGGGACGGCGATGGTGAGGTAGACGGCCTTCAATGTGCCCTTGGCCAGCGGGCGCCGGCGGTCCTCGCTCAGCACGTCGGGGAAGACCGCCGGGGCCGGCCGGGTGAGGTCGCGCTTGTCGAGCTTGGGCGTGTTCTCGCGGATGGAGATGCCGTCGACGAAGTTCCACCGGACCGCGCTGGGGGGCAGGACACTGTCGGCCTGGTCGCATCGGAGCGGGCCGACCTGGATCGTGACGTCCTGGAGATCCTCGTTGGCGCGGATCACGAACTGGGCGGAGAGGACCTCGTTTTGCAGGCCCAGCACGCGGACCTCCCTGGCCTGCTCCCGGGGCAGCGCGTAGCCGTCCTCGAAGACGCGGACGGCGTCGCTGACGGCAAAGAGGTCCAGCGGGGCCCCGCGGGCGGGCGGGGCGGCCAGGAGAAGAAGGATCAACAGCCAGCCGGATGGAGTGCGCATGTCGGTTCCTTCCTGTCGAGCAGCGGTGGCGGTGGATGTCTGCGAGGCGCGGGCGCGCCCCTCAGGGGCTGCGCTCTGATTGTCCGTTTCACGTTCGCGGTCCGCGAGTCAGCGGTCTGAAATCACTTTCCCGCGAAGATCAGGTCCAGGCGCTTGCTGTATTCCTCCGGGCTGCAGCGCCCGCACTCGAGGGTCATGAAGCTGCTGAAGCCGACGTCGTCGAGGGCCTGGCGGACGGCGGGCCAGTTGACGCTGCCCTCTCGGACGGCCGCCCAGTTCCCGCCGTGCCCGTCGGCGTTGAGCTTGAAGTCCTTGACATGGCAGCGGGCGATCAGCGAGCCCAGCGCCTTGACCCACTGCTCGGTCGGGGCGTACTTGACGTGGTTGCCCAAGTCCAGGTAGGCCTTCACCCACGGGCTCTGGAAGCTCTTGACGAAGTGGGCGAAGATGGCCGGCTGGACCCACAGGTTGTTCCAGACGTTCTCCAGGGCGATGGGGACCTTGCACTTCTCCGCCGTGGGGATGAGGCGTTTGACGGCCTCGGTGCTGGTGTCGATGGCGTGGTTGTGGGCCTTGATGTAGTCGGCGTACTTGTCGTTGTCGCCGTCGACGACCTTCAGGACGTGCCCGGTCTTGTCGTCGAACTCGATCTTGAACTCCCAGGGCTGGGGCATGGCCATCCCGCCGATGCGGCAGGGGACGACCAGGACGGCGCCCGCGCCGTACGCCTCGGCGGCCCGCAGGGCGTCCTCGGTGGCCTTGAAGCCGTTGTCCTTGCCTGCCGGCCCGTTGAACCCCGCCCAGCCGCGGAGGACCGAGTGGATCTTCATGCCCATCTTCTCGGCGATCTCGCGGGCCTTGGCCGCCTCGTCCGGCGGGCAGGCGTGGGTCTCGACGCCGTCGTAGCCGGCGGCCTTGAACTTGGCCAGGGTCTTCTCATCGGGCTTGGCGATCCAGCCCTTGTAGAGCTTGGTCTTGAACTCGGCGGCCCGCAGGGCGGCGGGGCAGGCGAGGGCGGCCCCGGCGGCGGAGGCGGTGGCCAACAGTTCGCGGCGGGTCATGCGATGTGTCATCTGCGTTCTCCACGGTAGAAGGTCAAATTCATTTCGGCGCCGCAAAGGCGGGCCTGCAAGGTCAAACGCGAGAGACGGTTGTTTGTTGTTGGTTGCCGCAATCCGCATTCCGCGACCGGCCTGCCGGCAGGCCGGTCCGCAATAACAGCCCTTGCATGTCCGTAGAGCCTGTAGTACGTTTGTCCGCTGACCTGTGTTCTACTAGGAGATCACCATGGATCGCACGCCGAGTTTCGTCAGCAGGCGGAACCTGCTGAAACACACCGCCGTCGCCGCCGGCGCCGTCTCGCTGGGTGGCGTCGCCGCCGCCCAGGGCGCCCCGGCCGCCGGCGCCAATCTCGCCTCGACCACCGGAAGCGACAGGATTCGCATCGGCCTGATCGGATGCGGCGGGCGCGGCACGGGCGCCGTCCGCGACTGCGTCAAGTCGTCGCCGGGCGTGGAAGTGACCGCGCTGGCCGACGTGTACAAGCCCCGGGTCGACGGGGCCTTCAAGGCGCTCCAGGGCCTCAAGGAGGCCTTCCAGGTCAAAGAGGACGCGTGCTTCAGCGGCCTGGACTGCCACAAGAAGCTGCTGGAATCCAAGGTGGACATGGTGCTGCTGTGCACCCCGCCGGGCTTCCGGCCCATGCACTTCCGCGCCGCCCTCGAGGCGGGCAAGCACGTCTTCATGGAAAAGCCCGTCGCCGTCGACCCCACCGGCGCCCGCGACGTCATCGACGCCGCCAAGATCGCGACCGAGAAGAAGCTGGGCGTCGGGGCGGGCACCTGCCGGCGCCGCCAGCAGAACATCGTCGAGACGGTCAACCACATTCGCGACGGGATGATCGGCGAGATCGTCGGCGGGAACCTCTACTACCTGACCGGGCCCGTCTGGGTCCGCCCCGAGGTCAAAGACGTCACCGAGTTCGAGTGGCAGTGCTACAACTGGTACGCCTGGGACTGGCTCTCGGGCGACCACATCGTCGAGCAGCACGTGCACGAGATCGACCTGCTGCACTGGGTGATGAAGAGCCCGCCCGAGAAGATCCTCGCCATGGGCGGTCGCGCGACCCGGCCCAACACCAAGGAGCAGGGCAACATCTTCGACCACTTCTCGGTGGAATTCGAGTGGCCCAACCAGGTCCGCGTCCACTCCGTCTGCCGCCAGAGCCCCAAGTGCGCCCACCGCGTCAACGCGGTGATCACCGGCACCAAGGGCCAGGCCGACTGCTACACCGGCGTCATCCGCGACCTCAAGGGCGAGACCATCTTCGCCTCCAAGGCGACCGGGCTGGGCCCGGCCTACGTCCAGGAGCACGCCGACCTCATCACCTCCATCCGCGCGGGCAAGCCCATTAACGAGGCCGAGCAGGTCGCCCTGAGTTCGCTGATGGCCGTCGGCGGGCGGATGTCGGCCTACACGGGCCAGGAGCTGAGCTGGAAGTGGCTGATGAACGGCTCGAAGCTGTCGATCTTCCCCAAGGATCCCAAGCCCGGCCCGGGCATCTTCCCGCCCGTCGCCGTGCCGGGAACCACCAAGCTGGTGTAACGGCCACCGGGGGCGGAGACGCCCCGAGAATGACAGAAACCGACCGCGGCGGATCCCCAGGATTCGCCGCGGTTGCGTTGGGGGGGGGGCGCGCACTCATGGGAATCTCACCGGGATTCTGCTATGGTTTTCGGATACCAGGCAGCCAGGAGACCCAGCCATGACAGACAGCCAATCGAACTCGGCGGTGCGAACGCGGCGCGACCTTCTCAAGGCCGGGGCGGCCGGGGTGCTGACGGCGGCGCTGGCCGGGCGGAGTTGGGCGGCCGGCACGGCCCGGCCGAACGTGCTCATCCTCACGACCGACCAGCAGCGCGTGGACGCCACCAGCGCATCGGGCAACTCCTGGGTCAAGACGCCCGCCATGGACTCCCTGGCGGCTCGCGGCGTGTCGTTCCGGAAGTCCTATTGTCCGTATCCCCTGTGCAGCCCGTCGCGCAGCGCCCTGCACACCAGCCGCCCGCCCCACGAACTGCTGGTCGATCACAACAGCATGCCCATCGCCGAGTCGGTCCCGCTGTCCGGCCAGGTCTTCCGCCAGGCCGGCTACGACACCGGTTACGCGGGCAAGTGGCACATGCCCGACCCGTATCCCGCCGACGGCATCCGCGGCTTCGAGGTGCTCAACAAGACCACGCGCTCGAGAAAGCTCGCCCACGACGTGGACGAGGCCACCATGAACGCGGCCATCGAGTTCCTGCGGCGCAAACGAGACAAACCCTTCCTGCTGGTGGCCTCGTTCATCAACCCGCACGACATCTGCCTGCTGGCCGGCGGGGCGGACAAGCCTCTCAACGCCGACGTCTGGAAACGCTACGAGCCGCCCGCCGACGCGCAGCTCCCGCCCCTGCCGCCCAACCACGACCTGACCGACGGCGCAGCCGGTCCGGCCGGGCGACTGCGAAACGGCGACTGGGACAAGCACCAGTGGCGACGATACCGCTACGCCTACTTCCGCATGATGGAAGACGTCGACCGCCAGATCGGCGCCATCCTCGACGCCCTGCGCCAGACCGGCCAGGAGGACAATACCCTGATCGTCTTCACCAGCGACCACGGCGAGGGGCTGGGCGGGCACCGGTGGACCGGCAAGATGAACTACTACGACGACGAGGCCGCCGTCCCGCTGATCCTGAGCTGGAAGGGCGTCATCCCGGCCGGGCGGGCGGACAAGGACCACCTGGTCACCGCCCTGGACGTGCTGCCGACGATCTGCGACTACGCGGGCGTCAAACCGCCCGACGTGATGCGCGGGCAGAGCCTGCGAGGCGTGATGGAGAAACCCGACTCGCGCGGGCACGAGTACGTCGTCTCGGAGATGGCCCCCGGCGGCCCGGGCGGGCGGCGGAGTTTCATGGTCCGCACCGCGAAGTACAAGTACATGGTCTTTCACGCGCCGGCCCAGGGCATGATGTTCTTCGACATGGACGCCGACCCGGGCGAGATGAAGAACCTCATCGCCCGCTCGGACCTCGCCGCCGAGATCGACCGCCACCGCGCCCTGCTGAAGGAGTGGTGCAAGCTGACGGAGGAAGAGAAGTACCCCATCCTGCGCAGCCCGGCCGGCAAGGCGGGCAAGGGCGGGAAGAAGGGCGAGAAGAAAGGCAAGAACATCTGACGCGTCGCCGTTTTGCGGAACCCAGCCGCAGCGGTTCATTCTAGAGCACGTGGCGGCGGAAGAACGAAACGACCTGCGCCTTGCTTCGCCTGCCGGAGGCAACACCCATCGTCAACTCTTCCAACTCGTCGTCCGTCGCGTCCAGGCCGTGTTGGTTGAGCTTGAGAAACAGAATAGCCGCCGTCAGGCCTGTCCGCTTGTTGCCGTCCAGAAACGGATGGTTGGAAACCAGGTGAAACAGGTAAGCCGCCGCCATGTCGGCCAGGCCCTTATGGAGGAACTTGCCGCCGAAGCGCGCCTTGGGCATGGCCACGGCAGACTCCAACAATCCGGCGTCGCGCAGCCCTTCCTCGCCCCCGAATTCCAGGATCAGGCGTGCATGAATCCGCGACACGTGCGTCGCTTCCAGAAACACCGGTCCTCGTTTCACCGGGCGAGTTTCCGCAGCACTGCCCGTCGCTCGCGGACAATGTCAGATAGATGCTTCTCGAACTGCTCCGGATCGACCTCGCTCGGGTTGACCGGCGAGATCGTCAGCGACCGCCCGTTCACCGTCAACTGGATTCGGGCGTTCTCTTCCAGGCCCAGCAGTTCCATGATCGCCTTGTCCAGGACAACCGCGCTGCTGTTGCCGACTTTAGTCAGTTGCTTGATCATGGCCAATCTCGTTCTAACATTATTATAACATTCTGGCCCAGCCGCGTACGGAAAAACACGCTATTCCCGTCCTGCCGGTCTGCTTGCCGGGCCTTTCAGCAGCGGGGCCATCTCCTTCGCGATGATCCCCGCCGCGACGGTGCTGCCGTGGTCGTTGAAGTGCACCGCGTCGTACATGTGCCGGTTATCCTGCGGGATCTTCGCGGCCAGATCGATCACGGGCACGTTCTCGGATCGGCCCACGTCGCGGATGGTCTGGTTGAAGCGGTCGAAGCCGGTCTTGAAGCCCGCGTAGCCGTCGCGCGTGCCGAACACCTGGGCCACCCCGTCCAGCACCACGGTGTGGGGCTTGTCGGTCAGCCGGCTGGACATCGTCATCAGCACGGGCTGGATGTCGTAGACGCGGCAGAGGGCGACGAACGCCCGCAGGCTGCGCTCGAACTGCCCAGCCAGGGCGGCGGCGTCGTAGTCGATCTTCCGCCCGCGGACCTGCGACCACTCGTCCCACCCGCCGCCGGCTTGCACGCCCAGGCTCTGGATGCGCCGCGTCAGGTTCGGCACGAAGGCGTCGCAGAAGTCGTAGCCCATGCAGCGGAGCTTCTGGCCGAAGCTGCGGTGCGGATCAGGGTCAGGTCCGACGGTGATCAGCGACCGCGAGAAGTGATCGCTCCAGTACGTGCCCATGTACAGCAGCGTGACCAGGTCGTTGACGTTGTGCATCATCGCGACCGCCCGCGGGCGGAGCGGCACGACCTTGTTGAGCAGGATGTTCACCGAGTGCAGCGTCACGTTGCCGCTCACCCCGCCGTTGCAGGAGTTGATCTTCAGACCCGTCGCCTCTTCGAGCCGCCGCCCGGCGAGATACGCAAACCGCAGTTCCTCGTCCACGTAGATGCATTCGGTCGTCGAGCCGCCCAAAAAGACGATCGTCGCGTCCGGGCGCCGGTGGACCATGGAGGGCATGACGAACGCGTGGTCGTCGGCCCGGAAGCGGTAGGCCTTCTGCACCAGGCCGTCCACCGTCTTCATGTACTCGTCGCTCGGGCGGGCGGTGATGTCCATGAGCGGCTTGTGCTCCTTCAGACGGATGGAGCGGGTGGAGATGGGGACCTTGTCCGGCGACTGGTTGGGGTCCTTGAGGCTTAGCAGGGCGTCGGCGCCCTTCAGCAGGCCCAGCGCCAGCACCAGCGTGAACAGCAGCAGGGCGGCCCGCGGATGGCGGCGGAACCATCTGGGCCGATCGGGTGGCTGGCTGGCGGACGGGGCGGCGTCGGGTGTGGATTGGCTCATGGTTCTTCCATTCAGTCGCAGGCGACCAGCCCGCGCGTGCGGGCGTAGTCGCGCAGTTCGCGGACGGCCTGGCTGCTCACCAGGCCGGCGAGTTCCTCGTATCGGTCCGCCCGCCAGGCGGGGCGGTACTGGCCCATGACGTTGATCGTGCAGAGCGGGGCGGTCTCGGCGACCGCGTCGATAACCTGCCGGCTGCCCGCCAGGTCGCCCGGCATGACCAGATGCCGCACGAGCAGGCCGCCGCGGGCCAGGCCGCGACGGTCGAGTTGGAGCGGCCCCACCTGGGCGTACATCTCGGCCAGGGCTGCGCGGGCTGCGGCGGGGTAGTCCGACACGCCCGAGTACTTCAGGCCCGCCTCGGCCGAGGCGTACTTGAAGTCCGGCATGTAGACCTCGACCAGGCCGTCCAGCAGGCCGAGCGTTTCGACGGCTTCATAGCCGCCGCAATTGTACACGACGGGCACGCCCAGTCCGCGGCCGCGGGCGATGACGATCGCCTCGGCCACCGCGTGGGCCACGTGCGTGGGGCTGACGAAGTTGACGTTGGCGCACCCGCCGCTCTCCAGCCGCAGGGCCAGCTCCGCCAGGTGCTCGCTCGAGGCGGGCGGGCTTGCGTGGCGGGCGGGGTGACTGATGTCGGAGTTCTGGCAGAACACGCATTCGAGGTTGCAGCGTTCGAGGAAGATGGTCCCGCTGCCGCCCGGCCCGACCAGCACGCTCTCCTCGCCGAAGTGCGCCCCCCACGACGCGACGGACGCCTCCGCGCCCGTCCGGCAGGCGCCGAGTTGCCCCGCCTCGCGGTCCACGCCGCACCCACGCGGGCATAGCGTGCAATGGCGGATCATCTGCCGCAGGCGAACGACGTTGTCCGGGAATTCCGACATGGTCTGTATTCTACGCCGCTGAGGGGCCGACGCGAAGGGCGGGTTCTCAAGGCAATCGGGGCCTGCTCTTGTCCGTCCGCCCCTTCTGGGTCTGGGCGCTCTTCAACTGGCCGGCCTTGCCCGGGTCATCCTTCGGTGAATCGTCCTTCTTGTCTTCCTTGGGCTCCAGCGTGTTGCCCGGTATGGCGGGACAGATCCCCTGGAGGATCGAGTGGACGATCAAGCCGGCGACGATTCCCAGTCCCAGGGCCCAGTACCACTCCATGGCCAGCACGGCCAGGGCGGCGCCGCCGGCGGCGACGATCCACGTCAGGCCGTGCATGCCGTCGTCGTGGGCCAGCAGCGACAGCTTGATTCCGCACATGAGCAGCCCGCCGAAGGCCAGGCCGCTGCCCAGGCCCACCGTGAGCGAGCCGAAGAAGCCCAGCGACGACTTCCACCACAGCACGCCCGCCAGCACCAGGCCCGCCAGCACCGTCAGCCCGAAGACCGTCTCGGAGCGGTTGCCCTTGATGTAGGTCCGCTGCACCTTGTCGATGAGGCGAGCGAGCTTGGCCTGCGCGTCGGCGACCTGGTTCTTCATAGCCGGCGAGGGCGTCTCGGCGTGCGCCCCTGTCAACAGCTTGCGGGCGGTGGCGAGCTTGTGCCCGGCCTGTGCCTTGAGGGCCTCCTGGAACTTCTTCTGACACTGCTCGTAGGTCCGCACCAGGTGCGCCTCCTGGGCGACGGACTGGTCGTAGCCCTTCTCGACGGCCTGGTCGAGGGCCTGGCGTGCGGCGGGCCACTGTTCGGCCTGGATGAGCTTCTGCAATTCGCCGCGGCACTGGGTGGAGGCGGCCTCGGACTCGCGGGCCAGGGCGGCGTCGAGGGCGGCGAGTTTTTCGGCGACGCCGGCGGGCAGGTGGGGCAGTTGCCCGGCCTGGCGGACCAGTTCGCGGGCCTGCTTGAACTCGCGCTGCTTGCCCAACTTCTGGGCCTCCAGGCCCATCTGGGTTGCCTTGAGCTGGCTGAGACGCGCCTGGGTGGCGGCGAAGGCCGGCGGGATGTGGTTCACCTGCGAGCCGATGTTCATCGCGTTGGTCAGCGCCTCGTCGGCCTGGGCGACCTCCTTGCGGTCCACGTGCTGGGCGGCCTGCTGGATCTGGCGGTCCACATAGGCCCGCTTGGCGGCGGCCATGGCCTCGTGGATGCCCGCGACGATCGGGTCGTCCGCGTGTCGCTTGCGGAGCTGTTCGTATAGGTGGTCCGCCGGGCGGAAATCGTCCTGGGCCAGCATGGCGTCGATGGCCCGGCTGTGCTCGGGGAGGTTGCGGGGGTCGGACAGCCGCAACTCCTCGGCCGTCTCGTTCAGGCGGGTCGTCAGGCCCGAGGCGTGGGCCTTTTCCACACCGGCGCGGGCGGCGTCGAGGGCGGAGGCCGCCTCGTCGAACTGCCTGGCCCGGACGGCTTCGGCGGCCCTGGTGATCGTCGCGTTGGCGTCCAGCAGGTCCTGGGCGCGGGCCGAGGTGCCGCTGATCAGGTAGCGGTCGTCCCACTCCAGCACCCGCCTGGCCGCGGCGATCGCCGCGCTCGCCTCGCCGCTCATCTGCTGTCCGTACAGTTCCGCCAGGGCGTCGACGGAGTGCTGGCTGAAGGCCTGGGCGTGGGCGTCGCCGTGCTGCTCCTGGAGTCGTACCGCGGCCTCCTGGAGGGCCCGCTCGCAGGCGATCGTTCGCGAGCCGCTGCGGAACGCCGACAGGCCCACGAAGCCCGCCGTCCACGCCAACGCTCCGGCATGGAGGTCAAGCGACCGGGCCAGGCGGTAGGCCCGCTCCATCTGCGCGTGGGCCTGCGAGAACCGCTCCATCTTGAACAGGGCCGCCCCGCCGAAGTAGCAGCAATCGTACTCCGCCAGGGCCGCCCCCTCCTTGTCGCCGAACTGGAGGAAGTGCCTGCCGCCCTCGGCCAGGCGAACCGTGCCCGCCCAGTCCTGCGAGTTGTAGGCCGTCTGCAACCGTTCCCCCAGCGTCTTGTACTGGCTGGCGTAGTACCAGGCGATGAACCTGGCGGGGTCCTGCGAGATGTCCTCGATGGACGTGGAGTAGGCGAACGACATGTCCTCGCCCCGTTCCAGGGCCCGCTGCTGGCAGCGGTTGCGGGCGCCCACCGTCTGGTGGAAGGTCTCCGGGGCGGCTGACCCCTGGAAGAACTCCAACGCCCGGTCGTAGAAGCGGGCGGCCACGCCGGGGTGTCCGTTCTGCTCCAGCGCCTCGGCCGCGCCGAGCACCTCGGCCCCCTTGTTGAAGCGACGATGCTGAAGGTAACCAAAGACAGCGTCTGTGAGCCCCATGGTGTCGGTCCTTTCGTGCCGGGATCCCGCTGCCTCCGGCGGAAACGGATTGTAGCCCGAGCCGAATGCGCGGTGAAGGGCGAACCCTATGGCTCCTTCACCAGCTCGCAGCCGGTGCGGTTGTCCACCTCGACCTTGTAGCCCTGCGGCACGGCCAGTCGGTAGAGGACCTTGCCGTCCGCCTTCTTCCACTGGATCTCGACCGCCCCGGCCGCCGTCGGGATGCTGCCCTTGCACCAGTCGAGCTTGACGTCGCCGAAGCGCAAGTGGATCGTCTTGGCGGCCGGGTCCACGCGGTACAGCCCCAGCACGTCGCGGATCAGCACGCGGGCGGCGTGCGAGGCGAAGCCGTGGTTGCAGCTCGCCTGCGGGGCGTCGTGCTCCCACAGGGTGCCCGTCCGCTCGGCCATGTACAGCCAGTATCCGATCGCCTCGTCGAGGATCTGCTGATTGCGCCCGTCGCGCGAGAGCAGCTCGAAGCGGAGCTGGTTGCCGATGAACGCGTTGGCCGGGTGGATCTCCGGGTGGGCCTTGGTCTGCTTTCGCTGCGGGCCGAACTCGCCGGCCAGCGTCCGCCACAGCCTGGCGTGCGTTTCGGGCGTGGCCACGCGGAAGAAGAAGGCGAAGTACTGGCACACCTCGGTGCGGTTGCGGGTGACCTGGAGCTTGCCGCCCTTCCGCACCGCATTATCGACGAAGAACTCGCCGTCGAACGACTGGCGGCGGACCGTCTCGCGGACGCGAGCGGCCTTGGCTGCCAGGTCCTCCCGCCCGTACAGCCGCCCGGCTGCCTCCAGCGTGGCCGCGTACAGCATGTTCGAGGGGTAGTTCACGTCCTGCACGAAGGAGTTGGCCTTGGACCACTCGACGAAGACCCAGCTCGGCAGCTTCTCCAGCAGGCCGTCGGAGTTCTCGAAGCCCTTGAAGAACTCCAGCAGCTTGAGCACCCGCGGGCGGAGGGCGTCGATGAGTTCCTTGTCCCCGCCGCGCTGGGCGTACTCCTCGAGCTGCACCACGAACCACATGGCCCAGTTGGGGATGAACTGCCCGTTGTAGTGGTCGCTGGGGTAGCACATCGGCAACATGCCGTCGGGCAGGTGGGCGAACGACGCCGGGCGCTGGAAGTTCTCGAACATGTTGTGTTCGAGCGACAGCTCGCCGCAGAAGTCGACGGCGGATCGAGCGGTGAAGAAGCTGTCGCACAGCCAGCCGGCCCGCTCGCGGGAGGGGCAGTCCATGAACACGTCGGTGGCGTTCTGGCGGAAGGTCTGGCGGGCGGCCTCGAAGATGCGGTTGTACCGCTCGTCGCTGGCCTGGAAGCTCGCCCGGCCCGCGTGCGGGTTGGCCAGCTCGCGCAGGTACAGGTCGCTCACCTCGCACTCGCCCTCCAGCACGATCAGCTTGAGGTAGCGCATCGTGTACGGCTCGAACGTCTCGAAGACGTGCGTGCCCGGTTCCAGCTCGTAGAGCACCACGTTCACGCAGCCCAGGCGCTTGAAGTCCACGTCGTCGGCCGTCAGGATCTCGTCGAACGTCACGAACAAGCGCGTGCGGGACCTGGCCGTCACCTTCGCCCCGACGAACCCGGTGAGGTTGGTCCCCAGGTCCAGGATGCGGTGCGTGTTGGACTTGAGGGTGAACGGAAAGGCCCCGCCGGCCGGGCGGGAGGAGAGCGTCTTCACGGCCTGAAGCTCGACCGAGGGGATGGTCTCCAACTCGCCCTCGGGGAACCCGATCAGCTTGGGCCCGACCTGCGTGAGCGAGCGGTCCTTCCAGACCCGCTTGGGCAGATCGCCCTTCTGGAGATCGCCCTGGCGGAGGTGGGCGACGGGGCGGACGAGGTCGAACGTCGAGTACGGCACGCGGCGCGGGGCCAGCGGCTTGGCCTCGCCGACGACGGCGCAGCGGACCGCCTGGGCCGGCGGGCCGGGCAGGCGCCAGACCTCGCTGAAGGGCCGCTGGAAGCTGTATCGCTGCACCTTCTGCACGCGGTCCAGGCGCAGCAGCGTCGAGAAGCCCTCGCCGCCGGTGGCCGCCAGCACCCGCCCGCCCGCGACGAGTTCGGCTTGCAGGAACGAGGGCTGGTCCAGCAGGTAGAAGCTGTTGGCGTTGTAGCCGGCCACCTGGATCGTCACTTCATTACGCCCGTCCTTCAGGCGGGGCGCGAGGTCGCACTCGTCGACGCGGTAGAAACCGTGCCCCGCCCGGGCCGGGCCGTGGCCCGCGAACTGACCGTTGACGAGAACGCGATACAGCGTCGAGCCGGTCAGGCGGAGCGTGAGAGTCCCCGCCGGCTTGTCGAAGGCCGCGCGAAACTCGACCAGCACGTTCCGCTCCTTTTCCTTGCCCTCGGGCCAGACGGGCTTGGCGGCCACGAAGGCGGGCTCGCCGGCCGAGGCGGGGGCGATCTGGCATAGCAGTGCGGCGACGATCAGGGGTCTTGCGAGGGTCTTGGGGCTCATTCTCTGTGTTCCTGTATGTGTTGCGGTCCGTCTTCCCGGCGGCGTCGAGAATAGTCGATCCCCGCCGGGCGCACAAGGGGGGGCGGCGCAGGGCAGGACAGGCGTCTCGCCCGTCCGGGTTCCGGAGTCCGCAGTCCGGGGGGCGATCAGACTTCCGTGCAATTCGTGCAATTCGTGGACTCGGGTTGCTTTCTGCGAATTACCGGCCACGCTCGCGCGTGGCCGTCCTTTTTCTGCAAGGCTCGCACTGCCAATGGATTGCGGCAGTCGGCCGCCCGGCAAGCCGTCCAATGTCCCATTTGGGGCCTGAACGTCTTGTTTTGTCTCATGTTTTTCCGAGTAATCATATTTTTATCGATTTGAGAATATGTATATAAATCGTTCTATTTAAGCGTTTTACATTCATCAGAATGGTCTGTGTTTCGCCAGGGGAATTTCCGGAAAAACGAGACATTCGAGTTCGCTTTGAGCGAGTGTCGCCTGGACCCGTCGGCTCGCCCCGGCGGCCATGAAGACCGAAGATGTCGAGGCCTCCTGCCGCAAGGCGGAGTCCGCCCTCCATCGCCCCTGACCACGCGTCAACGGATTGACGGTTCTCCTCTGCCGGGCGGATCCGCCGGCACGGACGCGGAGAAGGCATACCGTCCCGACTCGACGCGGAGGACGGCGTGGGCGTTCTCGCGGCGAAGCAGTACCGCGCCCGCCGTTTCGGCAAGGGGCCTGCCGCCTTCGGCGATGGCGGCCGTTCGGCCGGCGGGCAGATAGACGGTGGCAGTGATGCCGGGCGGAAGAGTCACGTCGAGTTCAAACGTCTTATCGCTTCTGCGCCAGTGGACCGCGACGCCGCCCCGAACGGACTGATATTCGCCCCGGGCCCATGTCAGCTCGCCGATCGGCTGGGGACGGACGACCACGCGCCTCATGCCGGGGGCTTCCGGGTCGAGCTGGATGCCCACGATGCCGGGGATGAACCATCCGCCGATGGACAGGAACGAGTTGTGCACGCTGGACCAGGCCGGCGTCCAGTGCTCCCAGACGGTGGTGGCGCCCTGGTCGAGCATGGCCCGCCAACTGGGGGCCTGGGGGTGCATGGCCAGGCGGAGAATCAGGTCGCCGCGATGCTCGGCCAGCAAGTGCTCGATGAGGTAGAGGCTGCCCAGCACTCCGGCGTCGAGATGTCCCTGGCGGCTGGCGAGGTCGGCTTGGAGGTTCCGCATCGCGCGGTCGCGCAGGTCGGCTGGCACGACGCCGGTCAGCAGGCCGAAGGCCAGATACGTCTGCGGGTGCTCCGTGGGGCGGAAGGTGGCCCGGCCGGTGTCGAACCACTTGTCGCGGACGGCCTGGCGGATCTTCTCGGCGGCGGCGTTGTAGCGTGCGGCGTCGGCGCGCTTGCTCAACACTCGCGCAATGTCGGCGAGCGTCTGGGTCTGGTGCGCGTAGCTGATCGTGTTGAAGAGCTGGTTCTCCTCGGGCGTGCTCCAGCGGCAGGGCCAGGAGGGCAGCTTGCCGTCTGGGGCGTAGTCTGGCGGGGTCTTGGGCGGGGCCCAGTCGCCCAGGAACTCCCAGTAGTTCTCCGGCGAGCGATACGCGAATCGTTGGACGATGCCGCCCTGGGCGTGGGCGTCGAGGAAGGCGACCCACCGGCACATGGCCGGGTACAGCCGCTCGAGCAGCCGCGTGTCGCCGTAGAACTGATAGCTTTGCCAGGGGAACTGGATCAGCGCTCCGGGCCAGGTCGGCCCGCCGCCCGAGCCGATGCGGAACGGGGCGGTGTAGGGGACGGCGCCGGTGGCGGGGTCCTGGCTGTCGGCGAAGTCTCGCGCCCACTTGGTGTAGAACGGGCCCATCTGGAAGTTCCACATGGCCTGGCGCATGGCAGCCTGGCCCTCGGCGCCGTAGCCCAGCCGCTCGCGATGCGGACAGTCGACCTCGATGCCGCCGATGGTCAGGCAGCGGTGCGTGTGGCGGACGATCCGGTCCAACCGGTTCAGCAGCGGGTCGGAACACTCGAAGCGGCTGATCTCCGGGCTGGCGGTGCTGACCAGTTCGGCGACGACGTCCGACTTGCCCGGCGTGGACCGAAGCCCGGCGACGAGCACGAAACGGAAGGCCCGCCAGTTCAGGTGCGCGCGGATCTCCTCGCTGGGCGTGCCGGCGCAGCGATAGTGGTCGACCTGGTGGAAGACCTCACCCAGGCGCTCGGGGTCGCCCGTGTGCGAGGCCGAGTAGGTGAGCGCAAGCTCGTCGCCCGGTTGCTGGCCGCGAACGGTCAGCCGGAGCCGGCCGACCACGTTTCGCCCGCAATCGATCAGGTGCAGTCCGTCCGGCCGCCGGGTGATCCTGGCGGGCTCGACCCGTTCCAGCACGCGGTTGGGCTGGATCATCTGGGCGGACAGCTCCCGCGGGCGGAGCTTCTCCATCGCGACGGCGGGTTGCCACGCGGACGAGTCGAAGCCGACGTCGTTCCAGCCGGGCTGCTCGCGTCGCAGGTCGTATCGCTCGCAGCCGAAACGCCCGCCTCCGCCGACGAGCGGCCCCTCGATCAGAAGGGGGCTCGGCGCCGTCCTCCATTGCGTGTCGCCGGCCACCACCGTCTGCGAGCCGTCCGGGTGGTCGATGACCAGTTTGATCAGCAGGGCGGGTCGCGGCTGCTCGACGCCGTGAGTGATGTACCATCCCTTGCCGAGCCATGCGCCAAGCACGTTCTCGCCCTGTCGAATGGACTTCGTCACGTCGTGGGTGACGTAGAAGACGCGGCGGGCGTGGTCGGACTGCATGGGGTCCAACAGGTGATCGCCGACCTTTCTGCCGTTCAGATAGACGTTGTGGTAGCCGAGGCTCGTCACGTAGAGGCGCGCCCGGTCGGGCGGCTTGGGAACGCGGAAGGCGCGACGAAGCCAGGGCATGCGGTAGGTGGGGGACTTGTTGACGGGCTCCTCTTCGAGGCGTGCGGCGGCGATCCATCGCGCCGGCTGCCAGTCGCGCGGCGCCAGCAGGCCCATCTCCCACGTAGCCGGGGGGCTCTCGGCGGGGCCGTGCCCGTCGCGGTCCCACACGCGGACCATCCAGAAGCACCGCTGTCGCGAAGCCAGCGGCCGGCCGGCGTACGGGACCAGCACGGTCTCGTCGCCTTCCACTCGGCCGCTGTCCCACAGGTCGCCCTGTCCGGCGGCGAGTCTCTCGCTGCTGCCGGCCACCAGCACCTGGTACGCCGACTGCCGCTGGCCGCGCTCGGAGGAGACGAGCGTCCAGCTCAGACGGGGCTGCGGGACGTCGATTCCCAGCGGATCGTCCAGGTACTCGCATCGCAGCGAGTGAGGGCTGAGGGAGGCAGTCCCCGTCGCGCCAGAGGCGACCACGCTGAGGCATAGCAGAGCGGCCAGTCTTACGGGCCAGATCACGGGCTTCTCCGAATCGTGTAGAGAGCGTGCATGGCAGCGGCCATGGGGAGATTAGAACCCATCTGCGGCCGAATGACAAAGCGATAGCGCTCTCGCCGTTGCGGCGAGGACCCTGGTTCCGGTCGCGGACGGCTAGGGCAGGAACTTGTCCACGTGCTTGAGCTTTTCGGGCAGGTAGACGCGTGCGACGTATTCGAGCCCGTGCTTGGCCAGGGCCTGCTGCTCGACGCGGACGCCCATCTTGAGCATCTTGTTCATGGCGTCCTGCCACTTCTTGTGGTGGCGGATGAACGGGTCGTTGCGGAGGGCGTCCATGGCCCGCTTCTTGTCCACGTCCTTGAGCGGGTGGGTGGGGAGCTTGTAGGTCTCGATGTCGTCGGGCGTGACGCCGAGGAACCGGGCCTGCGGGACGCAGAAGAACTCGTTGAGGTGTGCGGCGTTGCCCGAGCCGACCTTCAGCGTGCGGTAGATGTTGAAGTAGCCGTACGGATCGCCGTCGGTGAAGACGTAGACGGGGATCTTCATCTCGTCGGCCAGGCGGCGGATGAACCGCCGGCAGGCCCGGCTGGGCACGCCGCCCATGGAGACCAGGATGCAGTGGTGGCGGTCGTAGAAGTCCTCCTCGACCAGGCGCTCGAACATGCCCTTGGTCTCGACGGCGAGGATGAACTTCGCCTTGGTGCGGAAGCTCAGCTCCTCGACGACGGTGGGCACGCTGTACGCCCCGCTGCCGAACCGCGTGCAGTCGATCTCGATCTGCTTCCTGGTGCGCCGGTCGCGGTCGATGACGACGAGTTCGCCGGCCACTTCGCCCCCGTGCTCGTCGGCGCGGAAGTGGATCTTCTCGCGGTTGAGGGCGAGCATGGCCTCGACGTCGTCCATGACGGTGTCGGACTCCTCCTGCGCGGCGAAGGCGGCCTCGCCCCAGTTGTAGGCCTGGTAGTAGGCCTCCCGCTTGGTGGAGTGGCGGTCGGTGCGGACAAGCTCGCGGCTCATGGCCAGCATCTTGAGCGTCTGGGCGAAGGTGCGGACCGTGCCGACGGTCAGGGTGCGGACCTTGTTCTTGCCGCGCAGCTCGAAGTAGCCCGGGTCGGGCTTGTAGCGGACGTTGGCCAGGGCCCGGATGGGCAGTTTCATGGTGGGCTTGTCGCCCTTGCGGATGCGGTCGTGGACGGCCTTGGCCTCGCGGCGGATCCGGTTGACGACGTCGTCGGGTTTTTTGAGTGTCATGGCTCGGTTGTGGGTTGTCTTCTGCCAGGTGTCTGTGCTTCGTCCGGCGGAGGGTTGTTCCGCTGCCCGAGCGATGCGGCGTGGGGCTGCACGGATCATGGTCGCGCCGGGAAGGAAGCAGTCCGCAACCTGCCCCCGAGGGGCAGGTCTTCAATCCGCAATTTCAACAGGGACGGCGTCGGCCAGGCCGAGTTCGCTGACGACGGTGTTGGCCAGGTCGATGACTTCGATTCGGGAGACTTCTCCCCCCTCCGGCTGGAGGAGGCGTCGCTCGACCAGCCCGGCGACGAAGCGTCCGGTGGGGGGCAGGAGGCGCCAGGATCGGCAGACGAACTCGCACAGCCAGCTCTTGTCCCAGAGGGTGACCTTGCCCTGTCCGTGGTTGACGTGGAGGTGCTCGCGCCGGCGGGCGCGTTGGCTGCGGTGGGCCTCCAGGGCGCGGGCGGCCTTGCGCAGGCGGACGCGTCGCAGGACCTTGAGGGCCATCTCGAACAGAGCCGCCGAGCGCACCAGGGGCCAGTTGAGGCGCTGGATGTACATCTCGATGGCCAGGGCGAGCTCTCGCGCGTCGGTGAACCGTCCGGTGGTTCCCCTCATGGCCTTCCACAGGGCACAGGCCAGCTTGGACTTGTCGAATCGTTCGAGGCTGCCGTCCCGCTTCATCACCCGGATCGTCCCTGATCCGCTCACGTGGGTCTCCTTTACCGCCCGGGCGAGCCGGGAGGCGGCTCGGTGGGCTGGCCGTCAAACAGTCCTTTTTGGTTCGGCCCGATCACGGGCGCGTCCTTGACCCCCCGGGCTTCCTCGATCAACTCGCCGACGTCCGCGAAGTTGCGATAGACGCTGGCGAAGCGGACGTAGGCGATCTTGTCCAACTCCCGCAGGAGGTTGGCCACCTCGTCGCCGATGAACCGCGAGGGCACTTCCTTGTCGAACTCCCGAAAGATCCGCTCTTCGGTCTCCTCGACGATCGAGCGGATCTGTTCGTTGGTGACTGGGCGCTTGTAGCAGGCCTTGAGAAGGCCGTCGAGTATCTTCTGGCGGTCGTAGGGGGCCCGGGTGCCGTCCTTCTTGATAACGGTCAGTCGGACGGCCTCCTCCGGCCGCTCGTACGTGGTGTAGCGGCGCTGACAGGAGAGGCACTCGCGGCGGCGGCGGACGGTGCGACCGCCTTCGCTGCTGCGGGAGTCGACCACCTTATCGTTGTCCTGTCCGCAAAACGGGCACTGCATTCCGGTCCACCTCTCGGCGTTTCTATATGTTGGACCTGGCGAAATTCTAGGTCCCTATATATGGGGTGTCAATAAGAGATTCCACCCACAGAGAAGAAAAAGCCTCTCGGCGGCGGGGGCCTCGTAGGGGCGGGTCGTCGGAGGGTCGCTATAGCTGCACGCCGCCGCGGGCCGATATACACTCAGGAAACCATGGACGCTCTTCTGGCCTGGACAATTGACATGTCGTGGACGGCGGAGGCCGCGGTGCGCCTGGTGGCGGCGGCGGCCATGGGCGCCGTGATCGGCGTGGAGCGGGAGTACCACGGGCGCGGCGCGGGCTTTCGCACGCAGTTGCTGGTGGCGCTGGGAGCGGCGCTGGCGATGCTGGTAAGCCTTCAGTTCGGGCGGACGGATTACAGCGGTTGGCCGGCGGGGGGGCAGATTCAAGTGGACCCGGCCCGCGTGGCGTACGGGGTGATGGGCGGGATCGGCTTTCTGGGCGCGGGGGCGATCATCCGCTACGGCGGGGGCATTCGCGGGTTGACGACGGCGGCCAGTCTCTGGTGCACGGCGGCGGTCGGTCTGGCCTGCGGGGCGGGCATGTACCCGCTGGCCCTGGCGGCGACGGGCCTGGTGTTCGTGGCCCTGTTCGCGCTGGCCAGGCTGGACCGCATCATTCCCTCCCACTCGAGCAAGGCCGTCACCGTCAAGCTGAAGGCAGCCGAGGGGGACGCCAATCTGCGGCGAGTCCGCTCGCTGCTCCAGGAAGGGGGGGCGACGATCTGGAGCGTTCAATACCGGCGGAACGTGGTGGACCAGATCGAGACGATCACCTTCTACGTCACGTTGCCCGCCCATCCCGAGAAGACGGGAATCTTCCAGTTGGCGAGCAGGATCGAAGACGCCATCGAGATCCGGGTGGAATAGGCGCTTGGGCGCGGTCAATACCGATGCCTGCGAAGGAGTCCCCGCGGGTTGGGCGTCATGTGTCGCCGGCGCTTACGGGGACGCGGGGACGGACGGGGCGACGCTCTCCACGCGAGGGAGGCAGATTTCGAAACTCGTGCCGCTTCCCAGCTCGCTGTGGACGAAGATGTGCCCGCCGCTCTGGCGGACGAAGCTGTGGATCATCGACAGCCCCAGGCCCGTGCCCTTGTCGCGGTCCTTGGTGGTGAAGAAGGGCTCGAACATCCGCGCCCGCGTCTGCTCGTCCATGCCCACGCCGGTGTCGGTCAGGATCAGCGCGACGAACCGTCCCTGGAGCGGCGGATTGTCCAGGCGCCGTCCGTCGGTCAGGACGTCCACGTTCCGGGTCTGCACGGTCAACTGCCCGCCGTGCGGCATGGCGTCGCGGGCGTTGACCACCAGGTTCATCAACGCCTGCTCGAACTGCGAGCGGTCGACCAGCACCGTCCCCAGGGGCTCCTCCAGTTGCATGGACACGTGCACGTCCTCCCCCAGCAAGCGGGCGACGGCCACCCCCATTTCGCCCAGCACGTGATTGAGGTTGATTTCCTCGGGGTGGAGGGCCTGTTTGCGGCTGAACAGGAGAAGCTGGTTGGTCAGCCTGGTGGAACGCTGGGCGGCCTTGTGAATCTCACAGAGCGGGCGGTGCAGGGCGCTGTCCTCGGCCAGTTCCGCCAGCAGGAGTTGGCAGTACCCGTCGATGATGGTGAGCTGGTTGCGGAAGTCATGGGCGAGCCCGCCGGCCAGCCGCCCGATCGCCTCCATCTTCTGGGCCTGGAGATACTGTTCCTCCAGGGATCGGCGGTCGTTCTCGACGGCCATCTTATGGAGGGCCAGGGCTATGTCGCCTCCGAGTTCTTCAACGAGGTCGATCTCCTCGCTCAGGAAGGCTTGCCCGGCCGGCAGGTGAACGCTGAGCACGCCGTAGACCTTTCCGGCGTGTTCGAGGCGGACGGCCAGCCCGGAGCTGTCGGGGTCGTGGGCCAACAGGGGGCACTGTTTGCAGAGGTCGGCGCGGATGGGGGTGACTGCGGGTCCGGCACGAGCGAGTGCCCGGGTGGCGCAGCCGGGCATCTTGCCCTGGCGCAGGGCGTCGCGGACGGTCTGGAACTCCTTCCCCGCACCCGCCTGAACGACCGTGACGGCCAGGCCGTTCTCCAGCAGGGCGGCCCAGGCCAGCGTGTAGCTTCGCATCTCGACCAGGGCGGAGCAGGCGTGCTGAAGCAGCGATTCGCTCTCCTGCTCGCGGACGATGAGCTGGTTGACGTGCCGGATGGCCCGCAGGACGGCATTGAGATGGGAAACCCGCCGGTTGGCCTGCAGCAGTTCCTTGCTTGCCTCGGCAGGCCTGTCCTGACCGGTCGACTGGCGACTGTCCCCGGAATACGTATTCTTCCTGCCTTGCCGTTCCTGCATACATATCTCCAGGATGCGAAGGCGCGTCCGGGCTGGATAGGAAACACGAACTGGTCTCGAATCCCTCCCGCCTCCTACGGAACAGGCGTGATCTACAGCAGGCCCCTCACACCGTGCGGCTCGTTCACGTCTGAGGCTTCCACTGTCACTGTCATTGTAGGCGCGGCCTGGGGGCGGGGACAATGTTCCCGCCGTCGGGGCGGGCGGGCGACCGTGGGCGGGCAGCCGGAAGCATGTCCTCGGGCTCCCCACATCTGGTGTTGCCGGCCGCGGGGTGCTTCTACGCGTTGCGCGGGAGTGCGACTGCGATCTTCCGGGGACAATCGGCTCCGGGAATACCCTGTCCGGGAAGTTCCCGGCCGGTTTCGTACGGACAGTTGGCCCGCGTGGAACCGCCGGCTGTTGCGGGCGTCTAACGGGTTTGGTTGTGGCGTTCGCTCCCGCGCGGCGGGATAATCGAGTCTCAACTTCCGGTGCAGCGTCCATCGCATCAGCGGGTATGTGGGCCCGCAGCAGGAAAGGAAACAGACATGAAACGCGGCATGATCCTTCCGTTGGCAGTGTTCCTGGCGGCCTCGGCCCTTCAGGCCGGGCAGATCGGGTACGTCGAAGACTTCGCCCTGGCCAAGGACCGCGAGGCAGCCCTGAAGCAGTTGATCCCGGGCACCGAGGAGTATTACTACTACCACGTCCTGCACTACCAGAACGCCGGCGATCTGAACAAGGCCCGGGAGATGATCGCCCAGTGGATCCGCCGCCACGGGCACAACCAGCGCAACGCCGTCATGGAGAACCGGCAGGCCCTGTTGGGCTACCCGCAGGACCATGCGGGCAGCCTGAACTTCCTCATCCGCCGGCTCAACATCCAGTTCAACCACGAGCGCGAGGTCCTGGGACGCCAGGCGAGCCTGCCTACCGAACTGAACCCCCAGTCGATCTCGCGTCAGACGCTGACCCAGCGGGCGCTGGGCGAACACGGCAACACGACCGACGGCTTCGAGGACGCCGCCCTGCCCTGGCTGGCCAAGCTGGACATCGGCCCCGCCCGGCGCCGCCACCTGCTGGCGCGGATGACCCACCCGGCCTTTCCTGCCCTTCCGGAGATGGTGCTGGCCGACCTGCGCCACGAGCACAGCGGGGGGTTCGGCTCGATGCCCATCCACCAGCAGTTGCTGCTGTCGCAGCTCGACGAACTGCTCAAACTCGACGCCGGCCTGCTCAACAACGGCGCCTTCGTCACCGCCTACCTTCACAAGCTTCAGCCCAGTGCCGACCTCCGCTGGCAGAACGACCCGCAGGCCAGGCTGGAGTACCTGGAACGGCTGTGGACCTTTGTCTCGCGCCTGGCGCCGGTGCACAACTCGCTCAAGGCCCACGTGCTGTATCACCGCCTCCTGCTGGACCGCAGCCGCGGCGTGTACGACAAGGACCGCTTCATGACCTACCTGAAGCTGCCCCGAATCGTCCATTACATGAGGCCCGAGTATCTCAAGAACTACCAGCCCGACCAGAAGGCCAACCTGAACGCCAACTTCGCCCCGGCCACCGCGCTGCCACCCGTGCAGAACGACGAGCCCCTGGTCCGCAGCTGCTTCCACCACTTCTTCCTGGAAGAAAACGCCTTCGAGCCGTACGCCGAACTGGTCCACGAGTCGTACTTGAAGCAGGTCTTCGCGGAGACCAAGGTGCTGGCCGGGCTGGGCGACATGGAGAAGTGGTACTCGATGCTGAGCCCCGAGTACTACCGCCAGCTCAAGGACCGGGTTGACATCGACTTCGCCTTCACCAACCAGGAACAGTTCGCCGTCGACCAGCCCGTCAAGCTCACCGTTCACCTCAAGAACGTCCAGAAGCTGCTGGTCAAGGTCTATCGCATCAACACCGAGAACTACTACCGCTCGACCGGGGAGGAAGTGGACACGGGCATCAACCTGGACGGGCTGGTCGCCGCCGACACCCGCACGCACGAGTATCAGCAACCCGCGCTGCGCCGCCACGGCGAGACCTTCGAGTTCCCCGCGATCGACCGCAACGGGGTCTATGTCATCGACTTCATCGGCAGCGGCAAGGCCAGCCGGGCCCTCGTCCGCAAGGGAACGCTGCGACACCTGGTCCGCACCAGCCCCGCCGGGCACGTGTTCACCATCTTCGACCAGGCCAACCGCAAGCTCAACGACGCCCGGATCGTGATGGCCGGCCAGGAATACAAGCCGGACCAGGACGGGCGGATCACCATTCCCTTCAGCACCAACCCCGGCCCCCAGCCGATCATCCTGGTCCACGGCGATTTCGCCTGCCTGGATCAGTTCACCCACCAGGCGGAAGCGTACTCGTTGCAGGCGGGCTTTCACGTCGAGCGCGAAAGCCTGCTGCGGCGGCGCAAGGACGCCCAGGTGATCGTCAGGCCCGACCTGAAGGTCACCGGCGTGCCCGCCCCGCTGGCTTTGCTGGAAAAGGTGACGCTGGTCATCCACGCCGTCGATCGCGAAGGCGTGCCCGCCACCCGCGAGGTGCACGACTTCAAGCTCCAGGAAGACAAGGACAGCATCTGCGTCTTCCCGGTGAGCGAGAATCTCCAGTCCATCCAGTTCACGCTCAAGGCCGAGGTCCAGAACGTCACGCGGAACCGAAAGGAGAACCTCTCGGCCACGCAACGCTTCGACCTCAACAACATCAACAAGACCGACAAGGTCGAGGACATGCACCTGATGCACGTCGGCGGGGCGTACGTGCTGGAGGCCCTCGGCAAGACGGGCGAGGCGCGGGCGGACCAGGCCGTTCACTTCGAGATCAAACACAGCGAATTCCGCCGGACGGTTACGGTCTCCTTGCGGAGCGACCAGCGCGGACGGATTCACCTGGGCGACCTGGCCGACATCGACTGGGTCAAGGCCACCAACGCCTCCGGGACGTCTCACGCGTGGCGCCTGATCCACATGGGCCACAGCGGCAGCGGAGTGCTGCACGGCTGTCCGACCGACACGCTGGCCCTGCCCCTGAGCGAGCCGCCCGCCAAGCTGTCTCCAGACGCCTTCGCCCTGCTGGAGCTTCGCGGCGGGACCTACGCCAAGGACCATTCTGACGCCCTGGGCCTGCGGGGCGGGCTGCTGACCATCAGCAAGCTGCCCCCGGGCGACTACCGCCTGATCCTCAAGAGCGAGCCCCGCGTCGTCGAGGTGCGAATCACCGACGGCAAGGCCTTCGAGGACTACGTCCTGTCGCAGACGCGCTGCCTCCAGACGCCTAACCCGGCGCCGCTCCAGATCGCCAGCGTCGAGCAGGACAAAGACAGCATCCGCGTCCACCTCCAGAACGCCACCAAGCTGGCCCGCGTGCATGTCTTCGCCACGCGATACCTCAGCGAGTACCACCCGCTGGGCGACCTGGTCCTGCCGGCGCCCGGCTCGGCCGTCGTCAGCCTGGGCCTGCTGGAATCGGTCTACCTGGCCGGGCGAGACATCGGCGACGAGTACCGCTACATCCTCGATCGCCAATACGCCACGAAGTTTCCGGGCAACATGCTCAGCCGCCCGGGGCTGCTGCTGAATCCCTGGGCCATCCACAAGACGCAGACCTCGCTCCAGGACGCCCAGGCCGGCGAGGAGTTCAGCCGTACCGGCGGGGGGCAGGGCGGGCGATCCAGCTTCTTCGGCTCCGGCGCCCGCCGTCACGGCGGGGTCGGCGAGGCGACGGCCGGCTTTGCCGACCTGGACTTCCTGTCCGCGCCGGCCGCCGTCCTGGTCAATCTCGCCCCGGACGCCAACGGCGTGGTCACCATCGCGCGAGAGAAGCTCGGCCCGCACCAGCAGGTGCAGGTGGTGGCCGTGGACGACGTCAACACCGCCTACCGCGAGCTGACCCTGGACGAGGCGCCGATGGAGTTCGTCAACCTCGCCCTCACCGACAACCTGGACCCCAGGCAGCACTTCATCGAGCGCAAGCAGATCACGGCGGTGGAGACGGACAAGAGCCTCGCGATCGCCGACATCGCGACCGCCCGCTTCGAGGCGTACGACAGCGTGGGCAAGGTCTACAACCTCTACCTGACGCTCAGCAACAACTCGACGCTGGCCGAGTTCGGCTTCATCGCCCGCTGGGACAAGCTCAAGCCGGAAGAGAAGCGCGAGAAGTACTCCAAGTACGCCTGCCACGAACTGCACTTCTTCCTGTCGCGCAAGGATCCGGAGTTCTTCGCCCAGGTGATCCGTCCCTACCTGGCCAACAAGAAGGACAAGACGTTCATGGACTGCTATCTGCTGGGCCAGGACCTCAGCGAGTTCCTCCAGCCGTGGCAGTACGGGCAGTTGAACGTCGCCGAGCGGGCCCTGCTGGGCAGACGGATCCAGCAGGAGCAGGCCCACGCCGCCCGCCACATCCGCGAGATGTACAACCTCCTGCCGCCGAACGTGGAGCTGTACAACCACCTGTTCCGCACGGCCCTTCAGGGCAGCAGCCTGGCGGCCGAGGGCGAAAACAAGCTCGGCGAGGCCCTGGAGAAGTCGAGCCAGTTGGCCGCGAAACTCAAGACGGTCGAGCCCAAAGCGGAGCGGACGATCGCGGCGGCGCCTATGGCCCCGCCCCCGGCGGCCAAGCCGGCCGCGACCCGGCGCCCCGCGGAAGAACCCGCCGCCCCCGCCCGCGACGAGGCCGCCAAGGAGATGGCGGATTCGAAGGACGCGCCCGCCGACGGCAGGGTCATGGAACGGCTGGCCGAGGCCCGCAGCGACCGCCGGGCCAATCGCGCGGCGATGGACCTGAGTCGGCGTAAGCAACTCCGCCAGCTCTACCTCGCCATCGACCAGACCCAGGAGTACGCCGAGAACAACTACTACCACCTGCCCATCGAGGCCCAGAACGCCCAACTCATCCCCATCAACGCCTTCTGGCGCGACTACGCCCAACACCAGCAGGGGCCGTTCCTGTCCACCAACCTCGCCGAGTGCGGGCGCAACTTCCCCGAGATGATGCTCGCCCTGGGCGTGATCGACCTGCCCTTCGAGGCCAAGGAGCACAAGCCACAGGCCAAGGGCATCAGCGTCACCGTCCAGGCGGCCTCGCCCATGGTGGTCTACCACAAGGAGATCAAGCCCGCCGAGCCGGCCAAGGGCGCCACGTCCATCCTGGTCAGCCAGAACTTCTTCCGCCTCAACGATCGCTACACCCACGTGGACAACGAGCGGATGGACAAGTTCGTCACCGACGAGTTCCTCACGCACGTGGTGTACGGCTGCCAGGTCGTGGTCACCAATCCCACCTCCGCCCGCCAGAAACTGGACCTGTTGCTCCAGGTGCCCGCGGGGGCCATCCCCGTCAACAACCATCTGGTCACCCGAACCGTCCACGTCGTGCTGGAGGCCTTCAGCACGCAGGCCATGGAGTACCACTTCTACTTCCCGCGGCCGGGCGAGTTCCCGCACTACCCGGTGCACGTCTCCCGTAACGA
>Ga0116149_1000402_pt1 | contig 56779 bp, 63 predicted proteins | sample AD_UKC057_MetaG_FD_89787 | JGI IMG/M metagenome (GOLD analysis project Ga0116149, IMG submission 89787) | Active sludge microbial communities of municipal wastewater-treating anaerobic digesters from USA - AD_UKC057_MetaG | ecosystem: Engineered > Bioreactor > Anaerobic > Digestate | place: USA...
TACTGGGTAGCCGCCAGGCAGAGACGCCTGGCCTACTGGGTAGCCGCCAGGCAGAGACGCCTGGCCTACTGGGTAGCCGCCAGGCAGAGACGCCTGGCCTACTATAGTGGGACACGCCTCCGTGCCTGTCGACGGCCCATCTTTCTTAGGAGGAGCCTCCCGGAGTCTGCGACGGGCTGCGACGTGGCGATCTCATATCTGTATGCTGCCCCGCTGAGATTCCTCACATTCGTTCGGAACGACAATACAAGGCACGGATTACACTACATTAGAAATACGGTGATTCCAGGTAAGTAGCCATCAGGACCCCGATCGCGACACAGGCCAGTCCGACACCCAGAAGAACACAGGTCCAAAACACCCCAAAAAGCGGGAACAGGAGAACTCCGGGTAAAAATGCGCCGACCGCGCCGCCCAAGTGGTCGGCGGCATCGGCCAGAGCAACCACCTTACCTCCATCGCCGGATTGACGTTCGGCCAGGACCGCGACGGCTACCGGGAAAACAGCGCCCACCAGGCAGCCTGTCACCAGAATCAACCCGCCATAAACTATCAGCCCGACAGAATGACCCGGCTGGATTGTGGACAAGCCCCACAGAAAAAATGGAAACAGGAAAGCAAACCCGGCCATACCGAACAGAACCCGAACGAGAATCCGTTGAGCATTCGGCCGTTTTGCAATCCACCGTCCAAGAATTGCACCTGAAGTGAGTCCCGCCATAAAAACCGCTACCAGGAACCCGATCTCCCTGTACAAGTAGCCATACAGATTCTGGTACATGTAGATGGCCACAAGTTCCAATCCCATCCCGGCACACCCCACCGCCCCAACAGAAGTAAAGAGAGAAACACGTTTCGGGACCATGCCGAGAAAAACCCACGGAACAGAAGCGACTAACAGCAGCATGACCAGCAGGAATCGGCTCCAGCTTCCAAGGTTATCAAGCATATCCGCGAGAGAATCGCCGCCGCTTTCGCGGCTCCAGAGAACCAATTTTCTGAGATAACTCTGTGGGGAAAAGTCGGTATTGCAGGGAACCCACCGGAGTTTGTCCAGGGCATCGCGGGCCGCCTTCGCCCTCTGCGGAAGAATGTGATTCAGGACAGCCTCCGGTGTAAAAGTGGACGAGGAAATCCAGCGAGATCGAAGGCGATCCACATAGATTTCCGGCCGATCCAGCGAAAGCGCCTGTGTCGACGAAGCCACCATGAGCAGATTCCCATCCGGCAGAAGCCCCACGTGTTCAAAAACACTCTGTAACGTCCGGAAAATTGAGGCCGTGTATGTGCCGAACTCGCCCGCCATATAGGTAGACGGCGCTTCCACACCGGTCACCAGCAGCCCATCCGGAGCAAGAATATCCCGGATTTCCGAATAGAACTCCTTTGTGTAGTACCGATTCAGAAGCGCAGTCGAAGGCTCGGGTAGATCGACAATTACCAGGTCGTAGCGTTGTTCGGTTTCCCTCACAAATCGCCGGGCATCGGTAATGTGAACATGGACTTTGTCGGAGTCCAAAATCTGCGCCAGTCGAAATTCGCTTCGGTTACGGACTGTTTCAATCACCGCCCGGTCCGGCTCCACATAGTCAACCCGTTCGGGTCGGTGATCGACAATCGGCAGCAGATACCGTCCGCCCATTCCGCCGATCAGCAGAATATTCCGGGGATTCGGATGAAGCGACATCCAGAGATGCGCGGAGATTTGTTCCGTGTACGGATCAGGAAACGAGAAGAGCAGAGAACCGTTTGAATACAGGTTGAACTGATCGGCAGTGCGTCCCAGATCGAGGTGCTCGTAGGGGGTATCCCTGGAGAGAACCCAATTTCCGTACCCGAATCCCTTCCAGCGTTGAAGGTTGCTCCAGTGTTCGAGCGATTTCCCCGCATCCGTAGCGACTACAAGAGTGAGAATGGCCGCGATGAGCAGATATGTCTCGCCAAGTCGGCTGGGGAGAAAAAGTAACGATGCGACAGCGGAGGTCAGGACGGCGACCCAGAGCAGAATCTCCACCGCCCCAAATCGGCCCACCAGGTAGAAGGAAATCAGCGCTCCGGCCACCAGGCTTCCGAACGATTCCCAGGCATACACAGTAGAAGTGGTTTGTCCGACCGGGTGAGTCAATGTTTCGCGCCGGACCGCACTCTTTCCAAGGTATGTTACGGCCAGCGGGAACGCGATCCCGATCAACATGCCGAGCGGCGCAACACAGATTAACGACAGAATCAAGGATGAACCCGGTAGAATTTGCTCCCCAAGCGGAACTGCCAGGAAAGAACGGAGCATTCGTATCGCCAGAACCGAGCCGAGAGCCAGGATCGGACCTGCCGCAAGGCAACCGGAAAACAGAAAACTCGGCTCACTCCGGTTGACCAGAAACACCGCTACAAACGCGCCCGCAGCAATGCCGATCAACCACACCCCCAGCGCCAAACCGAAACACAACTCATTCCCTGACAGGAGGACAAATAATTCGCGAAGAATCAAAACCTGAATCGCGGTGGCGGAACACCCCAGGACCCAAAACGCCGGTATGATCCGAAATCGTTCCATGGGCGATGATCCGTCGCATTCCACTTCGCATTCTCCCCTGTTGTCGCATTGGGGGGTAATAGGGACGACTTGGATGTCACCCCCATCACCGAGGGTTGCCGGACTCGGGATGACTCTACTGAGGTTATCTCAAAAAGCGGCAAGTTTCACCCTGTCCCCCAAGGAAAAGACCGGAGTGGGGGTTCTTTCCGGTGACCCAAACTCGCCCCACGAACAGGTTTTATTGCGGTTTCCAGTTCTCGACCGTCGGCGGATACGGCTGATCGGAAAACCAGCTGAACAGCTCTTTGGCGACGATATCGTGCCCTTTGCGATTCGGATGATTGATCTGTGACAGAAGGTCGGTGACATTCCCGTTCGCTTTCTGGTAAGCATCGAAACCGGCCAGGCTGTCGATCAGTCCGACACCGTATTCCGCCGCAAGGTCGCGAATCTGCTGAGCATGTTGGTTGAGCGGTTCATCGGCCTTGTCCGGGATGTGGCTTTCATCCGGCGTGGGGGTCATCAGCAAGAGTTTGACATCCGCGGCCAGGGCCTTCTCGATCATGGACACCCAGGCGGCGCGGGCCGTCTGCAATCCCAGCCCACGGTCATTGAGAGCGTAGTCAATCGTGAGGACATCCGGACGATGGCAAAGGACCTCGGTTTCGAAACGCGCCGCGCCGCTTTGGGAGTTCTCACCTCCGATGGCGGTGACAATTACATTCGCGACACAATACGGATACACCGCTTTGATCGCGCGGTGCAGAAGATGGGGATAGGCGTTGAACGTATCCACCACGGGGGTTTTGAAATATCCCGACGGGACGCTATGGCCATGGCAGACAATGTTCACGGTGCGGTTTTTGGGCCATTCGGTTTTCAGAACGGTGATGATGTTCGCCAGGTAGCCGGCTTTATCGGCAATGGCCATGGGTTTTTCTCCTTGAGATTTGTCATTCGGACTGTCGGACGATGCGGTACGGGACAGGGCAGCGAGAGTTCCCAGCCCGGTCAATCGAACAAAGGTACGTCGGGGAATAGACATGAGGGGCCTCCTGGAAATCTTGGGACATATTGATGGGATGGTAGGTTGAGATGGTGTGAGAGTTGTAGGGTAGTCTGAACCATGATTCGCAGGATTATAGGATTACCATGATGAAGAAAACACTCGGCGAATCAAGAGAATCCTGTAATCAGGCGAATCAAGGTTCAGACAAACATTTCTCACCCTGCCTTGATGGCGGCGATGGTTTCGAGGACGGCTTTCTTGCCGTCGCCGAACAGCATGAGGGTGTTATCCGCTGCGAACAGGGGATTCGGGATACCGGCAAATCCGGGGCTGAGGCTACGCTTGATCACGACGACCGTCCTGGCTTTGTCCACATCCAGAATGGGCATCCCGGCGATAGGGCTGTTGGGATCGGTCCGGGCGACCGGATTCACGACATCGTTTGCACCGATCACGATAGCAACGTCGGTTTGCGAGAAAGTCGGATTGATTTCGTCCATTTCTTTCAGTTTGTCGTACGGGATGTCGGCCTCGGCGAGCAAGACATTCATGTGTCCCGGCATTCGTCCGGCCACCGGGTGAATGGCATATTCCACTTCAATTCCGCGCGCCTCCAGAAGATTAGCCAAGTCCCGCACGACATGCTGGCATTGGGCTGCCGCCATGCCGTATCCGGGAGCGATCACAACCCGCCGTGCCCCGTCAAAGAGCATCGCAACCTCTTCGGGAGAAGTGGCTTTCACCTTCCCGGCATAGACATCATCGGCAGAGGGAGTGGAACTGCTCGGGCCAAGTGTTCCAAACACGACATGCCAAACGGAACGATTCATCGCCTTGCACATGATGTTCGTGAGAATCACTCCCGACGCGCCGACCAGCGAACCGGCGACAATCAATACACTATTGTTCAAAACGAAACCCGTGGCGCAGGCTGCCAATCCGGAATAGGAGTTAAGGAGCGCGATCACGACCGGCATATCCGCCCCGCCGATGGGGCTGACCAGTGTAACGCCCAGCACAAAGGAAAGCGGGACGATCACCCAATAGGCCCAGACACTCGCGGGGCTATAAACAAGCACGGCCCCCAACAGTACACACAGGATCAGGAGAACCGTGCTGAGTACCTGCTGTCCCCTGAAGAACCCGCCGTCGGGTATCCATTTCACATTCTGCAGCTTGAAGAACGCGACCACACTGCCGGTAAAGGTTACGCCTCCGATCAGCCCGGAGGCCGCTGTGGAAATCGTCATTTGCAGATCGACATTTTCCGTTTCGGTAGTGATGAAAGCCGCACCGGCAACGAGTACCGAGGCAATTCCACCGAACCCGTTGAACATGGCTACCAGTTCCGGCATGGCGGTCATGGGAACCTTGAACGACCAGACAGTTCCAATGCCGGAACCGATAATCATCCCGGAGATGACAATCTCCCAGCGAACATTCCCCAACATGAGCGTTGCGACAATCGCGATCAGCATTCCGACCGCACCAATCAGGTTCCCCCGCACGGCTGTCCGGGGATGCGATAATCCCTTCAGCCCGTAGATAAACAGCACGGAAGAAAGAAGATAGAGTAGATTTACGATTGTCTGGTTCAGCATGGGTTCATTCTTTCCTTCGGAACATCCGCAACATGCGGTGCGTTATCAGGAACCCGCCGACCACATTGATCGTGGCGAAAACCACCGCGAGAAATCCGAGAGTTGCAGTGAGCCATTCATGGGACCCGGCGGCGATCAGCGCGCCGACAAGGGTAATACCCGAAATAGCATTGGACCCGGACATGAGGGGTGTATGCAATGTGGGGGGGACCTTGGTAATGATTTCAAAACCGACAAACATCGCCAGGACGAAAATTGTCAAAATGTCGGCAAAATCGGCCATTATTTGCTCCTCTTTTCTGTGTATTCCTGTTTCGGCAATCCCAATGCCTCTCGAACGGCGGGATGAACGACCTCGCCATCTCGCGCGACGAGGGTCTCACAGGTGATATTATCTTCCAGGTTCAATTGCAGTTCGCCTTTTTTGACCAGATGCAGCAGAAAGGCAGCCATGTTTTTGGAATACATCTGGCTGGCGTGATAGGGCACCATGGAGGGAAGATTGGTCGGTCCAAGGATTTGTACGTCATGCTCGACCACATTCTCGCCGGGCCGGGTGAGTTCGCAGTTCCCTCCCCTGTCGGCGACGACATCGACAATTACCGAACCGGGGGCCATGCCGGCCACCATATCGGCAGTGATCAATTTCGGTGCAGGTTTCCCGGGGATAGCGGCGGTGGTGATGACCACATCGCTTTCGGCGAGAACGCGGACCATCATTTCACGCTGGCGGCGCAGGATACTTTCGTCCATTTCTTTCGCATAGCCGCCCTTGTCTTCGGCGTCTTTTACCTCCAGGGGCAATTCGACAAACTTTGCGCCGAGACTCATGATCTGTTCCTTGACAGCGGGTCGGACATCATACGCCTGAACCACCGCTCCCAGCCGTCGGGCGGTGGCGATGGCCTGCAAACCGGCAACTCCCGCGCCGATCACGAACACCCGCGCCGGAGATACCGTTCCGGCGGCGGTCATTAACAGGGGAAACATCCGAGGCAGCGTATCCGCCGCCATCAGGACGGCCTTGTAGCCGGAGACGGTGGCCATGGAGGAAAGCACATCCATGCTTTGTGCGCGAGTGATCCGAGGCATCAACTCCATCGCAAAGGCAGTGACGCCGGTCTGTGCCAGATCCTGAACGGATTGCGGTACGGCGAGCGGTTCAAGCAGTCCGAGAACCACCTGCCCCTTGCGCAGTCGTGCCAAGTCCTGCCGACCGGCATCGGGATTGGCTCCGAGGCCACGAACTTGAGTGACAATCTCAGCCTGGGAGAACAACGCATCCCGACCTGGAACCACTGTCGCGCCTTTTTCCGAGTATGCCTGGTCGGGATACGCGGCGCTGACTCCCGCGCCGGATTCCACCAGCACTTCGAAGCCCGCCTTGGTCAACGAAGGAAGAACAGCGGGAACGAGAGATACCCGTCGCTCACCAGGAAAGGTTTCCTTGGGAACTCCGATTTTCATGCCCATAACCTGTGAAGAAAGATTGTGTCGGGCCGCCATTGTGTGGCCCCAAGAAACACATCCGAAAAGTCTACCTATAAACCGGTCAAACACAAAAGGTCAGTGAACACAATCCTGACGATTTTCCATTTATTGCCAAATGGAATATAATCAGGGCAATTTCATCGGAAGGAGACGGAGAAATGAACTCCAGGGAGCGAGTCCTTGCATCGTTGAACCATATCGAGCCTGACCGTGTGCCGGTGGACCTGTCGGGACACCGATCATCCGGGACCAGCGCGATGGTGTATCCCAAGTTGCGGAAATATCTTGGATTACCGCCGCGTCCGGTGCGTGTGTACGATCCGATCCAGCAGCTGGCGATAGTGGATGAGGATATCCTGGACCTTTTCGGGATCGACACGATCGAGTTGGGGCGCGCGTTCGCACGCGGGGACGACGCCTGGACCGATTGGGTTCTCCCTGACGGAACGCCTTGCCAAATGCCGGCCTGGGCCGGTCCGGAACGTCGCGAGAAAGAATGGGTAATACGGTCCCAAAATGGAAATGTGATTGCCAAACTCCCGGATGGAGCGATTTATTTCGAGCAGTGCAGTTACCCGTTTCTTGAGCAGGATGATATCGACAACATCCCGGCGGCCATGCAGGAATCGATGTGGACGGCCATCGCCTGTCCCCCCGGTCCGCTGGTCGCCGGACCGAACGGGAAAGAGATTCTTCGCGACGGGGCAAAGAAACTGCGCCAGGAGACAGACCGCGCCATCATCGGCCTGTTCGGCGGAAACCTGCTGGAGATGGGGCAGTTCCTGTATCGGAACGACCGTTTCTTTATGCTTCTTGCCGGGGAGCCGAGAAGGGCACATGAATTTTTGGATCGCGTTGTGGAAATGCACCTGAAGAATCTGGAATCGTTCCTGGGGTGTGTCGGGGAGTATATCGATGTCATCTTGTTCGGCGATGATTTGGGAATGCAGACCGGCCCTCAAATCTCGCCGAAGATGTACCGGGAGTTTTTCAAACCACGGCATAAAATCCTTTGGAATCGCGCGAAGGAATTGGCGGATGTCAACGTGATGCTTCACTGCTGCGGGGGTGTTCGTCCTATTCTGGGCGACCTGATTGAGGCGGGGCTGGATGCGATCAATCCCGTGCAGATCACTTGCGAAGGTATGAATCCCAGAGAATTAAAGACGGAATTCGGAAAGGATCTCACATTCTGGGGCGGCGGCTGTGATACCCAGGGGGTCCTGATGAAAGGCACACCGGATGAAGTGCGGAGACATGTCCGCGAAATGGTGGACATTTTCAGGCCGGGCGGGGGATTTGTCTTTCAGCAGGTACACAACATTCTCGCGGATGTGCCGCCGGAGAATGTGGTAGCCATGCTGGAAGAAGTGAATAGAATTACAAATTAAACATTAAGAATTGAAAAGAAGAAAGAGACGGGGAAAATAAGCACAGGAATCCCCGGGGAGAAACCGCAGGCATTCTGCGCCCGGTTCTTACGGCTCATGGGGCGGATTGCCTTCCGGCGAGGTCATTTGCTGCAAGACATAGCGGCAGTTGATAACTTTTTCTACGAGATCGCTGGGGATGTAATAGTAGTGATTGGTGGCCTCGAAACCGATACGGGAATCCGAGCAGGCAAGGCCATAGAGGTCCTGTGCAATCCGAATTTCATCCTGAACGATCCGCCGAATCCATTCAATCGTTTTTTGACGTTCCGTTTCGGGAAGAGGATTTGTCGTATTCAGCAGGGCGTTTCGGGCGAGGGTGAATCGAGTTTGATTGGCGACCGTGGCGAAATGCAGTTGCGCGGCGCGGGCAAACCGGAGTTGTTCTTCCGCTGTCTGCTTTTTCCCGGCAGGCGCTTGTTCCACGGCGCGTTCCAGGTCAGGCAGACCCGACTTCCACCCGGATGCTACCTTTTCGAACTGCTCGGCGAAGACATCGGGAGGATACGGTCCGCGCCAGCCATCCACATCATCATAGGGGAATCCGACCATGGTTGCGGTGTAGCCTGTGGGCATGGCATAAAGCAGGTTCGACGGGCCATATTGAACCGGGCAGTTGTATACCACGCCGCCGTGGTAAGGATATTCCTGGAAAGCGTTGCTGAATGCAGTCCAGGCTTTGCGGGCCTCGGCGGCTCCGGGGCCGAAATAATCCGTCGCCAGTGCATCCAATGCTTCTTCTTTTGCAGGAGCGGGATCCCGGTCGAATTTCTGCACCAATTCCAGGTTGGGAGACGGATACCCGCCAAGCGTCCAGCTCATCATCAATCCGTCCACGTTTGCGGTCAGCAGGTTCTCGCAGTGCCGGGCGATCAGGTCCATTACGGGCAGGTACGGGACCGCCGACAATTCCCAGGTATTATTGAACTGAACTTTGGCCATTGTTTTGAGTCCGCATTCTTTTGCTGCGGCCCAATGTTTCGTGGCCCTGGGGCCGGGACCCACCACCGAAATGGAGTATTCCCCCACAGCGGTTTCCACTCCACCCCGGCGGACCGGTTGGGACCATTCGCTGACCGACATGTGCAAGACGGATTTCGGCAGCTGTCGGATCGCATCGCAGGCCCATTCATCCTGCCAGCCCCAGTCCCAGACAATCACCTTGGCATCCGGGTTACCGCGATGGACGCCGGTTTCGATCAGGGTGTTTACCTCGGCGATAATCTCCGCAGCGGCGCGGTCCTTGCAATGAGGACAGTTTCTCCATTTGTAGTGAGACGCGCAATTGGTCAGGTTCTCGGATGCGGTGATCGTGAACACACCCGCGAGACCGGGAACGTTCTCGAAGATGTATGCCAGAGAATCCGTGAGCCACCGGCGCACTTCCGGGGTGGAGATACACATCGAGAAATAGCCGAGCTCCTCTACTCCACGCAGGTGTTCGCGTTTCTCAAAGAAAGCGGGAGGCATGGCGCGGGGTTCGTTCATATATAGATAGATGCCGATCCCGTATTTTTTCGCGCGTTCGACCAGATTCCGGAGATTGTTCAACCGTATCTCGTGGTTCTCGCCGAATTCAGGGAAGATGTCGCTCGGTGCAAGATGCCGGAGAACGGTGTGCATCCAGACACCATCCACTCCAAGCGCCGAGAGTCGCTGCAATAAACCTTCCGGGAATGGGTCCAGGTCGGGATTCATCAGGGGGTCGCCATACACGGCGAAATAGGAATAAATATATCGGGGGGAGAATCGGGACGTTTCCGGTTTCCCGTTCCATTTTATTGCGGGGTCTTTACGGCTCAGCTCTTCGATGAATTGCAGGAGCTTTTCCTGGGGAGAGCCGGAGTTGGAACCGAAGATTTCTCCGGCGATTTTCTTGATCTCATCGCAGCGTTGGAGTTGTTCCGGTGTAGGGGGAGTGTACTGAAGGGGTGAGCAATCGGGTTTCAGTAAGCCGAGTTTGGCGAACAGGAAGTCATCCTCGCGCAGGGTGTAGGCCAATTCATCGGCGGACATATCCAGAAGAGTCAGCAACTGGTCGTATGGCAACAGGTGCCAATTGCGGCGGATCAGAGAGACATGGACGCGGTTACGGTCTTTTTCCGGGATGGGCTGTTGTGGCGGGAGACCCATGGATTCCGCGACAGTCCGGACATTCTCCGGTGATGTGTCCAGCACTTCCGCAAGCCGTCCGACTTGCACCAGGGGCCAGTTGCGCCACACAAAGGTGTGCATTCGGCTGGGGAAATGGGGAAAATCCAGGGGTTTTGGCGCGTTTCCCATGGGAAGGACCGGATCAGCGGAGGTCTGAGTGAGCCCGATCAACAGGGCAGCGGTAAGGGGGAAGAGCGGACAGAGCATTTTTTCGTCCTCGTTTCAGTTCTTGTTGTCGTGCCCGCCGGGCTGACGGGGGACATCTCCGTCACCGGCGATTGTGAGACGTATTGTGGGGGTAAGGGCAGTGGAGGTCAATATGTCGGAAGCGGGGGATCTTGGTTCAGACAATCCGAGCGAATTTCAATGTCCTGAACAGCCTCAATCAGGCTTTTGGCTTTCAGTTCCTTGATGTGGTGGTACCGTGCGTCGAGAGCCTTTGCAATGCGGACCATTTCATCGCGGGGGATCAGTTCCGTGTTGGTATCGATCACCAGGGAACGGATTCCATCTTCGTGAACGGCCTGAGCCAGACTGCACAATTCCTTGAGGATTGCGCGCCCGCTTTCAAGCGGGACATTTGCGTCGCCATCGGAAACCACCACGAGAAGCGGATTGATATGCGGATCTTTGATTCGTTCCATTTGTATGGTTCGCCAGGCTTTCAACAGGCCGTCGGCGAATGGCGTTGCCCCGCCGGTTGGAAGACGGCGCAAGCGTTCGCGAGCCAGAGTCACACTGGTCGTTGGCGGCAGAAGAATCTCGGCCTGCATCCCCCGGAAAGATACCAGCGCCACCCGGTCGCGCTTCTGATATGCGCCGGTGAGTAAGGCCAGGATAGCCCCTTTTGCCGCGGACATTCGTCGGTGCGTTCCCATGGAATCGGAGGCATCCACAAGGAAGACTACCAGGTTGCATTGAGGACGCTTTCGGATTTTCCGGCAAAGATCCTGTGGCTCGACCAAGAACGGTTCAGCTGGACCCGCGTGACTCAACGCCGCCGCGCGCAGGGTTGCATCGATAGCTATATCGGCGGGACGCTCCCAGTCTTGGACGGGTCGGGAAGTGACATAACGCCCCGAACGGGAAAGAGTTCGGGTGTCGCTTTTTCGACCCGGGGGTTTCGATTTGGCTTTGATTTGGCCCAAGTCGATATCAGCCATGCAGACTAACTCGTCCGCATCAAACACCTCCTCATCCGTTTTTTTTTGAGAAAGGTGAACAGCACACTGCCCGGAGCGCCCGATCCAGGGAATTGCATGGATTCCAGGTCATCCTCGTAAGCCGTTGGGGCGGGCTGTTGCTTTTCACGTGGAATCTCGCCCATAGCGCGGGAGATGGCTTCGCGGATCTTGCCGAATAATGTTTCCGGAGTTCCCAGGGGAGCATTCTGAATGCGGTGAGGCAAGACGAATTGAGCGGCCTCAATGACATCATCCGCAATGATAAAGTCTCTTTCCATCAAGGCAGCCAGGGCGCGTGCCGTTTTCAGAAGGGCGATGTCGGTCCGGTGACCGTGGACCTCGGCCTCAAGCGCCACCCGAACCGCCAGATCAGTAATCTCGTCCGAGATATTGATGCTGTTGAGACGCTCACGCGCTGCGATAATCCGCTCGGAAAGGCTCTGTTCCTCCTCGGACCATTCATCGCGGAATCCGTGTGGATCCTGCTCAAACTGCATCCGGCGACCGATGATTTCAGCGCGGTCTTCGGGGCTGGGAAGCCCTTTCACCGAAACGCACAGACCAAAACGGTCGAGGAATTGCGGGCGCAAATCCCCCTCTTCGGGATTCATGGTTCCGATCAGCATGAAGCGCGCCGGGTGGGAATACGAAATGCCCTCGCGTTCCACAACATTGATCCCGGACGCCGAGGCATCCAGCAGCATATCCACCAGATGGTCGTCCAGAAGGTTGACCTCATCCACATAGAGGATGCCCCGGTTGGCGGCTGCGAGAAGCCCCGGTTCGAAACGGCGTTGGCCGGTGCGGAGCGCATGTTCGATATGCAGCGTTCCCACGATTCGGTCCTCGGTGGCGCTGAGGGGAAGTTCGACAAACGGGGTGGCACGCCGGGTTCGTGGAAGCGTTTCGCCACCAGCAAATCGTTCAAGGCAGCCCTCGTGCATGGAATCGGGATCATCCGGGGGGCAATGGAACAGGCATCCATCCACGGTTTCGATTGGGGGCAGGAGAGCCGCCAGGGCGCGGGCAGCGGTGGATTTTCCGGTTCCTTTCTGGCCGCGAATCAGGACCCCGCCGATGGTGGAGTCTACCGCGTTCAGCAACAGCGCGGTTTTCATCGCATCCTGGCCCACAATCGCCGAGAACGGATAGAGAATACGATTCATGATCTTCTTCCAATGCAATCAACTATGACGATAGGAAGGGGAAGAGGGGGCGTCAATAGCAATGTCGCCCTCCCCCGCAAATCTTCCCCCTCTCCCTCCGGGAGACGGTTGGGGTGAGGGAGATAAGTCCAATTGTCCTACTTGCGGTGATCTTGGGATTATGATATATTTCTTCTGAGATTCAAACGGATATTCCGTTCCAATCGACCTGATATAAAGGAATAAAGGCAATGCTCATTGAATTTGCCGTTACCAATTATCGCTCGTTCCGGGATCGCCAGGTGTTAAGCCTTGTGGCGAGCAACCGAGACAAGACGCTGCCGGACAACCTGATTGAACTGGACTTGCCCGGTCTGAAGAATACCAAATTGGTGAAGAGCGTCGCTGTCTATGGGGCGAACGCCTCGGGCAAGAGCAACCTCATCAAGGCCATGAAATTCATGCGCGATTTTGTCGAGAAATCCGCCAGCGAACTAAAACCTGGGGAAGAAACGGGAGTTGAACCATTTCGATTGGACAGCCAGAAAGAGCAGGAGCCGAGTGAATTTGAGGTGATATTTGTTCATGAGGGAGTCCGGTATCAATACGGATTCGCGTTGGATAAGAAAAGAGTTTATGAGGAATGGCTTATTGCCTATCCGCAAGGGCAGCCGCAACGGTGGTTTGAGCGTAGATTTGATCCTGATAGCGGCAAGTATGATTGGAACTTCGGTTCAAAATACAAGGGCGAAAGAAGAAGCCTGAAAGACAGGACGAGAGAGAATGCATTGTTTCTTTCCGTTGCGGCGCAATTCAATCATGAGCAGCTGAGTATGGTCTATCAGTGGTTTGGTGTTTTTCTTCGGTTTATGGATTTTTCTAGATCCGATCCGTCATTTGACGGCACAATTAGAATGATGCTGGCGCACAAGTCACTCTATGATCTCGTTGGTGCTATGATCACGCTAGCCGATCTCGGCATTACGGAGATTCAAATTCAAGAATTCAAACCGGACGAAATCCCATTTCCAGATGCAATGCCGAGAGACGAAAGAGAAAAGACGTTACGCTCGCTGGGAGACAAGAAAGTTGTGGACATTCGCATGAAGCATTGCATGAATGGGGAAGAAAAAGGGATTTATTTTTCTCTTGATGAGGAGTCGGCAGGTACCTTAAAGTACTTTTCGCTGTTGGGGCCGTGGCTTCTAACGCTGAAACTCGGATGCACAATTTGCATAGACGAAATCGCCGCCAAAATACATCCATCACTTGTTCGCAACCTAATAAGGTACATGCAATCGCCAAAGGTGAATCTCGAAAACGCGCAACTTGTCTTGACCACACACGACACGACGTTGTTGGATGTCGATCTGTTCCGGCGGGATCAAATTTGGTTTACGGAGAAGAATGACGAAGGGGCGACGGTTCTTTATCCGTTGACGGATTACAAGCCACGTCCTGATGAAGCGCTTCAGAAGGGGTATCTGGCGGGGCGGTACGGTGCAATTCCATTCCTGGGAGATTTTCCATTCAAATGAAGAAACACCGTGGGCCATGGTCAGAACGTTCCTTTAGGCTGAGGGAGCCAGTATTTGAGAAAACCGGCGATATTATTCTAGTTGTTTGCGAAGGGGAGAAAACAGAACGGAATTATCTTGAGGGATTGAAGAAGAGATGGCGTATTCATCCGTTGAATGTGGAAGTGTTCGGCCCCGATCTTGGCAACTCTCCCGTTTCCATCGTCAAATATGCAATAGAACTCCGTGACAACCGCAAAAATGAGGCGAAACATGGAAAGGGAGTTGTGTACGATCAGGTATGGTGTGTGTTTGATCGCGACAAACACGTGGACTTGGATGAGGCGATAGACAAGGCAAAGGGTAATAAAATCTACGTCGCTCTATCGGTGCCCTGTTTTGAGTTCTGGTATTTATTGCATTTCACATACACGACCAGGCCATTTCAAGACTGTGATGAAGTTGAGAATTGTTTGAAAGAGTATATCAAAGATTATGATAAGGCTTCGGCTCCTTTGGATCTGCTCATGCCCGAACTTGAAAAGGCATTGGAGAATGCAAAAATACTCCGGAAGCACAACAAGGATACAAATAGCAGTTGCCCGTCGACGGATGTGGATCTTCTGGTAAAGGAACTGCAGAAAATACATTCGTGATGAATGCTGTCTTCAGAATCAAGGCTTTGTTTTTCTTCGGTCCACAACCTTCCTGATCCCTTCCTCCCACCAGGCGCGTAATGTTTCGCACCGAAAGCTTTTTTGGGCATTTTCGGCGGTGGCTTTTTGCATGTCCAGGATGGCGGAAATCAGTTCGTCCTGGAACATGCTTGCCTCGATAATGATATTGCCATCGGGGGCGATGATGCGGCTTTGCCCGTGCGACATCATGGCCGGGGAGTTTGCATGGACGATGAACACATTATTCTCAACGGCGCGAGCCTGAATCTGGGCGCGGTACGGCCCCAGCTTGCTTTCGGCCTTGACATTGGATTCGCTGGAAACGTAAAAGACTAACCGCGCTCCCGCCAATACCGGCAGGCGTACCAATTCGGGATAGCGTTCGTCATGGCAGATAATGATCGAGCAGGGCATTCCGTCAATGTCGAATATGGACAGGGTGTTCCCAGGCTCCGCCCAGTCATCCCCGCCGACCAGCTGGATTTTCGCGTATCGCTCGATTTCTTTCCCTTCGGGATTGAATACCACCGCTGTGTTGTACAATGTACCGTTTGAAGGGTAAGGGGTTCCGACCACGGAATAGACATTGAACTGTTTGCAGGCATCCGCGATTTTCTTTTCGGCCTCTGCCAGCTGATCCGGTCTCGCCTTCCCAATCGCGTCTTTGTCGTAACCTGTGATGGCGCATTCCTGAAAGACGGCTACACGAATGCCACGCTCGAAGCATTGTTTCAGGTAGTCGATAATCTTCTGTGTGTTCTGTTCAATCTCAGCGGCGGGCGAGAATTGGATCGCGGCGACAGAGATCGAGGCCGAAAGGATGTCCGGCGGGGCGATGGTATTCACCACTTGTGTTTGGGCGAAGCTGAATAAAAGGAAACCGAGCGAGAGCATGGATCATTCCTCCGGGCGAATATCTATCAAGCAAAGACTACGTCCTGTTTTTCGCGGTCCCAGCGGACAGGGCGGTTTTCTTTATAGGCGATGGTAGCCATGACAATAATGGCGGCCTCGATGAATGCCTGATCCTCATCGCATTTTGGTTTGTGTCGGGAACGAGCGGACTGGAAGAAGTCCTCGATATGGTATGGTTGCGCGGGTGTTTTTGCCGGATCGAATTTCAGGAACGGCTCATCCGATGGTATTTCTCCGGCTTCGATTTTCGCGCCGTATTTCACTCCACGTTCCGCGTAGACATCGAATGTATTCACCGATTGCGCAATGGTATCAAACTGCAAGACAGCCTCTTTTCCGTAAAAGACGGGGGGCTGAATCCGCGCACAGCTGTTCATGCTGCAGTCGAACGTGACGGTGCAGGCTTGCTGTTCGTAAGTGTAAACGGTGTTCCAGGTGTCAGGGACTTCTCTACCGTCGTGCAGAAGCGCATTCAGGCCGACAGTCATGCAGGTATCCGGGATTCCGTAACCGAGCATGGCCTGGGCGAAGTCGACTTCATGGGACAGGAGATCGCCCGCAACGCCGGTTCCGTAATCCCAATAGCAGCGCCAGTGCCAGAATCGTTCCATGCTGAACGGTCGTTTGGGGGCGGGACCAAGCCATCGGTCCCAATCAAGATCGCGCTGAACCTGCGCCGGGTCAGGGCGTTCGTATCGGCCGTAATCGCCATACCAGCGCCAGACATTCTGCCCGAGAGGGCGATTCTCAAAGCGCCCGGTGCGAACAAGCGTAATCGGTCCCAGCGCCCCTGCACGAATCAACTCACGAGCCTGAACGCCCGCCGTGCGCTCGCGGCTCTGATGCCCCAGCTGCATCATTACACCGCTGCTTTTGATTGCCGCGTGCATCGCCTTGGCTTCATCGATGGTCCGGGTCCAGCCCTTTTCGATGTAGATATCTTTACCGGCCTGTGCCGCATCCATCAGCATTTGCGAATGCCAGTGGTCCGGTGTGGCGATGGTGACGGCATCGACGTTCGGATCAGCGAGCAGCTCATGGTAATCCAGGTATGTCTTGGCATCGGAATTCCCGCCGAGTTCCAGGCCCTTTTCGACATGAGGCTTATAGACATCGCACAGAGCGACGACCTTGACACCCTCAACCTTCGCGGCCTGATGGCACAGCGTGCCGCCTCTTACTCCGAGGCCGATACAACCAACCCCAATGGTTTCGTTGGGCGATTTTGCGCTCAGGATGGCCGGGGCGGTTGAGACGACGGCAGCAAGGGCAGCGGCTCCTTTCCCGGATGTTTCCAGGAATGTTCGACGGGTAATGAACGGTTGATTTTTCATGGCATTCTCCGACTATTGAGGAGTATTCTCCGGATATTCACTGTCCGGTTTCGAGCAGGCATACTATACAAAAAGAATGGGATTCCGTAAGGAGCGCAAAATGACGTGGATCGCCGATGAAATGACCAGGCGCAGAATGATTCAAGTTTCAACTATGGCAGGGGCCGGGTTTTTTCTCGCGCGGGGCGGAGGATGCGAGACGGAACCGAAACGCACGTTTCACCTATGCCTTTCGCCGCAGTCCATCGCGGAGGAACCGGAGAGGGTGAAGGTGGTTCAGGATGCGGGGGTGACCGATATCTGGATGGGAGCCTTTTTCTATGGCCACTGGTACAGCCATCCCGACACACTCAGGGCATGTCGGGACCGCCTTGCGAAAGCAGGACTGAGGGCGCATGTGGTGAATGTGCCGTTGGGACATCCGGGCGACTCGCTCGGCGAGAAATCGGGGACGTTTCCACTCACCCCGCCGGAGCGATGGAGGATTGCCGTTCGCCCGGATGGGTCGAAATACGCGGGGACCTCATTGCACCCGCCCGCGACAGAAGAAAACGCGGAGGCTCTGCGCCGGATTCAGGATATCGGAATCTCGGAGGTTTTTCTGGACGATGATTTCCGCCTGGCGGTCGGCCCCGGAACCATCGGCGGCTGTTTCTGCGATCGGCATCGCGAGCAATTTCTGAAAAGGGGCGGGTACACTGCGGCAAAATGGAATGAACTTCTGGAGGATGTCAGTCGCCGTGTTCTGACTCCCATTTTGCGGGATTGGGTGGAGTTTACATGCGATCAATTAACCGAGTCGTTCCGGGAACAGCAAAAGGCTGCCCCGAATCTGCGTCTGGGCAACATGGTCATGTACCTGGGCGCAGAAAAGGCAGGGATTCGATTGGCAGACTATCGGGATGTGCCACTGCGGGTGGGGGAATTGATGTTCGATGACAATTCATTTGGGAAACTCAATAACAAGACGAATGAGCTGTTCAGTTCGCTGTTCCATCGCCGGTTCGTTTCTCCTGAACTGGCGTATAGCGAGACGACGGCCTTTCCGGCGGATAAACTTTCCGCAAAGAATATGGCGGCGAAACTGGTTATTTCCACAATCAGCGATGTGCGGAATACGATGTTCATGTCCGGGATGACACCATTCCCGCTGGGGCATTGGGAGGTCCTGGCCCCGGCGATGAAAAAGCAGGCTGCGGAGCATGAGCGCATTGCCGGTCACAAACCACGGGGACCGTTCAAACACTACTGGGGAGAATGGAGCCGGTATGTGAGCAAGGATCAGCCGTACAGCCTGTTCCTCGCAACCGGGATACCGTTTGAGGTAACCGAGACACCTGCGCAGGAGGGGTGGACTTTCCTGTCCGATTCGGATGCGCAGGCGGCGGCAGCGAGTGATCTGCGGTCCAGCGGGACGAAGTTTGTTATTCGACCGGAAAGCGGCGTTGCGATTGACGGGGCAATTCCGATCGCGCAGGATTTAACGTCATTGTTCGCGTTTAAAAAAGAGATCCTGCCCCAATTGCCGGAAGTTCCTTCTGTGGAGGACGAAAAGCCGGTAGTTTGCGCCTGGTATCCGACCGCACGCGCTGTGTTGCTGTGGAATCTTTCGGAGACGAAAGAGACTTTCACGGTAACATTCGGTTCGGCCCGTCGGGAGGTGGAGATCAACGGCTTGGATTCCGGGCTGCTGACGGATATCGGATGAAATCGGAGCCGGGGGTGTTATCCTCACCCCCCGGCCCCCTCTCCAAGAATGGAGAGGGGGAGAAGAGACTACCTGTGCGGAGGGAGATAGATGGGACGAATAAGACAGAAGGACCAGAGATTCTTTTTTGGAGGATGCGATAGCAATGCGAGGAATGCTCTACCAAACAACCAATCACTATTCCGTTGTCATCCTGAGTTTGTTTATCGCGATGATATTCCATGGAGGATTGCCCATGGCCGCTCCTGTGTCATCACTAATCATGCCGGATATGGCATCCTACTTGCGGCAACACGATTTTATCTACGAACGCGCGCCCGAACGCTGGCTGGACGGGATTCCGCTGGCCAACGGGGAAATCGGCGCCATGATCTGGGGAACCGGCAACCCCTGGAAGATCACACTGGACAGCTATGCCGCATGGGAGACAAGGGAGGTTCCTGTCGATCCGGAGAAATACAACTACCCCTGGGTACGAAAAGCGGTGGCGGAGAATCGGGAAAAAGAACTCTGGGAGACGATGTTTCCCAGCAGTGTTAATCGCAGGACGGACGGAAAACGCCAGACCGACGTAACCCGTCTCCCCATGCCACGCATTGAATTTACCTTTGACGCGGACGGTGAGGAGAAAGCCTTTAAATCATTGAATGCCCGCCTTCGGCTCTATGAAGGAATTGTCGAGGGAGAATTACAGATTCCAGCGAACACTGTTCCATGGCGGGCGTGGACACAGAACGGGAAACCGTTACTCGTGATGCAATTCGACGGTCTGTCCAGGGATCACGCTCCGGCGATTCGAGCCACATTGGACCATCTCGATGATGGCGCAAAGAAGACGCTGTCCGATTGGGGCTATCCACCGGCGGAGATTCGGGAGATGACCGGAGGCACGGTCCTGTATCAGCGTTTCCCCACGGGCGGTTCGTACTCGGTTGCCTGGCATCCCGAATATAGCTCCAGCGGGATGACTCTTTGGGTTTCTTTAATTGTAAGCGATACAGGTGATTCGGACAGGCAGGCACTCGCTGTTGTGCAGGAGGCTCGAACGCAGGGCATCGGGGAACTGCGCAAGGAGCATGAGGCCTGGTGGGCAGACTATTGGAAAGTTTCGGCGCTTTCCGTACCGGATGCACGACTGGAGAATTTGTACTACGCGGAAATGTACAAATTAGCATGTAGCACACGCCCGAACGGATGTCCGATTACGTTACAGGGATTATGGACATTGGACGGGGCGATGCCGCCATGGGCCGGGGATTACCACCTCGACATGAATGTCGAAGAAAGTACCTGGCCGATTTATACCTCCAATCGCCTGGAATTCGGTCAGCCGTTATATGATTTTTTCCTGAAGTGCCTGCCCCGATTCGAAAAGAATTGTCGTGAGTTTTTCGGATTCGATGGAGCCTGGTCGGGATGCGCGCTGGGGCCGGGCGGAGTGCGTGTTCACGGTTACCCCCCGACGGAGTTCTGGCCGGGAAATGGAGCGTGGCTGGCACACCAGTATTGGATGCACTGGCGATATTCCATGGACCGGGATTTCCTGCGGAACAAGGCCGTTCCGTTTATGAAACCGTTTTTGCGAACGTACATGAATCTACTGGAACAAGGCGAAGATGGTAAGCTGCACATCCCGCTGTCCAGTTCGCCGGAGTATTACGAAGGAAGCATTCGAGCATGGACCTCCGACCCGAATTGCGATCTGTACCTGATTCGGTTCCTCGCCCAATCGTTACTGGAAGCGAATGAGATCCTGAATCTGAACGATCCCGAAGCCGGGCGCTGGAAAGAGACCCTCGATCGTCTCGTCGATTATCAAACGGATGAAAACGGGCTTAGAATTTCCCGCGACTACAGTTTGGATTTTTCCCATCGGCACCACTCGCATTTGATGGGCATTTATCCGCTCGGCCTGCTGGGTATAGATGACGGAGAGGAGACGCGCAACCTGATCCGTCGGTCCGTTGAACACTGGCGCCGCACAGGGTACATGATGTGGACCGGCTGGGCATTCCCATGGGCCTCGTGCATTGCCTCCCGCGCGGGATATCCGAACATGAGCTGGGCCATGCTGGATATGTATGCCAACGGATTTATTACTCCATCTACCTTGCATGTAAATGGCGATTATCGGCAGTTCGGTTACTCGCAGTTTACTTATGAACCGATGACGCTCGAGGCGGGATTTGCATACGCGGCGGCTTTAATGGAGATGCTTTTGCAGAGCCAACGTGGAATTATTCGTGTATTTCCGGCCATGCCGGATGCGTGGCGAAATGCTTCTTTTGTCGGACTCCGGGCGGAAGAGGGATTTCTGGTCTCCTCCGTGATGCAGAATGGTAAGGTGTTGTCGGTCCGGATAGTCAGCGAGGCGGGACGTCCCTGTCGGGTGAAGAATCCGTTCGACGGACCGGCCCGGCTGCTATCGCATTCCGGGAAGGGCGGGCGCGAAATCTCCGGCGATATTCTGAGTTTTGAGACGGAAAGCGGCAAAGCATATTCTCTCTTTCCTTCGGCAGATGTACACGATATCCGGTTTGTTGAATTGGAGAGAACGGAAAAGGAAGCCAACTGGTTTGGGTTGAAGGTCTACCCACGGTGGTAATCCGTGATTCTGTAAAGAATTCGAGTTGGTTTACGCTTTCATTTGCGGAACGCGAATCTGTACTCATTTGCATTTGGAAAATTATTGCTGTAGCGATCACTTGAAGAAGCGCTCGCGTAATGTTTCGCAGTCCAGGTCGAACAATTCCGCGATAAGCGACGGATTTAGAACTGCAGCGGGCGTATCTACCGCGAATGGTGTCCCATCTTTCATGGCGATAACCTGTGTTGCGATACGACGGACGGTGTGCAGATCATGCGTCACCATCAGGATGGTTCGCCCGTCATCGCGAATGCGGGCCAGCGCGTTTTCGATTAACACGATGTTTTTCAGGTCCAGGAATGAACTGGGTTCATCGAGCAGGATGACCGGGGTATTCTGATAAATCACCTGGGCCAGATAGACGCGCTGGCGTTCTCCGCCGCTCAGGGTGGCCACTTCCCGTTCCTTCAAATGGGCGACATTGCAGAGATGCAGGCAACGTTCGAGGTGTTCCGCCTTCCACGCCGGTTCCCATTCATTGCCCCAGGGATCGCCTCCAAGTTCGACGAACAGCGAAACCGGAAAGGATGGAGCATATTGCATGGTCTGAGGAAGATAAGAGAGCCTTCGTGCCCGCTCGCGGGCCGGTAGTGATTGCAGATCGACCGATTGAAAGGAGAGCGTTCCCCGGGTAAGCGGAAGGATATTTGAAACAGCGCGGAGAAGAGTACTCTTCCCTGCACCGTTTGGGCCGATAATACAGGTTAGAGATTTCTCCGGGAATCCGGCGGAAAAGTCACGGACAATGTATCTTCCGGAAATCTCTATAACAACATGTTCCAATTTCAGCATGGCTTTGCATCACACCCGTTTACGGGATACGAAAATCCATAAGAACGCGAGACTGCCGACAAATCCTGTAACGATGCCGAGCGGCAACTCGACAGGATCGAGTAGCGAACGGGCCAGGACATCGCAGAGAAGAATAAAACAGGCCCCTGCCAGTGCGGACAGCGGAAACAGTGTTCGATGGTCGCCGCCCGCCAATCGCCGGACGGCATTCGGGATAATCAAGCCGACGAAGCCGATGATGCCCAGCACCGCGACAGTGGTCCCGGTAATCAGGCTGCACCCCAGAAATACGTTGCGCCGCAATCGGGGCACATTCAGGCCGAGGGAGGTTGCTTTCTCATCTCCCAAAGAGAGGACGTTTAATCCACGGGCTTGACGGAACAGGAACACCACGCCGACCGCGGTTAGAGTGAGTACAGGAAGAAGAAGATCCCTCGGCGCGTAACTCATGTCTCCCATCAGCGACATCATGGCTCCCTGGGCGCGCAGGCCCGGCGCCAGCGCAATGGCGAGCAGGACCCCGGATTGAGCGAAAAATCCGAGCATCACACCGCCCAGAATCAGCGCGGTTGCGGAAAAAAGTGTGCGAGCGGCCAGCAAATAAACGACCAGACAAACAACCAGAGCGCCCAAAAAGGACGCCGCGGCCATGCCCACCGAGCCGAACGGCAGACCGGTAGTCAAGACAAGAACCGCACCGAGAGCGGCTCCACCGGAAATCCCCAGCGTAAACGGTTCGGCTAACGGATTTCTGAAAAGCCCCTGTAATGCCAATCCACATACCGCCAGCCCGCTGCCGACACAAAGCGCATAAACGATTCTCGGAATGCGTAAATCCCAGATAATCACGCCGTTCGCCGATTCCGGAGATGCCAGCGCGGCAAGCAGGTCTGCAAAAGACAGCCCCACCGGTCCTATCGAGATTTCCACCCAAACCAGCGCCGCAAGGGAGGCGATTAACGGGGCAATCAGGCGACGGGGATTTTTCATAAACAGGTTTCCAGATGTCAAATGTCCGTCGGAATGGCACGGTCGAAGAGCCGGGTCAATTTCGCCGCTCGACCGGGCGAAGCCGAATGGATCCCTGGAGAGTCAGTTCGAACTCTCCATACCAGCTGCAAGCGGGATTTTCTTCATCGATGTTTACTCGAAACGGGAAAGGAATATCTCGTTCCTTATCGAATTGTCCGATATCCAGGTGCAGGCAGCGCACCAGCCAGATATCCGCATCGAGATCTTTCTCGATATTTTGTTCTCCCCCCTCGTATCCGCCTGAATCGGTTGCCGCACTGTTGTAAGCGAAACGGAGATAACGCCACTGTGGAATCTGTTTGCCGGAGAATCCGGATTGGCCGGAAGCGGAATACGCGGGAACCGGTGTATAGTGGGCGCGTCTCAATGCCGGGCAATACAGGCTGTCTTCGGAGCAGTATCCCAGCTCGGTCAGGAGCAGGGAGACACCGCTCCAATAGCCGTTCGCCGCCGGGCCGCATCCGAACACGGTGAGATCAGGATGGGAGCGCATATCCGCAAGACCATCGCCCGGGGGGAATCGGTTATAGTCGAGTCGGTACGATTGCAGGGCCGAATAGACGGTGTGGAGGTTTTGCTGACACGCGGCCTTGTCGGCGCGCTCGACAGCCTCAAAATAGTTTGCGCTTACGATTGCGGAAAGGACACCGATAATCGCGACAACAATCAGGATTTCGATCAGCGTAAATCCGCCGGTTTTTGAAGAAAAGGACACTGACATTCTCAGGCGCATCCTCGTACGCGGAGAACGGAAGATGTGCGAGTGAATGACGGCGCTGCGATTCGGAACGACAAAAGGCGGTGATATTGCAAGATTCGTTCTCTCACACCGGAGCATTCTCCTCGGTCAGCTTCCAGGTTCCCGGGGTGATCGGAGGGCAGGTTTCCTGGCTTCCGGGCCATCTCCTCATCGTGCATTCGTCCGATAAGGGTTCCTACTTCCTCGCCTTCTCATCTCCTTGAGAGGGAGACAATGGCGATTGAGGTTTCGTTCCCGGTTACAGTGGCGGGACCGCGCCGGACTCGTACCGGCTTCCCTGTTGACCCACCGATAAGAGATATGATAAGACGGTCTGGGTGGAATTGCCAGTGACCCATAAACGAATTGGCTTGACAGACTGCTCGGGAAGATTGATGGCCCGGGAATAAATCTCATCCATCAGGTCTGTTTGCACCGAAGACACAGGTAACACCTGTTCGGGGACATGGAGAACACATTTTTCGTCTTGGTGACAGGGAATTCGGTTTGTTTCTGTTCTTCTCTGTCCGAAGAATCCAAGTATACTGGTGCTTGCTCGCCGGGAGATAAGGCTCCGCTGGAAAGCGACCCGAGCGCCGAGGCGGGCAGCTGTACGGTTCGCTCACCCGCAGGCGGTAGAGCCTTCCGATCTGTGAATATCGGCCCACTCCATCATGCGTGTTCTTTTTCTAAATCCTCCGTTTTTGCCCCGCTACTCGCGCAGCCAGAGAAGTCCCGGCGTAATTCGTTCCGGCACACTGTATTACCCGATCTGGCCCGCGTATGCGACCGGCATGGTGGAACGGGAGGGATTTGAAACCAAACTCGTGGATTGTCCCGCCACTGGTATGGATAATGAGGCCGTTTTTCGTCTCATGCGGTCCTGGGAACCGCAACTTGTTTTCATTGACACCAGCACCCCCAGCGCCGAAAGTGATCTCGCGCTTGCCCAAAGCATGCAGCGGCAATTCCCGGAAACCTGGGTTTTCCCCGTCGGGACTCATGTCACCGCTACTTATGAGGAAACCCTCCGAACGTACCCGGATCTCCGAGGAGTCTGTTTGGGTGAATACGATGAAACCGTGGTGGATCTTTGCCGACGCAAAGAACGCGGGGAAGAGGCCATCGGCGTACCCGGCACAGCAATCGTCAACCGCTCCCTGCCCCGCCCCAGTCTTGGGAAGAGCGATTCGGACACAGAGGGGGCTGATCTGGCAGCGCAACCGAGGGACAAAATAAAGGATCTCGACTCACTTCCCTGGGTCAGCCAAGTCTACAAAAGACACCTGCGTATCGAGGATTACTTCTATTCGATCACCCGTCATCCGGTTGTCACCATCATCACCGGCCGGGGATGTCCTTTCCACTGCCTGTTCTGTCTGTATCCCCAAGTGATGCACGGTCATCAGTACCGGACCCGCAGCCCGCAGTCCGTTGCAAGCGAATTTGAGTATATCCGGCGCGATATCCCCTCTGTCCGCGAGGTGTTTATTGAGGATGACACGTTCACTGCGAATAAGGAACGGACATGGGCGATCTGTGAAGAACTGATCCGCTCCGGAAACCGTCTTCCGTGGACCGCCAATTCTCGAACCGATGTTGACCTGGAAACTCTATCTCTAATGAAACGAGCAGGTTGTCGGTTACTCTGTGTCGGGTTCGAAAGCGCGGATAACGGGGTGCTGAAAGGTATGCGCAAGGGGCAAAACTCGGACCGTGGAATTCGCTTCCGGGAGGATGCCCGCCGCGCAGGAATTATGATTCACGGCTGCTTCCTTCTCGGCGGACCGGGCGAAACACGCGAAAGCCTCGAAAACACATTTCAGTATGCCAAGAGACTCTCCTGCGATACTGCGCAGTTTTTCCCCATCATGGTTTACCCCGGAACGGCCGCCTATCAATGGGCAAAGGAGAACAACTACCTCCACGCATCCGGTTATCGCGATTGGTTGACCGAAACCGGGCAGCACCGATGCCTGATTGATACCCCGGAACTCTCCGCCAAAGAACTGATGCAATTCTGCGATGAAGCCAGGCGACGATACTATCTCGCTCCCCGGTATTGCCTCCGCATGTTGCAGACTCTGATTTGCCATCCGGGCGAGGCCAAGCGGGTATTCATGGCCTTTCGACGATTTGCCCGCCATCTTTTTTGATTATTCGTGTGATTTTTGTTCAATTTCCTGCTTCTCAAAGGGTCTGTTCTGCTCTATAATCACGAAAAGGGCCGCATTGGACGGCCGTACTATAGAGTGACTGGAAAGGAGTAATCGGACATGATGCGCACGTTCGTTGTTGCGGTGGCTGTGGCCTTGATCGTCTCAACGGCCATGGGGGCCACGGTCACGGTGAAGAAAGATGGCACAGGAACTGTCGCCAGCGTGGCGATGGCATTGGCATCGATCAAGAATGGGGACACGATTATCATCGGCGATAGCGCCACCTACGATGAGGATATCATCGCAGGCGCAGCGGCGGGCTTGGCGGCCTCGTTTACGCTGCGGGCTGCCGAAGGGCAGACTCCAACGATTCGGGCCAAGAACAACATGGAACGTGTTGAAGCCTTGGGAATCCCCGGGATCGACTATATGGGAGCCTTATTTTTTGGTTGCCAGGGAGTTCTCATCGAAGGAATCACTTTTGAGAACTCCACCACGGCCTTAAATGCGGGGGGACTCAGCGCGATTGTGAGCCTATTCGATTGCAGCAATGTTACTGTTCGGAATTGCACCATTCGAGGAGCCGGCGGCGCAGGAACCGGATATCCGGGAGACAACCTCAGCATCATTACAGCAGGCGTACAGACCGCTCCCACAGGTGTGCTGATTGAGAATTGCCTTGTCGAACTGGCGAACTATGGCCCCACCGTCGCCAAACTTCAGAGTGGAACCCCGACGGATCCATCCGTCACCATCCGAAACTGCACTATCCAAAACTGCGAGGAGACCGGCATCGAGGTCGATGACGGGGCTTATCCGAACAGCTCCGATGCCACTGTTGCCAAAGGTTCGGGCAACTTGTTTGAGAACAACACCATCATCAATTGCAACGGCGGCATCCAGCTCGGCGGCGGATACAATGTGGTCAGGAATTGCACTGTTCTGGGATGCCGAGGTGATGGGTTTAATGTGGATATGGATGGAACGCGCGGCACCCGGCCCATCATTGGAACGGTCGAAAACTCCGTGTTTATCGGCAGCGAGGGCCAAGGCATGGAGATTGAAGAGGGGGAAATTACGATTACCGGGTGTATCGCGGCCGGCAGCAACGGGGAGGGTCTCTGGCTGCATGACAGCGGCGAGGAAACCGCGGTCAGCGTGCACCACTGCGACTTCTACCAGAATGTCCTGACAGGCAACCTGCCTTACGAAGTCCGTGTGGATGTCGGCGCCACAGCGGGACTGGCGTTGACCATGACCAACACGAATGTTGTCGGCGACAGCGGACTGTACAACGGTAATGTCAACGATCCCACGCATTATGAACCAAATGCCCTGACCGCAAACTACTGCAATGTCTTTGTTGCCAGTGAGCCATTCACGAATGTTACGGGTTCAAACAACCTGGAAGTGGACCCGAAGTACGTGAATCCGAGCGGCGATTTTGGGACGTTCACACGGGACGGATTTAAACTGGCCGCCGATTCGCCTGTCAAGACAGCGGGACAAGGAGGGACCTATATCGGTTCCCAGGGACCGATGGGAACGGCAATCGACGAATGGTCGGTTTACTGAGAATTTCGAATGATCCTTGCAACGGGCCTGGCGCCCTCTGTCAGGCCCGTTTTTATTGTGAAGGTTTCTTGGTCACAGTCCGACCGGAAATTGACCCAGCTAACAGAATCCATAGCCCATTCCAGGCATCTGCTCACATCCTCCACAGCCGGAATGATAATAATATAGATAGAAATATATTTTTCAGAAAAAACAACTTGAAAGAGATCAAGATGACGGGTAAGACATCGCGGGGGATCAACAACTAGACAGACAAACGGGTCAGTTTCCGAGCGGATCTACCAAAAGAGGGCCGCGCAGGTTCATCAGAAGAAAAAAGCCGCATGGGTTTCCGCCTTGTGGTTTCGGAGCGGATCCCTGCGAATGCAATGCATAGGCTAGCCGTTAATTGCTTCGTATCCGCCGGCTGCCGTTTCGCCCGTTACCGTACCCGTTCCCGCTACTCGAAGAGGGGCTTGTTTTGCTGAACCAGACCGATTCTTCATCCAGAAGAAGTTCTACCGATTCCTGCAAATCCGGGCCGGGACTCACATGGAAACTCTGCTCGACCTCGTAGAGGACCTCACCCATACCCGGGATCAAGATATGAAGCGTTACCGGAATCCGTCCCGGATGCTGCTGCAACATTTCGCCGAGAGATTTCAGCCGATGATCGTCCATCCCGGACGCCTGCATCCGAATATGTACCCGCGCAATATACTGCGACCATGCTTCCTCCAGGGTACACAACGTATCGGCCCGTACCGAAACCTGGTCTCCCCGTCGCTCGCCTCTTCCGGAAACAACTACAATACGCTCCTCAGCGATCAGATGCCCTTTCGCCTCCAGTACCTTCGGCATCACGGCTACCTCGACGGTTCCCGTCAGATCTTCCAGGGTCAGAATGGCGAATCGGTCGCCGCTCGCTTTCGCCGTGCGACGCTTAACCTCTACAATAATCCCCGCAACGCGTACGGCATCCAGGCTCGCACTCTCATCGTTGAGCTCCTCCGCACTGACTGTAGAAAACAGGTTCAATTCACTCTCGTATTCCGCCAGCGGGTGGCCGGTAATGTAGTTGCCCAACAGGAGCTTTTCATACCGCAGCAACTCATCGCCCGGCAGTTCCGGCAGTTCTTTCAGTTCTTCTTCTCTTGTTTCTTCTTCGTCCATATCGCCGAACAGGGAAATTTGTCCGGTGGCACGATCACGCGCTTCCCCCTGGGCGCGCTCCAAAACATCCGGCAATGCCGTCAGAAGGGTGTTCCGTGTATGTCCCAGGCTGTCGAATGCGCCCGCGCGGATCATCGATTCCACAACGCCGCGATTGATGGCCCCCGGCTCCGCGCGGACACAGAAATCCTGCAGCGAGCGGTATAGCCCCTTTCGTTCGCGCTCCCGAATCATGCACTTGACCGCACCCGCGCCGACATTCTTGATGGCCGCGAGACCGAAACGAATCCCGGTAGAGGTAATGGAAAAATCCTCGCCGGACTGGTTAATATCCGGCGGAAGAATCTCGATCGCCATCTCCTTGGAATCTTTGCGGTACTTGTTGATCTGGGTTGTGTTGCCCATATCCGCCGTCATCAGGGCGGCGAGAAATTCTTTCGGGTAATGCGCTTTCAGCCAGGCGGTTCGATATGTAATGATAGCGTAGGCGGCGCTATGGGATTTATTGAACCCATATCCCGCGAAATGATGAATCAGGTCCCACAATTTCGATGCCGTTTCACGGGGAACATTGTTCTTTACCGCGCCTTCCAGGAAAAGGTTCTTTTGCTCGTTGAGCAGTTCCAGGTCTTTTTTTCCCATAGCGCGGCGCATAATATCCGCCTGTCCCAGGGTAAATCCGGCAATGGCCGAAGCGATGCGCATTACCTGTTCCTGGTACAGGATCGTTCCGTAGGTTTCACGCAGGATCGGTTCGAGCAACGGATGGTCATAAGTAATTTTCTGCCGTCCGTGTTTTCGTTTAATAAAATCATCGACCATCCCGCTTCCGAGCGGTCCTGGTCGGTAGAGGGCCAGAATGGCGACGAGATCGCTAAATTGCGTCGGCTTCAGCTTCTTTAGAATATCTTTCATGCCGGTCGATTCCAGCTGAAACACGCCGTTTGTTTTCGCCCGTCCCAGAAGTTCATAGGTCGGGTAGTCGTCAAGAGGGATCCGCGCGATGTCGATTTCCTCCCCACGGGTTTCGCGGATCAACTGCAGGCAGCGGTCGATAATGGAAAGGTTTTTCAGGCCGAGGAAATCCATTTTGAGCAGTCCGATTTTCTCGAGGCTCTTCATGGAATACTGGGTGCAGATGTCCTCCTCTTTGTCGGCGCCGCGCATCAGCGGGGTATACTGGGTGAGTTCGGTCGGCGCGATAATCACGCCGGCAGCGTGGGTAGATGTTTGCCGAACCATGCCTTCGATGCTCATTGCGCGTTCGAACAGCTCCCGATATCGGGGGTCCTGATCGCGCAGTTGTCGTAATTCCGGCGACTCTTTCAGCGCCTCCTCCAGGCTGATTCCAAGCTGTTCCGGGACAAGTTTGCAGATCCGGTCACATTCGGAGGGGGGAATCGCCATGACCCTGCCGACATCGCGGATGGCATTCTTCGCGCCGATCGTTCCGAATGTGGCAATCTGCGCCACATGGTCGTGCCCGTACTTATTCTGGACATACCGGATTACCTCATCGCGACGCAGATCCGAGAAATCGATATCAATATCCGGCGGTGAAATGCGGTCGGGATTGAGAAACCGCTCGAACAGCAGAACATGCTCCAGCGGATCGATATCCGTGATTCGCAGGCAATACGCCACCACCGATCCGGCCGCCGACCCGCGACCGGGACCGGTAGAAATACCCTGCTCATGGGCGTACCGCATGAAATCCCAGACAATGAGAAAATAGGCGGTGAAATTTTGGCCGATAATCACGGCCAATTCCCGCTCGATTCGCTCCCGGATTTCCTCCGTCACCGTCCCGTATCGCTCCCCCGCGCCCTTCCATACGAGCCGCCGCAGGAATGCTTCTTTGCTCTCCTCCTCGGATGGAATCTCGAACTTCGGCATGTGAAGGGTCTTGCCGTCATATTTCAGTTCGAGATTGCAGCGGCGGGCGATGTCGCGGGTGTTGTCAAGGGCGTCTGAGAAGTCCGGGAGCTGGTTCCGCATCATTTCCGCAGATTTCAGATACAACTCCCTTGTCTTCATGCCGAGCGGATTTTCTTCATCCAGGGTTTTGCGTGTCCCGATTCGGATCAGGATATCCTGCGTATCGGCATCGTCCGGTGAGATATAATGGACATCTGTGCTTGCTGCGAGGGGGATGCTCAGTTCCTGGGAAACCTCGCGCAGGGCCTGGTTGATTCGGCGCTGTTCGGGCAATCCGTTATTCTGCACCTCCAGGTAGAAGTTTCCCTCTCCGAACAGACGGGCGAACTCTCCCGATACCCGTTTCGCTTCGTCATACCGGTTGTGCAACAGAAGGCTGGGAACCTCGCCTTTCAAGCAGGCCGAGGTGCAGATCAGGCCGCGATGATGGTTCTTCAGAACATCCCAGTTGATCCGCGGACGATAGTAGAAACCCTCCAGGTGGGCAAAAGAAACCAATTTGAGAAGATTCCGGTATCCCTCCACATCCTTCGCGAGAAGAATCAGGTGGTAATTATCTCGATCCGTCTCGCCGTTCTTCCCTTTCAGGTCTCCACGGGTGAAATAGAGCTCACACCCGATAATCGGGCGGATTCCCTCCTTTTCGCACGCCCAATAAAACTCCAGCGCGCCGTGCATGTTACCGTGGTCGGTCAGCGCCAGGGCATTCATCCCCAACCCGGCGGTGCATTTCACCAAATCCTCAATCCGGCAGGCTCCATCCAGGAGGCTATATGTGGAATGAACATGGAGATGGACAAATGAAGTCGGCATACAAGGTCCTCAACCGCAATGTCTTTCCCGGAATGACAAACAGATTACCGATCTTTTATCATAGGCGAGAGGGAGGCCATGTCAATGGGAAATTACACCTGCCGTAACTTCGGAAAAGCAGAAAAAAATCTCCACTCGGAACCCTTCCGCCTCCCGTCCATGGGGTCTAGTCTCATGTTTCTTGGAGTTGTTCCCCGGACTGGGACGTTGAGCCATTTTGTTTTGTGGGGAGACATTTTAAGTCCGCCGAGGGTGTATCGGTGAAGTTGAATATCCTCAGACGTAATGGAAGTTTGCCCGTGGAAATCCGGTGGCATGGAAGATACGAGTTTGTGGACCTTTGCGCGTTATTTCACGCGATTTCCACACAAGTTATCCACAGGCCATCTCAGGACGATACAAATCCGTCCGGCGATTCATTCAACAAGACGCGCGAACGGGGAAATTTGGAGCCTGTTTTTCATCGGGGATTCTCTCATTGTGTAGATAAGTCCTGATAATTCAGTTTGTTATATTTATATTTCTTCAGGGGAAATTTGATATTTCGTTCATTTGGGCTGGTTTTATCAGGTTTAAAGATTCGTGGTTCCCGGTTTGTGAGTTGTTGTGCATAGCCTTGATATTGAAAAGTTATCCACAGGAGTTGTGAATAATGAGCAAAGCAGACAACCCCGTCTTAGTCGGCATTCTTATGGGAAGCGAGTCGGACCTTGACCGGATGCGCGGCGTTTGGGAGGTACTGGGAGAATTTTACATTGGGTACGAGGTGAAAATTCTTTCCGCGCATCGAACGCCCGATCTGACCATTCAGTATGCAATCGAGGCAGAAAAGCGCGGGTTGCGTGTGCTGATAGCCGGGGCCGGACTGGCGGCGCACCTGGCCGGGACGGTTGCCGCCCACACGGTCCTGCCGGTGATTGGAATCCCGCTGGCCACCTCATCGCTGGGAGGGCTGGACTCGCTTCTGTCCACGGTTCAGATGCCGCCGGGCGTGCCGGTAGCCGCGGTGGCCATCAACGGTTCCCGAAACGCCGGAATCCTGGCGGTTGAGATTCTTGCGGCGCATGACACTGGTCTTCGGGATCGTCTGAGGCAATACAGGCAACGAACAGTTGAAAAAATCCAGGCGGTGAATGACAATTTGAATCTTGGACCGGCATGAGGCAGTTTTTGAGGACCAACTTGCCCTGACAAGATGACCGGTTGGGGTTAGACTGGTCGGCAGGAAGTTCCACAATTCTTTTTGGAAAAGAAAAGAGACCAACCGTGGAGGCATTAGGCCTGATCGAGGTAAAAGGTTTTGTCGGAGCCACCGAGGCAACGGATGCGGCGTTGAAAGCGGCGGAGGTCCGGGTTGTTCAGATTGAGTATCCCGGCAGCGGACTTACCACCGTCAAATTGCGCGGCGAGGTGGCGGATGTAAAAGCGGCGGTGGAAGCCGGGGGCGCGGCAGCGGCCAAGGTTAGTGAGTTAATCTCCACTCATGTCATTCCGCGACCGCATGAGGAGTTGGAATCCATCATTAACTCCGAAGGCGAATGGAGCAGCAACTCCGGTTGGGATATCACTCCCGCTCCGCCGGAATCGAAATCCAAACCGGCCAGGCCGAAAAAATAACCAAGACCGGGCAGGTAGATTACACCCATAGCCATGAGAATAGGGATTGACGGACGCGCTATCCGACCCGAACCGGATGGCATCAGCCGTTATTCGCAGCAATTGATCCAATCGGTTGTTGCCGCATTCCCGCAGGCTGAACTCATCGTCTGGTGTCTGCCATCCGGCAGAGAAGTTCTGCTGTCCCAACGTCAAATCCGGCCGGTCATTTGCGATCGACATCATCTTTCCCGTTTCACAACCCATGGATTCGCCAAAATCGTAAATGCCGCAAAGGTGGACCTGTTTCACTCGCCTTTTTTTCTGGCCCCGTGGAAAGTGAAGTGCCCCGTGCTGGTTACGGTGCATGACCTGATGGCGCTGGAAATGCCGGATTTCTTCGACGATTCCCATCCCATGGTTGCCTGGTATAAATGCTTGTTTCATCGACGGTATGTGACTCATTCTCTTGAGGTTGCAGATCGAGCGCTTGCGGTATCGCGTTGGGTGGCCCAACGAGTGGAGATACAGGGCATTTCAAGGGACAAGATTCGTGTCCTGCCCAATTCCGTGGATTCGCGATTCATCCCAGCTTCATCAGGATCGGACCATGAACATCTCAGGTCCCTGGGTCTCAGCCCCGGCTTCTTTCTGCACGTCGGTCGGTGGAAACGATACAAGAACCTGCCTTTTCTGCTGGAAGCCTATCAGAGATATCTTGCCCGAACGGCACGGGAACCGCTTCGCTTAGTTCTATGCCGGGGAGGAGGCACAGACCGGCGGGTGGACATGGTCTTGAATCAACTGAAACTGCGGGAGTACGTTCGGGTTTTGGAGCACATACCGGACACGTTTTTGCCCGCAACATACCGGGCGGCGACGGCCTTGCTGCAGCCCTCGATTTGCGAGGGGTTCGGCCTGCCGGTGGCGGAGGCGATGGCGTGCGGAACACCGGTCGTTGTCTCGAACGGCGGGGCGTTGCCGGAGGTATGTGGAGATGCCGGGCTGGTACTGAAAGCGCAGGACACGGAAGGCTGGGCTGAGACCTTGGAGCGCTTGGCAACCGAACCGGATCTCCGCGCGGATATCCGCGCAAAAGGTCTCATACAGAGCGCCCAATTCAAACCGGAGCAGATGACCAAGACTGTCGCGGGGATTTATGGGGAAATGCTGAAGGGATAAGAGGAATTCTCGTCCTGGTCAGCCGATTGACATGGTGGTGGGGGGAAGATAGGATGTTGGAGGGTAAAGACTTGGGATTCCGGAATAAATTCAAACCCATCCCGGAACCGAAGGGACGAAGGATGTATGCGTAGGGAAGCAATTGAGCATCATCATGGCTAATGAAATTTGAGAGGAAGGACACGAGCACAATAACTCTGTGGAAGATCACAGATAAAGGACCTGCTCAAGTTAAAGAAACCCGACTCAAGGACGAGAAACTCCTTGAAGAAAACCTTGAAGACTGGATCGCAGAACAACCACAGATCCTTGGGGAACCGTTGCTCATCTTCGGACGACAGGTCCAAATTCCAGACACAAAGGATCGCTTGGATCTCCTTGCTGTAGATCCGCAAGGCATGATCGTGGTAATTGAGCGGAAGCGGGGACATGTCAAGGACCCGGTCGACATCCAGAGTTTGCGTTATGCGAGCTATCTCGCGAAATGGCCTCGTGTTCGGAGTTCAGTGCCCGGCAGAGATCGTCCAGCAGGGTTTCCTCGGCTTTTTCCTTCTGCAAACTGGCGAGATGTTCCCATTCATAGGGCTGGGTTTCCCGGATAAAGGAGATCACATCTTGGGGGAAAAGGCCACGCTTTGCGTCGAAAGTATCCCGGTTGCCTTTCTCATATCCGCCCGCCGTGGTCAGGTGGCGCTCAATGGCGGTTTTGAAGGCATATTGTGTATGCCGGCCGGGCATCAGGAGATTCTCCTTGTGTAAAGCGAGTAAGCAGCTGGGGGTTTTGTGTAAAGTGAAACCAGTTTTGCTTTACACAAGCATTCTTGTTGATCATGGGCTTTACACAACCGCTTTTCCCTCCACAAGATTGATCAGATCCGAGAAAACAATCAGGGCCGGTCGCCTTCCGCTGCCTTTTTCGAAGACCTTCAAAATCCCCCCCTCCTCCAGCTTCCGAAGGACCAGTCCGGCTGTCGGTCGCGTAGGGATTCCCGCTTGTGCTTGAAACTGAGTACTGCGGAAAATCGGCCGTGAAAAGATGGCATCCAGGGTCTGAAGAGCATACTGAGAATGAGTGAGATCGACAATAACCCCTTTGAGTCTCTCGTAGAGATCCATGACCGCTCTCACCGTCTGGGTGTTCTGTTTCGCCTGTTCATTGACGGCTGTAAGGAAGAAGGTTATCCACCCGTTCCAGTCTTTTTCTTTTGAGATTGCCCGCAGGCGCTCATAATAAATGTCGCGGTGTTCCTCCAAATAGGCGCTCACATAAAACGTCGGTTCGGAAAGCAGACCCTTGGCATAGAGGAATAGGGGGATCAACATTCGACCAAGTCTTCCATTGCCGTCCAAAAAAGGATGAATGATTTCGAACTGGGCTTTGGCGATTGCAAGTTGAACCAAAACGTCCTTTTCTTCCAGGTGCAAGTATTTTTCCCAGTTATCGAGTGCGGCAGGCAACTTTTCCGGAGAAGGCGGAACAAAGTCGGCTTCCTCCATAGGGCGGCCAGGAGGGGCAATATAGTTCTGAATCTTTCGGAACTGCCCGGGCGCTTTATTTCTGCCTCGGGCGCTCTCAAGAAGGGTAGCGTGCAATTCTTTGACAAGATTCAGGCACAGCGGTCGTTTTTTGAGGGATTCGACAGATTGCCCCATGGCCCGTCGGTAGTTGATGATTTCCTGGATATCGTCATATTTGGTCGGCTCCACGGGCTTTTCCGGGGCTGCCTCATATTCCAAGACCTCCTCCATGTTGGCCTGTGTCCCTTCGATCCGCGAGGACAGCACGGCTTCCTGGGTTGTCAGCGGCGAGAGAAGCACGAGCGGATTCACGATGCTTTGCACCATCCCGTCATAGCGTGCCAAAGCCGCATTCGCCTGTCCGATGAGGGACACATGCGCAGCCCAGTCAATACAATCCAAAGGCAGACTTTCAGGCTCGTAAGGCTTCATTGCATGATTTCCACCGCAGTTGCTGAATTATGAATCATCTTAGTCTCCGAGGCTTGATGGTTTTTGCACTCGTCACAAGATCGCGGTCAGCTTATTGGTCTCCTGCAGTCAGACAACTCTCCTATTTCGAAAAATGCCGGATTCTGACAAACGTTCAAGCCAATACACGGTTTCTTCCAACTCCTGCAAAACTTCTCCTGTTTTGCCGATCATCTCTCCCATTCGAATGATATTGCCACTGCGGCAATATCTATTCTACCTGAAATACTTTTCCTGTTTTACAGATCATCTCCCCATCGGATCGGCTCCGTTTGTTTTTTGGACGAGGTTCGTTTCTCCTTCTGCCACGACTTCTCGCAACTGGTCCACATAAGGGCGTATTGCCTTATCGAGGTTCACCATGGCCTGGATCATGCGGTCCTGGATCGTCGGCCATTGTTCCCGATCGTCACGGTATCCGCCCTCAAATTCCTTCGCAAGGTAGGATTTTTTTAAGTCCTCACAGAGATGCCATTCCAATGGCCCGCAAGAATGGGACCGGAGGTGACATTGACAGTGAGCAAATCGCGACAGTTGGGCAGTAGCGAGGAAACCTTGGCGAGGCGCATGACTGTCCTTGCCCGTACAGGATTGCGTGAGATAGGCGGGGCGGGATTCGAACCCGCACGGCCGTGAGGCCAGAGGATTTTAAGTCCTCTGTGTCTGCCATTACACCACCCGCCCGAACCTACTGTTCCGTCAGTCTCCCCTCACGGAAAGCGGTCACATATTCCATACAGAACGGATCTTTGCCGGTTAATGCATCCGATGCCAGCCGAAAACCAAGGCTGTCCCGATCTATCTTTTGAATATTCTGCGCCCGAACCTGGGTCGGATCGATAATCGCGCTGTCACACCCGGCATCCATAGCCAGGATCAGAAACACCTCGTTCAGGAGTTTCCTGGCAGGAACCCCGAACGAAACATTGGAAAGCCCTCCACTGATGTGTATCTCGGCCCCATAGCGGCTTCTCGCCCACCGAACGGTTTCCAGGAAATAATTCCCGTTCTCCGAGTCCGTCCCAACCGGCAGGACCAGCGGGTCCAGGTGGATCCGGTCAAGGCCGATTCCTCTCGCCTTCGCCAGATTAACCATTTCCTCGATGTTGGCGACACGGTCCTCGACACCGGAAGGAATGCCCGAGGCGCCACACGCGCTGATAATGACCTCCGTATCGTACCGGGCCGCCAGGTCCAGTACTTCGGGACGTTCCAGGGAAGCGGAATTGATCAACGGACGCCGCTTGGAGACATCGCACCCTTTCAAGCCGGCCTCGATCACCTCCGGGTGAGAGGAGTCAATGCTCAGCGGCACACGGCTGAACGGGGCCAGGACACCGGTGATCCACCTCATCGCCTCAATCTGTCTCTCCACCATCGGAGAGACCTCATCGACATTTACGTCGAGAAACGCCGCGCCCGCCTCGATCTGCGCTTGGGCCAGGGACCGGAGATAGTCCACCCCGTCGGCCTCTCCGCTCATTCCCATTTCAATGGCGACTCGAACATGTTTAATCTTTCCATCGGCATACTCCTGGGATTCTCGGTAAGCCTGGGGAAGTCGCAACTGCCTCTCGCGGCCGTTCGGATCCACAAAGGGAATCGCAACGGAACCGTCATCAAGGACAACACATTTTTTGCCCTTGCGTTCCGGGGACAGCACAATTCGCGTGGCATGGATATTTTCCGCTATCACGATCAAGTCATTGGTCATAGTTCGGGAGTCCTTCGAAAGGTAAGGGATTGATCTCCGTCTTCCAGCGCCCCCTCCAGGAAAAAGCGACACCCCGAAGGGACATTTTGGGCTTGATTCAATAGTATAATGCGGCAACCGGGACAATACAATGACGATTCCGCGCGAACCGATGTGGCGAGAATGAGTATTGTGCCCATAAGACCGGTTTACCAAAGACGGGGTAATTGGTATACACTGTTTGATACGACTGATAAGAAGGAGCGGTGACCTTCATGTCCAGCGCCACAAAGAAGTCCTCCGAGGCAAAGAAAGCCTCGGAGACCGAAAACAAGCAGCCATCCCCCCTGAAGGATTCAGAACACTCCTCCGGCAAAGCGGACATCTCTGAGGAGATGGAATCCCCTCCTGCAAAGGAACAGCCTCCCACCGAACAAGATAGCCCCCATCCCAAAGACGTTGGAAAAGGAAAAGAAGGGGAAGGGCTTTCGCTTACAGTCAGCGCTTCCAAGATGCATGCCTCCATCGATCTGGACTTTCATTATGCAAAGCAATGGACACCGGAACGAATCCGCAGATACATCATGTCCGAGGGCATCGTCTTTGGAATCGACGAGAATGCATTGAACGATCTGTTTGAGAAGAAGCTTTTCAACAAGGAAGTTGTGGTAGCACGAGGGATTCAGCCGCAAAACGGCCAGGACGGAACCATCGAGTACCATATCGACCTCAATTGCCTGTCGGGCCGTCCTCGCGTATTGGAGACCGGTGGAGTGAATCTGCGCGAATTGGGTCTGTTCCAATCCGTGGAACAGGGCAAGCTGCTTGCGGAGCGACATCCGCCCACTGCCGGAGTTCCCGGACGGGACGTATACGGCAACGAGATCTCCGCAACGGACGGCAAGGAGGCCAAGTTAAGCGGCGGCAAGAACACGACGCTTTCCGAGGATGGGAACCGGTTGAGCGCCGCTATCGAGGGATGCCTGACCGGAACCAAAGAAAAACTGGAGGTCATCCCCTGTCTCACAATCAGCGGCGATATCAGCTATAGGACAGGGAATATCTCTTCCACGGTGGCCGTGGTCGTCAACGGTGGGGTTCTTTCGGATTTCATGGTGAAATCAAACGAAGACATCAACATTACCGGGCTGGTAGATGCCGCCGAGATCGTATCGGGAGGCCGAATTGCAATCAACACGGGGATTCAAGGCAGTGGAAAAGCCTTGCTGACCGCCGAAAAGGAAATCGTTGCACGATTCGCCAATGAAGCGAATCTGCGGGCCAAGGGCGATATCATCATCCAGGGACCGGTTACTCACTGTAACATTGAGACAGAAGGTCAACTCATTGTGGAGGGCAAGAAAGCGGTCATACTGGGAGGGACGATCTACGCCAACCGAGCGGTAACAGCGGACGATATCGGTTCCGAAATGGGTGTGAAAACGGTGGTCATCGTCGGACCGCGTCTGGACGAACTCAATGAAAAGATCAGCTCGCTGGAGAAGAAGCGGCAAAGCCTGGAACCCAATATGAAAAAACTCGAACAGCTTCTGTTGGCCCTGGCGAAAATCAAGGAAAAAGCGGGGACATTGCCGGCGGACAAGCAGGCAATGGTCGAGAAAGTACAAAAAGCCTTCACGGTTCTCAAAAACCAGGTCCAGACAATCGATCAAGAGATCAATGAATTGACTCTGGAACGAACTCGTCAAATGACAGTCGAACGGAGCATCAATGTGAGAGGATACACCTGGCCGGGGACCGTTTTGCGGATTCTGAACCAGACGTTCATCCCCAAGAATCCCATGAAAAAATGCACCTTTGCCATCATGGATGGCGAGATTCAGGCATTCCCCTTCCGCGACCGGCAGCAGGAATCGGAGAAGGAAGTGAAGAAGTAGCATTCTGAGAAGGATGAGGGCGTTTTCCCTCAATGGGTTGTAGCGAGCAAGGGACCCAGATTTCTCCTCCATAAGCGAATGGCGCGTCGATTTTCAGTCCCTGATTCTGTGTCTTTTCGCGCTTTCGCCTGCGGAAACGGTCGGTCAAACCGGGGACCCGGATCGGGGAAAGACTCATCGGGTGCGGGCGCCTGTCGTATTCTGTTGCCCGTGAAAAGAGGTCTTCAAAATCCTCCGCTGTTGGTCAGCGGTTCTTCTCCGGCCGGAGAACTGAAAGCCTTTCCTCACAGTACCCATTTCCATGCCGGTCGGTTATTTTCCACCGAGAATTCGATTCACGGCATGGTTACTCGCCGGTCCGAAAATCCCCCTCCAGCGTGATCATCGTGTTCTCAAAAACAGATTCAGGCTAGTATACATAAACGCATCTGTGAATAATTTATATTGAGATCAGATGGAAATGGCGTGGTTTTGAAAAAATAGAGGAACGGTCAAATGCGAAAAGGATTTACGCTGATTGAACTCCTGATTGTCGTCGGAATTATCGGGATTCTGGCAGCGGTTGCAGTTCCAAACTTTATTAGCGCGCAAATCCGCGCCAAGGTATGCCGTTCCCAAGCAAATGAGAATGCGCTCTATAAAGCGATAATGATGTACGCCATGGATCGAAATGCTGTTCCGAAACATGAGGACACTCCCACGCAGCACAACTGGTTTACCACGCCCATCGCCTATATCAGCGCTCCGGTAAAGGACGTTTTCCAGGAGGATAACCGGACCGTGGAAGGAGCGAACACAAGCAAATACTGGTGGGGGTTGCATCACACTGAACCGTGGACGTTTCTGCCCGGTTACCTTACAGGCCCGAGATCGGCCTACTATATACAGCAGATGAAGAAATACGGATTCATGATTCGCGGTGTCGGCCCCGATCTGCACCAGAGCGACATTGATTATGATCCGTCCAATGGAATCGTGAGCGAAGGCGATGTCAACTTGCTTTTTCCGAGATTCGGCAAGAAAAACGATCTCAACAGCTGATCCCGAACTTGCCGCAAACGAGAGGTCTTTTACAGGATAACCGATGGAATGAGGGCGGCTTAATGGGCTTCCAGGTCGGGAGTGTGCGTCACAAACTCCACAAAACAGACCGGAGCGCCATCGCCGGTACGATTGCCCAATTTGATCAGACGGGTATATCCGCCCGCAGTCCCTTTCAGCTCCGGACCGAGTTCGCCGAAAAGAGACTGGAGATCTTGCTTGTCGTGCACGTGGCGGGCCACCCGCCGACGATGATGAATTGTGTCTTCTTTCGCCAGAGTTACGAGCGGCTCGACAAAACGCTGCAATTCCTTCCCTCTCGCCACGGTGGTTCGCACACGCCCGTGTCGGATCAGGGAACACGTGAGATTCCGCATCATCGACAATTTATGAGCCACACTGAGGTTTAGTTTTCTTCCGCGTTTTTGATGTCTCATTGGTATAATTCCCGCTTTGTGATTTGAACCTGTTTGATTCCGGGTTCCCTGATCCTGGATTTCTCACAATACTGGGGATCAGGATTCCTCTTGCGATTCTTCTTGCGATTCCTCTTCCGATTCCTCTTCCGAATTCTCTTTCGGCTGCTCTTCCACTTGCTCTGCTTCCGCCGCTTCCGCCATGGTCTCTAATGCCTCGGAGTATGGTCGACTGGCCAGACTCGCTTCCGGGAGGGTCATTCCCAATGTCAATCCCATGTTAGCCAGAACCGCCTTGATTTCGGTAAGGGATTTCTTGCCGAAATTCCGGTATTTCAACATCTCCGATTCCTTCCGCTGGACCAGATCGCCGATGGTCTTGACATTGGCCGCTTTCAGACAGTTGAAGGCACGCACGGAGAGGTTCAGTTCCTCGACACCTTTGAAGAGCAAGGGATTCAGATCCGACTCGCCCTCGGCTTTCTGATCCGCGGCGGAGGGTTCTTCTTCCTCGAAGTTCATAAAAAGCACCAGATGATCCTTCAGGATTTTAGAGGCGAAGCTGAGCGCATCCACAGGTCGGACCGTTCCGTCCGTCCAAATTTGAAGAATCAGTCGGTCGTAATCGGTCACATCCCCCACACGCGCATTTTCGACGGTATATTGAACCCGTTCGATGGGTGTGAATATGGCGTCAACCAGGATGGTGTTTTGCGAATATCGCTCCTGATCGCGCATATCGGCCGGCAGATACCCCCGTCCGACATCAATAAACAATTCCATTTCCAGTCGACCGTCCTCGGACAAGGTGGCAATATGCAAATCTTTGTTCAGGATTTCGACATCGGGGTTCGGCTGAATTTTTTCCGCCGTCACCTCTCCTTCCCCGGAGGCTTCCAGAAAAAGGGTTACCGGAGCGTTGCGGTGGTTCTTTACCCGAAGGCTTTTGACGTTGAGCACGATATCGGTAACATCCTCGACAACGCCGGGGATGGCCGACACTTCCTGCGCCACATCGGTGATACGAATAGCCCGAACGGCAGCGCCCTGAATGGAAGAGATCAACACCCGTCGGAGTGAATTCCCCAGCGTGGTGCCGAATCCACGTTCCAGCGGTTCGACGGTAAACTTGCCGTATCGGTCTGTGAGGGTGTCGGTTTCTACGACCACCCGTCCGGGCATGACAACGGACTTGAAATCTATCATTCTGATCACCTTCGTGCGATCCGGTCTTGCGCCGGAATCGGCGCCGCAATTTTACTTGGAATAGAGCTCCACGATCAGCTGCGGGCTGGCCGGAGGCTGAACTTCCTCCAAAGTAGGCAAGCGCTCCAAACGTCCGACCATCCGTTCCACATCCCGACTGACCCATGCCGGTGCGCCCAGCGACTCGGCAAGGCGCAGAGACTCCTGGACTACGACCATCTTCCGGCCCTTCTCGCAAATCATAATCTCATCCCCCACCTTGACCAGAACAGATGGGATATTGGTTCGTTTTCCGTTCAGGAGAACATGGTTGTGCCGTACCAACTGCCGTGCATGGGTACGCGACAACGCGAAACCCAGCCGATAAACCACATTATCCAGGCGGCGTTCGAGGAGATGGACCAGGTTCTCGCCGGTGACCCCACGCATTCGGGCCGCCTCTTTAAAATAGCGACGGAATTGCCTCTCGAGAACGCCGTAGGTTCGGCGGAATTTCTGTTTTGCGCGAAGTTGAGTGCCGTAATTGGAGACCTTGGCGACCCTGCGCTGGCCATGCTCACCCGGCGCGTACGTTCGAGCGCGCTTTTTAGCGGGATGAAACTGGCACTTGGCCGAGAGGCATTTCTGACCTTTCAGCATGAGTTTCGTGCCTTCGCGACGGCACAATTTGCAGACTGGACCTCGATAACGCGCCAAAGAACTTCTCCTTTCCTTACACACGCCGTCGCTGCGGCGGTCGGCATCCGTTATGGGGGATGGGCGTTACATCCTTAATCACCCGAATCTGAAGACCGGCGGCTTGCAGAGAACGAATCGCCGCTTCCCGCCCGGAGCCTGGCCCCTTCACCCAGACTTCAACACTGGACAAGCCATGCTCCATCGCTCGCTTGGTGGCTTCCGACGCCGTTACCTGCGCGGCATACGGCGTGCTTTTGCGGGATCCCTTGAATCCCATGTTGCCCGCGCTCGCCCAGGAAATCACATTGCCCTCCATATCGGTAACCGAGACAATGGTATTGTTAAATGTTGCCTGGATGTGAACCACCCCGCGCGGCACATTCTTCTTGACCTTCTTTTTCCCTCGAGTCTGACGTCCCATATTCGATGCTCCGTTCTGCCGTCCCTTATTTCTTCTTTGCCTTTGCGCCTACGGTTCGCCTGGGACCCTTGCGGGTTCTGGCATTTGTGCGGGTCCGCTGCCCGTGAACCGGCAGGCCGCGCCGATGGCGGAGACCCCGATAACACCCGATATCCATCAGGCGTTTGATATTGACATTGATCTCCCGACGCAGATCACCTTCCACAACACATTCCCGCTGGATGATACTGCTGATTTTGCTGATCTCTTCTTCGGATAGATCCTTCACACGCGTATCGGGACTGACTTGGGCGAGGTTTAGAATCCGGTTGGATAAGGCTCGCCCGATACCGAAGATATAAGTTAAACCGATTTCCACTCGCTTTTCGCGTGGAAGGTCAACGCCGGCAATACGTGCCACAGTGTTCCTCCATCATTCCTGGGGGACCCAAAGTCCCGCTTGAAGCGTTCAGCCCTGCCGCTGCTTGTGCCGTGGATTCTTGCAAATAACCCGAACCACGCCTTTGCGACGGATGACTTTGCATTTTTCGCAAATCGGTTTGACCGATGCTTTGACTTTCATGATCCACCTTCTTTCCTGCGATTTCTCGCCGGGGCCTCTCAGACAGTCCGATAGGTGATTCGTCCCCGGGTCAGATCGTACGGTGAAAGTTCCACCGTAACCTGATCCCCGGGAAGAATCCGGATGTAATGCATTCGCATCCGACCCGAAATGTGCGCAAGGACTTTATGCCCGTTCTCCAGTTCCACTCGAAACATGGCATTCGGGAGAGTCTCGATAATCTTCCCTGTCACTTCAATGACATTTTTCTTCGCCATTGCCTCGGATCGGTTTCTTTTCTCATTCCTTCACAGCTAGTCGACACGGGTCAGAATTTCCGGCCCGTCTTCTGTTACCGCGACAACATCCTCGAAATGGACGGACAGTTTGCGATCCTTTGTAATAACCGTCCATTCATCCGACAAGCGTTCTACTTCCCAATTTCCCGCGTTCAGCATCGGCTCGATGGCAAGAACAAGTCCCGGCCGGAGACGAATGTTCGGTCGCGGAATTCCGAAATTCGGGATCTGGGGGTCCTCATGCAACCGGCGTCCGATCCCGTGTCCCACATAATCCCGAACCACTTCATACCCGTTACGATGGGCGATGGCCTCAATGGTCATGCAAATATCGCCCAGTCGGTTCCCTACAACCGCCTTATTGCAGGCTTCCGATAAACAGATGCGAGCGGTCTGAATCTGACGCTCGGCAGCAGCGCTGATTTTCCCCACGGGGACGGTACGACACATGTCGCCGTAAAAATCCCTGTACCGGACCCCAACATCAATACTCACCAAATCTCCTTCCCTGAGTTTTCTGGAGGACGGGATTCCATGGACAACCTGTTCATTGACACTGGCACAGATCGTATTCGGATAATCCCGGTACCCTTTGAACGCGGGAATGGCGCCCCGTTCACGAATCAAACGATCTGCCTCTGCATCGAGGTCGAGGGTACTGATAGACGGCTCGACCATTTCCAGGAGATTCTGCATCACTTCGGCAACCAGTCGATTGCTTTCTCGAAGCCGCTGCAATTCCTCCGCTGATTTCAGTGTGGTCATCGTGTGTGTCCCCTGACAATCGCCGCGGCAAGACCGATAAAACCGCAGCTTATTATTGTAACCTTTTCCATCGACACAGACCAGTGTGCTTCACTTATTTTCAAGACCGTTCAAAACCTCCTGAATCCGTCCAAAGACACTATCCATATCTCCATCCCCGGAGATTGTCTTCAGCACGCCGCGTTTCCGGTAAAAATCCTCAACCTGAGCAGTCTGTTTCTTATACACTCTCAAACGATTCTCAATCACTTCCCGCCGATCATCCGGTCGTTGAACGACCGGGCCACCGCACCTGTCGCAAACATTCTCCACTTTCGGCGGCTGAGCGGACAGGTTATAGGTCGCTCCGCAATGGCGGCACACACGGCGCGAGGTAATCCGCTCGATGATCGTTTCATCATCCAGTTCGATGGAAAGCACCGCTGTAATGTTTTTTCCGCGTTCATGCAACCACTTCTCCAATTGCTCCGCCTGCTCCACATCCCGTGGGAACCCATCCAGGAGAAAGCCTTTTTGGCAGTCCGCCTGTCCGATGCGATCCAGGGCCATGGCAATGACAATCTCGTTGGGAACCAGTTCGCCCCTGATCACATACTCCTGGGCTTTCTTGCCGAGCTCCGTACCGTCACGCATGTTGGCGCGGAACAAATCTCCTGTGGAGACGTGGGGGATCCCCATCGCCTGGGCGATGCGCACGGCCTGCGTCCCTTTTCCCGCGCCGGGCGGACCGAAAATGAGCAGCTGCATTTTACATTCCTGACCGTCCATGAATGCGACCCTTGAGGATACGGTCGTACTCACGGATCTTGAGTTGGTTGTCGATTTGGCGAACGGTATCGATTGCGACCCCGACCACGATAATCAGTGAAGTTCCACCAAGGAAGTTGGCGATATTACCGGGAATCTCCATCTGCCGCTGGACAATGTCAGGAAAGACTGCAACCGCGGCAAGAAAAAACGCCCCGACCCAGGTAATCCGACGCAAAACACCCTCCAGGAACTCTTCGGTTTTCTTTCCGTGCGAAATGCCGGGGATCGCTCTTCCGCTTTTCTGAAGATTCTCCGCAACGGTTTTAGGATTGAATACAATCGCCGTATAGAAAAAGGAAAAGAATACGATTAAGACTACGTCAATTACGGTATAGGTCAGTGTCCCCGGGGTGAGAATGTTCACGATCCAAGTCAGGGAGGTGTGAATCCATGCCAGAGCGGGATTGGCCTCCAGAGGTGGTGTGAATTGCTGGAATGTCAACGGCAACATCAAAATGGAAGAGGCGAAAATAACGGGGATCACCCCCGCGGTATTTACTTTCAGATCCAGACGCGGCTGATGTCCGGCATACATTCGCCCCCCCCGGAAGGTCCGACCTCCCGGAAGTCCGATCCGGCGCTCGGCGAATTGGATGTAGACAATTCCCATGACTACCAGAATGAACATCACCAACGTGGCAAGCGCTTTCATCGGTGTGAAACTGGTACTGCCCGATTGAATGTAGAAAATGCCTGCCGCAACCGTGCTCGGCAGCCGGGCAACGATATTGGCGAAAATAATCAGCGAAATCCCGTTCCCAATCCCCCGTTCCGTGATCTGTTCGCCCATCCACATGATAAGAACCGTTCCCGTGGTCATGGCGAACATGCACATAATCCGGAAACCGATACCGTTATTGGGAACAATGGGCGCTCCACCCGCACCGGTCCAGGTCCCGACCGCCACGGAAAACATCAACGCCTGAAAGGCGGTAATGAGGACCGTGCCGTAGCGGGTCCATTGGTTGATTTTCTTGCGTCCCTCTTCGCCGCTTTTGGATATCTCCTCCAGGTACGGCCAGACCACCGTGAGGAGCTGAAGAATAATGGAGGCGCTGATATAGGGCATGATTCCCAAGGCGAAAATGGAAACGCGCCGAAATGCGCCGCCGGAGAAAAGGTCGATCAGGCTGAACATCCCGCCGGGCGCGCTGACCGATTTGATAGCTTGGGGATCGACACCCGGCACCGAGATAAAAGCCCCGATCTGCAAAATTGCGAGCATGGCCGCCGTAAACAGAATCCGCTTGCGGAGCTCGCGAACTCGAAATATGCGTACAACCTGATCAATCATCGTTCCGTGTTCCGATTCGAGCACGATGCTATTGGGCGGCTGCCTGGCGCGGTTGCGCCCCTCCACCGGCCCGGGCTAATTTTTCTCGCGCGGATGCGGTAAAAGCATCCGCCTGGACGGTCAAAGCGATTCCGATCTCGCCTCCGCCCAGGATTTTGATAAGGCGATCGGGGTGACGAACAAGCCCCTTCTCACGAAGAGACTGCGGTGTCACGGTCACACCGGCCTCGAATTTCGAAGCCAGAACTCCAAGGTTGACCACCTGGTATTCCTTGTGAGATGGATTTTTGAATCCGCGTTTTGGGATTCGACGGGCGAGGGACATCTGTCCGCCTTCAAAGAAGGCCCGGCGCTTTATTCCGGAGCGGCTTAGTTGGCCTTTTGTTCCCCGTCCGGCGGTTTTTCCTGCGCCCGATCCCGGTCCCCGCCCAACACGTTTTCTTCCAGATTTAGCCACGATCCCGTACCTCTTACACTTCCTCGACCTCAATTAGGAGGCCGGCGGTTCGAATCATCCCGCGTATCTGCGGAGTATCCTGCTGGATCACAGAGCTGCCGAGTTTGCGCAGACCGAGAGCCTTAACCGTTCGACGGTGTTTGGGGACTCGACCGATAACACTGCGCTTGAGAGTGATTTTCAGTTGCCCTGGCATCAGACCAATATCTCCTCAACCGTTTTTCCACGCATTTTTGCGATTTGTTCCTTGTATCGGAGCTGCTTAAGCGCGTCCACGGTGGCATTAACCACGGTGAGCGCATTGGCGCTGCGAAGCGATTTTGCCAGAATATCTTTGACTCCGGCGGTTTCGACGATGGCCCGAACCGGGCCCCCCGCAATAACACCTGTTCCCCGCGAGGCCGGTTTCAGCAAAACCCGTCCGGCCCCTCGCTTGCCGATCACTTCGTGAGGAATGGTGGTTCCGAGCAGCGGGATGCTGAACATATTCTTCTTGGCCTGCTCGATGGCTTTGCGAATTGCATCGGCCACCTCGCCCGCCTTCCCAAATCCGACGCCCACCATCCCGGCCTCATCGCCCACGACGACGAGTGCGCTGAAACTGAACCGGCGACCGCCTTTCACTACCTTTGCCACACGATTCACGTAGATGACGCGGTCTTTCAGTTCGGTTTCTTTTTCCTCCGGCATCTCCGGAGTTTCGTCGTCTATTCTCTCAATCTTTGCGTCTTCTGGCATGGTTATCCGTTGTCCTGTATTGAACGTGGCTCCCGGACTCTGAGTCTTAGAACTCCAGTCCGCCCTCTCGTGCGCCATCCGCCAGGGCTTTCACACGTCCGTGATAGATGTATCCGCCTCGATCGAAAACCACACGGGAAATCCCGACCGCAAGGGCGCGCTTCGCCAACTCCAACCCCACGGTCTTGGCGCCTTCCACATTCGTTCCCCTGGTCGTTTCACGGTTGAAATCCTTCGCCATACTGGAAAAGGCGACACAGGTTATGCCCCTGTCGTCATCGACAATCTGGGCATAGATGTGTTTGGCGCTTCGGAAGACGCACAAACGCGGGCGTTCCCCCGTTCCGTGGATTTTCTTTCGAACTCGTTTATGTCTTCGTTCCCGTCCAACCAGCTTTCGATGCATCGGTTTCCTCTTTTATCTGACCGTTCCGGGCAATCAGGCGTTCTTCTTGCCCACTTTGCGCCGCACAAACTCGCCCACGTACCGGATCCCTTTGCCTTTATAGGGTTCCGGGGGCCGGAACGAACGGATTTTCGCGGCGGTTTCACCCAGAAGTTGTTTGTCGATCCCTTCGAGGGTAATCATCACATTCCGGTCCACAGTCGCGCTGATGCCTTTCGGCAGTTCGTATCGAATGGGATGGGAATAGCCGACCTCAATGTTCAGTGCCGTTCCCTGAACGGCGGCACGGTAGCCCACGCCCTGGATTTCCAATTGGCGCTTAAATCCGGAGGTCACTCCGGTGACCATATTGGCAACCAAGGCCCGTGTCAGACCATGGAGCGCCCGGTGAATCCGGGTGTCGCTGGGGCGTTCCACTACCAACACACCGGCGTCCTTCCGAACCGTGATCGGCACCGGAATGGACATTTCCAAATGTCCCTTGGGACCTTTGACTTGAATCTGCGTTCCGGAGAGAGTCACTTCCACTCCGCTCGGAACAGGTATGGGTCGTCGGCCGATCCTCGACATGTTTGTCTCCGTCATCTAGTACTATCGAATCTCCGCTGCCCTCGCAGCGACTCACCAAATCTTACAGAGGATTTCTCCTCCGATTCCCCGTCGGCGCGCCTCTTTATCGGTCATCAATCCACGGGAAGTAGACAGAATGCAGATTCCCATCCCGCCGAGAATCCGGGGGACGGTATCTCGACCGCAATACTGCCGCAGACTGGGGCGGCTGACACGGGTCAATCCGCTGATCACCCGTTCCTGTTTCGGACCGTATTTCAGGAACACACGAATGGTTCCCTGTTTTCGGTCCTCGAGGACACGATAGTTGCGGATGTATCCTTCCCGTTTGAGGATATCCACAATCCCCCTTTTGATTTTCGACAAGGGGACTTCTACTTTTTCCTCGGCCGCCAAATTGGCGTTTCGGATACGTGTTAAGAGATCAGCAATCGGATCTGTAACCGGCATTATCGCACTCCATTCGCTCTATCAGAGCCTGTTCCGCCCTCGACCGGAGCGTCACCAGCTCGCCTTAATCACCCCTGGAAGGTGGCCTCCCAGGGCCAATTGTCTCACGCAGACCCGGCACAGCTGGAATTTCCGGTAATACCCCCTGGAACGTCCACATCGTTTGCACCGGTGGTATTGCCGGACCTTGAATTTTTGCGGGCGGCGCGCTTTCACGCGCAGGCTGGTTTTTGCCACTGCTCGTACTCCTCTATCGTCTGAACGGCATTCCGAGGCGGGTGAGCAAAGCCGCCGCTTCCTCATCCGTCTTCGCCGTTGTCACAATCACGATATCCATTCCCTGCACCTGCGGGATGCTGTCATACTCGATTTCCGGGAATACCAGTTGCTCCTGCAATCCCATGGCATAATTCCCATGTCCGTCGAACGAGCGCGGCGACAACCCGCGAAAGTCACGGACGCGGGGAATGGTGATGCTCATAAGGCGGTCCAGAAAATCGTACATCCGGCTCCGACGCAGGGTGACTTTGCATCCGACCGACATTCCCTGGCGAAGGCGGAAGTTGGCGATGGCCTTTCGGGACTTGGTAATCACCGGCTTCTGGCCTGCGATCACTCCCAAGCTATCCCGCAAAGCCTCAAGAAGCTTCTGGTCGCGGCTGCCTTCGCCGACGCCCATGTTGATAATAACTTTCGAGACTTTCGGAACCTGCATGACGTTCTTGTATCCGAATTCCTGAATCATTTCCGGCACGACGCGTTCCCGGTAGAGGACGGCGAGCCGTGGCCGATAGGATGGTTCTTTCTTTTTTTCTGCCATTGTCGCTTCCTCGATTTCTTACCGAACCTTGACCACATTGGAGGGATGGATCGGGCCTTCGCGCTCGATAATTCCACCGGGAATCTGGCGCTGCGGCTCGGGGCGCCGATGCCGCTTCTGGAGATTGATCCCTTCCACGTACACATGGCCCCGTTTGCGATCCACCCGAAGAATCCGTCCGGTTCGTCCCCGGTCTTTTCCGACCAGAACTTTCACCGCATCGCCCTTCTTGAGCCGAATTCTGTCCACTGTTTTCATCAGAGTACCTCCGGGGCAAGCGAGACGATTTTCATAAACTTCCGTTCTCTCAATTCCCGGGCCACCGGACCGAAAATACGGGTTCCAACGGGATCCCTGGCCTCGTTCACGATGACCGCTGCATTGTTGTCGAAGCGGATGGTCGAACCGTCGGGCCGCCGAAGTTCCTTTTTGGTGCGCACGATCACGGCCTTCACAACGGAACCTTTTTTGATATTGCTTTCCGGGATGGCCTCTTTAACACTGGCCACGACAATATCTCCGATTCGGGCATATCGCCGTTTGGACCCGCCCAACACTTTGAAACACATAATTCGGCGGGCGCCCGAATTGTCTGCAACTATCAGATTCGTATATTCCTGTATCACCGAATCACTCCTGCGCCGCTAGAGTTGAACGGCCTTGCGTACCGTTTCGAGATAGCGCCATCGTTTTGTTTTCGACAAAGGTCGAGTTTCCATAATCCGGACGATGTCGCCGATTTGACACGCCCCGTTTTCATCATGGACCGCGACCCGTTTGTGCCGTCGTATGGTTTTTTTGTATTGCGGGTGTGTCACCAGCCGTTCTACCACGACCACCGCGGTTTTATCCATGGCCGTGCTGACCACTTTTCCTTCACGTACTTTTCGTCGATTCCGCATGGGCATATCCTCTTATTTCCCCGCAGGGGCGGTGGCGACAGCCTGTCGGCGCTCGTTCTGAACCGTCAACGCCCGCGCGATATCCCGGCGAAGTTCACGAACCTGGCTTGAACCGGACAGTTGCCCCGAATGGAGCTGGATCCGCATCTGGAGCAAGCTTCGCTTAAGATCATCAATATGATTGACCAGTTCATGGTCCGTTAACGCTCGAAATTCATCCGCTTTCATGGTTCTCTTCTTCCGTACGCTTTACCGATCTTTATCCTCACACGCGAGTGACGAAGGCGACCTTGAGGGGCAGCTTATGCCCCGCGAGTCGGAATGCTTCCCGGGCCAATTCTTCCGGTACACCGCTCAGTTCGAACAGGATGTGCCCCGGTTTGACAACCGCGACATGCATTTCGGGGGTTCCTTTTCCCTTGCCCATGCGTGTCTCCGCCGGTTTGGCGGTGATGGGTTTGTGGGGGAAAATGCGAATCCACAGCTTGGCGCGACGGCGGACCTTTCGGGTTATGGCGATACGGGCCGCTTCGATCTGTCGCGCGGTCACCCAGGCGGGGGACATCGCTTTGAGGCCGAATTCCCCGAAGTTGACCTTATTGCCCCGGCAGGCGATACCCCGGCGATTGCCGCGATGCACTCTACGAAACTTTTCACGAGCCGGTTGTAACATCAGACAATGGCCTCCTCGGTTTCCTCTTCTTTCGGGCGTTCGCCGATCACTTCCCCTTTGAAAATCCAGACTTTCACCCCAATCTGTCCGTAGGTAGTTCGCGCTTCCGCGAATCCGTAATCGATATCCGCCCGCAGAGTGTGCAACGGCACACGTCCCTCGCGGTACCATTCCGTGCGGGACATTTCCGCGCCGCCCAGACGACCCGCCACCATCACTTTGACCCCTTGCGCGCCGGCGCTGATGGTGGCCTGCTGCGCTTTCTTGAGGGCACGACGAAACGAGACACGTCGGACCAGCTGCATGGCGATATTCTCCGCGACCAGCTGGGCCTCCAAATCGGGAGATTTCACTTCTTTGATCGTGATATGAACCTGGCGGTCCGTCAAACGAGCCAGGATTTTCTTCAGTCGTTCGACCTCGGAACCTTTTCGACCGATGATAATTCCGGGCCGGGCCGCGTGGATATTGATCCGCATCCGCTGTGTGAACCGTTCGATCTCGACGCGACTGATCGCCGCATGGGCGAGACGTTTCTTGATCGCTTCGCGGATCGCCAAATCTTCATGAAGAAAACTTGCGTAGTCCCGTTCGGCGTACCATCGCGAACTCCAATCTTTAATGAAGCCCAGCCTGAATCCGTATGGATGAACTTTTTGTCCCATCAAAACTCTCCGTACCGCCCCGTCGGTTTCTTTCTGCCTTTCGTTTACTCCGTGGGAGCCAATTCCACCGTTACGTGGCTCATTTGTTTACGGATCAACGCGGGACGTCCTCGAAATCCGGGACGTCTTCGCACAAACGATCCGGCCCCATCCACACAAACGCTTCGGACATACAGTTCGTCCGTGGCATACTCCGTACGCTCTTCCGCATTGGCTCCCGCCGATTTGATCAGTTTGAGCAGAATCGGCGCGGCGCGTTTATTGACAAACCGGAGCACGCTGACCGCTTCGTCATATTTCTTACCCCGAACCAGATCGGCCACGAGACGCATTTTGCTCGGCGAGATCCGCACGCGCTGCAACCGTGCGCTCATGCTTCGGGGTCCCCGTCGTTTCTCTTTGCCCATTGTACCAGTCCTTCGGTTTCGAGTAGTCCGCGTTATTTCTGCCTGAGAATGCGAGCCGTCTTGCCGCCGTGCGCTCGGAACGTACGAGTCGGGGAGAATTCGCCCAATTTGTGCCCGACCATGTTCTCCGTGAGATACACCGGAACGAATTTCCTTCCGTTGTATACCGCGATGGTGTGGCCGACCATCTCGGGGACAATAGTGCAGCTTCTGGCCCAGGTTTTCAGGACCTGCTTTTTGTTCTCCACATTAAGCGCTTCGATCCTTGTGAGAAGTTTCTTGTCGATATAAGGACCCTTACGCAACGATCGTCCCATGGCGATTTCCTCTGCTGTTCATCCGAGTATTATTTCTTTTTACGCCGTCGTTGAATAATCATCCGATCGGTTCGTTTGTTCCGTCTTGTTTTGTAACCTTTGGTCGGCTTTCCCCAGGGAGAGCAGGGATGCCGCCCGCCGGATGATTTCCCTTCGCCACCGCCCAGGGGGTGATCAACGGGATTCATCGCGACGCCGCGAACATGCGGTCGGCGTCCCATCCAGCGTTTCCGTCCGGCCTTCCCGATGCTGATATTCTCATGATCGAGATTGCTGGTCTGACCGATGGTAGCGCGGCAGTCCAGGTGAACCAAGCGAATCTCCCCGGAGGGAAGCTTGAGCCGCCCGTATTTGCCCTCCTTTGCGACGACCTGCGCGCTGGTTCCGGCGGCTCGCGCCAGAGAGGCTCCCTTGCCCAGTTTCAACTCCACCGCGTGAACGATAGTTCCATCCAGGATATTTCGGATAGGGAGGCAATTGCCCACGACGTGTTCCGCTTCCGGACCCGACATGACGGTCTGCCCGGTTTTCAGGCCATCCGGCGCAATGATGTAACGTTTCTCGCCATCGGCGTAATGCAACAGGGCGATGAAGGCCGAGCGGTTAGGGTCATACTCGATGGCGGCGACATTCGCGGGGACTCCGTCCTTGTTTCTCCGAAAGTCGATAATGCGATATCGACGCTTATGGCCGCCGCCACGGTGCCGGATTGTCATCCGACCGAAATTATTGCGACCTCCGGAGCTGTGAATCGATTCCGAGAGGGCGCGTTCCGGTTCCTTTTTGGTCAGACCCTCATAGGTCAAGACCGTCATAAAGCGTCGACTGGAAGTGGTCGGTTTATAGGATTTAATAGGCACCGCCCCTTCTCCTTTTATACAAAGTCAATCCGATGACCCGGCTTGAGGGTCACCATGGCTTTTTTCCATTGTTCTGTACTTCCGCTGACAAATCGCCGTCGTGCCCATCGCGTGACAGTCTTGCCGGGAACACGGATTGTACGAACATTTTTTACCTTGACACTGAAAGCCTCTTCGACCGCACGTTTGATGTCGATCTTGTTGGCTCCCATGGCGACACGGAACGTGTAAGTATTGGTCCGGTCCGTCAGATTTGTGGAACGTTCCGTAAAGACCGCCTCCTGAATGATGTCGTGAGCTCCAGGGCTTTTCATCGGGCTGCCCCTCCTAACGTTTCCTGCAATTGCTTCACGGCCTCGCGGGTGATCACAACCGTTCTGGCCTGATCCACATGCAGCGCCGAAATATCCCGGGCGGGCAACAGGTCCACACGCTGCAAGTTTCGCACGGAGAGCAGAGCGGCCTGGCTTGGCTGCACATCGAGCAGCAAAACCCGCCCGCTTCGCTCCGTTGTGCGGCGACGCCCGGTGGAATTTTCCTTTTTCATCTTTCCGCGCAGTTCAAATTTCTCAAACGCTTTTGCAAAGACCGCCGTTTTCGGTTGCGCGACATCCAGGCCGTCCAGGACGACCAGATTACCGCCGCGAAACTTCGCCGACAGGGTTTGGCGGAGAGCCTCCTGACGCATTTTCCTCGTAATCCGCTGCCGATACGAACGCGGATGCGGACCGAATTGTGTGGCTCCACCGCGCATGTGCGGCGCGCGCGTGGTGCCCTGTCGCGCCCAACCGGTTCCCTTTTGTCGGAACGGTTTCTTACCGCCACCCCGAACGTCTTTTCGGTTTTTCGTGGAGGATGTTCCCTGTCGCTGGTTGGCACGATAGGCCACCAGGACCTGGTGAACCAGCTCCGGTTTGGGGTCCACTTCAAACACCGCCGGAGACAACTCAATCGTTCCGGTCGTTTCTCGCTGCATGTTGTATACTTCAGCCGTTGCCATCGTCATTTCGCCTTTGGCCTGGGTTGGCTTTTTGTTGTCGCCCTGACCACCACAATTCCGCCACTGGGACCGGGAACCGCTCCCCGGACGTACAAAATATGGTTTTCCGCATCTACCTGGTGAACTTCCAGGCTCTGCACAGTTGTCTTTTTCGCACCCAGATGACCCGGAAGTCCATGCCCTTTGAATACGCGAGAGGGCCACGAGGAAGCGCCGATGGATCCGGGCGCTCGGTGGAACATGGAGCCGTGAGTATCCCGACCGCCACGGAAATTGTGCTTGGTGACAACTCCCGCGAACCCACGCCCTTTCGAGATCCCCGAAACATCCACACGGTCGCCCGGCTCGAATCCTGCCACTGTCACATTCTGTCCGATCTGGTATTCTTCGGGAGAATCGAGCCGGAACTCCCTGAGGATCCGGTGCGGCTTCACCCCGGCTTTCTGGAAATGCCCGGCGATAGGTTGTTTCGGTCCCCGTGTGCGCCGGTCCGGTTCGTACCCGACCTGGATGGCGCCATAGCCGTCCCGATCGGGTGTTTTTATCTGGACAATCGGGCATGGCCCGGCTTGAATGGCCGTAAGGGCAACCACACGCCCATCCTGGCCGAACGCCTGGGTCATCCGAATTTTTTTTCCGATAATGGCCTTCAACATGGCCTCCTCCACAGCCTCGAACCTACAGTTTGATCTCCACATGAACACCTGCCGGCAAATCGAGATGCGTCAGTGCGTCCATGGTTTTTGGGCTCCAATCCTGGATATCCACAAGTCGCTTATGCGCGCGAATTTCGAATTGCTCGCGGGATTTCTTATCGACATGAGGGCCGCGCAACACCGTATACCGCGAGATATTAGTCGGCAGAGGGATCGGTCCGACGATCTTCGCCCCCGTACGGCGGGCGGTTTCCACAATTTCCTTCGTCGATTGATCCAGGACCCGATGGTCATAGGCCTTGAGCCGAATCCGAATCTTGTTGGGCTGTTCCATAATGGATCGTCCTTCCTTCCGGCCTATTCGATGATTTCCGCGACGACACCGGCGCCGACGGTCCGCCCGCCTTCCCGGATGGCGAACCGCAACTCCGGCTCCATCGCAATCGGCGTGATCAACTCACCCCGTATCTCTACATTGTCA
>Ga0116149_1000418_pt1 | contig 55652 bp, 49 predicted proteins | sample AD_UKC057_MetaG_FD_89787 | JGI IMG/M metagenome (GOLD analysis project Ga0116149, IMG submission 89787) | Active sludge microbial communities of municipal wastewater-treating anaerobic digesters from USA - AD_UKC057_MetaG | ecosystem: Engineered > Bioreactor > Anaerobic > Digestate | place: USA...
GCGGTAATTGAATTCATCGACATGAGCGGCACGGCCGTTATTCTTCAATAACAGGAGGTAATCCATGGCATCAATGATCAGGCTTTCTATTGATTCGGTGCTGGATGGAATGGTCCTAGAAAAAGTATTCATGCAATTTAAATTATAATCGTTATCTATTATAATGTGTAATACCGGCGAGAATTGTTCGAAATGCATATAATCCTTATATTAAATCTCTTAATAATAAAAATATATTGTTTTTCATTTACTTTGTCAATAAAAACACCCATACGGGTGGGTTTTTTTATATGTACATATTTATAAATTTGATTTATCTTATTTTCATATATAAATTACAACATTTTTTATTATATCTTGATACGCGCGTATATATTCAGAAACCTCATTTCGCAAAAAGAGTATCACAAGCTGAAGTTATTGCCGTGAATGAGCCCCATATTTAAATAGTACGGCGCGCACCGTGAGGTACATTCCCTGTCTGCGGACAGCCTGCTACATCCTGCCGCTCAACAAAGGAACTCGCGACACTCCAGCCAATATTAAAGTTGACTCCTGCACCATCTGTCCCATGCATATCAGATTGCCATGGCCCACAATCAGGACGATACAACGCACTACTCCCGGAGCATATATGCCCGTATCTCTGCTTAAAATTCGAAAAGTCGAGTCCCTGCTTCCGGGGACCAATTGCGGCGCCTGCGGCGCTGACGATTGCGCCTCATTCGCCCGCATGATCGTGCGGGACAGGGCGGATGCGGACCGGTGCGTGGTGTGCGACGCCGCCATGATCGGCCGCATACGGGAATACCTTCGCCGGGCATGAGGGGCAGGCCCGCCGCGCGCACGGGATTTTCTCATTGACATGACAGGTAAAAACAGGCTATGAAACACTACTGTCCGGGACCACGATGACACTCATTAAAAAAAGAGCACCCACTGCACTCAGGAAGGAGCAGATCATAGGAGCAGCCATGAGCCTGATCGCGGAGCAGGGCCTGGCCGGCGCGTCCATGGGGCGCATCGCCGAAATCGTGGGCATCAGCGAGCCGGCCATCTACCGCCATTTCGGGAGCAGGCGGGAGATACTGCTCGCTGCTCTCGATGCCGTGAGCGTACGCCTCATCTCACTCTACGTGCCCCAGGGAGACGCGGTCACGCGGCTCAGGCGCACAAGCGAGGCGTTCTACAATTTCGTCATGGACCACCCGGAGGACTCGCGGGTGCTCTTCGAGTTCATATGCGCCTCCCCCGCCGAGGACCTGCGCGACACCGTGCAGCAGAAGATGCTCCTCATCATCTCCATGGCGCGGGCGCTGATCGAAGAGGGCGTGCGCGAGGGATCTCTCCAGAAAAACCTCGATATCGACACCACCGCCTGGGAGATCTTTTCCCACGGCTTCACCCTCAACTTCGCCTCGCTCCTGGGATTCAGCGGCCAGCTCACGAAAAAGCGTGCCATGAGCATCATAGACGTCATTCTTGAAAGGATAAGAAAATAACGGGCGCCGGGGGCCTCACTGCTCCCCGGGATTTTTTTAAAAAAAATAATATCAGGTTGACAATTTATGCTAGTTATAGATAACTAACATAAATTAACGGGATGCCTGCCGGCGGCAGATGCTCTGCCCGGCGCGTCCGCACAGGAAGGAGACAGCATGAAAGCATTAATTATGGGCGGCGGCATGGCGGGACTCGCCACCGCGGTCAATCTTATCGACCAGGGGATACAGGTGGAGCTTATCGAAGCAGACGAGATTTTCGGCGGCCGCGCCAACTCGTGGCTCGACAAGGACGGGGACATGATAGACAACGCGCTCCACGTCTTTTTCCCCTACTACGTGAACCTCCTCAACTTTTTCAAAAAGATGGGGATCGAGAAAAACATCATCTGGAAGAGCCAGGACTTCTACTACGCGCAGGAGAACGGCAACCAGCCCGTGCTCCATATCCCGAACCTCCCCGCCCCGCTGCACGCGGGCGTGGCCTTCCTCTATCTTATGAAATCGTACCGGGGAGTGGCCAAGTGGAAGATGGTCAGGGCCATGATCAAGTGTGCGGGCATGATGGGGATCTCCCGCAAGAAGCTGGACGAGCTGGACCGGCTCTCCTGGGCCGAGTGGGCCATCAAGAGCGGGCCAGAGGGCGCGTTCAAGATGTTCGAGCCCGCGATCTACGGGCTGACCTTCACCGACCGGTACGCCATCTCGGTCAAGGTGATGCTCAACTGGCTGCTGAAAGTGGCGGCCTCCGCGAAGTCAAGCCGCGTCGGGTTCGCCAACGGCGGCCTGGGCGAGATCTGGGTGCAGAGCTGCGTGGACTACATCAGGAGCAAGGGCGGCGTGTGCGAGGCGAACAAGGGCGTCACCGCAATCGACGTGAAAGACGGGAAGATCGCCGGTGTGACCGTGAACGGCCGGGAGAAGAAGACCGCCGACATCTACGTGTCCGCGATGAGCCCCTACGCTCTCAGGAAGCTCCTGCCCGACGACAGCTTCCGGCTTAATTACTTCCAGGACCTGACCTTCTTCGAGGAAGCGGCCTCGATGTCGATACAGATCTGGTACGACCGGAAGCTCACCGACATCGACGTGACCTTCTTCTCCAGCGACGTGACCTTCAACACCTACGCCGACCTCTCCAACGTGCTCCCGCACATCTTCAAGGGCGGTACCATGTTCGAGATGGTCATCGCGCCCGCGGAGCAGCTGCGCCACCTCCCGGACGAGATCATATTTGAAAAGTGCAGCGAAGACATCAAAAAGCTATTCCCCGCGGCCCGCGAAGCGACCGTGAAGAAGTGGGTCCTGGTCCGGAAGCGGCAGAACGTGTACAAGCCGACCCCGGGCATGGAGTCGCACCGCCCCTTCCAGCGCTCCCCCTACCCGAACTTCTATCTCACCGGCGACTGGACAAAGACCCACGTCAGCTCGGGCGGGATGGAGGCGACGATCTGGAACGCGAACAAGTGCTCGGAGCTCGTCATACAGGACAAGCTGGGCAAAACCGTCCCGCTCAACGTCGAGTTCAAGCCGAACAAGGGGCTCCTGCCCCTGGTCAAACCGATTATGATCTGCGGTAAATGGGCGCTCAGGCTCGCGGCGCTGCTGTTCTTTGCGTGGCTGGTGCTCAGGGCATTCGGCATAACCATCGGCCTGGGGATGCTCGGGCTGTAACAAGGAAACACGGGAGACTGTCATGAAAAAAATAACCGTTATTGCGCTCCTCTCCGCCGCCGCGCTGCTCTTTCTCCAGCCGCCGGCGCGAACTGCCGACGAGGCATCGTCGGAGAAGTGGGTCGTCGTAAAGAAGGGCAACGGCATCGTGAGCTACGGAATGCCCGGCTCCAAAGACCCGGTCAAGAAGGTCTACGCGGTGGGCATCGTCAACGCGCCCGTACCGGTAATCGAGGCCCTGCTCCGGGACGTGGACTCTCACAACAAGTACGTGCACATGGTGACCGAGGCGAAAAAGATCGAGCTGCCGGCGCGGAAGAACGCGAAGGATTTGTTCTTCGAATACTGCAGGCTCGGCATGCCGTGGCCCGTGTGGGACCGCGACGCCGTGGGCCAGTGCGAATTCCTCTACCACGCCGCCTCCGGCGAGCTCTGGGTGCACATCAAGGGCTACAGGGCCGATGACTTCAAGCCGAACCCGCGCACGATCCGGATGCCGGTGACGAACCTCGACTTCAGGCTTGTGCCCAAAGGGCCGGCGGAGACCGAGGTGACCTATTCCATTGAGGCGGACCCCTCGATTGCGCTCGCGCCTTTCATCCTGGACATGCTTTTCAAGACGCTGGCCTACAACACCATAAAGAACATGCGTGAGATGGTGAAGCTGGATCCGTACAGGAACGCGAATGCGGTCGTCACCACCACGCCGTGGAAGCGCTGAGGCTGGGGGCAACGCCATGGGTGTCGTCATCATAGGAGCAGGCGTCGCGGGACTTGCCGCCCTGCACGCGCTGAGAAAAGCGGGGGTCGACGCGGTCTGCCTGGAGGCGAGCGACCGCGCCGGCGGGCGGGTGGCCTCCCTGCGCAGGGACGGCTTCATACTGGACACGGGCGCGCAGTTCTTCTTCCGCTATTACGACACCTGCTTCGGGCTCTGCCGCGAGCTGAGGCTGGGCGGGGACATCCGGTCCTTCCCGTTCAGGGCCGGCCTGCCGGACCTGGGACCGCGGAACAGGGTCACGCCGGTGCTCGCCACCATACGGCCGGGCACCGTGCCGCGCACCCTCCTTGACCTGCTCCGGTTCAGGGGCGTGTCGCTCCGATCGGTACGCGAGCTCCTTCCCCTCATACCGACCCTCGCGGCGCGGCACAGGAGCCTCCGCTTCACCCGGGCCGCTGACACGCTGGACCTGGACACGGAGAACCTCGCGGAATACACGCTGCGCCGGTGCGGGACGGAGGCGCTGGAGCGCATCATCCAGCCGGTCGCCTCGTGCATGACGCTGGGCGAGCCGGAGGAGCTGGGCGCGGGGTACGGGATGGCGCTGTTCTGGTACATGATCAACGGCCTCTTCACGCTCCGGAACGGCATCGGCTCGATCAGCGAGCGGCTGCACGAAGCGCACCGGGACAGGGTGCGCTTCGTGACTCCGGTCAGGAGGATCGTGATCGAGAAGAACGAGGTCCGGGGCGTGGAGACCGCGAGGGGCCTCATACAAGCGGACGCGGTCGTCTGCGCCGTCACCGCGACGAAGGCGCTGGAGCTCATGCCGGGCCTGCCGCCGTCCCTGGCCGGACCGCTGCGCACCGCTCGCTACAGCCAGGGCTGCCACGTCATGTTCGGGCTGGAGAAGCGGCTGCTCCCGCGCGGGTGGTACGCGATAGCGCTGCCGCGGAGGAGCGGCTCGCCCATGGCCGGGTTCACGGACAGCTCCATCAAGTCGCCGGCCTACGCGCCGGAGGGCGCGGGCCTGGTGCACTGCTTCACCTACGGCAAACACGCGGCGGAGATGATGGGCATGAAGGACGACGCGGTCGTGCGGGCGCTGGTGGCCGACATCAGGCGGTACGCGCCCTCGATGCCGGACCGGCCCCTCTTCACGGAGATTTGCCGTTTCCGCGAGGCGGTCTGCACCGCGCCTGCCGGCATGCTGACCGCGATACAGCACATGAAGAAGGAGAGCTGCCGCGACGTCAGGGGCCTGGCCCTGGCCGGCGAATACCTCCACATGCCGTCGGTGGACGGCGCGCTCCGGAGCGGGATCGACGCCGCGGAATCATTGCTAGCCTGAACAGAGGAGAGAGGAAGATGGGGAAGAGAGAGATCACCATATACGGATGCGGCATGTCGGGCCTGGTCGCGGCGATCAACCTGGCGCGCGAGGGGCACGCGGTCGTGGTCCGCGACAAGGAGGCGGGGTACGGCGGGGACAGCATGTACAACCCCTCGACCCACTGCACGCCCATCGACCGGAAGCGCTGCTCCGACTACATCGGGATAGACATCTCGGGCGTGTTCTATCCCCTTATCGCCTGCCCCTTTTACCTGCACGACACGCGGTCGGACGCGCCGCACAGCGGGCTCTACTCCGTGGAGCGGGGCGCGCGGCCCGGGAGCCTGGACACCCTGCTGTACGGCATCGCAAAAAATGAAGGCGTATCGTTCGAATTCAGTTCACCGCTGAAGAAGCAGGACCTGGGGAAGCTGCCCCCTGACACGATCGTCGCCTGCGGACTCACGCCATCGGCGTACGAGATGCTCGGAGTGCCAAGCCAGACCTGGTACGGGTGGGTCTCCCGCGGCGAGGCGGGGTTCAGCGACTACTCCCGCATCTGGTGGGACGAGTGCATCACCGAATACGGGTACCTCTCCTCGGCCAACAACTACTACTTCGACCTCCTCTTCTCGATCAGGCCGGTTACAAAGCAGCACATGGAGAAATATAAAACCTTCATGCTGAGGAACGAGGGGCTGGAGTACGACAACTGGAGCTACGTGAAGGGCGCGGTGCCGGTGGCGAAGGGCTCCAACCCCCGCCTCTTCCACGAGGGCATGATCCTGTGCGGCACGATCAGCGGGTACATCGACCCCTTCGGCTGGTTTGGCATAGCCGGCGCGCTCATCTCGGGAAAGATCGCGGCCATGGCGGTCACGGACAGGGCGCGGGCGCAGGAGGAGTTCGGCCGCTTCATCCGCTACTACCGGCGCGTCTTCTATTTCAAGAAATACCTCTGGTACACGCTGCTCAGGCCCCGTGTCGGGCTGCTCGAAAACCTGCTCATCCGGATCGGGCCGGAGCGGTTCAGCAAATTCGTGTGCGACAGGATCTACGAGGAGCGGCACCTCCCCTTCTCGATCCCCGCCTTTGCCCACCTGGGAGCGGAATAAGGCAGCAGGAAAAACGGGCGCTTCCGGGTCCCCTGCATGCGCGGCCGGATCCGGTTCACCCGCCCGGCCGGATAAAAAATCCGCTCTCCACAAATTATTATTTACGCGCACGCCGATCGATGCTATCTTCGTCCCGTCACGAGCACCCGGCGGCACCCCGAAACCGCCCCGGCATGTATACACCACAGCAGAGAGGCCACATAACCATGAAATTACTGAAAATAGCGAAATGGCTCGGCATCGTCATCGCGGGCGCGATTGCCGCCCTGGCCATCCTGATTTACGCCACCACGTTCCACCCGGCCGAGACACAGGACGAAGCGTTCGTGTCCCCTGCTACCGCCCCGGTGCTGAAACCCGGCGCCAGGGTCAAGGTGCTCTCCTGGAACATCCAGTACATGGCGGGAAAGAACTATGTTTTTTTCTATGACCTGCTCGCGGGCGACGGTCCGGACGAGAGGCCGTCGGCGAAAGACGTCGTCCTGACCCGGGGCGAGATCGTGCGCATCATCAGGAGCGAGAACCCGGACATCGTGCTCATCCAGGAGATAGACGAGGGTTCAAAGCGGACCGATTACGAGAACCAGCTCGAGAAGCTGCTCGCCGAGCTGCCGGAATCCTATTCGTCCTACACCTCAACGTTCTACCACAAGGCCGCATTCGTCCCGCACCCGCGCATCAAGGGGAGCGTGGGACTGAAGCTCGCGACGATCTCGAAATACCGGATCTCGAAAGCGGTCAGGCACCAGCTGCCGATAATCCCGGACAACCTGCTGGTCAGGCAGTTCAACTTCAAGCGCTGCATACTCGAAGCGCGGATACCGGTCGAGGGGGGAAAGGATCTGGCGGTGTTCAACACGCACTTCGACGCCTTCGCGCAGGGCTCGGACACCATGAAAAAGCAGGCCGCATACGCGATGGCGCTGTTCGAGAAGACCACGCCGGAGGTATCAGGCTGGCTGATCGGCGGCGACTTCAACCTCCTGCCCCCGGGCAAATCGTACGGACGCCTGCCCGCCCCCCAGCGCGCCTATTTTAACGAGGATACCGAGCTCGCGCCCCTGTTCGGGAAATACCGGTCCGTCCCTTCGCTGGCCGAGATCAACGGCCCGGACTACCTGAGATGGCTGAGCCATTACCCGAACGACCCGGCGGTCAAGGCCCCGGACAGGACCATCGACTTTATCTTTCTGTCCGACAGCGTTGTGCTCATGGAGCACTACATCCGCCAGGGCGAGACCTGGATGATCTCCGACCACCTGCCGCTCGTGGCGGACATCATCGTGCCGCTGAAAAAATAGGATATATTTCTCCCTTGTGCGTATTCATTGGAGCACGTGCTGACGGCCAAACCATGACTGCGATTATTTAACGGGAAGTGAGCTGGTGAACCTTGTTCCCACCCTATTATTTGTGTCTTTCCTGGTATACCTGTACCTGGGCATAACCACGTACCGGCTCAACAGAGAATCCCGCATCAACCGCCAGATGCTGATTATCTGCCTTAATTTCGCGTTGTGGTCTTTCGCCTACACTTTCATGCATGCCAGCAATGACCTGGAAACCGCATTACTCTGGTACAGGCTGGCCACCATCGGCTGGTTGTACTTCATCCCTTTGATCGTGCACCTGCTTGTGCTGCTGTCCAGAAATGAACGCTTCATCAACAGGTTATTCCTGGCCGTGATCTACGGCACGCCTTCAGCGGCGCTTGTCTGGGTCAACCTTTTCCTCATCGACACTTCCCTCATGCATCGCGTAACCGGCGGCTGGACCACGGTCTTCGATATTGGCATAATCTGGACAACCCTGTACCTGTCCGCATATTATGCGGTACTGGGCAACGGATGGTACGCGTTATACCGGTGGGGAGCACAGACACCCTACAAGCGCGAGAAGAAACAGGTGCGGATATTCCTCGTCACCTCGGTCATATCGATGACCCTGGCCTCTGTCTTCGACAACATTCTCCCTTTCGCGGGAGTGGTCCGCTTCCCCCTGGTCGCCCCCGTCGTAACCCTGGTCTGGATGTTCGGACTATGGTACGCCATACATAACTACGGCATGATGAAGATCGACACGTCCTTCGCCGCCAGCGAGATCATCAACAACATGAATGACCTGCTGTTCCTGACGGACCGTGACGGCATCATCAGGCATACAAACCTGCACTCATGCAGGATACTGGGAATGGATACCGCCGGAATCACGGGGAAGACGATCAATTCGTTTGTGCGCCGCCAGAAACCGGTCGAGGAGGCCATGCGCCTTTTCAGGGAATCGCCAGTGAGACACAGCAGCATTGAAGTGGATATCATGCCCCGCAACGGGAAAGAAATCCCGGTGAGGTTTTCAATATCGGTCCTCCGTGACAGGGAAGGCGACATCCTGGGCATCGTATTCGTGGGTTACGACCTCAGGGAAACCAGGAAACTGGAGCAGATGCAGAGCCTGACGCAGACGGAGATGGAGATGGCCGCCCAGGTGCAGGCCCGCCTGTTCCATAACACGATGCCCGCGGACCCGGCGTGGGACATCAATATTGTCTTCAGGCCCCTGTATCCGGTCTCGGGCGACTTCTACGATTTTTACGAGTCCGACGGCAAGCTGCGGGGCGTGTCGCTATTCGATGTCTCCGGCCACGGTGTGTCGGCAGGCCTCATCACCATGATCGCGCGCTCCATCGTCTTCAAGAGCTTCACGACCATGAACGACCGGCCGCTGGAAGAAGTGCTGGCCGTCATCAACGACGAGCTCATGAAAGAGATCGGCCAGATGGACGACTTTGTCACCGGCATCCTCCTCCGGTGCAAAGGGAACATGATGGAATACGTCAACGCGGCACATCCGCATCTTCTCATGCGTCACGCCGATGGAACCGTCGAGGTGATAAAAAATGTTTACCATGACAACCGGGGGACGTTCCTCGGCACCTATGCGGGCATTCGTAACTTTACGGTCCTGAAGTTCGAAGTAAATCCGGGAGACATTGTGCTGATCTACACGGACGCGCTCATTGAATGCATGGGCGACACCAGGCGTCATTACGGCCTGGACCGGCTGATCGTTTCTTTCAGGAGCGCACCGGACGGGAGCGCAGATGATATCATGGCCCATATTATCGCCGACATGGAACGCTTCATCGGCGACCACCCCCTCAGGGACGACCTCACCGCGATTCTCCTCCGGCGCCGTCAGGCATGAATCACCAGGCCCCTACCTGCCGGAGGGAGGCCGCAGCGGCTTCAGCAGGTATTCGAGCCCGTTTAGCCTGATCTCATACAGCGTGGCAAGGAGCATGCCCAGTTTCCCCGGCGGGAAGCCTTTCTGATGAAACCAGGTCAGGTAATAATCCGGCAATTCGCACAGCACGCGGTCCTTGAATTTGCCGAACGGCATCCGTACGGTCTTCAGCTCAATCAGGATCCCGGGATCGGGAACCATTCGCTCCGGGGCGCTCATGGCCGCTCCTTGTATTGATTCGCATCCCGGTCATGTGACCGGCCGCCATCATTCCATGACCTGCCGTAATCTCACGGGCCGGGGATTCGTTCCGCCACCATGCTACACCGGCTTTATAAAATCAATAGTAAATCATCGCCCCAACGGTTTCCGGAACAAGGTGACGGATGCGGGACGAGCCTGTGCACCCGGGGAGATATCCGGCCGACGGGCCCGAACCCTGCCGCACAATCCTGCTTGACAGGACGCCGAACCCGGGTTATCAATAAATCGCCCGTAATGTGGAGGTCTCGCCATGAAACATATCAAAATACGCCGCCGGTACGTCCTGATAGCAATCGGCATCGCAGTCATCATGCTTATCGCGGTCATCAAACCCTCGGACCGGGGCGCCTCCTACACCCGCTATTTTGCGGCCCTTAACGCGGACCTGAAAAAGGAGGGGCCCGGCAGGCCGGTGATTCTCGTTGACATGGACCGCCTGGACAGGAACCTCGCGCTCCTGACCTCCCTCATCAAACCGCCGCTCTCGTACCGCATCGTCGTGAAGTCGCTCCCCTCGGTCCGCCTGGTTCGCTACATCATGGAGAAGACCGGCACGAAAAAATTCATGGTCTTCCACCAGCCGGACGTGAGCCTGCTCGCGGAGGAGTTCGGCGGCGATATCGACATACTACTCGGCAAGCCGATGCCGGCAAGCGCGGTGCGGGAATTCTACCGGGGATTTACCGGGAGGACCGGGTTCAACCCCGCGGCGCAGGTGCAGTGGCTCGCGGACACGCCCGCGCGGGTCAATCAATACCGTTCGCTCGCCGCGGAAAGGAACATCTCCATGAAGATCAGCGTCGAGATCGACGTGGGCCTGCACCGGGGCGGGATCGCAACCATGGCGGACCTGGACGAGGCCCTTGACGCGATCGCGGCAAGCGGCGGGTCCCTCGTGTTCAGCGGGTTCATGGGCTACGACGTGCACGCCGGGTCCGCACCCGCGGTTTTTTCGGGCAGGGAGAGGGCGATCCGCTCGGCCTTTGACGAAACCATGGAGCGGTACCGCGCTTTTTACGATCATGCGAAGAAGAAGTACCCGGCGCTCTTTACAGGCGCGCTCACCCTGAACAGCGGCGGGAGCCACACCTACCGCCTTTTCGACGGCACGGGGCCGGTGAACGATATATCCGTCGGCTCGGGCCTGGTCAAGCCGTCCGACTTCGACACCGTTCTGCTGAAAGACCACGAGGAGGCGCTCTACGTGGCGACCCCCGTGCTGAAGAAGCTCGATGGCACGACCATACCCTTCCTGGAAAAGCTGTCATGGCTCTGGAGCGCGTGGGACCCGAACATGCAGAGGACCTATTTCATCTACGGCGGCGAGTGGCGTGCCGCGTACTGCTCCCCATCCGGGCTGCAGAGGAATTCCCTGTACGGCATGAGCACGAACCAGGCCATCGTGAACGGATCGGCCCGGACCGGCATCGGCGTGGACGATTACATATTTCTGAGGCCCACGCAGAGCGAGGGAATCATGCGCGAGTTCGGGGACATTGTACTGGTCCGGGGCGGAAAAATCGCGGACCGGTGGCAGGCTTTTCCGGAGTGAAGGCGTTTGTCCCAACACGTCGTTGCGAGGAGCCAAGCGACGAAGCACCCTTCGGCTGCGCTCAGGGAACAGACGGTTGCCGAGCGGAGTCGAGGCGCGCTGCGCCCGCGATGACAGCAATAATTCACGGGATTCATGATACGGAAATAAGCATCATCTGAACCGAAGCATGCCGTCGTGCGCCCGTTTGGCCTCCTCGCGCACCTTCCTGACCCGGTCGTTCAGCGCCGGCTCGATCGCCTCGCGCGCCCGGTCGTCGTCGTACAGGCCGAGCAGCCTCACCGCTTCCAGCCGCACGTCAAAGTAACGGTCCTTCATGAGGCGCGCCGCCTCGTCGATCGCAACCGGGTCCCGGAAGACCGCCATGGCCCGCAGGGCCTCGATGCGCACGCCCTTGTACCGGTCACGGCACGCCCGGATGAGGAGGGCCAGGCCCTCCCGGATCGACTCCGCGCCGATCCTCCGGGCAGTCTCTCTCCGGACCGGCTCCGTGCCGTTCATCCCGCGAATCAGCTCGATGAACCGGGTGTCGTTGAGCGCCCTCCGGACCATGTCGCTGTCCATGGACTCCAGCATGGCGCGCGCCTCGTCGCGGACCTCCCGCTCCCTGTCCGCCAGCAGACCGATGAGGTAATCCGCGCTTCCGCTCCCGCCGATCTCGAAGAGCGCCCGGGCGGCCTGGATGCGCAGGCCGTGCAGGTTTTCGTGCAGCAGGTCGCCGACGTACGGCATGAGGCGCCGGTGGCGGGTCGACGCGGCCGCGGTTATCGCATGGCCTTTCACCAGCGCCCTCCGGTCCGCCAGCCCGTCCATGATTACCTGTATGACCGCGGGTTCGTCGGTCGGGCCGCGCTGGGCGAGCACCCTGAGCAGGCCGATCCGCGCGTCACGCGACCCGTCCCGCATGATCTCCTTCATGTACCCGGCCACGGACGGGTCTCCCTGCTCCGCGAACTTAAGAACCGCGAGGGTCTTCACCCACGGGTCCGGGTCATCAAGCAGCTTCCTGAGCCTGTCAGCCGCCTCGCCGCAGGTACCGCACCGCGCTGAAAGGGCGGCAAATGCGCGGTACCGCACCCATGCCCACCGGTGGTCCAGGCATTTCAGCAGGCCCGGGATGTCGTTTTTCCTGTCGAGCCTCTTTATGTTGGGGGGGAAAAAACCCATATGCTGATTACCCTCTGTTGATCCGGGCTCCGCGTATTGTCAAGCATCTCACCGCCGTGTCAGCCCATGGCGCTCTGCCATCCCACCGGCATGCGGACCGCGGGCTTGCTTATACAATATAGCATAATGGGGAAATAAAATCAACAGCGAAACAACAGCGTACCGGTTTTAGAACCGGCGCGCTGGGCAGGAAAATGTTCTTGAAATTTATGATAACCGCTGTTATAAACCCTCAAGAATGATTTTCCCGGCGCAATGGCGGTTCATGCTTGCACAATCCGCAGTTGCGCGGGAACCAGACGGGATTGGCCCACTGTAATCGTTTATCGAATATTGTCTTGAGTTGTCCCATGAACAGGTACCGGCGGGGTCCCTTTCCCCCATAATTTACATTGAAGCAACCATGCAAACCAGGAGGACCGGATGGAACCATTCAGCACGAATCAGGTTGTCGGCATAGTGTTAATCGGGACAGCAATAATCGACATGTACGTTCTTCCGAAAGTATTGCTGAATAATTTCAGCCAGGATCCGGGACCAACGGCGACCCCGCAGCAGAAAGCCGATCTTGAAAAGAAGCGAAAAGCCATGAAGCTTATTGTCATGTTAGTCACATCCGTGACGGCGCTGCTGGGCCTCCTGTTTTTTATCGGCGTTATACCGATAAATACCAATTGAGTTTTAAAAGCACCTCTCACACGGGCCTTCACCGGTGAGCACGCGGGTCCCCGTATGTTGGACACCCGCAGTGACCGCATTCCCCTCGCGTACCGGCCGCGCTAATTTATCTTGACGTAACCAATGAGCGAATGGCTTATGTACCCCGTTCAGATATTAAAAGGAATGCCATGGAAGCAGAGAACCCGGCTAAAAATGAAATTCACGGAATGTTCGAGGGGCCCATACTGCCTCTCGCGCTGAAGCTGTCCATCCCCTTCTTCATCAGCAATGTTGTGGGCCTCCTGTACCTCGTGATCGACACCTATTTTATCACGCTTATCGACCGCGGCTCCACCGCCCTCATCAGCGGGACCGGGCTGGTCTTTCCCGTATACTTCCTCTTCCTCGCCCTGGCCATGGGAATCAACATCGGAGTGAGCAGCCTGGTCGCCCGCGCCATCGGGGAAAAGAACCAGCCGGCGCTGGAGCGCGCCGCCGATTCGGGACTCCTCATCGCGACCGTCCTGGCGGTCTCGACCCTCACCCTGGGGTACGCCTTCGGAAGCGACATCCTTCACTTCCTGGCCGGGTCAAAGCTTACGGAAGAGGCCATCGGGCACGGCCTGCGGTTCTTCCACTTCATCCTGCCCGCCCTGGGGCTGCTGCTGCTGGGGCACGTGCTTCTCGGCGTTCTGCAGGGCGAAGGCCTCACCAGGTACATCGCCACCGCATCGGTCCTTTCGGCCGTGGTGAACATCGCGCTGGACCCGCTGCTGATTTTCTATTTCGACATGGGCGTCGCAGGGGCGGGACTCGCCACGACGCTGGGGATAGCCGTGGCCGCCGTGTACGTCATAGGCATTTTCAAGAGTGAAAAATCATCGATCCCGATACACTGGAACCTCACGAAGGCCAGGGTGAAGCTGGTGCTGGAAATCCTGCGCGTCGGCTCGGTCCAGTCCCTCCAGATGGCCGCCATGTCGGTGACCTTCATGTTCCTCAACAACATCGTTTCTTCCATAGGGCAGGACGCCATGAATTCCTGGGCGCTCTGCGGCAGGACCGACCAGATAATGTTCATTCCCGCCTTCGCCATATCCGGCGCTACCATAAGCATGGTCGGGCAGAACTACGGCCGCGGCAACCTGGCGCGCGTTCGGCGCATATACGCGCGGAATATTCTCCTCGGCCTGGTCATGGTGCTCGGCCTGGCAGTCGTGTACAACATCTTGGCCGAATGGATCTTCTCCGGGTTCTCCAGCGTCGGGGGGGTCATAAGCGGAAGCGTTACCCAGGTGCGCGCCCTCTCCTTCACGTTCATAGGCGTATCCACCGCCATGATATCCGCCTCCACCTTCCAGGCCACGGGAAAACCGCTGCCCGCGCTCCTCATCACCCTGATCAGAATGATCGTCCTGGCCGTACCGGCGGCATACCTGCTGGTGTATGTCTTCGGCATGAAAATGCCCGGCGTGTTCATCAGCCTGGGAGCGGGAAATGTAATAGCGCTCCCCCTGTCGTGGTTCTGGACCAGGCTGCACCTGAAAAAGCTGAAGGTGCGGACCGTCGGCGGGTGAAGCAATTAATAGTGAATAAATACCAGTTATCAATTAAGGGATAAAATCGCCTGCTCGAGCCTGGCGATCGTGTCATCTTTAATACCGGTTTCACTGAACACGATCCGGCCGGCACGGTTCACAAGAAACGTCGCGGGTACATTCCTTTTCGGGTTATATTTTGATATGACAATCTGATATATATCGAGCAGGAAATCATGCTTCACGCCGATCTTCTTTAGAAACCTGCCGGCCTTGTCCTTGGCTTCCCCATCCTGGTCGTTAAGATCTGTCGCTATCAGTAGCAGAGTAAGCTTTTTATTGACACCGTATTTTTTTTCCAGCTCGATCAGCGCGGGAACCTCTTTTTTGCACGGCAGGCAATAGCTTGCGAAAAATGAAACAATCAGATTCCCCTGAAGATGGGATTTGCTGACCATGTAATCATTATTGCTCATCAGCATGAATCCGGGCGCCACGCGCGCGGACGCATCGGTTAGGCCAAGCATTAATGAAAACAGGAATAATCCGAAAGCCTTGAACAGAGGTTTCATTTATTCATTGCTCCGCATGATGATCAAAATCTCATTGAAACCCCGACATCCACACCGTAATTTTCTTTTTCTATTTCATTTTTATCTATGGCCCTGTGAGGATTACCGAGAAAGTTCGGATTAAGAATTAACGAATACGTGTTGTTGATAAAGAAGTTGCCGGTAATTCCGGCCTCCTTTTCCTGGGCGTTTTTTACCAGATACGTGATACCCATGGCTATGGTAGCCAGACCAAACCCGCCCATGGCTATACCGGTAGCCAGACGTATGGTTTTAAATGTTGAGTAGAGGGAATTTGACGAGTTCCAGACACCCAGGCGATTGTCAGTATACCAGACTACTCCGGCGCAGGCCCCTGTTAAGATAACGCCGCCGATTGTCAGCCAGCCGTAAATATGGCTCGTCTTTTTCGGTTTTAACGTTTTACCCTCAAATTCCTTATACTGTTTCGCGTATCCTTCAGGCGATATCCGTTTTGTCAGCCTGGCGGTAAAGGCCTCAACCGCGCGGTATATATCACTCTTGGATTTGGCCATTTCTTTTTCAGCAAAATCCGCCGTGCCCTTTTCTACATCGACGATGCGTCCGTTGATGATGATATTCTGCTCTATTTTCATGATGGTCCCGACCAGCATTTTACGGGCACTCATCAGTTTCCCCGCCTGGACGGCGCACGAAACGTCGGTACAACCTGTCATCTGGAATCCCTGTTCATTCAATATCTTGCTCATCTCGTTTCTTTCAATGACAACGTATTGGCCGGTATTGATCATTTCCGTCCGAATGAGGTCCGATATTTTCCTGGCCTCACTTTTTGAAACATCTTCACTGGAAAAATCCATGATTGCAACTCTGATCCTATCCTGGTCTTTCGCATAAAGAGGAACAACAAGTATCACCATAAAAAATACAATACATGCATATAGCTTTTTCATATTAACCTCGGTTTTCCTGAAAAGATATGATCATTTGCTTAATTATATATTTTACGCGCGGAAAGCACCAGATGCACATTAATGGTAAACAATTATTATTAACATCTGTTAGTTTATTGCAAGACCGCACTATCCGGGCGCACGGTTGGCTTAAATTGCATTTTTCATATAACATCTACCAGCATTACTGTCAAGCTATTTAATAGCGTGCGTTACAACTCATTGATTTGCATGCCCCGGCAGGTTGTCATGAGCACGGTCTACCGATATTCACACCTGCGTTCCCCGATAATGTTGTGCGATTCGAAAAATACAATAAATGAATCCGCTCTGTTGAGCGGATTCATTTATGCATAATTGTTTGTTATTCTTATCAATTTTTCTTCACCATCTTCAACAGATCATCCACCTCGAGCACGGGCCTGTCGTATCCCCGGAGCGCCACGTTGATCATGGCATTGCCGACCTCCCCCAGCGTCGTGATATATTTCGGGAAGAGCGCCCTGAGCGGCCGGTACAGCGCCCCGAGCGCCCGGTAATACGAGGGCGCGTTTTTCAGCCCCGGCGTGGGCTTCATGAAGCCCGGGCGAATGCCATATGCCTTCCTGAAAGGAAGCTTCATTAAATCGTTCTCGACCTTCCCCTTCACCCGCGCCCACCTGACCCTGCCCCTCTCCGTGCTGTCCGTGCCGAGCCCGGAAACGTAGCAGAACACCATGTCCGGGTTGTTCCGCGCGAGGATCCCGGCCACGTGCAGGGTGAGGTCGTAGGTCACCCGGTAATAGTCCTCCGCGCTCATGCCCACGGAAGACCGGCCCAGGCAGAAGAAGCAGGCGTTGTAGCCTTTCAGCTCCTTCTCGATCGGCGTGATATCGAGAAAATCCCTGTGGATGATCTCCTTCAATTTGGGGTGCGAGACCCCGCACGGCCTCCTGCCGATCACCAGCACGGCCTCCACGTCATCGCGCAGCAGGCATTCATGCAGCACTCCCTCGCCGACCATGCCGGTCGCGCCTGTTACTATTGCTTTCAGCTTCATGTGCGGTTCTCCCGAAATTATTAATGAACAGTTAAACATTAATGCTGGTTCCCGGGATATTCAGTTCACCGGGGGGAGGGCTTTTTATACCTGCTGCGGACATAGCGCAGGCTGTAGCCCTCTTCGACTTTAAGGATATGCAGGGTTCCGTCGAGCTGGCGTGAAGCTACCTGGATTACATATACGGGCGGGACCCAGCGCTCTATTGCGCACGAACCGGTATCAAAAAGGCGCACCGTACCATTTCCGCTGCCGGCTGGAATTTCACGTGTTGCACTGTCGGCGCCGCCCGGGTCTATTTCTTCGGCTTTTACCTCGGTGCCGTCCAGAAAGTCCAGTATATCGTAATGGTCAATCCTGAAGATTGACATGGCATTTTCGCGGTCGATTATGATATCGTAATAAGCGGGCGAATCGGTATGATGATGCATGGCAAATTGAGCGCTCATGGCCGTATTACTTCATGATTTCAGGCCTCCTGTCCACTGTTTTTTTATGTTGAAGATTTCCTTTTGATGTCCCGGAAAATATAAAGATGTAAAAACATCACTCGTTATTTTTTTAATTATGCGTTGGCGGGCAATACCCCGCCGACTGCCCGTATATTTTGAGAACCGGTTCATCCACCCGCCTGTCCAAAAGTATATTCATAAAGAAGGAGACGCAATTATGAAACATGCAGCTATTTATTTCATGATATTGCTCGTTTCGGCTGTGCCGGCGCTTGCCCGGACGGACGTGATGCCGCAGAACGCGGTCGAGGTGCGGGTCATATCCGACAACGGCGCGGAATATCCCCGGTACCGGGCCCATCCCGCGTGTGAGCGGCGCGCGGGCTCGTACTTCTACATGGAAGCGGTCCGGGGGGAGAAGTATTCGATCAGGGTGACGAACCGGACGAACCGCCGCGTCGGCGTGGTCATCGCCGTGGACGGGAGGAACATCATCAGCGGGCAGAAGTCCTATCTGAAAAACAGCGAGCGGATGTACATCATCGAGCCGTACGCTACCAACGAGTTCGAGGGGTGGCGTACGGGCATGGACCGGACCAACCGCTTTTACTTCACCGGCCAGTCCGATTCCTACGCCGAAAAAGTCTTTGCCGACGCATCCGCCATGGGCACCATAGCCGTGGCCGCCTATCGCGAGAAGGAGCGCGCGGTCACGCCCGTGACGCCCCGGGAGGATAAATATTCATCGCGCTCAAAAGGCGCCGGCGGGAGGAGCTCGTCCGAGCAGTGCGCGAAGGACGAGGAGGCCGGTACCGGGTTCGGCGAGACGACCTACTCCCCGTCCTATGAAGTGGCGTTTGAGCCGGAAAGCGGCGCGTCCGGCACCGTCGTGCTGAAATACGAGTGGCGTTCCGAGCTCTGCCGCAGGGGGATCGTGGCGTGCGACCGGCCCAACCGGCTCTGGCCGCTGACCGGCGGTTTCGCGCCGGTGCCGGACGGCTTCAGGGAATGAGCGAACGCCGCGCCGCGTCAGGAAAGGGACCGGCGCGGCACCCCCTTGCCCGGCAGCCGCATGTACTTCTTAAGCATCCAGTCGGCGCCGTGCTTCCGCATTTCCAGCTGCATCCGCGCCGCGTTGCCGAAGAAGCCCCGGTCCTTTTCCATGATCCGCATAAGCGCCTTCTCGCAGCGGCCGGGGTCCACCGCGTACAGGCAGACTGCCGCATGAACGGCCAGGAGCAGGTCCTCGCCCTCGGCCAGGGCAAACAGTCGCTCGACGCCCTCCCTGCCGAATTGCACTATCTCCCTGCCCAACCCGGACAGCTTGTTGAACCTGTTCATCCCCGGGCCAAACCGGTCTTCCGTCATATAGCGGTGCCCGGTCCTGCATGCCTGCACGAAACGCACCATCAACCTGTCAAGCTCTTTCATAACGCCTCCTGTAACCTGTTTATTCCCTTACTACGAACGGGACGGCGTTCACGTAAAAATTTTTTTTGGTCGGCCGGCGAGACGGCTCAATTTCCCCGCGAAATAAGTATTGACACATCGGCGCCGTTGTAATTATTTTTATTACCATAACTACAGGAGGCGCCCATGTTCCCCATCTCGAACATTCTCTACCCGATCAACCTCAACTCGAAGAACATCTCTTCCGTGGTCAAGGCCCTGGAGATAGCCCGGTTCTTCAAGTGCACCATCCACATCCTGTACGTCAACGATCCGGGCGCGAGCCGCTGGTATCCCGCCGACCATGAAGACGCTGTGGCTCTCAAGGTGAAAGAGGTGGTTCCCGGGGAGGTGCTCGAGAAAAGCAGCATCAGGTACGCGGTTGCGAAGGGCGAACTTGCCGGAGAAATCATGTCGTACTGCAAAAATAACAACATCGACCTGATCGTCACCGGCCACAAACTCCGGAGCAAGCTCTATTCCATGCTGTTCGACAGCCCGGACGTCAACATCATCGACACGATCCCCGTGCCGGTGCTGGTGATCCCCAAGAAATAGCAGGGCTACCCGCCGCCAAAGGCGAGGTACGGTTTTTCAAGCGCCGTCATGGCATTGACGATGAGCTCGACGAGCCCGCCGTAATGGATGCCCGATTTTTCCGTGGCGCCGTAGTAATCCAGTATGTCCCGGATCTGCCCCTTGCAGTTGGAGCAGGGCGCGCACACGTACTTGTTCACGTCCGCGCCCGGGCAGTCCGCGAAGGCCTCCAGTATCTGCCGGAACTTTCTCCTGCCCGCGACGCTGACCCGCCAGTCCCTGAAATTCGCCGAGGACATCACGGCCAGGCCGCTCCCGCCGCCGCAGCAATAGTTGTCAACGCCGTGCGGCGTCATCTCGCGGAACCCCGGGCAGAGCTTCCGGAGTATGCGGCGCTGGGGCTCCACGATGCCCAGGTTCCTCACGATGTTGCAGGGATCGTGCAGGGTCACGGGGAAATCGTTGCGGGAGGGATCAAGATCTATCTTCCCGCTGAAAACAATGTTCTCCAAAAAAGTCATCGAGCTTTCCCGGGGGATATTCAGGCCGCCGGTCAGGATCCGGTCCGCGATGGTCATTAAGGCCTTGTGCTCGTGTCCGCACTCCCCCATCACGATTTTTTTCACGCCGAGCTTTTTCGCGATCTCCGCGTGCCGGAGCGCGACCCGCGCGAGCTGCACGTCGTCATAAAACAGGCCGTAGTTTACGCCGTCGTAGCCCGGGTCCTCGGAGGAGAGGGTCCAGCTGATCCCCGCGGCGTTCATCAAAATCGCGAAGGCCGCCGGGTTCTCGGGCCAGGAGAGTATCTCGCCCGCGTTGTGTATCAGGAGCACGTCGGCCCCCTCCCGGTCCCACGGCGTCTCGATCCTGATGCCGGTCTGCTCGGAGAAGTCCTCGTCCAGGAACTCGACGTTCTCCCGCACCACCTTCGGCGTCATGCCCGTGGAGGAGCCCTTTTCGAGCTGGAGGACCGTGCCCTTCTCATGGAGCTCGCGCGGGGCCCAGCCGAGCTCCTGGCTGAAGAGCTTGCGGAGCTCCCGCGTTATCAGGGCGTTGTCCACGCCCATCGGGCAGGCCTGGGCGCAGCGACGGCACAGGGTGCACCGGTACGCGAGCTCGTACAGCCGCGTGATGAGGGTCCAGTTCAGGCCGATGTCCGAGTCCAAGAACAGCGAGCGGAGCCGGCCGAACGGCCGCGCGTACCGGTTGACAAGGCGGCGGAACACCTCGGAGCGGTACGTGGGCCGGTACAGGTCGGCACGGCCGCTCTCCTCGTACACCGGGCAGGCGGACACGCAGGTCTGGCACCGCGCGCAGTAATCCAGCGACAGGAGGAGCGGCTGGAGGAAAGCCCAGTTGTCGTCGCGGCTTAACAGCTTCTTTAAACCCGCGACGAACTTCTCTACATATGCCCTCTCCTGCTCCGGGCTTTCCGGCCGGGGAAGGCCCATGCCGATAAACCCGTCCAGGTTGCAGACCAGGCGCCCCCTCTGCTCGTCCGTTATCCTCTTCCACGCCGGCTCTTCATCATAGGGCGGCGGCAGGGGCGCGAGGTCCCCTGCCGAGGGCTCGGCGAGGTCGCCCTGCGGGCATGATGCGATGTCGTTTATATCAAGATTTTTTTTCATTTCCGTTTACCTCTCTGGCGGCGTCGGCCCAGGTTTTCCCCCCGCCGCCCCGCACGTGGGGGGCGGACCAGGTCAGCCCCCGGCCGAGCTGGGCCTCCATCTTCTTCGCCATGGCATCGTTCATCGGCTCGTCGTTCCACCGGATCTCATGGTAGGTGAAATACTTGGCCAGGAAATGTATCATAAAGGTGAAGGGCAGGTACGCGGCGAAGAGCGCCGTTATCGCGACATGCGCCGCGAGGACCGGGTGGAGCGCGAAGCTGCCGTCGCCGGTAAAGAAGCTCAAAAGAAAAAGCTGCATGCCGGCCGGGTAATCGCCGGCCATGAGGCAGGCGGCCCCGCCGCTCGCGAACATCGCGAGAAGAAAGAGCAGGTTGAAGCGGGCGGCCGGCGTGGTGAACGGCTCGAGCGAGGGATCGACGAGCCTCTTCACGAAGAGCCCCGCGGCCCCGAAGGCGCCGATCGCGTAGCCCGCGGCGGCGAGGACGAAGGCGGCCGCCCGGAGCGCCTCGTCAACCGCGCGGCGCGGGATCAGCGCGAGGTCGGCGCAGAGAACGAGCAGCATGAACACGAGAAGGTATATGCCCGAATGAAGCGCGAACGAAAAGATCCATAGCTTCCTGTTCCGCTCCCACACGGCTTTTAAAAAAAGGATCTCCTTCAGCATGTACAGGATCTCGCCCGTGCGGGAAACCGAGCGTTTTTTGGTCCACCATTCGAACTCCTCGTAGTAGGAGCCGCCGTACGCGGCCTTCCCCTTTTCGCGCGGCACGGGCGCGAGCTCCCAGCGCAGGTGCACGGGCATGCGCGCCGTCTTCCAGGTCCGGTACACGGCCACAATGACGAATACTGCGAGGGCCGCGTACGCCAGTATCAGCAGCGCCTGTCCGTTCATCACGCCTCCTCCCGCACCGACACGGTGATTTTAAAAAGGGCCGACAGCACCAGGAGCCCCGCCGCCCAGATCCCGGCCGTGATCGCAAGCTCCGGCAGCGTAGGAACGTATTCCGCGAGCGCGCCCGCGGGAGATGGATTGAACCCGGCCGGCACGAACCCGATCCCCTTCTCGAGCAGGATGCTCGCGAACACCAGGACAGCGGCCGCCATCATGGCGCCGTTGTTTTTCCTGAGACGCGGCATCAGGAGAATGACAAGCGCTCCCGCGCCGCACGCGGCGGACAACGCCATGACCGGCATGAAGCCCGCGCCGCCGTCGGCACCGAAGAACAGGGACCCGAGCGAGTGCCGGTACGCCGGTATGCCGCTGTAGTACGCGGTGAAAAACTCAAGAATAAGGAAAAAAACATGCGCGGTAAACGCGTACGCTATGATGAGCGAGAGCGCGGCGCGCGGCTCCCTGCCCGGCCTGAACGAGGTGAAGCGCTCGACCGCGGCGCAGAGGAGCAGGAGCAGGGCCGGCCCGGAGGCGAAGGCCGAGGCCAGGAAGCGGACCGCCGTGATAGCGGAGAGCCAGAGGTGCCGGTCCGGCAGGCCCGCGTATATGAAGGCGGTCACGGTGTGAATGCTGATCGCCCAGGGTATCGAGATGTATATCAGGGGCTTTACCCAGCGCGGGGGCGGCATTCGCTTCCGCTCCGCTCCCAGCGTGGCCCAGCCGATGAGAAGGTTGAGAGCGAGGTAGCCCGAGAGCACGACCGTGTCCCAGAACATCGGCGATTTCGGAGAGGGATAGAGGAAGACGTTGAGGATCCTGAAGGGCTGCCCCATGTCCGCGAAGATGAAGGCCAGGCACATGATTACGGACGAGATGGCCAGGAACTCGCCCAGGATGGTGATCGGCCCGAACACGCGGTGGTCATGTAAATAGTAGGGAAGCACCACGGTCACCGCCGAGGCGGCCACTCCCACGAAAAAGGTGAACTGCCCGATGTAGAGCCCCCAGGAGGTGTCCCTGCCCATGCCCGTGACCACGAGCCCGTCCCTGACCTGGAGCAGGTAGAAGGCGAATCCAACCGCCGCGGCAAGGGCCAGCAGCAGCATCCATGACCAGTAGAGGCGGCTTCCTGACAGGGCTTTTTCTAACATGATGACCTCATACCAGGTAAAACACGCTCGGGCCGGTCCCGAGCGACGGCTTCCGCCGCAGCGCGTAGCGGCCCGCCAGGGCCTTTCGCACGTCCGAGCCCGCATCGTTCAGGTCGCCGAAGATCAGCGCCCCTGTTTTACAGGCGGTTACGCAGAGCGGCAGCTTTCCGGTGTCGGCCAACTCATCGCAGAAGGAGCATTTTTCCACCACGCCCTTTGTCCGGCGCGGATATCCGGGATTCGCAGCCTTTACCGGGAGGACCCGCGCCGGGTCGGACCAGTTGAAGCTCCGGGAGCCGTAGGGACAGGCCGCCATGCAGTAGCGGCACCCGATGCACCGGTGCATGTCCATCATCACGATGCCGTCCTCCCGCTTCCAGGTGGCCCCGGTCGGGCAGACCCTTACGCAGGGCGGGTTTTCGCAGTGGTTGCAGAGCGTCATGACCTCTTTCCCTTTCAGGTCCTGCCGCGTGAACTCGTGCGCCTCGTCCGGAAAGGCGCGCTCGAAGGTCTCCTTCCATATCCATTTAATCTCGCGCTTTGTGTCCGCGATTGACGGTACATTGTGGCCTTTATGGCAGGCGGTGATGCACTCTCGGCAGTCACCGGCCGCGATACAGCGGGCGATGTCCACGGCCATGGCGCGGCGCGGAGCCGCGGCCTTCGGCACGCCGGCTGCAAGCAGGTCGCCGCGGACCACGTCGAACGCGGCAGCGCTCCCGAACAGGGCCAGGCCGGTCCTGAACGCGCGCCGTAACAGGTCGCGCCTATTCAGCTCCATGCGCCACCTCCTCCGTATAATGATGGCAGTCCCAGCAGGCGGGCGCGGCGCCGAGCGAGGCGTGGCACCGGTCGCAGAACGCGGACTTCTTCGCGTGGCACTTGAAGCAGGTGCCGGACAGGCTCTTCTCGTAGGTTTTGCCGCCGGCCGAGACCGGCGTGCGGTCGCCCGTGCGCACCACGCTCTCCCGCCATTGCCGGAGCAGCGTCATGTGGCTCTGCCGCATGTAGTCGGCCGGCATCACGCAGGCCTTCTCGCCCGCCGGCAGCTCGAGCTTCGGCGGAGAAGATTCCTGGCCGGGCCGGAGCCCGTAGAGCACCGGCAGGCCCGCCGCGAGCAGCACGGCGGCCAGGAGCGGTATGATAATGCGCAGATCACGCATCGGCCGCCTCCCCGCCCGCGAACGGCTCGCCCCTCAAGTTCGCGGTCCGTGGTATTTCGTGCTTCATCACGAGCGCGTTGCCCAGGAGCTCGTGCACGCCGCAGACCTGCACGCCCGGGACCCAGTAGTCCATGACCGCGGGGAGCGTGGCCTTGTCTATGGCGCAGATGCAGGAGAGCATGTTCACGCCGCGCGTCTCCCGCACGTGGCGCACGGCGGCAGCCCGCGGCAGGCCGCCCCGGAGCCGCGCCTCTATGTTCTCGTCCGTGCCGATGCCGGACCCGCTGCCGCAGCAGAAGGTCCGCTCGCGGATCGTCTCCTCCGGCATCTCGAAAAATTTATTGCATGAGGCCCTGATGACCGCGCGCGGCTCCTCGAGCAGGCCCATGCCGCGCGCCGGGTTGCACGAGTCGTGGTAGGTGACGCGGTACGCATCGTTCCGCGACGGGTCAAGGTTGAGCTTTGTGTTATGAACGAGGTCGGCCGTGAATTCGCAGATGTGTATGATCTTCGCCGAGCGCGCGTTGTCGAAGCGCGTCCCGGTGACCGGCGACACCGGCACCTCTAGAAAATCGGCCGGACCGTTCATGGTGTTCATGTACTGGTGTATGACGCGCCACATGTGGCCGCACTCCCCGCCCATCATCCACTTCACGCGAAGCCGCCCGGCCTCGGCGTAGAGCTTCGCGTTCAGCCGTTTCATCAGCTCGTGCGACTGGAAAAGGCCGAAGTTGCCCCCCTCCGACGCGTACGCGCTGAAGGTGTAGTCCAGGCCGATCTCGTGCAGCAGCATCAGGTAGCCGTAGAAGGTGAAGATGTGCGGCTCCGCGAAGATGTCGGCGGAGGGAATAATGAAAAGCACTTCCGCGCCCTTCCGGTTTATGGACGGCTCGATCGTGATGCCGGTCAGGTCCTTTATCTCGTCCGCGGCGAACTCGATGTTGTCCCGGAAGGTGTGGGGCTGTATGCCCAGGTGATTCCCGGTCCGGAAGCAATTGGACGCGGGCTCGATGATCCAGTTGATGTTGACGCCGACCAGGTTCAGGAGCTCGCGGCCCATCATGGTGATCTCGGCCGTGTCGATGCCGTAGGGGCAGTAGATCGAGCAGCGGCGGCACTCGGTGCACTGGTAGAAATAATAGAACCATTCTTTGAGCACGTCTTCCGTCAGGTCGCGCGCCCCCGCCAGTTTTCCGAAAAGCTTTCCCGACAGGGTGAAGTAGCGCCGGTACACGGAGCGGAGGAGCTCCGCCCGCAGCACGGGCATGTTCTTCGGGTCGCCCGAGCCCAGGAAAAAATGGCACTTGTCGGCGCACGCGCCGCAGCGCACGCATATGTCGAGAAAGAGCTTCAGGGAGCGGAACCGCCCGAGCCGCTCGCGCATCCCGCCGACGATGATCTCTTTCCAGTTCTCCGGCAGCTTCCAGTCCTGCTCGTACGGCTGCCACTCCCGCGGATTGGGCAGGCCCAGGTACTCGACGTGCTTCTTCACGCCCGCGTGGCTGTAGGTGCCGGGCCGGAACGGGGCCGGCTCGTCCATCCAGCCCCTGCGCGGGGGGCGGTAATCGTATTGAACAAGCTCGCCCGGCTGTATCTTGATGGCCATCGCTATTTTCTCTCCAGCTCGTACCCGGATGATTTCAGCTTCTCCGCGAACTCGCTCTCCCATTCCTCGTAGGTATGCGTTTTAACCGGGTAGTCCCAGGGATTGACGTGCCGCCGCGTCCGCGTCGTGTTGGCCAGGTTCCGCGCGGGCGAGAGAAACACGCCCGCGAAGTGCACAAGCTTGCCGAAGGGCAGGTACGCCGCGAGCGCGGATACCAGGAAGAGGTGCAGGTAAAAGAGCGCGCCCGCGCCCTTCGGCACAACGGGCGCGAAGTGGACCAGGCCAAGCGCCAGCGCCTTGACCGCGTTCAGGTCCTGCCTGAATACATGGCGCATCAGCACGCCGGTGACCGCGATCGCGATGATGAGCAGGAGCGGCAGGTAGTCCGCGGCAAGCGACAGGTAGCGGAGCGTGGGCACCGCGAGCCGCCGCCCGAGCAGGTAGGCCAGGGCAGCACACAGCGTGATGTCTGTCAGGTACACCGGCGGCAGCGCCGTCTCGAACAGGCCGTCGGCCGCCTGGAGCCAGGCGACCGGCGCGGGAACCGGCTCGGTGAAGAAGCGGAGGTGCCGGAGCACGACGGCGAGCATCGACCAGTGGAACACGAGCGCGCCGAGCCAGAGCCACTTGCTTGACCCGTACGCGAGAGCCTCCCCGGCCCGCTCCGCCTTCATGTTGCGGAAGAGCGAGCGGAACAGCAGGACCTCGAGGAGCATACGTCCCCACACGCCCGCCGCGGTGGAGGGATTGTCGGTGCCCCCGGTCCGGATCCAGCCGAGGGATTTCTGCTGGCCGCCGGTGGCGGGGATGCGGAACGGCACGGGAGAGAGCCCCCACCGGATAATTCTGTAGATGACGCCGCACAGGAACAGGCCGGCGGCCGCGTACGGCACGATGACCGCGAAGAAATAGGGCGCCCCGCCCCACTCGATCCCGGCAAGGGCGGCGGCGATGAGGAAGAGCATGAGCCCGAATGAAATCAGGGGGATCATTCCTTGCCCTCCGCCGCGCGAAGCATGCCGCCTCGCAGCTCCCTGACCCGCAGGCCGGAGATCTTTTCCCGCCGCTCCTGGTAGATGTCAAAAGCCATGAGAAGCAGCTCGTCAATGCGGGCCTCAAGCTGCGTGGCAGCGTCCGCCCCGGCAACCTCCCGCACAATTCCCCTGAGCGCGGGGATGAAATCCACCGCCCCGGACGGAGAAAAATCCTGCACTGCCCGGAGGGAGAGGATGTCAGTCAGGGCGCGGGTCGCGGCATCACGGTCAGAACCCGTACCGGGGTCAGAGCCTCCACCGGGGTCAGAGCCCTTCAGTACAAACAAGGCAAGGGTCTCGATTGATTTCTTTATTAGTATTCCTGCCGGATTCTTGAATTGATTGGAGTTATTATTAAAAAAAAGGGCTGTTTCAGGCTGATAACTATCTATGACAGCATCCAGCCATTTCTGCACAATTATATTTTTTTGTTTAATTAAATCTTTCATTATTAGATCCTGTCATCGCGAGTGTAGCGCGCCTCGACTCCGCTCGGCAACCGTCTGTTCCCTGAGCGCAGCCGAAGGGTGCTTCGTCGCTATGCTCCTCGCAATGACATATTGTTATCCAAATGTTTTTTTAATTGAAATTCAACCTCTTTCTTACTAACATCATACACTGTCGTCTGATTTTTGCAATAATTTCTCTTGACAGTTTTCCTTTAATCTTAACATAATGAATAGTATTCATAAAATATATGGTATTTAGTCAACTAAAAAATATTCCGGAGGTTGACCATGTCCGACACCCCTCTCCTCGATGATCTTGAAAAAGGCCCGTGGCCGAGCTTTGTCAAAGAGATGAAGCGCGCGGCGCTGAAAAGCCCGGCAGCAAAGGACCTGCTTGGCCTGGTAGAGCTGTCCTACAAAGACCGGGTAACGCACTGGAAGCACGGCGGCATCGTCGGCGTGACCGGGTACGGCGGCGGCGTTATAGGCCGGTACTCTGACGTGCCCGAGAAGTTCCCGAACGCGGAGCAGTTCCACACCGTCCGGGTCAACCATCCCTCGAGCTGGTTCTACAACACCGAATCGCTGCGGAAGATCTGCGATCTCTGGGAAAAGTACGGGAGCGGGCTCACCAACTTCCACGGCTCCACCGGCGACATCATACTCCTGGGGACCCGCACCGAAAACATCCAGAAGTTCTTTGACGAGCTGGTAGAGCTCGGCTTCGACCTGGGCGGCTCCGGCTCCGTGCTGCGGACGCCGACGGGCTGCGTGGGGCCGGCGCGGTGCGAGTGGGCCTGCTTCGACTCGCTCGACCTGGTTTACGACCTGACCCAGACCTTCCAGGACCAGCTCCACCGGCCCCGGTGGCCGTACAAGTTCAAGATCAAGGCGTCCGCCTGCCCCAACGACTGCGTGGCGGCGATAGCCCGCGCCGATTTCACCATCATCGGCGCCTGGAGGGACAGCATCCGCATCGACCAGAAAGAGGTGAAGGAATACGCGGCGCAGGGCATGGACATCAAGGGGCTCATCGCGGACAAGTGCCCCGGCGGAGCGCTCGCCTGGGACGAAAAGAAGCGCGAGCTTTCCGTGAAGCCCGAGGACTGCACGCGCTGCATGCACTGCATCAACAAGATGACGAAGGCGATACGGCCCGGCACGGACAGGGGCGCGTCAATCCTGATCGGCGGCAAGGCCCCGATCCAGAAGGGGGCGTTCCTCTCCTGGATGCTAATTCCCTTCATGAAGGTCGAGCCGCCGTATACCGAGATAAAGGACCTTCTCGAGAAAATCTGGGACTGGTGGGACGAGCACGGCCGCAACCGTGAGCGCATCGCGGAAACGATCGCGCGCATGGGGTTCAAGGAGTTCCTGAAGGCCCTGGGGCTCAAGCCGCTCCCGCAGATGGTCAAGCACCCGCGGTCGAACCCGTTCATTTTCTTTAACGAATAACCCGCAGTAACGACAAGGAGGCGGAACAATGGCGAAGAAAACAGATATCGGCCCCCCCGACTACCGGATGATGCTCCCGGAGTCGATCAAGGAAAATTACGGAAAGTGGAAATACCATGAGATACTGAAGCCCGGCCTGATGAAGCACGTCGCCGAGTCCGGTTCCGAGCTCTACACCGTGCGGGTCGGGTCCCCGCGGCTGGTCAGCATTGACTTCATCCGCGACATGTGCGACCTGGCGGACCGCTACTGCGGCGGCTACCTCCGCTTCACCAGCCGCTACAACGTCGAGTTCATGACTCCCGAGAAGAAAAACGTGGAGCCGCTCATCGCCGACGTGAAGAAGCTGGGGCTGCCCGTGGGCGGCATCGGCGACTGCATCTCCAACGTCGTGCACACGCAGGGATGGATCCACTGCCACAGCTCGGCGACCGACGCCTCGGGCCTGGTCAAGGCGATCATGGACGAGCTCTACCCCTACTTTACCGAATTCAGGCTGGAGGCGAAGCTCCGCATCGCCGTGGCCTGCTGCATCAACATGTGCGGCGCGGTCCACTGCTCCGACCTGGCGGTCGTCGGCATCCACACGAAGCCCCCGAAAGTCAACAACGAGAAGCTCGCCGCTACCTGCGAGATCCCCTCGGTCCTCGCATCCTGCCCCACAGGCGCCATTCACAAGCACCCGGACAAGGACGTGAAGGGCGTGGTGGTGCGCGAGGAGCGGTGCATGTACTGCGGCAACTGCTACACCGTGTGCCCGGCCATGCCCCTGGCGGACGCGGTGGGAGACGGGCTGGCCGTGTTCGTGGGCGGGAAGGTGTCCAACGCGCGCAAGCCGCCGATGTTCTCGCGGCTCGCCATTCCCTTCATCCCCAACAACCCGCCCCGCTGGCCCGAGGTGACCGGGGCGCTGAAGAATATCATAGAGGTCTACGTGAAGGACGCGCGGAAATACGAGCGGCTCGGGGAATGGATCGAGCGTATCGGGTGGGAGAAATTCTTCCGCCTGACCGGCATCCCCTTCACCGAGCACCATATCGACGACTTCACGGGAGCGACCGAGACGTTCAGAGCGACCACGCAGTTCAAGTGGTAAAGGAGGCGCGCCATGGCTGACCAGTCGATGGAGGAGCTGAAACAGAAGATCATCGAATTTCTAAAAAAATCGGGGCAGACGAAGAACCGGGACGTTGCCGCCGCGCTGGGAGTGGAGAAACGCCTGGTGGACAACGCCATCGGCGAGCTGAGCAGGGAGGGGGTCATCGAGTACCTCTACCTTAACGGCTCGTTTATAAAGCTGAAAGACGCGTGAGGCGGCACCCCGCCGCGCGCTGCGAATACATCAAAGGAGGAACGGACACAATGGCGACAATCGACCTGAATGGAGTGATGATGGAAGTCGACGAGGACGGCTTCATCCAGGAGCCGGATAAATGGACCGAAAACGTCGCGAAGGCCCTTGCCGAGAAGGAAGGGGTCAGCGAGCTGACGGAGGCCCACTGGAAAGTCATGAACTATCTCCGCAACTATTTCCTGGAAAACGGCATAGCCCCCATGGTGCGGAAGCTTACCAAGGAGACGGGGGTCGACCTGAAGACGATCTACTCCCTGTTCCCGCAGGGGCCCGCCAACTCCGCGTGCAAGTGGGCCGGGCTTCCCAAGCCGACCGGATGCGTCTAAGAAGCGGGCCGCGATGACGGGACCGTCCGGCGCCAGGCCGGGCATCGCCGTGGGCGGCATGCGCGGCGGCTCGGGCAAGACCGTGCTCTCGCTCGGGCTCATCCGCGCGCTCACCCGCCGGGGGCTCACCGTGGCCCCCTTCAAGAAGGGGCCGGACTACATCGACCCCTCATGGCTCTCCGCCGCGGCGGGGGTCCCCTGCTACAACCTCGACCTCTACCTTCTTGAAAACAAGGAGAACCTCCGTTCGTATCGCGACTCGAATCCCGGCGCCGACTGGGCCGTGGTCGAGGGAAACCGCGGCCTGTTCGACGGGCTTGACGCAGAAGGCTCGGCGAGCTTTGCGGAGCTGGTGAAGCTTCTCGACATTCCGCTTCTGCTCGTGATCGACTGCTCCAAGTCGAGCCGCACGGTAGCGGCCCTTGTGCGCGGGTGCGAAACCTTCGATCCGGAGCTTGCCCCGGCCGGCATCGTGCTGAACCAGGTCGCCGGCGAGCGCCACAGCCGCACCGTGGCGGAGGCTATCGCCCGCTACTGCGCGACGCCCGTGCTGGGCGCGCTCCCCCGGATGGCCGACCTCTCCCTTGACGAGCGGCGCCTGGGGATCGTGCCGACGGCGGAGCATGACGGACCGGATGCGGTCATCGAACGCCTCGCCGACGCGGTGGAGAAACATGTCGACCTGGCCGCGATCATGAAGATAGCGGAGTCGTGGAGTACAAGCCCCGTTTACACCCCCGGCCCCCTCCGGCCTTCCCTCGACGTTGCGCGGGACAGGCCGGCCGCCTCCCCCGCGCGCGGGGGAGGACGGGATGGCAGCGGTCCCGTACGCCGCGTGGGCGTGGTACGCGACGCGGCCTTCCACTTTTACTACGCCGAGAACCTTGACGCGCTTGAGCGGCAGGGGGCGGAGATCGTCGCGATCAATTCACTCGCCGACGCGGCCCCGCCCGTGATCGACGCGCTGTACATCGGCGGCGGGTTCCCGGAAAACCACGCCGGGGCCCTGAGCGGCAACGCCGCCTTCCGCCGCGCGCTGAAAAAGCTGATCGAGGGCGGCCTGCCCGTGTACGCCGAGTGCGGCGGGCTGATCTACCTCTCCACGGCGATCACGGTCGAAGGCAGGCGCTACCCCATGACCGGGATATTCCCGCTCGAATTCGAGATGTCCGACAGGCCGGTCGGGCACGGTTACACGCTGTTCGAGGTGGACGGGGATAACCCCTTTTACCGGAAGGGCACCGCGGTACGGGGGCACGAGTTCCGCTACGCGCGTATCATCAACCCGGATGCGGCCGCGGACGTACGCACCGTGCTCGCGATGCGGCGCGGGGCCGGCGTGGGAGGCGGAAGGGACGGAATGCTCGTGAAGAACTGCCTGGCGGTATTCTCGCACACCCACGCGGGGAGCGCGGGCGCGGACTGGATCGTTTCGCTTGCCGGCGCGGTGCCGGCCGGCATTACTGCTTCCTGAGCCCCTCGAGAAAGCTCTCTACCGCGTAATTGATAAGGTCACGGTACTTCTCGTTCCTGAGGATGGTTTTTTCCAGCTTGTTGAACTGTATCAGGCCGTGGAGCGTGCCCCAGAGGCAGAGGGAATGGTTCAGCGTGTTGACCTTCCTGAAATCGCCCGACCTGATGCCTGCCTCGACCGAGTCTATCAGATGATTCAGGACCTTGCCGCCGGTCTTGTCGATCCTGCTCTTGAGCCGCGCCGGGAACACCTGTCCGGGCGACGACAGGAAATAGGTTATGATGTCGTAATAGCTCTTGTTCTTTTCGCTGAAATCGACGTAGGCCGTTGCGATGGCCCTGATCCTTTCCGCGGGCGTCGCGGCCGCGGCCACGACCTCGGACACGAACCGGTTCAGGATCTCGAGCCCCTCCTCCTGCAGCGCGGCGAAAATGTCTTCCTTGTTATGGTAATAGAGGTAGATCGTTCCCACGCTCAGCTCGGAGAGCTTCGCGATCTGGTTGACCGTGGTCTCGTGCAGCCCCTTCTTGAGCAGCAGCGTCCGGGCCGCTTTTAATATGTGGTTTTTCCTCGCTTCCTTTTCCCGCTCACGTCTTTCTGTCGCGCCCATATAACCGAATCCCCCCACATGTGTTAATGCGAGCCGGCATCCATGTCTATTTCCGATGCCAGCTTCCCGGCCATGATCTTCTCGTACAGCGCCGGGGCCAGCCGGTGCAGGTAATAGGTGATCCTGCCGACCGTCGTCAGGACAACGATGTCCTTCCGCGCTGCCGCTCCCCGGAACACCGCCTCCGCGACGCTGTCCGGCGAGTCCACCTTCCCCGCGGTCGACTGAGGGTGCGTCGTCACCTTCCCGTCCCCGCCCAGGGCCCGCGTCTGCAGATTCGTCTTCGTGAACCCGGGGCAGACCATCATGACATGCACGCCCAGCGGCTTCACCTCGGTGCGCAGGCTCTCGAAGAGCCCGTGCAGGGCGTGCTTGCTCGCGCTGTACCCGGTCCTTCCGATGAGCGGGCTGAACCCGGCCAGGCTCGATGTCACCAGTATCAGACCCCTTCTCTCTATCAAGCTTTTTATGGCTGCATGGGCGCAATAAAGGGCGCCGAAAAAGTTGACGTCCATGACCCGGCGGTACACGGAGAGCTCGGTCTGCAAAAAGGGACTCCGCTGGGTGATCCCGGCGTTCGCCGCAAGCACGTCGATCCCTCCCCAGAGCCGGATGATCTCCTCCATGACGACCTCGCACTCGACCTGCCTGCTCACATCGCAGGTGAAGCCGGCAGCGTCGATACCCGCTGCCTCGAGCTCCCCGACCTGGGCGGCGACCCGCTTCCGGTCCATGTCGATAACCGCGATCCGGGCGCCCTCCCTGCCGAAGCGGCGGCAGAGCGCGGCGCCGATCCCGCTCGCCCCGCCGGTCACGGCGACGACCTTGTTCTGGAAGGAAATTATATTTTTCATGGCATTTCACCTTACGTCCAGCCCCCGCCGTTCCACCGATAGGTCCGCAAGCGCTTGCGGACCTATCGGGAGGGGATGGGAATATCACCCCTCCGCCTCCAGCGTCACCTTCTCCACCTTGTCCCGGTCGCACTCGTAGAAAAACGAGCCAATGTAAAAGAGCACGGCTGCGACGACCAGGAAAGCCGGGAGCACCAGCAGTGCCTTATCGATACCGAAGGAATCCGAGAGCGAGCCGACCACTATCGGGCCCGTGGATGCGCCCAGAAGGTTCTGCACGATGACGCACAGGGCATAGGATATGGCCCTGAGCCCCGGGTGCACCACGTCCTGCGTAACCGCTGCGGCGGCCGGAACAAAGGCAACGATAACCAGCCCCATAAACAGGATAAACACGTACTGGATATTGCCGCTGAAGAAGATGAGCCCCACGGCGAGAAACAGGGCCGACAGGACCGCCACGACAGAGGAAAACAGGAGCCGCGCGTTCTTCCTCTTTTTAAACCACATGTCCGCGATGAACCCTCCCAGGGGGGCGCCGACCAGGGCCAGGATCATGACCGATCCTCCCTTGATCCCTGCCTGATCCATCGGCATGTTATGAATGCGGTTGAAGAAAGTCGGGAGCCAGGTCATGAGCGACGTGGTCACGAAGACCATGGCCGCGAAGCCGAAATAAGTGAATAGGAGCGAGGGAGTGTGGATGAATTCCCGGAAGATGTCCATTTTGCTCATTTTCACCTTCTGCCCGCCGGCGGCCTCCGAGGTCTTGAGCAGGTCAACCGTCTTGTAGTCCTTGACGAAGAAGAACAGGATGGCCACGATCAGGCCCGGCAGGGCGACAAGGCCGAAAGCATGACGCCAGCCGAATTCCTTGGCAATGATACCGCCCAGGGCGATGCCCACGGCGCTCCCCAGCGGTATCGACGCGTTCCATATCCCCATCATGCGCGAGCGCTTCTCCTCCGGGTAGAGTCCGGCGAGCATTGCGGTCCCGCCGGGCGCGTATCCCGCCTCGCCCACGCCGATGACGCAGCGGGCGCCGAAAAGCTGGCCGAAGTTTTTCGTGAGAGCGCAGGCGGCCGTCGCGATGCTCCATATGACCGCCATGAGGCCGATCGTCTTCTTGCGGCTCCACCGGTCGACCAGGATGGACGCCGGTATGGTGAACATGACGATGGACCAGTAGATAGCCGAAACCAGCATGCCGCACTGCGCGTCGCTTATCCCCCACTCCTCCTTGATGTGCGGGAAGAGGGAGGTGACCACCATGCGGTCAACATAATCGAAGAAATAGAGAAGGAACAACAGGATGAAAATATAGTTCGTGTAACCCTTTGATAATTTGTATTCCTTTGTGGCGGCCTGTTCGCTCATTGAGTCACCTCCTTTCAGGTTCCCGGATATTTCCGTCCCCGGTCTTGAACCGGGGACGGGTACGTCCTGTGAGCAAGGTGCGTCCGGCAGCGTGAGACACCCTGATATCTTACGCTACCCTATTGCTGCAAAACATCAAGTCTTTATCGGCCCGATGCCGAAAAAACAGGGATCGTTACGCCTTGTATCCGCCCAGGTTCGCCAGGGCCACGCTGCCCGGGCTTATCGTCGAGGGATCCACCATGACATTGATGCACGCGGTCTTGCCCGACTTGAAGGCGGCCTCGATCGCGGGCCGTATATCCTCCGGTTTTTCGACGAACGCACCGAACCCGCCCAGGGCCTCGACCATTTTATCGTACCGGACGAGGCCGAGCTCGGTGCCGTCCTTGATCGCGTGGCCGAGCCGGAGCTGCTGGCTGTGCGCGATCATGCCCCAGAGCGTGTCGTTGGCCACGACTGCCACGATCGGCAGGTTGTTCCTGATGGCGGTGTGGAACTCCATGAAGTTGAAGCCCACCGACCCGTCGCCGATGACTACGAGCACCCGCTTGTCAGGGTAAAGGAGCTTTGCAGCGTTAGCGTAGGGCAGTCCGACCGCCAGGCAGCCGTACAGGCCGTAGTCCAGGTAATGGCCGGCCTTCCGCACGGTGCGGGTCATGCCCATCCAGGTGGCGGTATCGCCCCCGTCCGCGGCCACGATATCGTCCTCCCGGTCCATGAAGTCGTTGATCTCGCGCGCCAGGCGGAGCGGGTGGATGGGCGCACCCTCCTTCTCCCAGTTGGGCTTCGCCTGCGCCTTGCCCGCAACGTCGGCCGCCCGGACCGTCTCCACCCATTCCGCGTACTGCTTCGCGAGCTTGGGCCCCGCCTTCCGCTCGTCCACCACGCGGACAAGCTCGGCGAGCATGGCCTTGATGTCGCTTACCACGCCCAGGTCAACCGCACGGTTGCGGCCGATCTCCTCGGCCTCGATGTCCACCTGTATGAATTTCGCCGTCTTCGGGAAGATGTCGCCGAATATGTAAAAGAGCGAAAGCCGTGAGCCCAGGAAGAGCACCAGGTCCGACTGCACGTTCGCCACGAACGATGCGCCCGGCCTGATGGCCAGGGACGACTCGAAACAGAGGGGATGGGTGTCCGGAATGACGCCCCGTCCGCCCCCCAGCGTGAAGGCCGGGATGCCCGTCTTCTCCACGAATGCGACCAGCTCGTCGCCCGCGTCGGAATACCAGGCCCCGCTTCCCGCAATCACGATCGGCTTTTTCGCCTGGGACAGCATGTCCACGATCCTGGCAGCGCCGGCCGTGTCGACCATCCGCGCAGTAACCTCGCTCCCGTATTTCCTCACCTTCGTCATGTCCGCCGCCGCGTTCAGCATGTCGCAGGGCAGCTCCAGGTACACGGGACCCGGCCTGCCGTTGGCCGCATAGCGGAAGGCCATGTCGATGAATTCCGGCACCCGCTCCGCGTTATGGCATACCAGCGCCTTCTTGACCATGGGCTGGATGACCGGGAGCTGCGTCATGTCCTGCAGGTCCAGCTTCTCCGTCGTTTCCAGGCCCACGCACCCTGCGATCAGGATGACCGGCGCGTTGGAGAGCCGCGCGCTCGCTATGCCCGAGAGCGCATTGGTGAACCCCGGGCCCGCCGTGACCATCGCCACAGCCGGCTTGCGCGTCATGCGCGCCATCGCCTCGGCCATGAACACGGCCGCCTGCTCGTGACGGGTCGCGAATATCTTGACGCCGGAGTTTTCCAGGAACTGGTAGATGGGCGTGATGTGGCCCCCGCTTATCGAGAAAATATATTTCACGCCCCGCTCGATCAGGGCGTCCGCCGCCAGTTTTCCGCCGATTATTTTTTCCATGAGTGGTACTCCTTGTATTAGTTTCTAACACCCTCCCCGCCTCCCATCAAGGGAAGGGGGGACTGTAATCATAATTCCATCAACTGTCCGCCGGTAATGTTGATCGCCTGGCCGGTCATGTACGACGACGCGTCCGACGCGAGGAACGCGACGAGGTTCGCCACCTCCTCCGGGGTCCCTATGCGCCCCAGGGGTATGGTCTTGCACATCTCGACCTCCCTGTCTTCGGGCGTACACTGGAACACCTTCGCCTCCAGCCCGAACCGCCACCGCTCCAGGTCGGTCATGATCTGTCCCGGGCAGATCGCGTTCGCCCGCACGCCCGCGCCCGCGAGCTCCTTGGCCATCACCCTGGTGAGCATGATCACGCCCGCCTTGGCGACGGCGTAGGCCCCGTTCATGACCGGCGGGAACTTGCCGGCGCGCGACGCGTTGTTCACGATGCTGGCCGGCTTCCCGAGCATGAGCGGGAGCACGGCCCGCGACATGCGGAACACGCCGTGCAGGTTGATGTCGATGGTTTTCATCCACGCGGCCTCGTCGTAGGTGTGGACCGCGGCCGGGACGCCGAACGAGGCGCCCGCGTTGTTGCAGAGGACGTCGACATGGTCGAACGCCGCCTTAACCGCATCTATCAGCGCCGCGATGGAAGCGCCGCTCGACACGTCGACCTCCACGGCCAGGGTCTTTACCTCGAACTCCTTCGCAAGCATGCCGGCGATCTCCCGCATCTCTTCGGTGGTGCCGGTTGCAACCGGAGCGCCCGGGATAGCCGCAGCGCCCAGGTCCGCGATAATAACATTCGACCCCAGGGAGGCCAGCTTCCGCGCCATGGCAAAGCCCATGCCGGTCTTCTTTCCCGATCCGGTGATCAGGGCCGTTTTATTCTTCAGATCTTCCAGCATGGTGCACCTCCTCCAGAACTATAAAAAATGAAAAAAATTGTTGTAGAAATAAATATTATTCATATTATGAACAATATTCACTATATTTAATACATGAGAACCTTCGTCCCCATGTCAATAGAAAATGATATTTTCACGGATACCCGGGACCCCGGAGCAACCGGACCCGCTATCACCGGCAGGGAGGCGGGGCATGCCCGGCAGGTTTGAGCTGATATACGGCTATGTCCACTGCCGCGGCGAAACGGCCTACAGCGCGGGTTTCGTTGAGACAGAGGAAGAGGCGGCCATGTGGGTCCGCTCCATGCAGGAAGGGCGCCTGCCGCGCCCCCGCGTCCCGGACGAGGAGCCGATCCGCACATGCGGCGCTTCCTTCTGCCCCCTGAAAAGCCAGCATCCCTGGTTCTCATACCGCTTTGTTGCATACGGCTAATTGCCCTCCTCCAGGGCTTCCGCTACTTCCCGCGCGATCTGCAGCTCCTCGTTCGCCGGAATGACCAGCCCCCGCACCGCGCTTCCCGGCGCGGTGATGATCTCCGCGTTCGCGCCGTTCGCCGCATCGTCGAGCACGAGCCCCAGGTAGCCGAAGTGCGAGAGCACCTCGCGCCTGAGATACGCGGAGTTCTCGCCGATGCCGCCGGTGAACACGATCGCGTCCACCCCGCCCATTTCCGCGCAGTACCCGCCGATGAGGCAGGTGATCCGGTTGACAAGCACGTCGCTCGCAAGCCTCGCGGCCCGGTCGCCCGAGCGCGCCTTCTCTTCTATTATCTTATAATGGCTGTCCATGCCGGAGAGCCCCAGGAGGCCGGACTCGCGGTTGACCATCGCCCTGATCCGCTCCGGGGCGAGCCCGCGGTCCATCAGAAAAAAGACGACCTCCGGGTCAAAGGACCCGCTGCGGGTCCCCATGGGGAGCCCCTCGAGCGGCGTGAAGCCCATCGAGGTGTCCACGCTCTTTCCGCCCCGCACGGCGCACACGCTTGACCCGTTCCCCAGGTGGCAGGTGACGGTCTTCATGCTCCCGCTGTCGCGGCCGAGCAGCTCCGCCGCGCGGCGCGCCGCGTACCTGTGGCTGGTCCCGTGGAACCCGTACTTGCGTATGCCGTGATCGTCGCAGAGCTTCGTGGGGAGCGCGTACCGGTAGACCGCCTCCGGCATGGTCCGGTGAAAGGCCGTGTCGAATACCGCGTACTGGGGAGTGCCGGCAAGCAGGCCGGTGAGGGCGTCGATGCAGGCAAGCGCCACCGGGTTGTGCAGGGGGGCAAGTCCGGATATGCCCCGCAGGTATTCCATCATTTCGGGCGTGACGGGCGCGGCGCTGCCGTACTTTTCTCCGCCGTGCACCACGCGGTGCCCGATCGCGTCGATGTCGCGGCCGCCGGAAACAAGGCCCGCGTCCCGGAGGATGACGAGCATGTCGCCGATTGCCTCGCGGTGGTCCCGTATCGTCATGGGCGTGGATGACACGGCGCCGAGGATCCCGGTCTTCCGGATGCACTCCGGTTTCCCCGCGGCCTCGCCGATGTCCAGGTAGTGGCCCCGGGCCGCGGGCTCATCCCCCCGGTAGAGGGTGAACTTGAGCGAGCTGCTCCCCGCGTTGATGACCAGTATGTTCACGGCCGCCCGGCCCCGCTATACCGCGCTCAGGTGCTTGTACTTGGGCAGGTACCGGACCGGCGGCTTGAACGCGTCGCGCCGGAACGGCTCGGCGAGCACCTTCTCGCCGCCCTCGATCACCGCGTTGATGACCGCCGCCTTGCCGCACTTCACCGCTTCCGCCACCGCGTCCTTCACGTCCGCGTAGTTCTCCACGGTGATGCCTGTCGCGCCCATGTCGCGCGCGAGCTGGGCGTAGTCCGGGTTCGTGAGCAGGTCGGCTCCTACAAAGCGGCTCTTGAAGAAGTCAATCTGGTTCTTCTTCTCGGCCCCCCACTCGTGGTTGTTGAACACGACCGCGATCACCGGGATGTTTTCCCGCACCGCGGTCATCACCTCCGAGAGGCCGCTGATGCCGTACGCGCCGTCGCCCTGGAGGGCAAAGACCGGCGTGTCAGGCGCCGCCATCTTCGCGCCCATGGCCGCGCCGTACGCGAACCCGCAGTTGCCCCAGGAGAGCGCGGATATGTGGCGGCGCGGCTCCGAGAATGTAAGATAGCTGTTGCAGATCGAGGAGTTGTTGCCGATGTCCGTGGCCACGATGGAGCCGGCCGGTATCGCGTCGGTAAGCTCCTTGATGAAGCGCCGCGGGTGCATGAGCTTGTTTGTGGACGAAGACCAGCCGTCGAGCTCTTCCTTCCACACCGCCTTTTCCTTCGCGATGTCCGCGAGGCGGGCCGCGTCCTTCTTCCGGCCCTTGTCCGCGGCAAGCAGGGCGGCCAGGAGCTCCTTCGCGAACTCGCGCGCGTCCGCCATTACGCCCAGGTCAATCTTCCTGGAGATGCCGAGCTGCGAGCCGTCGATGTCCACCTGTATGAGCTTCGCCGTTTTCGGCCAGTAGTCGATGTCGTACTGCGGCAGGGTGCCGAAGGGCCCGAGCCTGGTGCCGAGGGCCAGGACCACGTCCGCCTTCGCGATGGAGCGCATGGCGGCCTTGGACCCGCAATAGCCGATCGGGCCCACTGCCAGCTCGTGGTCCGCGGGGAAGGTGTCGTTGTGGAGATAGGTGTTCACCACCGGCGCGGTCAGGTACTCGGCAAGGGCCTTCACCTCGGCGTGGCCGTCGGCCATGGATACGCCGCCGCCGGCCAGGATCACCGGGTACTTCGCACGGGCGAGCAGCTCGGCCGCCGTCCGCACCTGCCCGACCGTCCCGCCGCCGTAGTTGACGTTCGCGGTGGGATATATATCGCAGTCAATGTCGCCGTAGAAAAAGTCGCGCGGGATGTTGAGCTGCGCCGGCCCGCACAGGAGCTTGGCCATGTAGAAGCAGCGCCGCGTCAGCTCCGCCATCCGCTCGGGACGGTTCACCCTCACCTGGTACTTGGTGCACTTCTCGAACCAGGGCATCTGGTCCAGCTCCTGGAACCCGCCGGTGCCGATGCCCATGCTACCGGTTTCCGGAGTGATGGCGATCACGGGAGAGTGGGCCCAGAAAGCGGCGGTCACGGCCGAGATGAAGTTGGCGGCACCCGGACCGTTCTGGCCGATACAGCACTGGGGACGGCCCGAGACGCGGGCGTACCCGTCCGCGGCGTGTGCTGCCGCCTGCTCGTGCGCGACCGATATGAACCGGATTCCCGCGGCCGGGAACAGGTCCAGCGCGTCCATGTACGCGCTGCCGACGATCCCGAATATATCGCGGATTCCTTCGGCAACAAGGGTCTCAACAAAGGCTTCAGAGGGTGTCATTTTTGTCATGGCGGATACTCCAGGCAGGAATTATTGAATAATATTCAATATGTGAACTATATTCATTAAGCATTTCCCCTGTCAATGATTTTTTCTTATTTAAAAATAGTTTGATTTTTTTCATCAATTGGGGGCCTATGTCATCAATTATTGAGCGTGCTTCACGGCGGACCATCGCGGGGATAGGGCTGTTTTTCCATGAAAATTGATATTTATAAACTGCACAAGCTCTATGACACGTACCATGACGAGGTCACCTGCCACCTGTACTCGGACGTGGTCGTGGGCGGGAAAAAGCTGAAAGCCGGGTCCGAGCTCCTCCTCTACGATATCGTCCAGCTGAAAAAATCGCGGATCTTCGAGGTCGAGGTGGTCTTCAACGTCACCCTGTACGAGTACCTGAACAGGGAGTATCCCGTGGAATACCGGCGGCCGGTGATGTGGCTCGATTACAGCGAGCTGGACCGGCACCTGGAAGAGCTCGAAGCGGCGAACGCCCAGACCAAGCGGAAGCGCTTCCTCACCGTTATCGGCGACGTGTACCGGGGCGACGTCAAGTCCGGCCAGAGCATGGCCGTACTCAAGCACGGCGACCGTCTCGACTACAGTAAGTGGCGGGTAAACAAGATGTACGTGGACACCGGCCAGAAGTTCTTCCTCCGCACGTCCGAGACCGGCATTATTCAGTTCGGGGCGCTGAAGGCGGAAGAATACGCGGACGAGACCGACGGGTTCCGCAAGAAGCTCGACCTGATGGGCTCCATGCTGGCGCACCGTTCCGACAAGAAATTCGAGATAGCGCCGGACTTCATCCCGAACAAGGACCTGCGCATCGTCGCCCTCCCGGGCCAGCTCCTCGAGGAATACATCAACACGAACGCCCGGCTCATCGTCATCGACGAGACGCTCTCCCCGGCGCAGAAGGAAGCGCTCATCCAGGTGAAGAATTACGATCCCTTCCTCAGGTTGATGCTCTCGCCCCCCCTCACCGCGCAGAACATCGAGCACGTCCTGCTGCAGGTCAAGATGATGTACAACACCGAGCGCTGGAAAAAGAAGTAGGCCGACGCCGTCAGAGCAGGTCCGAGGCGATCTCGGCGAGCTGGGAGCGCTCGCCCTTCTCAAGGGTTATGTGAGCGTAGATGTCCTGCCCCTTCATCTTGTCGATCAGATACGTGAGGCCGTTTGAGCGCGAGTCCAGGTAGGGCGTGTCGATCTGGTACGGATCGCCCGTGAACACGATCTTGGTCCCCTCGCCCGCGCGCGTAATGATGGTCTTGACCTCGTGCGGGGTCAGGTTCTGCGCCTCGTCCACGATGAAGTAGACCTTCGAGAGGCTCCGGCCGCGGATGTAGGCGAGCGCCATGATCAGGAGCTTCTCGTTGTTGACCATGTCCGAGATGCGCCGGTAGTCCTGCGAGTCCTCGTCGAACTGGTTCTTGATCACGGAGAGGTTGTCGAACAGGGGCTGCATGTAGGGGTCGAGTTTGCTCTTGATGTCGCCGGGGAGGTACCCGATGTCCCGGTTCGAGAGCGGGATGATCGGCCGCGCCAGCAGTATCTGCTTGTAATTGTTCCGCCGCTCCAGCGCGGCGGCCAGGGCCATGAGCGTCTTGCCGGTGCCGGACTTGCCGGAGAGCGTCACGAGCTTGATGTCGTTGTTCATGAGCGCGTCAAGCGAAAAGGTCTGCTCCGCGTTCCGCGGCTGGATCCCGTACGCGCGCTTCTTCTCCACGAGCCGGAGGCTGGCATGGTCCTTCTGGAACGCGGTGAGCGCGCTCTTGGTGCCGTTCCGCACGATGAAATATTCGTTCGGCCGCGGATCAAGCCCTCCCCCGTTCAGCTCGCCCGCCGGCACGGACCCGTCCCTGTAGATCCGGTCCACGATGTCCGGGGCCACATTCTCGATGATGTTCTTCCCGGTGTAGAGCTCGCCGATGTCCTTGACCTTGCCGGTCTCGTAGTCCTCCGCGCGCACGCCGATGCTCTTGGCCTTCATGCGCAGGTTGATGTCCTTGGACACCAGGATGACGCGGTCCTTTCCATGCTGGCCGGCCAGGTTGTACGCCAGCGCCAGGATACGGTGGTCCGAGCTGTCCTCCCAGAACACTTCCTTTAAATACTTGTCCTTCTTGACGTTGGTGTCCACGGAGAGGAACCCGCCGTCGCCCAGGGGCACACCGTCGCCCACCGGCTCGTTGCCGATGAGGGAGTCAAGCTCGCGCGAAAACTCGCGCGCGTTGTAGTTGATGATCTCGTTGCCGCGCTTGAACTTGTCGATCTCTTCCAGGAGGGTTATGGGGATGACGACGTTGTGCTCTTCAAAGGAATAGATGCAACGGTAATCATAGAGGACGACGTTGGTGTCGAGAACGAATATCTTGTGTGAGTTGCCGTCGAGCATATCCCTTATGTGACATAATACAGAGCCTGCCGAAAATTGCAAGAGGAATTTATACACGCCGATAAAATCTGTATCAACCTGCCGGGCAGGAGAAATGCAATTCCAGGCTCAGCTCTTTAATGGATGACGGAGCGTCACCCTTCGCTCTCCCGGTTTTTCATACAGCCAGCCGCCAGCCCGGCCCACATTGAGGAAGAATTCTTTAGCGGCGAACAGGCGACACGATAACACTCCGCGATCCATGACGATCCTGAATGACCGCCCCCCCGGCCCCGGGCACTCGGGTTGGTACCGGACAAAGATTATTCCTTGATACCACTGTTCCCGGGGATGAAAATCCTGTTAGCGGCTTTTCCCTACACCATGAACCGGTCATGCTCCGGGTCGAACGGCGGCGGTCATAAAGGAGACGTCATCACCGTACCATGAAGCGATGCAGTTTAAAAAAGGCCGATTGACGTACGCCCGCCTGATATATAATCACTTCCGCCAGAAGCGCGGCAGGAAGATCACGAGCACGGTATAGAGCTCCAGCCGTCCCACCAGCATGGCGAAAGAGAGCGTCCACTTGATGTAATCTTCGAAGAAAGAGAAATTTTCCACCGGGCCGACCTTGCCGAAACCCGGCCCGATATTGCCGAGCGTGGTCAGGGCCGCCGTAAACGACGTCGTGATATCATGCCCGGCTGAAGCCACAACGACCGTGACCGCAAGGAGGACCGCGGCATAGAGAAAAAAGAAGCCGGACACCCCGTAGACGATGTTTTTTCGCACCATGCCGCCGCTCATCTTCAGCGTGAATATGCCGCGCGGATGAACCAGAAGCTTCAGCTCGTTCACGGCCTGTTTGAAGAGGATCACCAGCCGCATGACCTTGATGCCGCCCCCTGTCGAGCCGGAGCACCCTCCCACGAACATCAGGATGAACAGCATGATCTGTCCCAGGAGGGGCCATGCTTCGAAATTCGCAGTTGCGAAACCGGTCGTGGTAAGAAAGCTCGCGGTCTGGAAGGACGCATACCGCAGGCATTCACCCGCCGTGGGGAACACGTCCCCGTACAGGGAAAAAGCCACCACCGCGGTCGTTGCCGCGAATATCAGAAGATACGCCTTCAGCTCGGAATCACGATACACCGGCCTGAGCCGTCCGGTCAGCAGCCGGTAATGGAGCGAGAAGTTAATGCCGGCAAGCAGCATGAAAACAGTGATGATCCCGTCGATATACGCTGAATTGTAATGGCCGACGCTGGCGTTTTTCGGCGAGAACCCGCCGGTCCCCAGGGTGCCGAACGTATGGGTCAGGGCGTCAAACAGGTCCATGCCTCCCAGCATCAGGAGCAGGGTCTCCGCAACCGTAAACCCTATGTAGATAAACCAGAGCAGCTTGGCCGTCCCGGTGATGCGCGGCGTGAGCCTGTCGACCGTGGGGCCCGGGGATTCCGCCTGTATGAGCTGAAGCCCGCCAATCCCCATGAGCGGTAAAATGGCAACGGTGAGCACGACGATCCCCATGCCGCCCAGCCAGTGGGTCAGGGAGCGCCAGAAGAGCATGGACCGGGGAAGTGCCTCCACATCGGTGAGTATCGATGCCCCGGTGGTGGAAAAGCCCGATATCGTTTCAAAGAAGGCGTCCGTATAATCGGGGATGCATCCGGAAAAGAAGAAGGGCAGCGCGCCGATAACAGAAACCAGCACCCAGCTCAGGGTCACCATGAGGAAGCCGTCCCTTGTTGTAAGGGCGTCAGCGCGCTGCTTTCTTAAAAGAACAAGCACGGCGCCGGCCAGCGTTACGGTGCCAGCCATCGTGCCCGCGAACGCCGCGAAAGAGGCATATTCTCCGCGGTAGAGCGCGATGCCGGCAGGCAGGCCCATGAAGCCGGCCAGAATGACAAGCAGGATCGAGATAATTTTGGCGAGTATCAGGGGGTTCATGGCATGCCGCTGTTCATTCCTGGATGAACCGCTCAATTTCCGGTATCGATTCCTTCGCCGTTATGACGATGACCAGGTCCCCGGGCTCTATCGCGAGGTTTCCGTGCGGCAGCATGTTGACATCGTTGCGGACAATGGAAAGTATGATGGAATGCTCGGGGAAGTCGAGATCCCTGAGGCGCTTCCCGATTATTCTGCTCTTCTCGTTCGCGAGGAACTCGATAACCTCCGCCCGGCCGCCGAAAATGCTGTGCAGGCTCTTTATGTTCCCCCTCCTGATGAACTTCATGATCGCATCGACGGTGCTGTTCTTGGGGCTTATAACGACATCGATGTCCAGCCGCGACGCAATGGCCATGTAATTCGCATTCGTGACGAGCGCCATCGAGCGTTTGATCCCCATGGTCTTCGCGTACAGGGACGCGAGCATGTTGAGCTCCTGGTTGTCGGTAACGGTCACCAGGAGGTCGCGGTTTCCAAGCGACTCCTCTTCGAAAATGCTTTCATCGGATATATCGGCGTTCAGCACCAGCGCGTCCGGGAATTTGTCCGAGAGGACCTTGCAGCGCTCGTAGTTGGTCTCGATGATGGTGATATCCCTGCCGGTCCTGATAAGGTACTGGCAGGCAAGCTCGCCGATGCGGCCGCCGCCGACAATGACGATATGGTCCATGGTCTCCTGCTTCTTCCCTGCCTGGATGAAGATTTTCGTGAAATCCTTCTGCGTGGCGAGCAGGTAGATAGTGTCTCCCTCCCGAACCTGCGTGCCTCCGGTCGGTATGACGAACTCCTTGCCGCGCATGATGCCCGCGATGAGAAAAGGCTCCCTGATCCCCAGCCTGATGTCCTTGACGGAGCGGTCCGCAAAATACGAGGCCGGGGTCACCATGATGTTCCTCATCTGGAGGTCGGTATTCTCGAAGAGCATTACGTCGCTGTCCGCGCCCAGGGCGATGGTATTGGCGATTTGCCGGGCCGTCTCGACCTCGGAGTTGACAATGAAATCGATCCCCAGGAACGACTTCTCCGTTATTTTGGCACGGGAATAATCGAGGTTCCTGACGCGGGCGATTTTCACGGGCACGTTGAATTCGCTCGACACCACGCCGCAGGCGATCATGTTGACCTCGTCGGAATTGGTCACGCTGATGAAAATGGACGCCCTGTCTATGCCGGAACGCTTCAGGGCCGTTATGCCGGTGCCCTCCTCGTTCACGACGATGCAGTCAAGCCGTCCCGTCACGTGCTTCGCGCGCTCGGGGTCCTTTTCGATTATGACAACATCCTTTCCTTCCGAAATGAGCTGGGCCGCGACCTGCATCCCCACCACGCCCGCACCGAGAATCACCACGCGCATCGTGCCGGTACCGTATCCTGCGAGATTAGCAGTTTGATGAAAAACAGCAAACTGCATAGCGATACATGGATGTATCGCCGTTTTTCAGGGGCATGAGCCGACAGCACTACGCCGGGAACCGGTCATGCTCCGGGTCGAACGGCGGCGAGGTGATCACGAAAATGATCATGTCGCCCCCGCCCGTGTTCACGAGCCCGTGCGCCGTGCCGCGCGGGATGGTGACGATGTCGCCCGGTCCCACGTCCCGGTACTCGCCGCCGAGCCTCATGCGGCCCGTGCCCGTCTCGATGCAGTAGATCTCGTCGCTTATGGCGTGATAGTGGTCCGGCACCGCCTCCGGCACCACGCCGACATTGAAGCTCATGGTGCCGTTACGGAACACCTCCCGGAGCCCGATCTTCAGCCCCGGCGTTACCGGCACGCCGGCGGCCAGGTCGCGCAACGCGTCTATTCCCATGGCATGACCTCCTACTGCGCCCGGCGGGCGGGCCGCAGCGCCCTGATATTGTCGCCGTAAAACTCTCCCGCCGCTATGCCCAGGCGCACGCGGTCGAGCCTGGTCTGCAGCAGGGCGCGCTCGTAATCGTCCCGCGCTCCCTGGAGCGATGTGAGCGAGGTGAGCACGTCGAGTATGGTCACCTGGTTCATCCGGTACTCCGCCGCGACCAGGCGGTAGTTCTCCTCCGCGGACGCGAAGGCCTGTTTGTACGCCTCAAGCTCGCCGATGGAGCTCTCCCATGTCTTATATGAATCGGCGAAATCCTGTCGCGCCAGCCGCACCGTTTTCGACAGGCCGAGGTCCGCCTGGCGCTTCACCGAGTGGGCCTCCCGCACCTTCGCGAAGGTGATGTCCGGCCCCAGTATGGGCAGCTCGACCCCGATAGAGACGAAGTAGTCGCGGTATTTCGTTTTCGAGTACTGGCTCGTCAGCACGCTCGCCGGAGAGGTCAGCCGGTACGCGTCCATTGTCCTGTCAAGTAGCGAGCTCTTCGGCTTCTCCTGGTAGATCATGTAGGAACCCTCGATGTACGCGGAGGGGAGGTGGCCGCCGTACGCGGCAAGGAGGCCCGCCTTCGCCTGCTCCACTTTCTCCCGCGCCGCCCGCACGTCCCACCGCTTTTCCATTACCGCGGACTCGTCGGCCAGGGCGTACGCCGGCGCCGGCAGGTCCGCCGCGTCGCGCAGCGCCGCGCCGGCCTGGGCCCCGGTGAGGGAGCACAGCGCGATCTCCGCGTGCGACAGGCTGCTCCTGATCGACTTTATCTGGGCCTCGAGGGCGTACATCTGCGAGCGGGTCCGGAGCAGGTCGCTCCTCCGGCTCCTTCCAATGTCCACGCGCCGCCGGAGCTCGCCCAGCATCTGCGCGTGGAGCCCGAGGACCTGCTCGCCGTTCCGGAGCCCCTGCCGGAGCAGGAGCACGCCGAAATACGCGGACGCCACCTCGTCGAGGAGGCGGCCCGCGCCGTCATACAGCTCCAGCTCGCGCAGCTTCACGCCGGAAATCGACATCGTGATCTGGGACACCTGGTCCAGCCCGGTGATGATCGGCAGGCGCGCATTCAGGCTCACGGCGGAAGATTTCAACGGGGTGTAGTTCCTCTTCTGCTCCGGGAAAGCGTTGTTCGCCTTGAGCGAGAGGCTCGGTATGAACGAGGTGAATGCCTGCTCCCGCTGCAGGGCGGCCTGCACCGAGTTCTCGCCCTCGATGGCCATGGTCTCGGTGTTGAACACGGAAAGGGCATAGGCGTCGAAGAGGGTCAGCTCCTTTGCGGCCCTGGCCGCTGCCACGTCGTCCCCGGTAACGCCCGTGACCCGGTAGAGCATCTTCCTGACCGTCGGGCCGGGGGCCGCAGTGGCGCCGATCAGGGCGCATAGAACAGGGCAGAGCAAGGCCGTCCTGATAACCCTGTTTATAATTATGCCATCGCGAGCAATGCGAAGCGACCTGCTGTTTGATGGTATGCATTTCATTATTGCTATAAACTCCATGGGAAAATGGGCCCGGGCAGCATGATACGGCTTGCCTCGCCGCTTTGCACCCCGCAATGACGTGCCGGGGCATCACCTGGACCATCATGACAGCATAATTCAACTTCGCGTCAGATTTATCAATAACATTTTCTGGAGTTTCCCCGGTCCTCTTCGGGGTGAGAGGAGAGGACCGGGGCGTACGGAGGATTTGATGCTGAAGCCGGACCCGGGACTAGTTGTAGCAGGTCCTGTTGATTATGATCTTTTTAAGCTCGTCGGAAAGATCGTTAAAGTAGGCGCAGTAACCGGCGACGCGGACCAGGAGATACGGGTGGTTTTCCGGATGGTCGTACGCGTCCAGCAGTATCTCCTTGTTGATGACGTTGGGCTGGAACTGCATGCCCCCCTTCTTGAAGTAGGTGCTGATGATCCCCGAGAGGTTCCTGACGCCGCCGGGACCCTGGAACAGCGACGAATCGATCGTAAAGGTGACCGTGGTTCCGTTGGGGGCGTAATCCACGAAATCGACCCCGGCGACGGAATTCAGGGACGACAGCAGGTCCGCCATCTGCATGCCGTAATGGGGCGCGACGCTGTTGGCAAGGGGGACTCCCTTCAGCCTGCCGGACGGCAGGGCGGGGGTCTTCGCGCCGTACACGTCGCTCACGTTCAGCGCGTAGTACCCGGCGGAGTAGATGCCGTTGCGGGGGCAGTTCGGCACCGATTTCAGCGCGTCGACATAGACCTGGAGCGCCCGGTTGACCCACTCGACCGCCTCGGCCGAGTCGTCCTCCCCGAATTTCGGCACCGCCTGCAGGGCCGCCCGCACCTTCGCGTGCTTCTCTCCCTCGAAATTATGGTCGATGGCGTCGATGACCTCGTGAAGCGTGTGGAGGCGTTTCTTGAACACGACCTGGTCGATGGCGTGGAGGGAATCAGCGGCGTCGGTGATCCCCACGGCCTGGATGCCGCTGCTGTTGAGCTGCGCGCCGCCCTCGTTCACGTCTTTACCGCTTTCTACGCAGCCCCGGGAAAGGGACGATGCGAGCGGCGTTGTGAAATGGGTGCGGATCACCTTCTCTATCTTCTGGTGATCGGAAAGTATGGCATTCGCCAGGACATTCATGCGCTCCTGGTAGCGGACGAGCAGCTCGTCCATGCTCGCGGGCGGATTGTAGCGGGACCGCGCCCGCTTCAGCTTCTTCCGCTCGCGCCTGTCCGCGTATTTCGTGCGCACGTAGGTTGCGAACCTGTTGTTGTACCGGAAATTGTATTCCACGAACTTGGCCGCCATCTTGCCCACCTGCTCGCGGAACCCGATGTTCCACAGGTCATGCTCCTCGCCCTTCAGGGCCTGCAGGAGGGGCATCGTGACGTTCATGTTCGCGCAGTCGGTATTGCCGTAATGGTCGTCCGAGGCGTTCGGCTCGACGCACCCCACGATCGCGTAGTTTCTGGCACTCTCCTCCGTGACGGGGTAATGCTTCTGTATGGTCTCGAGGTAGATCTCGTCGTTGTACAGGGCCGGCATGGGCGCGCCGTTGATGTACACCTCCGCGAGCCGGTCCAGGTATTCGGCCGGGCTGTCCTTGTGGATGCGCGCGGTCATGTTCACCGCGTACGGCTGCAGCTCGCAGATGTCCAGCAGCATGTAGGTCAGGTCGTTGGTCGCGTCCTTCCCGTCCCTGCCCAAACCGCCGGCAGTCACCGACTGGTCCGTGGACATGGTCTCGAACAGCCTCCCGATGCGCAGGTAGGTGTCACCGTCGTTGACGAGTATCGCCTCGTCCATCTTGAGGATGAACAGGGCGAGGAGCTCTTTCGCCTTCTCGTACGTGATGATCCCCGCCTCAAGGTCCCTCTTGTAATAGGGATAGAGGATCTGGTCCAGCCGTCCCAGCGATACCGCGTTCTCATAGGACTCGATGCACAGCGCGATATGGATGAATGTCATGCTCTGGAGCGCCTCGTGGTAGGTGCGGGCCGGGTACCGGGGGACCTGTTTGCAGATCCCCGCCATCTCCTCCAGCTCCTTCTTCCGGGCCGGGTCCTGCTCCTTCGCGGCCATGTCCGCCAGGTGCGCGGCATACCGGTCGGCGAACGTCTCCAGTGCCCGGAGCGCAATGATCGCCCCGTCGTAAAAATCCTGGTTGTTGCCGGGCTTCGCCTTCTTCATCATCCGTATCTCCTCGATGATCCCGGTCGTACCGAGCTGGAGCATACGCTCGAAGTTAACGATAAAGTGGGCTATCGCGGCCATGTTATTGTTGAACCCGACATTCGGCTCCGAGGCGCGCGCGATCATCAGCACCATGTCCGACAATTTTTTATTCACCCTGCCCAGGAGGCCGCGCCTCATCCAGAAGGGGAAAATGCGGAAATAGAAATGCAGTATGTCCTTCCACGAGCACCTGAACGGGACCGGGGTCTGGCGGTTGATCTGGTGCAGGATCGAGGTAAACAGCACGCCGTAATGCTCCTCCCATACCTGCCCGCCCTTCCTCTTCGAGGTGAAGTTGCCCACCAGGAGCTCGTCCGGGTAGACGATGACCGACTTGTTCGCGAGCACGTGAGCGAGGCGCTCGGACCGGTGTATCGGCGTCGGTTTCCCGAAGCCGTTCTTCCGGTAATATTCGGTCTTAAGGCGCGAGGCCTCGAAACAGAGATGGTGCCCGCTCTCCCTGATCGCTTTCTGTATGTCGTGCACGCGCTTCGTGAATTCGGCCCTGTGCCGGGAAGCGTCCAGGTCAAAGCAGGCGGCCGAGATGCCCAGGGACCTGAAAAGCACGATCGCATTTTTTATCGATTCGAGGCTCTGTTCCGGCGTGATGTTGAGCGGCTCCTGCTCTATGCCCAGGCGCTTTGCCTTGTCTTCGTACATGTTGTGGTATTTCAAAAGCTCGATCGACCGGTACCCGATCGAATCGAGAAACGCGGCCGCCGCCCTGATGTTTTGTTCCGAGTCATTAAGGCCGGGCACCATTACCATGCGAAAGCTGACGCCCGCCTTCAGGTCGAGCAGCTTCCGGATATTGCCGCGAATCAATTCGCCGCTCTGTTTCGTCAGCTTTTTATGGAGGAGGTCGTCTCCCGCCGCTTTCAGGTCAACCAGGAACAGGTCGATGTACGGCGCGACCCTGCTGACGGTTTCCCACGGAACATGCAGGGAGGTCTCGGCGGAGACATGGATACCCCGCTCTTTCAACGATTTCAGCAGGCGCTCGAGACTGTCCGCATTCTGGAGGAGCGGGTCGCCGCCGCTCAGGGTAACGCCCCCGCCGGTCGTCACGTAATACTCGCTGTCACGCGATATGACATCCATGATGTCCGCAATCGAGCAATCGCTGTCAGGCGCCATCTCCGGATTGACGGACTGCGCCTCCGGGTTCTGGCACCAGAGGCACCGCAGAGCGCACCCCTGAAAAAAAATGACGGTGCGGATGCCCGGACCGTCATGAACGCAGGTGCGCTGTATTTTTAATACTCTCAGCCTGTCTTCCGCCATCCCGGCGGTTTTTTTGAAGGACAGATCGATTTCCGGCTGTGCTGCTTGTTGTTGAACGTGAGCGGTCTCCATAGATAACTCCCGGGAAATGGTATCGTCGCCCCGCAAACCGACCCAGCGGGTACCGGCCGGCCGGACGAATCTTACTATTGGACTTATAATAGCCATAAGGGAAGGCATTGTCGTCCGGTAAGATAAATCCGGATAAAAAAAAGTGCCCGCCGTGGTCAAGACGGGATTGACGGGCCGCGCTCTTTTCTACGGTGGAGGCACCACCCCCCCCTTGTTTATCCACAAACCCGTACGGACATGTCAGAGAGCTGTTTCAATAGCATAAAAACTTACTTGCATTTGCATACCCACGCCCCGTATTGTTGATAATACAAAAATAAGGATACCCATCATGACCCTTTCCGACATATCCATCAGAAACCCCGTATTCGCCTGGATACTGATGATCGGGCTAATTCTGTTCGGAGCCATAGGGTTCAGCCGCATGGGCATCAGCCAGATGCCGGACGTGGACTTTCCCGTTCTGACCGTATCGGTGACCTGGCAGGGCGCGTCGCCGGAGACCATGGAATACGCGATCGTCGACGTGCTCGAGGACTCGGTCATGACCATCGAAGGGATCAAAAGCATAACCTCCGTGTCGCGCGAGGGCCAGGCCAGCCTCACGATCGAGTTCGAGCTGGAGCGCGACATAGATGTTGCGCTCCAGGAGGTGCAGACGAAGATCTTCCAGGCCCAGCGCAACCTCCCGAGAGACATCGACACGCCCGTGGTGACCAAGTCGAACCCCGAGGACAACCCGATCATGTTCACCACGCTGAGCGGGCCCGGCCCCCTGCGCGACAAGGTGCTGTATGTGCGGAACCACCTGAAAGACGCCATGACCACCGTCCCGGGCGTCGGCGACGTGCGCCTGGGCGGATACGTTGACCCCAACATGCGGATCTGGCTTGACGCGGAAGCGATGGCTCGCCAGGAAATCACCGTGGACGACATCATCTCCACGATCCAGAGCCAGCATACCCTGACGCCCTCCGGCTACATCACGAGCGGCGCCCGCGAATCCAATGTGCGGGTGCTGAGCGAGGCGCGCTCGCCCGCCGAGTTCGCGGACCTGGTCATCAACCGCCGCGGCGGGCAGCCGGTGTGGAAAACCATGAGGCTTGGCGAAGTGGCGCGCATCGAGGAGGGCCTGGCCGACGTCCGTCGCATCTCCCGCTACAACGGGATCCCCGCCGTGGGCATCGGCATCATCAAGCAGCGCGGCTCCAACGCGGTCGCGGTGGCCCGCGGGGTCAAGAAACGGATCGAGCACCTCAACGCGTCGGGCACGCTCCCGAAGGGCCTGAAGATGGGCATCTCCTTCGACAGCACGAAGTTCATCGAAGACTCGACGAACGAGCTCGTGTTCACCCTGATACTCTCCGTCATCCTCACCTCGATCGTGTGCTGGCTCTTCCTGGGCTCCCTGAGCTCGGCGTTGAACGTCATACTGGCGATCCCCACGTCGCTCATGGGCTCCTTCATCATTCTCTACTTCCTGGGATTCACGCTGAATACCTTCACGCTGCTGGCCCTCTCGCTGGTCATCGGCATCGTGGTGGACGACGCCATCATGGTCATGGAGAACATCGTCCGCCATTTCGAGAACGGCATGAGCAGGGTGAATGCCGCGCTCGTCGGCGCGCGCGAGATCACCCCGGCGGCGGTCGCCACCTCGCTCGCCATCCTGGCGATATTCCTCCCGGTCGTGTTCATGAAGGGAATCATCGGCAAGTTCTTCTTCCAGTTCGGCGTGGCCATCTCGGTCGCGGTCCTGCTCTCCCTGATCGAGGCGCTGACCCTGGCCCCGATGCGGTGCTCGCAGATGCTGACGCGGGGCGGCGAATCGAGGATGGGCGCGTTGATGGACCGCGCCATGGCCTCGGTCTCCGCCGCATATCGCGGCGCCCTGGAATGGTGCCTCAAACGCCGGGCGACCGTGCTCGGCGTCTCCTTCGCGTTGTTCGTTCTCTCCATCTTCCTGACGGCGGGAATCACGAAGGAATTCGTGCCGGTCCAGGACCAGGGCATATTCATGATTACCATACGCACGCCCCTCGGTTCCTCCATGGAATACACGGACGGCGTCTTTCAAAAAATAGAGAAGCTGGCATCATCACGGCCGGAGGTCATAAAATACTTCGGCAATATCGGAGGGTTCGGCGGCGGCCAGGTCAACCAGGGCACCATGTTCGTAACGCTCAAGGACTACCGGGAGCGGCCGGTCGCGGCGCCGTTCAAGCGCCGGCCGAAACAGCAGGAAATCATGGGCTACATGCGTGAACAGATAAAGAAAATCCCGGGGATCGAGAACGTCTCGCTCATGGACCCCTCCCAGGCCGGCTTCGCGGCAAAGCGTGGGTTCCCCATCCAGTTTTCAGTGCAGGGGCCCGACTGGGACAGGCTCGCCGCGTACAGCGGCACGATGATGGACAGGCTGAACAAATCCGGCCTGGCGACCGATGTGGACACCGACTACCTGGTGGGCATGCCCGAGATCAGGGTGTCGCCCGACCGGGCGCGGGCAGCGGCCCGTGGCGTGGCCGTGGCCACCATCGCCGACACCATCAGCGCCTCGGTCGGGAGCCTGCGCGTGGGCCGGTATACCGATCCCTCGGGCCGGCGCGATGATGTGCGCGTCAAGCTCCTCGACCGCTACAACCGCGCGGCAAACGACATCAGCCGCATCAGGGTCCGGAACATGCACGGCGAAATGGTACCGCTCTCGAGCGTCGTCAGCCTTGCCGAAAAGCCCTCATACCTCACGATCAACCGCTACAACCGGGAGCGGGCCATCAACATCTCGGCCAATATCGGTCCGGGCAAATCCCAGTCCGATATCCTGGATTTTATCGAGGCCACGGCGGCGAAGGTGCTTCCCGCCGGATACCATGTCGAGTTCTCCGGGAGCTCGCAGACCTTCAAGGAATCGTTCGAGAGCCTGGTCTTCGCCCTCATCCTCGGCATCGTGGTGGCCTACATGATACTGGGCTCCCAGTACAACAGCTTCCTCCACCCGATCATCATCCTGCTGGCGCTCCCCTTCAGCGCGACCGGAGCGTTCCTCTTCATGCGGATGACAGGCACCTCGCTGAACATCTACAGCATGATCGGGCTCCTGCTGCTCATGGGCATAGTGAAGAAAAACTCGATCATGATGGTCGACTTCACGAA